>R20__coassemble_831_pt1 | contig 20726 bp, 20 predicted proteins | sample R20__metabat2_high_PE_056 | metagenome-assembled genome bin R20 | reverse complement strand
GTTTAACTTTACATCCGATAGTGCTGTTGCACTGTCAAATTAAATTCGGCAAACTATAATCTATGAAATCTATAAAAAAACTTTTTGTAATCGCAGCAATGCTCTTGATGGCTGCAAGCGCTTCCAATGCGCAGGAAGCATTCAAGCACCTCTCGATAGGGCTTGAAGCAGGTACTACCGGCGCCGGCGTTGAACTCGCACTCCCTGTAGTTACAGACCACCTCATACTGAAGGCCGGATACAATTTTCCGAACATAAAGTTCAGCGCAAACCCGAAAGTGGACCTCAGCGCTTTCAGCAGTGAAATCAACGACTACGTCAACGAGGCCCAGTTCTATCTCGATATGCTTCCTGACAAAGACAAGCTTCAGACTATGCCGACCAGCACAAACGTATCCACAGATGCCAAAATCAATTTAGGAGCCGCAAAGGCGATGCTGGAATACTACCCTTCAAAGAAGAGCAGTTTCCATGTCACCGCCGGTGTATATGTAGGGACCTCTTCCCAGCTTGCGACTTTCGACTGCGCGATTCCTGAGCTCTGGAGCATCTATGAGGCTGACGTTGCAATCGTCAACAAGCCTGCCAACAAGGCAGCTCTCAGTGCAGCCGGCGTAGAAGATATCCCCGAGGCGAAATTCAGTATGGAAGGCAAATCCTACAAGATTACCGACGGCACGCTCAATGCCGGCATCAAGATTGCCAAAGCACGCCCGTATTTAGGAATCGGCTTCGGCCGCAGCGTTCCTAAGAAACACTGCGCTTGCCAGGTTGACCTCGGCGTATGGTACCACGGCAAGCCTCAGATCGAATCAAAGAATCAGGTTACATACAGCGCTTCCGACCCTGACCTTGGCATCGACATCTCAGTGCTCGGCAAGGCCGTGATCTATCCGCAACTTTCCGTAAGATTCATATACAGAATATTCTAGGCTGCTGCCTCCCACCTCTTTAAATTATAAAGTGCTATGAAGACAAGATATAGCCATATGTTGGCTGCCTTGGCGGCGGCCCTGATTTCGGGATGTTGCCCGGGTGGTAAAGTTCAGGAAGTTCCAGAAGGCCGCGTAGCGGACGACTGCGGCGTAGTACAACTTGTAGATACCACGCAAAAGACAGTGTATCTTGTGTTTACCGCTGAGTTCAGTACCGGCGACGACGGCGCTTTCGAAAATTTCGACGGCATATTTCCGGTCCTCGACACCCTCGCCGACCGCGGCGTGAAGGGCTCCTTCTTCCCGACAGGCAACTGCTTCAGGGTCCCACGGTACGCCGACGCAATCCGCCGCATCACCGCCGACGGCCACTACCTCTCGCACCACTCCAACCACCACCTGCATTTGTGCACAGAAGACCAGGCCCGCGAGACGCTCGTTTCAATGGATTCGCTGAAGATCGATATGGCGGGAGTAGAGGCGGAATTGCTCAAATTCGGCGTCGATAAAGAGCAGTATCCCTGGATGATTCCGCCGTACGAAGAGTACAACGCCGAGACTGCGGCAAACCTGATGGAGCTGGGCTACAAACTCGTCAACCCGACAGTCGGCCTTGTGACTGGCAGCGACTGGATGGCCTCCGACGCCTCCAACTACTGCAGCGCCGGGAGGCTCGTGCAGAACATCTGGGACTATGAGGCCGAACACTCTTACGGCCTTAATGGCGCCGTAATCCTCGTCCACGCTATGGTCTATCCGGGCCGTACGGACGACGACCGCCTCTGGTGGCACCTTGGCGAGATAATCGACGGCCTTCGCGACCGCGGCTATTCTTTTGCCACCTTCGCCGACGTTCAATAAAATATATAATACAAAGCGTTTGGCTTCGTGGTGTCCCCAAAGAAAATATGCCACCCTCGGCCTTATAAGAGGGAGGGGCCCGAGCAGGCCAAAGGCCGCAGCGACCGGGAGGGGTCCTGCGAAGCAGGACGTTTCACTTGGGGACACCACGAAGCCAAACGCTTTGTATGATGATAATATGAATAAGATATTGATGATGGGGTCGTGCTTCTCGACGGAGGTCGGGAGGCTGATGATAGAGGACGGGAGGGACGTGTGTCTCAACCCGTTCGGAATACTCTTCAACCCCGCTTCGATATGCTCGTCGCTGCTGCGGCTGGAAAATCCCGTGCCCTTCACGGAGGCGGACGTCATACCGCGCGACGGCAAGTTCGTCTCGTACTTCCACCACGGCTCATTCGCCAGACCGTCAGTCGGGGAGTTTCTGACCGACGCCAACGAGGCCCTGAAGGTCGCCGCGGACCGCTTTCGCGATGCCGACACCGTAATCTTGACACTCGGCACGGCGTGGGTCTTCCGCCACAAAGCCCGCGGCTACGTCGTCTCCAACTGCCACAAAGTGCCGGCGAGGGAATTCTCCCGCGAATTTATGCCCGTCGAAGATATAGTGCAGATGCTGGGGCCCGTCATCTCCCGCCACGGAGATAAGCGTTGGATCCTGACTGTCAGCCCCGTGCGACATCCTGCCGACGGCATCCACGGTAATCAGGTCAGCAAATCCACCCTCATCGTGGCAGCAGACCGCCTCTCGCAGCAACTGCCGAATGTTGAATACTTCGAATCATACGAGATAATGACCGACACCCTGCGTGACCGTGTCTGGTACAGGGAAGACGGCAACCACCCTACGGAGGAGGCCGTCCGCTATATCTACGAAGCGTTTAAAGAAAGAATATAATCGAAATAGTTTAGATTTGTCGCCGATACTTTTTATCTTTGTGTAGAAAAATTAAAATCCTCTATATATGAAACGCATTCTAGTTGCAGGAGCCGGCGGCCAGATCGGTACCGAGCTGGTCCCTTATCTTCAGAAGATATACGGTACAGACAATGTAATCGCCGCGGATCTGAAAGACGAGCAGGTTGAAAAACTCGGAAAGTTCGCCATCGCCGAGAAACTTGACGTTCTGGACGAAAACAAGTTCCGTGACATTGTCAAGAAATACAATGTCGATGCGATATACAATCTCGTGGCCCTTCTCAGCGCCACAGGCGAGAGAATGCCGGGAGTTGCCTGGCATCTCAACATAACTGCCCTGATAAACGCCTTGAACATAGCTCAGCACAACGGCTGTGCGGTCTTCACCCCGAGCTCCATCGGAGCCTTCGGCAAAAACACTCCGCACGACAACACCCCTCAGGACACCATAATGCGCCCGAGCACGATTTATGGAATCTGCAAGGTCACGGGCGAACTCCTGAGCGACTACCACTACGAAAAATTCGGCGTGGACACCCGCAGCGTCCGTTTCCCCGGCATCATCTCCAACGGAGCCCTTCCGGGCGGCGGTACGACGGACTATGCAGTCGAGGTCTTTTATGAAATCCTCAAGCCCGGCCACCACTACACCTGCGAAGTCCCCGAAGACAGCTATATGGATATGATGTATATGCCTGACGCACTGAAGGCTGCAGTGCAGGTGATGGAAGCCGATCCTGCAAGGCTCATACACCGCAACAGCTTCAATATCGCCAGCATGAGCTTCTGCCCTCGCGAGCTTTTCGCCGCCATCAAGAAGCGCATTCCGGACGCCACTTTCGACTATAAGGTGGACCCTGTAAAGGCCGCCATAGCGGACTCATGGCCCAACAAGATGGACGACAGCTGCGCCCGCGCCGAGTGGGACTGGGCTCCAGACTGGGATCTGGACCGGATGGTGGACGATATGCTAGAGGTTATCGGCAAGAAATATCAGAACGCCTGACGGATGGCTGAAAGTGAGCGAAATCTCGCTTGACGAAGCCTCGTTGAGGGTTGCCTTCCAAAGAGCGTCGAAAACCACAGAGTCGGTCGGATACTTCAATCCGGCCGACTTTATTTTAAGGGTAGGGTCGAAGGCGAAAATGGATATCTGCGTGCCCTCGCAGCAGCGCAGTGTGCCGCTGTCGAGCATCGCCAGGAAGCGTCCTGTCTCCGTTATTATATCTACGGGGCAGGGGGCTGCCGCCGTGAAATCTATCAGGTGTGAAATGTTGCCGAATGTGTGGTCCTCGCGACCTCCGGCGGCCCCGAGAATTGTGATTGCAGTCGGGTCCAGCGTAAGAGCATAGCGGAATGCCTTGCAAAGGTCGTTTGTCTCCTGCTCGTCCACACGGATGATTATGTCGGCGTAGCGCTCTTGCAGTTCAGGGGCGAGGCTGTCCATATCGCCCACGATGGCGTCGGGCACGACCCCGCGGCGGATGAGACCGTCGGCAGCGCCGTCGCAGCAGATGATCTTCTGCGCGTGGCGCAGCGCGCTCTGCGCGGGAGCTTCGGTCGGGAAATCCCCGTCCGCCAGAATGACTATATGGTTCAACTTATACAAAGCGGCAGTTTTCGCAATCCCTGAATCCGAGGAGGAAGGCCTTGACGTCCATCCTCTTCTTTCCGGCAAGTTGCAGACTTACGATGCGCAGGGCGTTCTTTCCGCACTTGACCTCGATGTATGTCTTTCCGTCGGAAGATACCGTTCCGGCAGGAGAATCGCTTTCACATCGTACGACATAAGCCTCGAAAATCTTGGCGCTCAGTTCTTTACCGTCCTTTTCAATAAGGGTGAAGGCAGCAGGGTAGGGGCTCAGACCGCGTATGAGGTTGTTCACGTCGCAGGCGCTTGCCGTCCAGTCTATGCGGCAGGTTTCCTTTGTGATTTTCGGAGCCGGACGGATGGCTCTCAGCGTGGAGATTTCCTGCTCGTAAGGCTTCACGCGGCGGTCTTCGATGGCATCGACGGTCTTGACGACAAGAGCGCTTCCCATCTTCATCAGTTTGTCGTGCAGGCTTCCTGCGTCTTCGAACTCATCTATGCTGCAGGACTCCTGGAAGATTATCTTGCCCGTGTCTATCTCTTTGTCTATCATAAAGGTGGTGACGCCAGTAAAATTCTCTCCGTTGATTATCGCCCAGTTGATAGGGGCGGCGCCGCGATACTGCGGCAGCAGGGATGCGTGAAGGTTGAAGGTGCCGAGGGCCGGCATACTCCAGACCGCTTCAGGCAGCATCCTGAAGGCCACTACGACGAAAAGATTCGCCTTGTATGAGGCCAGAGCGCTCAGGAAATCGGGGTCTTTCAGTTTTTCGGGCTGCAGTACGGGCAGGCCGTGCTCCACGGCGTATTTTTTCACGGCGCTCTCATTTACGGAGAGGCCTCTGCCGCTCGGCTTGTCAGGCACTGTGACGACTGCCGCCACTTCATATCCTGCCTTTATGATGGCATCGAGCGGGGCGACCGCAAACTCCGGAGTGCCCATATATACAATGCGGATCTTCGAGCCGCCTTTTCTCAGATGGTTAAGCATACGGTTGAATGTCTTTGAAATCTTTTTCTTTACGGTTCTGAAGGCCTCTTTGTAGGAGTCGGCGTTGAACACCGCAGAGTCGCGGGTGGACTTCTGCGTCAGGAACCAGCCTATCGGAAGCAGCACTAGAGTCGATATTATCGTGCCCTCTATCGGCAGCAGGGTCCCGCTTCGGGCCAGCTTCTCGCCTATCATATCTATAATATAGTAGAGCAGGAAGAAGAACACCGATATGACAACCGGCGTGCCAAGGCCGCCTTTTCTTATTATGGCGCCAAGAGGCGCCCCGATGAAGAAAAACAGCAGGCAGGCCAGCGAGAAGGTGAATTTCTGGAAGATCGAGATGCTGATTCTCTTTATGGGGTCTTCGTAGCGGAGCTGCTCACGCTCGAAATTGTCAAGCTGCGTGATGGCGTTGCCTATGCCCTCCTTGGCGTGCTCGAGCACAAGCCTCTCTGTAGTGGGATTTTCCAGAATGACGGCGATTGTGTCGTACTGGAAGAGGTCCGGAAAGTGCCTGTGACATACGGCGGTGTCGAGCTTCACGAGCCTTTCGATCGTGCCGCTTGTCATAAAGCGTTTGTACTGGTAGTTGAGCGTCGAGTCCAGCTGCCGAGAGAGAGAATCCCTGTTGAACAGCAGGTCGCGCAGCCCCATAGACTTTATCTCGTCTCCGAACTCGGTGTCTTCGGTGCGCGTGAAACTGTAGTTTTCAAGCGGAACTATCAGCTTCTGGCTTATGAATTCGGTCTTGTCGAGCTTGAGAGAGGTGTCCCTGTAGTTCTGACGGTTGGTCTCCTGATACTGGCAGCCGTCGTAGAGTTCGAATATAAGATTCTGTTTGTCGGGGGTTATCGTTATTTTGCCCGAGTCGGCCAGCGTCATACTGACGTTGCCGTTGTTTGTGGTATGGTCATAGACAATCAGATCGTGCATCATTCCTGTCCGCTTGTCTGACGATTCCACGCGCATTATGTAGCCGTCGATGCCATCGTAGAAGATACCCGTCGGAATCTTGATCTCCTCTTTCGTGCGGCCGATGTCGGCCCTCAGGGTGAGAATCTTGTTGAAGGCGTGCGGCACGAGGTTGTTGGACGCGAAGAAAGCCCCGACGCTGATCAGCACGGAAAGGCCGATCACAGGAATCATTATCCGCATCAGCGAAATGCCGGCTGCCTTCATCGCGAGCAGTTCGTTGCGCTCGCCGAAGTTGCCCATCGTCATTATGGAGGCCAGAAGCGTGGCGAGCGGCAGGGCGCGCGGCAGCAGCGTGCAGGCCGCCCAGCCCATAAACTCGAAGATCACGCCCAGCCCCAGGCCTTTGCCCACAAGCTCATCGATATAAACCCACAGGAACTGCATCGAGAGGGCGAACACCACAACAATCAGAACCGCAAAGAACGGTCCGAGAAACGAAGTGATGATATATCGGTAGAGCTTCTTCATCCGAGGGGCAATCTGCTATTTGAGAGCCGACTCTTTCATAATGGAGAGCGCGGCTTCCAGGCCGTCGGCGTTGCGTCCGCCGGCAGTTGCCAGACCGCTCTGGCCTCCGCCTCCGCCCTGAATCTGCCGTGCGGCCTCCTTGACGTCGGCCTGCGCGTTCTTTCCTGCGGCCACGAGATCTGCTGAGTACATCAGCAGCAGTTGAGGCTTGCCCTCGACAAGAAGAGCCGACACTATGACAAGGTTCTGAGCCTCTTTCTGAAGGCTGAACGCTGCGTTGCGCAGCATTGCAGGGTCGACGTTTTCAATGTCTCCTCCCTTGCCCACGACGAGCACCCTGCGGCCGGCGCGCTCGACTGCCGCCGCCACAAGAGTCTTCTTGAGGGCTGCAGTGCGCTCTTTTTCAACCTCTTCCATCTGCTTTTTCATCTTCTCGTTCTCGTCCAGAAGCTTGCGGATTGCTCCGGCTACATCGGGAATATTGTTGAGAAGTGCCTTTGCCGCCGAGAGAGTGTCTTCCAGGCCTTCCACCGTAGATTCCGCTTCGCGGCCCGTGACGGCCTCGATGCGGCGGATGCCGGCCGCTACGGCGCTTTCAGCCTTGATCTTGAAGAGACCTATGTTGCCTGTCGCGCTTGTGTGGCAGCCTCCGCACAGCTCCACGCTGTCGCCAAGGCGCACGATGCGCACACGGTCGCCGTATTTTTCACCGAAGAGCGCCATTGCACCTTCGGCGCGGGCCTCTTCCATAGTGGCGTCACGCTTCTCCACGAGCGGACTGTTCGCCCTTATGAGCTCGTTCACGCGGCTCTCCACGCTGCGCAGCTGCTCCCCTGAGAGCTTCTCGAAGTGAGAGAAGTCGAAGCGGAAATATTTGTCGCAGACAAATGAGCCTTTCTGTTCCACGTGGCTTCCCAGAATCTCGCGGAGAGCCTGGTGGAGAAGGTGCGTGCAGGAGTGGTTTGCGGCAATGCGGCCCTTTCTCTCGCTGTCAACTTCAAGGACGAAGTTGCTCTCGAAGTTTGTCGGAAGTTTTTCGGCTATGTGAATTGTAAGGTTGTTCTCCTTTACGGTGTTGAGTATCTTTATCTTTTCTCCGTCGGCAGAGCGGATAGTGCCGGTGTCGCCTACTTCGCCGCCCATCTCGCCGTAGAACGGCGTGCGGTCGAACACCATCTGGAGCATCTCCTTGCCCTTCGCCTTGACGGTGCGGTATTTCATAAGGCGGCCAATGCAGGTGTCGGTGTCGTAGCCGACGAACTCGCAGCTGCCAAACGGCAGAATTTCCACCCAGTCGCCGTTTTCGATGGCGGTTGCGTTGCGGGCGCGGTCCTTCTGCTTGCGAAGTTCCACGTTGAAGCCCTCCATATCCACGTTGAAGCCGTTTTCACGCGCTATGAGCTGCGTCAGGTCCACAGGGAAGCCGTAGGTGTCGTAGAGAGTGAAGGCGTTGACGCCGGCCACTGTCTTGTCGGCGTCGCCCCTGTGGGCTGCCATATAGTCGCCCAGGAACCTGATTCCGCGCTCGAGGGTGCGCAGGAATGCGTCTTCCTCCTCTTTGACGACCCTCTCCACGAGAGATTCGTTCTCCGCTATTTCAGGGTAGGCCTCGCCCATATCCTTTACCAGCTGCGGCACGAGACGGCACAGGAAAGGCTCCCTCAGGCCGAGGAATGTGTAGCCGTAGCGGACGGCGCGCCTCAGGATTCGGCGGATGACGTAGCCGGCCTTCACGTTGCTCGGGAGCTGGCCGTCGGTTATCGAGAAGCAGATGGCGCGGATGTGGTCCGCGATGACCCTCATCGCCACGCCGACTTCCGTGTCAGGCTCGTACTTCATTCCGCTCAGGCGCGAAATTTCGCCTATCATTCCGGTGAAGACGTCCGTGTCGTAGTTGCTCTTCTTGCCTTGAAGGGCCATACAGAGGCGCTCGAGGCCCATTCCGGTGTCCACGTGCTTTGCCGGCAGAGGCTCCAGCGAGCCGTTTGCCTTGCGGTTGTACTGCATAAACACGAGGTTCCATATTTCGATTACTAGATGATGCCCCTTGTTGACCATTTCGGCGCCGGGCACTGCCTTCACGTCGGCCTCGTCGCGCAGGTCCACGTGGATTTCGCTGCAAGGTCCGCAAGGGCCCGTGTCGCCCATCTCCCAGAAGTTGTCGTGCTTGTTGCCTTTGATTATGTGGTCTTCGGGAAGATATTTCGCCCAGATGTCGAAGGCTTCGGTGTCCATCGAGAGGCCGTCCGACTCATAGCCTTCGAAGACTGTGGCGTAGAGGCGCTCCTTCGGCAGCTTGTACACCTCTGTAAGGAGCTCCCAGGCCCAGGCGATCGCCTCCTCCTTGAAGTAGTCGCCGAAGCTCCAGTTGCCGAGCATCTCGAACATAGTGTGGTGGTAGGTATCGTGTCCGACCTCTTCGAGGTCGTTATGTTTTCCGCTGACTCTCAAGCATTTCTGGCTGTCTGACACTCTTTTTGACTGAGGTTCCGCATTGCCCAGGAAAATGTCCTTGAACTGGTTCATTCCCGCGTTGGTGAACATAAGCGTAGGGTCGTTCTTGACGACCATCGGCGCCGACGCCACGATTCTGTGCCCCTTGGAAGCGAAGAAATCCGTGAACGCCTTTCTGATCTCTTTTGATGTCATATCTTTCGTATCTGTATCTTGTTCAAAACTTAACAAACTACAAATATACTCACAATTCCGCAATTCTGCAAAGCGCCTGGGTGTTTTGCTTTTTTGAAAGATATCAGTATCTTTGCAAGTTATGCTTTTTGGCCACAGAAGATATACTTTCAACGAAAAGACGCTCTCTTACGACATTATCAGAATCTCCGCGAGGAAGGTTCTGCTAAAGTGTGCCATCTCTCTGGCCGTGGGCGTAGGGTGTTTTTTCGGCTATTTCTACCTCTATACCGGCGTCCTGGGGCTCGACACTCCGAAGGCGGCGTTGCTGGAGAAGGAAAACAAGGAGCTCGTGGCCCGGTTGCAGATGTATGGCGAGGAGATCGAGGCCAAGAGCGCGGTTCTGGGCGACATCCAGCGCCGCGACAACATAGTTTACCGCCCGATTTTCGGTATGAAGGAGATTTCCGGTGAGGTGCGCGAGGCCGGCTTCGGCGGCGTGGACAGATATTCCCATCTGGAAGATTTCGAACATTCGGACCTGATGGTTTCGACGGCGCTGGGTATGGATATTCTCACCAAGAGGGTGTGCGTGCAGTCCCGCTCGTTCGACGACGTGGAACTTCTGGCACGGCAGGCCGGCCAGATGGCCTCCTGCGTGCCTTCCATCAGCCCCCTCAAGCTTGACAATATCCGCATAACCAGCTCTTTCGGCTGGCGTATGCATCCTGTCAGAAAAACCCGCATATTCCACGAGGGAATAGATTTCGCCGGCAAGCCCGGCACAGATATTTATGCCACCGGTGACGGCACCGTGGAGGCCGTCTATTACAATTTCTTCGGCTACGGCAACAGCGTGGTGGTCAATCACGGATTCGGCTACAAAACCCGCTACGCGCACCTCAAGGAGTCTTTCGTGCACGAAGGCCAGAAGGTGCAAAGGGGCGAGCGCATAGCTTCGCTTGGCAACAGCGGAATGTCCACGGGCCCGCACCTGCACTACGAGGTCCTCTATATGGGCAAGCAGATGAACCCCTGGAACTTCTTCAGCAACGACATCTCTGACGAAGAATATGAGAAATTCGTGAAGGAGGCGAACAATTAGATGCGGCACTTCGTTTTCGACAAGGATCATATGAAGTTCCGTCCGCGCAGGATCGGATTCAAGGGCATATTGCTCTCTTTCTTCAAATATTTGGCGATGAGTTTAGTCGTGGCGCTGGGGTGTTATCTCCTGCTGGCTTTGGTCTTCAATACGGACCGCGAGAAGAGTCTGACGGCCGAAAACCGCAGGATGAGGGAAGAATGCGAGCAGTTGGAGCAGAAGATGCAGCTTGTGGACAGGGTGGTGGACAATCTCTCCGAACGTGACCGCGCCATATATCGCGAGGTCTTCAACGCCGAAATTCCGCAGATAGGGGGCATAGACGTAGCCGACTCTCTCTATGTGGACTGGTCCAGAATGGATGAGTTCAGCGACAGGGAACTTGTGATGAATACTGCCAAGACCGCAAAGAGTCTGGAATACAGCGCAAACAAGGTCAACTACTGGATAGCGGTGGCGAAAATGGCTCTCGCGCAGGAAGGCGCAGGGGCGACAAGCATTCCTTCCATAGTCCCGATACGCAATTTCGAAGTGCTCCAGACCGGCGCATCGGTGGGCAAGCGGGTGAACCCTTTCTATAAAACGATGAGAGAGCATAAAGGTCTGGACATTATGGCTCCCGTGGGGACGGAGGTGATCTGCACGGCCGACGGAGTGGTCAGCGACGTTGTAAAGACAAGAAAGGAACTAGGCAACCGCGTGGAGGTTACGCATCCGGGCGGCTATGTCACCGTATATGCGCATATCGATCCCGGACGGCTCAGCAAAGGTCAGAAGGTACGGCAGGGTGATGTCGTGGGCGCGGTGGATATGAGCGGCTCCTCTTTCGCCGCCTGCCTGCACTACGAAGTCTGGAGGAATGGCGTCTGCCAGGACCCGGCCAGCTACTTCTTTGCCGAGCTTGACCCTTCGGCATACAGAGAGACGATGACAATAGGCCGCACAAGCGGCCAATCTATGGACTGACGATATGGAAAAATTACTTTACAAAATGGGCGAAGCCGCCGAAATTCTTGGAGAGGAGACCTCCACTGTCCGCTTCTGGGCAAACACTTTTTCCAAGCACATCAAGCCCGAGCGCAACGCGAAAGGCAACAGGATGTTCAGTCCGAAGGATATGGACACGCTCAGAACGATATCGTTTCTCGTGCGCGAGCAGGGGCTGACGCTCGACGGCGTGGCAAAGAAGCTTGACGGCGACCGCAACGGGCTGGACGCGAAAATGAAAGTGATCGAGAAACTGCAAGGTATAAAATCTATGCTCGAAGAGCTTAGGGAAAGTCTTTGAATCAAGGAAAATTTAACGTACCTTTGCAAACTTACCCGCAAAGCAAATTATCAAAATAACTAATATATTACTACTCAGTAGATTATGGCAACCAGTAAGGTCAAGAAGATTGAAACCCCTATCGACCAGAGGGAAACTTTCGTGTCCCTTCAGACAAATATGGCCGATGCAGACGGTGCAACAATGGAGCAGAAGCTCCGTGCTCTCTATCAGATTCAGCAGACAGACACCAAGATAGACAAGATCTATCTGCTGCGCGGCGAACTTCCTCTCGAAGTGCAGGACCTCGAAGACGAAATCGAGGGCCTCAAAACCCGTATTTCCAGAATCCAGAGTGAAATCGCCGAGATTGAGGCGCGCAACGCGCAGTGCCGTCAAAGTTATGACGAGGCTCAGACTGAAATCAACAAGTACACCCTCCAGCGCGACAACGTGAAGAACAACCGCGAGTACGACTCCATCACAAAGGAGATCGAATATCAGGAGCTCGACCAGCAGCTTGCCCAGAAGCGTATAAAAGAGAACAACTTCGAAATCGAAGACAAGCAGAAGCTTGTGGCCGAGGCCCGCTCGAAGATGGAAAATCTCTCTATCAGCCTTCAGGAAAAGAAGCAGGAGCTCGACGGCATCATCGAGGAGACCGCGAAGGAAGAGGAAGAACTCCTTAAGCAGAAAGGCGAACTCGTGGCTCAGATAGCTGACGAACGTATGCTCGTGGCCTACAACAAGGTCCGCTCCAACGCCCACAACCACCTTGCTGTCGTTACAGTGCAGCGCGGCGCCTGCGGCGGCTGCTTCAACAAGATTCCGCCTCAGCGCAGCCTCGACATTCTCGAGAGCAAGAAGATCATCGTCTGCGAATATTGCGGCCGCATCCTCGTAAACCCTGATTTTGACAAGAAAGAGGAATAATCCCCTATGGCGAAGGTCGAGAAAAAAAGAGAAAAGATTGACATTGAGGCCATCGGCGAAAGCCTGGGAGGCCTGAAACCTCCGCAGGACATCGCCATCGAGGAAGCCGTGCTCGGAGCCCTGCTCCTCGAGCCCGATGTCGTCACTGACGTCCTCGACCAGATCCAGACAGACTGCTTCTACAAAGACAGCCACCAGAAGATTTTCGACGCCATAGCAAGGCTTTCATCGCGAAACGACCCCGTGGACATCCTTGCCGTGGCCGACGAGCTTTCCAAGCAGGGGCTGCTGGACGAGGTGGGCGGAATGGCCTACCTGAGCCAGCTCTCCAACAAAGTCGGAGCCGCCGCGCACGTAGATTACCACACGAAGGTCCTTCTCGAGAAGTTCCTCCAGAGGGAGCTTATCAAAATTTCCGTGGAGACGCAGAAGACCGCCTACGACAACTCCCTTGCCGTGGACGAGCTCATAGACACCGCCGAAGAGCGCATCTTCACCCTCGCCGAGCGCAATATGCGCCGCGAGACGGAGCCTATCCGCAGCATAATCTCCAAGGCAATCGGAGAAATCGAAGAGAATCAGAAGCGGGAGGACAGCCTCAGCGGCGTGCCGAGCGGCTACACCGGCATCGACCGCATAACCTTTGGCTGGCAGAAGGCAGACCTCATCATCGTGGCGGCCCGCCCTTCAGTGGGTAAGACGGCATTCGTGCTGACGATGGCCCGCAATATGGCCGTGAACCACAATATCCCGGTAGGCCTCTTCTCCCTTGAAATGCCTGCAACGCAGCTGGTAAAGCGTATCATGGTAAGCGAGACGGGTCTTCCGATAGACAAGATCCGCGGCGCCAAGAAGATGACCGATATGGAGTGGAAGCAGCTCAACGACGGGCTGAACCTTCTGAGCAAGTCTCCGCTGTGGCTCGACGACACCCCTTCGCTTTCAATCTACGAATTCCGCTCGAAGGCCCGCCGTCTTGTGCAGAAGCACGACGTCAAGATAATAATAATCGACTATCTACAGCTTATGGCAGGTCCTCCGGAGCTTCGTGGAATGCGCGAGCAGGAGGTTGCCGCCATCTCCCGCTCCCTGAAGTCAATCGCCAAGGAGCTGGACGTCCCGATAATCGCCCTCTCGCAGCTGAGCCGCGCCGTGGAGACCCGCGGCGGCAACAAGCGCCCGCAGCTGAGCGACCTGCGTGAGTCAGGCGCAATCGAGCAGGACGCCGACATTGTAATGTTCATCCACCGTCCCGAATTCGCCGGCGTAGCCGACGAGAACGACTATCCTGGCAAGACGGACCTCATAATAGCGAAGCACCGCAACGGCGAAGTCTGCGACGTTCCTATGCGATTCATCGCCACGGAAGTGAGGTTCGTGGATGCCAACGAAGGCAATATAAATATAGTGGAGTCGAAGATGAACTCCCTTCCGGACCTGGATGAACTTCCTTCAAATTCGGAATTCGGCATATGAAAAAGTTCGTGAAATATCTTATGCTCGCCCTTGTGGCACTTTCTTTCGGGGAGGTGCGCGCAGAGGAGCTCCCATATGCCCCTGGGGAGCATATCCAGCTGACAATCAACTTCAAATGGGCTTTCCGTTCCGATATCGCCACAGTTGACCTCAATCTCAAGGAAGACTCCGACAGCACCTGGCATTCGCTGGCCTCCATCCGCACGAAACCTTTCTTCGATGCTTTCTACAAGATAAGGGACATCTACGAATGCAAGTTCCGTCCGGACAAAGAGGTGACCCCGGTATGGTACCACCGTAGCGTGCAGGAGGGCAAATATTGGGTCGAGGCCTCTTACGACTGGACGCCCGATGCCCTTGAAATGAAAGCCAGCATAGACAAGAGTACAAGGCCGCACCGCGATACCTTATATAAAGAAGACTACATAATCCACGACATAATCAACATATTCTATGCGGTCAGGGCGCAGAACATCGGCCCGGACAACCATATGGATACAAGATTTCTGATCGTGGACCGCGACATAATGGAGGTCCGCGCCCGTTACGTGGAGACCGAATACAAGAAAATGAAAGGCAGGGAGGAAAAAGTTCCGACCAGAAAGATAGCCATTGCGGTTCGCAGCGTGACCCCGTCCTTCGACACAAACAACGTCGGTCTGGTGCTTGACGCCGAATGGCCTGAAGGCGAAGAGTTCGGGCAGGAAGGCATTTTCCTCTGGCTTACGGAAGACGGCAACAGATTGCCGGTCGCATTCAAGGCCCCTCTCAAGATGGGCTCGATAAACGGAGTGCTTGAAGAGGCAAGCGGACTGAAATACGAATAGAATATGGCAAAGCAACTTGACAAGGTGGAACACGAGGGTCGTGTGATTGAGATTTCGGAGCAGTACATCAGCGTCGAGATTGTCAACAAGTCCGCCTGCGCGGCCTGCCACGCCAAGGGCGTCTGTGCCGCTTCGGACGAAAAGATAAAGGTGATAGAAGTGCCTCTTTCAATAGACACTCTCGCCGAGGATTACAAGGTAGGGGATATGGTGAATGTGGTGATGAAGGGCTCGCTCGGTCTCAAGGCCATTTGGCTGGCCTACGTGGTGCCGCTTCTCGTGCTGATGGCCTCGATACTCGTGCTGTCGCTTCTGCACCTGCACGAAGCTGCCGTCGGCCTCGTCTCTGTCGGGGTGGTGGCGCTTTACTATATCGTGCTTTTCTTCTTCAGGAACAAATTATCCAAAATATTCACTTTTTACATACAACCAATTAAATGACCGGAACTATCTTATTTACAATTGCCTGTCTGGTGGCCCTCGGCCTCCTGTTCTCGGTTGTGCTCTACTTCGTAGCTCAGAAGTTCAAGGTAGAAGAGGATCCGCGCATCGACGTCGTGGAATCCATTATGCCTGGAGCAAACTGCGGTGGATGCGGACATGCAGGCTGTCGCGCGTTCGCGGAGGCTGCCGTAAAGGCTCCTAGCCTCGAAGGGTTCTTCTGTCCGGTGGGTGGCAACGCCACAATGGCGAAAGTTGCCGCCGCCCTTGGTCAGGAAGCCGTCGAGAAGGAACCTATGGTGGCAGTTGTCCGCTGCAACGGTGCTTCGTGCAACCGTGCAAAGACAAACCAGTATGATGGTTATGCATCCTGCAAGGTGATGAGCGCTCTCTACACGGGCGACACCGGATGCAAATGGGGATGTCTCGGACTGGGAGACTGCGTTGCAGCCTGCAAGTTCGGCGCCATTACCGTCAACCCTGAAAAGGGTATCGCTGAAGTTGACGAAAACAAATGTACAGCCTGCGGCGCCTGTGCGAAGGCCTGCCCTAAGGGTGTCATCGAGATTCGTCCTAAAGGTAAAAACGGCAGAAGGGTCTGCGTATCCTGCGTCAACAAAGACAAGGGAGCCGTTACCCGCAAGGCCTGCAGCGTAGGCTGCATCGGCTGCGGCAAGTGCGCAAAGGCTTGCCCGTTCGAGGCCATCACTGTCGAGAACAACGTTGCGTACATCGATTTCACAAAGTGCAAGAGCTGCCGCAAGTGCGTTGCAGAGTGCCCTACAAAGGCAATCAACGCTTTCAACTTCCCGACTCCTCTTCCGCCGAAGCCGGCACCTGCCCCTGCAGCAGCGCCCGCTCCTGCCCCTGCACCTGAAACTGAAACCAAATAGGGAGGAAAAACGATGAAAAAGACATTTAGAATCGGTGGTGTCCACCCTGATGACAACAAGATTTCAAAGAACGCCGCTATAGAGGTGTTCCCTGCTGTGGAAACAGCATATATTTCAATGGCCCAGCATCTTGGAGCTCCTGCAAACCCTGTGGTTGCAGTAGGCGACAAGGTTAAGGTAGGCCAGGTTATAGGCGAGCCTAACGGCTTCATCTCAGGCTTTGTACACTCTTCAGTGTCAGGTACCGTAAAGGCTGTCGAGCCACGGGCTGACATCGCAGGCAATCCTGTAATGAACGTCGTTGTGGACGTGGAAGGCGACCAGTGGTGCGAGGAGATCGACCGCAGCACCGACATCGTCCGCGAGTGCAGCCTCTCTTCAGAAGAGATTCTCGAGCGCATCAAGAAGTGCGGCGTAGTGGGTATGGGCGGCGCTTCATTCCCGACTCACGTGAAGCTCAACCCTCCGAAAGACAAGAAGGCCGTAGCCCTCATCCTCAACGGTACAGAGTGCGAGCCGTACATCACTTCAGACGACCGCATAATGAGAGAGCGTCCTGTAGAGATCCTCATCGGCGCCGACATTATGAAGAAGGTCCTCGGCGTGGAGAACTGCTACGTCGGAATCGAGGAGAACAAACCTGAGGCAATCGCTTCAATGACTGCTGCAGCCAAGGAGTTCAAGGGCATTCAGGTAGTCGTCCTCAAGAAGAAATATCCGCAGGGCGGTGAGAAACAGCTCATCGACGCCATCATCCGCCGTCAGGTGCCGTCAGGCAAGCTGCCTATCGACGTAGGCGCTGTAGTCCAGAACGTTGCAACATCCCTGGCAGTATACGAGGCAGTTCAGAAGAACAAACCTGTAATCGACAATTCCGTTACAGTTTCAGGCCACTGTATGAGTGCCCAGCACAACTATCTTGTAAGAGTGGGTACCCCTATCTCCAAGATTCTCGAGGTAGCCGGCGGTCTGCCTGAAAATGCAGCCAAGGTCGTAAGCGGCGGCCCTATGATGGGCAAGGCCGTTGTGAACCTCGAAGCTGCGACTGTAAAGGCAAACGGCTCGTTCCTCATTATGACAGCCGAGGAAACAGTAAGAAAGCCTGAAGGAAACTGCATCCGCTGCGGCAAATGCGCGGACGCCTGCCCTATGGGCCTCGAACCGTATCTGCTCAACAAGCTTGCACGCGTGGGCGGACGTTATGACGAACTCGAGAAGGAGCGCATCTATGACTGCATCGAATGCGGCTGCTGCATCTACACCTGCCCGTCAAACATTCCGCTGCTCGACCTCATCCGCATCAACAAGGCGGAAGTTATGAAAATTATGCGTAGCAGACCTAAAAAATAGAAGAGTATGAATAAACTTATAGTATCACCTTCTCCGCACGTTCACGGCAAGCAGAGCACAAACTCCATAATGATGGATGTCATCATCGCTTTGCTTCCTGCAACTCTGGTCTCCATTTATGCCCACGGCTGGAACGCTCTTGTGCTCGCTCTGGTAGGCGTCGCTTCCTGCGTTCTGATTGAATGGCTCATCCAGAAATTCATCTTCAAGACAACTGTCGGCTGGTGCGGCAGCGCTGCTGCGGTAACCGGTCTCCTGCTGGCCCTCAACCTCCCTCCGACGGCCCCTTGGTGGCTTATCGTGATAGGTTCCATCGTCGCCATCGGCATCGCCAAGATGACCTTCGGCGGCCTCGGCCAGAATATCTTCAACCCTGCAATTGTGGGCCGTATCTTCCTGCTCATCTCGTTCCCTGTCCTTATGACCAGCTGGGACGCTTCAGGAAGCTGGTTCGCGATCGACGCCTTCAGCGGCGCGACTCCTCTTGGAGCCGTCAAGGAAGGCCTCGCAAACGGACTGACCCTCTCACAGATCACGGCAGACGACGCTTCCTTCGGCGAGCAGTTCTTCTTCTCGACAGGAGGTTCCGCAGGTGAACTTTCTTCACTTGCCCTGCTGATCGGTTTCATCTACCTTCTCTGCAGAAAGGTCGTCAAGGTCACTATTCCTCTGACTATCCTCCTGACAGTCTTCGTGATGACCGGCATCTTCTGGCTTGCAGACCCTGAGCAGTTCACCAACCCTGTATTCAACATCTTCCAGGGCGGTCTGCTTCTCGGAGCATTCTTTATGGCAACCGACTACGTTACAAGCCCTATGTCAACCAAAGGTCAGATAATCTTCGGTTTCGGCATAGGTGTAATCACAGTCCTGATCCGTTACTTCGGTGCATATCCGGAAGGCGTTTCATTCGCAATCCTGATTATGAACTGCGCCGTTCCACTTATCAACAAATATTGCAAACCGCGCAGGTTTGGGGAGACCAAATAAATGGCAAAACCTTCAACATTCGGCAATATGGTGCTGAGTCTCAGCATTATCTGCCTCGTTTGCTCAGCCCTTCTCGGCGTTGTATATTCAATCACCAAGGACCCTATCGCAGAGGTTGAGGTGCAGAAGGTCAACAGCGCAATCGCTGCCGTTGTTCCTGCATTCGACGCTACGGAGGAGTCTGCAGTAGGTGAGAGCACGGTCTATACCGCAAAGTCAGGCGACGAGGTGGTAGGCTATGCAATCAAGGTTAAGACTTCAGGTTTCGGCGGCTCTATCCAGATGATGGTCGGCTTCCAGCCTGACGGCACAATCTACAACACTTCAGTCATTTCCCACTCCGAGACTCCGGGCCTCGGCGCAAAGATCGCTGACGAAAACAGCGCTCCGCGCTCTGGCGTCAAGGGTAAGAACGCTGCAACAACCAATCTTACAGTTACAAAGGACAAGGGTGACATTGACGCGATAACCGCTTCAACCATCACTTCACGCGCCTTCCTGAAGGGTGTCAGCGCAGCTTATGACGTTTTCAAACAGGTTGCAGCTCCTGCTCAGCAGGAGGAAGAAATCTCTAATACAGAAGAAAATGAGCAGTAAATTGAGACTGATACTTGACGGTATCGTAAAGAACAACCCTACATTCGTGCTTGTTCTCGGTATGTGCCCTACACTGGGTACCACCACTTCCGCTATCAACGGTATGGGTATGGGTCTCGCGACAATGTGCGTGCTCATCCTCTCCAACATCACTATTTCTGCGATTGCCCGCTTCATTCCCGATAAAGTGAGAATCCCTTGCTATATCGTGGTTATCGCGGCGTTCGTTACAATAGTCCAGTTCCTCCTTCAGGCATACGTGCCTTCGCTCTACGAGACTCTCGGTCTGTTCATCCCTCTGATTGTGGTGAACTGCATCGTTCTTGGTCGTGCAGAGGCATTTGCCAACAAGAATTCTGTAGGCGCTTCCGCTCTCGACGGTCTGGGTATCGGCCTTGGCTTCACCATCGCCCTCACCTGCATCGGTCTTGTCCGTGAAATCCTCGGCACCGGTTCCGCTTTCGGATTCAAGTTCATCGAAGGTGACGGTATGCTGGCATTCGTGCTCGCTCCGGGCGCGTTCATCGTGCTTTCATACCTTATGGTGATTTTCAGAAAGATAACATCTAAAAAGGCTTAGTCTATGGAATACGTAATCATACTTATATCAGCAATATTCGTCAATAATATTGTTCTGTCGCAGTTCCTGGGCATCTGCCCTTTCCTGGGTGTTTCCAAGAAGGTTGACACAGCCCTCGGTATGGCTGCGGCCGTCACTTTCGTGATGGCTCTCGCAACGCTTTTCACATATCTTCTGCAGACCTATGTCCTGAACCGTTTCGGTCTCGAGTTCCTTCAGACAGTGAGCTTCATCCTTGTGATTGCGGCTCTCGTGCAGATGGTTGAGATCATTCTCAAGAAGATCAGCCCGTCGCTGTATCAGGCGCTGGGTATCTTCCTGCCTCTGATCACCACGAACTGCGTTGTTCTCGGTGTAGCTATCCAGGTGGTTTCCAATGAGTTTGACTTCATCAACAACACTGTTGTGGTCAACGGCGTGGAGACTGTCTCCCATATGATGAACCTCGGCCAGTCGATTGTATTCTCAATCTGCACAGCTCTGGGTTACGGCCTTGCCCTGATCCTCTTCGCAGGTATCCGCGAGCAGCTCGACCTGAGCAAGGTCCCTCAGTCATTCAAGGGCGTTCCAATCGCTCTTCTGACCGCCGGCATTATGGCTATGGCATTCATGGGCTTCTCCGGACTCGTATAACAAGTTCAGTATAAACGTGAAAGAGCCGACGATCTTCGCCGGCTCTTTTTTTGGAATCTTACCCACCTGCCTGGCACCCTAAGCCTAATGAAAACTGTGGCCTTCCGGCGGGCTAAAGCCCTGCTGTTCGGGCCGCAAGCATACAATGCTTGCTGTAAACACCCTCACGACCTCGGCCCCATAAGAGGGAGGGGCCCGAGCAGGCCGTAGGCCGTAGCGACCGGGAGGGGTCCGGCGAAGCCGGACGTTTTCATAGGCTTAGG
>R20__coassemble_829_pt1 | contig 20773 bp, 20 predicted proteins | sample R20__metabat2_high_PE_056 | metagenome-assembled genome bin R20 | reverse complement strand
AGCGGAATAAGGGCAGGCCACGGAGGCCCGTTCGGAAGCGTGATTGTAAAGGACGGCAAAGTCATCGGCCGCGGCCATAATCGAGTCGTGAAAAACAACGACCCGACCTGCCACGGAGAGGTGGCCGCCATCCGCGACGCCTGCGCAAAGCTGGGCACCTTCGACCTCTCAGGCTGCGAAATATACACCACCGGCGAGCCTTGCCATATGTGCCTCTGCGCCTGTATGTGGGCAAATATCAGCAAGATATACTACGGCTGCACCATAGTGGACAACGACCGCATAGGCTTCCGCGACGACAAATTCAACGACATCTTCGGCGGCAGGGAGAAACTCCCCGGCTACCTCGAAGAGATAGACCGCGCCGCCTGCCTCGACCTGTTCGAAGAATACCTCACCCTCGACCGCGTAAACTACTGACAGCCTCGGGAGCGAGTCCCGCAAAGGCCGCCTCACGGAGTGTATATGAGGTCTGCCGCAGAGTGTCCCTTGTGCTGAAGTACATCATAGGGTTATGCCTGTGAGTTTGGCTCCCTTGTTGGAAACCTTGACTACATATACTTCGCAGCCGATGTTGTTCTTTGAGAAGTGTTCCCTCATCACCTTGCCGGCGGCCTGGGCGCTGCCTTTGTGGTCGCACAGGGCAAACACTGAAGGTCCTGAACCTGAGATGTTGAACGCGAGCGCACCGCAGCTGAGCACGGCTTCGCGCAGGATGTCGAAATCCGGAATGAACTTCTTGCGGTATGGCTCCGCCACAAGGTCCTGCATCGCGCGACCGACGAGCGGAATGTTGCCGGAGTACAGACCGGCGACAAGGCCGCCGACGTTGCCCCACTGGCTTACGGCGTTGTGCATAGGCACCTCTTTCGGCAGTATCTCTCGGGCTTCCTTGGTGGAGACAGCAAGGTGCGGGTACACCACTGCGCAGTAGAAGTTGCCAGGAATAGGAAGCTGCACGAGATCAAGCGGCTCGTAGCCCCTGATGAGCACGATTCCGCCCATAACGGCAGGCGCGGCGTTGTCGGCGTGGTAGCCGCCGCTGGCTAGATTTTCTCCCTCCATCGCGCAGATTACAACCTCCTCTTCGCTCAGCGGGCAACCGAAAAGTTCATTCATTCCGTAAGCAGCTGCAGCTGAGGACGCTGCGCTTGATCCGATACCTGAACCAGGGTAGATTTTTTCGCAGATTGTAACGTCTATCTGAGCCTTGCGGCCGATTTTTTTGAGAAACGAGCGCACTACTGGGGTGATTACGTTCTCTTCTATGTTTTCAGGAAGAGGAACGCCGCTCTTGTTTGTTATCGAGAGGCCGTCTCCTTCGCTTTGTGTGATTTCCAAAATGTCGCCCACTTCGTCGAGGGCAAGTCCGATTACGTCAAATCCGCAGCCCATATTGGCAATCGATGCCGGTGCGAATACTCTTACTTTTTTCATACTTTATTATATTAGGTTGATATTGCGTAAAACAAAAAAACCTGCCGGAAGTTCTGGCAGGTTTTCGGATGGTTTATTTCAAGCACCGCTAAACGCCTGACCAGAATTTCTTCTGACCGGTGGTGGTAGTGGTGGTGGTTGTTATGATTATTCTCATTGCTTTTGCAAAGCTAGCTATAGAAAATCAATAATGCAAAAAAAAATGCTGTCGCGAGTGACGAGAAACCGGTAAGAACTCCGCACTCGTGACAGTATGAAGATGAAGTTATGGCGTCAGTATGCCCTCAGGGGAAGGCATTTCACCTCATCGCAGCCTGACCCTGCGGGCATACTGACGCCATAACGTCGACGTTAACGAATAATGCTTCCGACGGCGGGGCATCCTTTCGACGCTCGCTTTTATGAGGGGAGATGCTCGCTTACGAAAGGATGCTCCCTCTGCCTACGGGCTTATCGGGGCGAAGCCCCTGTAAGACGGTCGCGGAGGGCGAATTCGAGACGTTGCTCCCAGACGAGCAGGATTGCCATCACCCAGCGGGCTAGAAGCAGAATCCACCATACTGCCCCGCAGGCGGTGAAGAGGAGAAGATCTTCCAAGTTGCTGTGGGATATGCAGATGTGGCTGTCGAGAAGCTGCACCTCGCGCTTTGTCAGACTGTTTCTGGAAAGAGAGTCCAAAATCGCGGCGGCGCCGTAGCCCAGGCCGATTATGTTAGCTACGAGCCAAAGGAACACCGTGCCTGTCGGAAGACCGAAGACGAGCATCAGAGGCTTGAAGACCTTTGAAATCTTGTCCATCAGACCGAACTCCTGGAGAATACGCTGCAAAATGTTGAGAGAGTAGATGATGCAGATCATCATAACGACAAGCTTCAGCGTCGAGAGAAACCACTCGAGAAGAGTGTGCCAGAAATCAAGCTTCTCGACTGTGCCTACGGTCTGAGCCGTGAGATTGGCTGTTCCCGGCAGAATCAGGTTCAGCCCGGCGCCTAGCAGAAACGCGCTCAAAGTTCTGACGATGACCATTCGGACGGCGCTTGCGCCCGTCTTCTTCAGAACGGGAGTCTCCAAAAACATCGAATGGGCCGCCATTATCATCGTGCATAGAATCGTAAGCTGCCTCCAGTCGAGATCGAGCGTGGACATAACGGCAATCGCAGAGTAGCAGTTAACGCAGTAGCCCGACACGAAAGCGAGAGCCGTCGAGCCGGGAAGCCCGAATATCTTGAAGACGGGGCTTACGAAATCCGAGATGTAGGGGAGTATCCCGAAATATTTGAGGAGCATCATCGCAAGTGACACTCCTACAGTGATTTTTATTATCCAGATGCAGGTCTTGGTCGTAGTCGGAAGGACTTCGCGCACGCAGGCCTTCAGGCGGAGGGCGGTTTCCTTTTTCATTTTTTCTTCTTGAACCTTCCCATCAGCTGGATATCGACGTAATCCAGTTCGAAGTTATTGATTTTCTTGTTCCTCAAATATTCGTTGACAACCTCCACCAGTCCATTGTCGTTGAAATCCGTTATGGCGTGAGAGTCTTTGTCGTAGATGTGACAGTGGTTGCCTACGGTGATGTCGTAGTACATCTTGCTGTTGACACTCATCCTGCGCTGCAGCAGCCCCGCCCGGGTAAGGTCCTGAAGGACGTTATAGACTGTGGCAGTGGTGGTTGCGGGGCCGCCTGCTCGCCCCACCTCCTGCTTTACTTCGTCGGCCGAGGCGTGACCTAGGGAGCGCATCGCCTCATAGATTGCGATGCGCTGCCCGGTCGCCTTCAAGCCTTTCAGCTTCAAGAGCTCAGCTGTAGGAAGTATCTCTTCCACGGGCTATTTCGCAGCTTTTCTCGCCGCGATGAGCTCTGTTGCGAGAACAGGGGCGTTGGTCGTGATGAAGTCCACGCCGAGGTCGAGCATCGGGTTGATAGTCTCTTCGCTGGAGATTGTCCAGGCGTTGCAGATCATACCGAGATTGTGCGCCTCTTCTACCCATTCTGGGTGTTTGTTGAATACGCTGTGGTGATAGTCGAGACCCATTATGCCCATACTCTTGAGCTCCGCAGGAGGAATGTCGCCGCTCAGATATTCCACCATATTTTCAGGAAGCAGCTCGGCAAATGACTGGCAGGCGGTAAGGCTGAATGAGATGAAGTCGGTGCGGCCGACAAGGTCGTAGGCCTTGAGCATCTCCACGATCTGCGGAATAGCGCACTCTTCATACTCCTCGTCTCCCTTGCTCTTGAGTTCGAATACAAGCTTGAGCTTAGGATACTTTACCGCCATCTGACAGTATTGGTCAAGTGTCGGAATCACCTCCCCGTTGGCAAGAGTCGAGTCCTTGATGGCCTCGTAAGGGTTTTCGTCAATCATAATGCCGTGGAAAGTGTAGTCGTGGTTGACCACGAGGACGCCGTCGGAGGTCATATTGACGTCAAATTCAGAACCGTAAACGCCGAGTTCTCCGGCGAGTCGGAGTGCTTCAAGGGAGTTTTGGGCTGAGCCTTCGGTGTCCCAATAACCGCGATGTGCCACAACTTGCGGGCCTGCAGGAGCCTGCGAGCACGAAACGATTGCCACAAGGCAAGCGATTGCAAAAACGATTTTCTTCATATCCTACAAAAGTAATTATTTTTTTGAAAACATACATTGTGAATAAATTGCAGAATATTGCATCTAATGATTTATATTTGCAACCTGATTTTAGTTAAACGATTAAAAACCGTAACAAAATATGAATTTGGAAAACATTCTTAAACTTGTCGGGAACAAGAAGTATTGGAAGGATTTGTTTATAATGACTGTCGGTATGATGGTGGCGGGGGTCGGTGTATATTACTTCATAGTGCCGGGAAACCTGGTCTTGGGAAGTGTTTCCGGCCTGGCAATCATCCTGTGCGGATTGTTGGAAATGGCGGGACTTGCTGTCAAGGTTTCCACAATGATAATCCTTGTCAACATAGTCCTGCTCATATTGGCGTGGGTCCTGATAGGCAAGGAATTCGGAGCGAAGACAGTCTATACGGCGCTGATTCTGGGCCCTTGTATGGATTTGTGCGAGCTGATACTTCCTTATCAGAAACTTATCGAGCCGGGGCAGGCCACCGTGATGGGTGATCCTTGGCTTGATCTGCTTTGTTTTGTCATAATAGTGAGCCTGTCACAGGCGATTCTTTTCCGCATCAACGCTTCCACGGGAGGCCTTGATATCGTGGCGAAGATACTCAATGTGTACTTCCATCTGGACATCGGCAGGTGTGTAACCGCGGCCGGACTCTGCATCTGCCTTATGGCATTCGCAATCAATCCGTTCCGCCTTGTTGCAATCGGTCTGATAGGTACCTTCATCAATGGCATAGCGGTGGATTATTTTATGTCTATGCTCAACAGGCGCAAGAGGGTGTGCATCATTTCGCCGGAATATGAGGCTATCAATGAGTTCCTGAAAAATACTATCCATCAGTCCAGCACGCTTTACCCTGTCTTCAGCGGACATTCCGGCAAGGAGCGAATGGAGATAGAGACTCTCATAACGCAATCGGAATTCGCGGCGGTACTGGACTTTATCAAGAAGAACAAGTTTCACGCTTTCGTCACGGCTGGCAATGTCAGCGAATCGTGGTATTTCGAATAAGATATTTAAGGTATAATCAAGAAAAATATTTACTTTTGCAGTTTGAAAAATTGTCAACAGATGAGCTTACAAACTGTCAAATGTCTCATAGTGGGAAGCGGCCCTGCAGGCTATACGGCGGCGATTTACGCTTCTCGCGCGGCCCTCTCTCCGGTTCTTGTCGAAGGGCTCCAGCCGGGCGGCCAGCTGACCACAACCACGTTGATCGAGAATTTTCCCGGCTATCCCGAGGGCGTCGATGCCAATCAGCTGATGGCGTCGATGCGTGAGCAGGCTGAAAATCTGGGCGCCGACATCCGCAGCGGAATGGTGACCCGGGTCGATCTTTCAAAGCGTCCTTTCCGCGTGACGGTGGACGACACTGAAGAGCTTCTGGCGGAGACCCTCATCATAGCGACCGGAGCGACCGCCAAATATCTCGGCCTTCCGAGCGAGAAGAAATTCAGGGGGATGGGCGTTTCCGCCTGCGCCACCTGCGACGGCTTCTTCTATCGTGGCAAAGTTGTTGCAGTGGTGGGCGGCGGCGACACGGCCTGTGAAGAGGCGACGTACCTTGCGAGCCTTTGCAAGAAGGTCTATATGATTGTCCGCCGCGACGAGCTGAGAGCTTCCAAGGCGATGCAGAAGAGAGTGGAGGAGACGGCCAATATAGAAGTGCTCTGGAAGAGTCAGACGGAAGAGGTGATAGGAGACGGCAGCGGCGTGACGGGAGTCAGGATAGTAAGGGAAGACGGCAGCAGGAGCGACTTGCAGATCGACGGATTTTTTTTGGCCATCGGCCACCATCCGAATTCCGACATCTTCAAGGAGTGGATCGAGACGGACGCTGAAGGCTACATCCTGACTCAGGGCAAGAGCTCACGTACAAACGTCGAGGGCGTTTTTGCGGCGGGAGACGTTCAGGATCCGTCATACAGGCAGGCGGTCGCCGCCGCAGGCAGCGGATGCCGCGCGGCACTGGACGCCGAACGTTTTATACATTCAATTCAATAAAATGAAGACAAAAGCAGTTATATTCTCCCTTCTCGCCCTGCTGGCGCTGGTCTCCTGCAAGAGCCAGTACGATATGATTCTCAACAGCTCAGACGCTGATGCAAAGTACAAATATGCAATGCAGCTCTTCGAAACGAAGAAATACAGCAAGGCTGCGGAGCTGTTCGAGTCCCTCTCGATGCTGACCAAAGGCACGGATCAGGATGACACGGTACAGTTCTTCTGGGGTATGAGCAACTACAAATACGGTGATTACGTAACTGCAGAGTCAAATTTCACGCAGTTCATCGCGACTTTCCCTCTCAGCCCGTTCCTCGAGGAGTCGCAGTTCCTGCGTCTGGACTGCCTCTATCGCGGTACATACAGATACGAACTTGACCCTATGCCTACGCAGAAGGCTCTTTCGGAAATGAGAGTCTTCCAGATGGAGAACTCCGGCTCGCTCTATCACGACAAGGTGGCGCAGATGATCGACGACCTCGAAAACCGTCTGGACCTGAAGGCCTACAAGGCTGCCCACCTATATTATCATATGGAGGATTATCTGGCCGCCCACTACGCGCTGAAGAATGTCCTGAGAGACAACGCTGACAACCGCTACCGCGAAGACATCCTCTATTTCACCGCCATGGCGGCGTACAAATATGCGGCAAACAGCATAGCCGAGAAACAGAAGGAACGCTATATGGAGTTCGTGGACGACTATTTCAACGTTGTCAGCGAATATCCTGAAACAAAGTACCGCAAGGAACTTGACAATATTTACGAAAAAGTACAGAAAATTCTAAAAAAGACAGAAAATAATGGATAAGAAGACAGCCGTTCCGGGCAACACCATTACCCGCAACCTTTCCGAATTTGCCGCTCCTACAGGCAACATCTACGAGACCGTAATGATCATCGCAAAACGTTCAAACCAGATTGCGGCAGACGTCAAGCAGGAGCTCAGCAAGAAACTCGAGGAGTTCTCAAACTACGCCGACACTCTCGAGGAGACTTTCGAGAACAGGGAGCAGATAGAGATATCAAAGTACTACGAGAAGCTTCCGAAGCCTACCCTCGTCGCCACAAAAGAATTTCAGGACGGAGAAATATTCTATCGCAAGGCTGACCAATAGCCTCTTCCGACAGTGATCTCCCGTCTGACCATAGAAAATTATATCCTGATCAATCACCTGGACATAACGTTTCCAGGTGACCTTGTTATTATTACGGGTCAGACAGGTGCCGGAAAATCAATCCTTCTGGGAGCCCTTTCCCTGCTGCTCGGCGCAAAGGCCGACGCTTCGGTCGTGAAGGACAGTTCCCGCGGCTGCGTCGTCGAGGCTGAGTTTGAAACGGAGGAGGGAGAACTTATAATCCGCCGCGTAGTCAACAACCAGGGGCGTTCGAGGGCTTTCGTCAATGACGAGCCTGTGACTATGGATGTCCTGAAAAGCACTTCTTCGGCGCTGCTCGACATTCACTCCCAGAATCAGCATCTTCTCCTCTCGGACAGACGATTCCGTCTTTCCGTCGTTGACGGCTTCGCTTCGCTGGAGCTGGATGTGAAGGCCTATGGCGCTCTGTATCAAGAATATGTTGCGGCTAGCCGCGAGCTGGAAGCTCTTGAAAAGAGTCTCGCCGAGGCGGAAAAGGACAGGGAATACCTTGAATTCCAATACGGAAAACTCTCCGAGGCAAACCTTGTCGCAGGACAGTTGCAGCAGCTTGAGGAAGAGCACAGACAACTTGCCAACAGCGAGCAGATAAGGGAAGGTCTCGGAAAGGCCCTTGCTCTTTTCGATGATGACGGCAACCTGCCTCTGTGCAGCGCTCTCAAGGAGGCCGAGACGTGCCTTTCCAGAATATCTTCTTTCGTGCCCGGCATAGAGCAGCTTTGCGAAAGGCTCTCAAGCTCGCGCATAGAACTCAAGGACATATCCGACGATATAGAGGGACGGCTGGGGAGAGTAACCTCTTCTCCGGAAAGGCTGGAAGAGATAGAAGCAAGGCTTTCAGTCATTTACGACCTTATGCGCCGTCACGGCGCGGCCTCCGAAGAGGAACTCATTGCCGTGCGTGACTCGATCGGGCAAAAGCTCGGCGGCTGCATTGAGGGCAAAGAGAGACGGGATGCCTTGAAAGAAAAGTGCGCCGCTTTGAAGTCGCGCTGCGCCAAGGCCGCAGAGGATCTTCACAAAAAGCGCGAAGCAGCGGCTCCGAAACTTTCGGCTCTTGTGCAGGCGCAGGTGAGAGATCTCGAGATGCCGAGGGCGCTGTTCAATGTGAACGTGACCGGCAAGGGCCAGTTCGGGCCGGACGGTTCTTCGGACATAGAATTCCTTTTCAATGCGAACGGCGGAGCGCCGCAGAATCTGGAAAAGTGTGCAAGCGGCGGTGAAATGTCGCGTATAATGTTGTGTATCAAATCTTTGATGGCCCGCTACGTGGGTATGCCTACGGTTATCTTCGATGAGATAGACACCGGCGTTTCGGGAAGCGTTGCCGACCGTATGGGTCAGATAGTAGTGGAGATGGGCAGCCATATGCAGGTCTTCGCCATCACCCATCTGCCGCAGGTGGCAAGCAAAGGTTCTGCACATTACCTTGTATATAAAGATATGACGGAAAGCGGTCCCGAAAGTCATATAATGAAGCTCGAGGGCGAGGACCGTAAAAGAGAGATAGCCCGTATGCTCAGCGGCGCGGCAATAAGCGAGCAGGCTTTGGCCAATGCTGCTGTGCTTCTGGCGGAAAAATGAAAATTCAAACAATAAATCAATAAAATGCGTTTAATCATTCAAGAATCCTATGGCAAGATGTCGCAGTGGGCTGCGGCATACATTGTCAAGAAAATCAACGACTTCAAACCCACGGCGGAGAAGCCTTTCGTACTCGGTCTCCCTACAGGATCGACCCCTATAGGAACATATAAGGAACTCATACATCTCTATCAGACCGGCAAGGTATCGTTCAAGAATGTCGTGACATTCAATATGGACGAGTATGTGGGAATTCCTGAGAATCACCCGGAAAGCTACCATACCTTTATGTGGGACAATTTCTTTTCGCACGTGGACATCAGGAAGGAAAATATAAACATCCTCAACGGAAACGCCCCTGACCTCGAGAAGGAGTGCGAAGAATACGAGGAGCGCATCAAGGCACGCGGCGGCATCGACCTCTTTATGGGCGGCATCGGCCCTGACGGTCACATCGCATTCAACGAGCCGGGCTCGTCGCTCAACTCTCGCACAAGAGTCAAGACATTGACTACAGATACAATCATCGCCAACTCCCGTTTCTTCGACAACGACATCAACAAAGTTCCGAAGACCGCATTGACTGTCGGCGTGGCTACGATAATGGGCGCAAAGGAAGTTATGATCCTGGCGAACGGACACAACAAGGCACGCGCCCTGTATCACGCCGTCGAGGGTTCAATCAACCAGATGTGGACAATCTCCACGATGCAGCTCCACCCGAAGGGCATAATCGTATGCGACGACGCTGCGACTGTCGAGCTGAAGGTCGGAACTGTGAATTATTTCAAGGATATCGAAAAGGACAACACAGACCCTGCTACTTTACTGAAATAGTGTAGTCTTTGGAATAGACCAGATCGCGGGTGGCGCAGTTGTGCCATCCGCTTTTTTCATCGCTTCTGACGAAATTGAAACTGCACTGCAGAAGGTCCATAGGGTGGTCCTGAAGGTTGGCGGCGAAGAGGCTGCCCTCCTCCTGCATAAGGCTGAGGAAGTATGCGAGGATGTCGTGGCCCTGAAACGAGTAAGCTGTCGGCTCGGTGTTGAACAGGGCTCTGTACTTGAACACGAAGTCGCGTGTGTCGCTGTTGCCGTAATCTACGAAATAAGGAGCCGAGAAGTGGGCTGTCAGCAGGTGGAAACTGTCGGAATCGACCGAGTCGAAGTTGCGTATCTTGTTGCTGCAGAACACTTGAATCGGAATATAGCGTCCTGTCACTTTGAGATTTCTGATTACGTCAGGAGCGAATGCGGCATCTTCGGACGCCACTATTATCTTGTAGGTGGAATTGGTTGACCACTGCTTCTCGAGGGCGAGGCCGAGCTCACGGCCCCGGAGAATGTCGTAGCTCAAGGGAGTGAAGTTGTCTATTCCGCTTTCTGTAAGATACGTGCGTATGGAGGTCTCAAGAGGGCTGCCCGGGTAGCGTGAATCGCAGAACAGGTATATGCGGTCGGACATCCGGGGATCCAGACTCCCGACGAGGTTGCGGATCTGATCGTCGTGCGATACGGGTATCTGTATCAGATATGGATTGTCGCTCAGCAGCGAGTCGACCTTGCTGTCCATCGCGGATACCAGAGGTATGCGGTTTTCCGCGGCGAATTCTGCTACCAGACGGATTTCGTCAAGGGGAAAGGTGCTGATAATAAGGTCATTGCTCGCAAGGGCCCCGAGGCCTTCCTGATCCAACTCCATTTCGTCGAAGACGCTCAGGCGGACATTGAAACTTTGACTGTTTTCGACTTCATAGAGCGCCTGCAGCGCCCCGCTGTAGAAATCGAGAGAATGTTGCGAGGGATTTGTGGAGCGGGAGTGAATCGGCAGGACAAGGGCTATCCGGGCAGGCTTTGAGGCGTCATATGTCTCCCTTGCCGGAGCTGCGGCTTCCAAGGAAGCCTGTGCTGAAGCCAAATCTTCCTGCAGAGCGGGAACGGTGTCAGTCTCCGCCTGGATTTCTGTCACAAGAGGCTCTTGCTCCTTTTTCTTCTTGTTTTTGAATAACTTCTGGTACCATTTCGGCTGCGAGGCTTCCGCGGCCTGCATAACCTCTTCCTGCCCTGGAACCGGTATCAAAAGAATGGAGCCCGCCTTCAGCCCCTTTTTCAGGGAAGGATTGCTTGCGGCGAGCTCTTCATTTGTCGTCTCGTACGCCCGGCAGATGGAGTAGAGAGTCTGCCCCGGGAGTACTGTATGCGAGTAGAAAATCTTCCCATCGACGGTTACCTTTTCTGTCGACACTTCGACAGGCACGGGATTGATGTTCTGTGCCTGAGCCTGAAATGTCAGCAATGCTGCAATGATTGCGGTGAGAAGAAACTTTTGCATCGGGAATTAATTATTTGTTTCTCTGCTTGATGTAGATTGCGTTGAGGTTTTCTACAATTTCCTGGGTGATGTCAAGGCCCGGGTTGCCGACGATTACAACGTTTGTAGCCTCTGATGTAGTGAGGATTGCGGCGAAGTTATGCTCTTTGTTGTACTCCTCGAGATAGGTCTTGATTGCATCCATTACCTGGTTGTTGAGGACGATTTCCTCTTCCTGAAGCTCATACTGCTTCTGCTGTGCGAGGTTCTGGAACTCCTGCTGACGCTGCTGGAGGGAAGCCTGCTGCTGCTCTGCTGCGCTGCGGGTGAGAAGGCCTTTGTTGTACTGGTTCTCGAATGCCTTGATGTCGCTTTCGAGCTTGCGGCCCTTCTTGCTGAGGTCGTCCTGAACGTTCTGAGCCTTTGCTTCGAGGGCGCTTCTCAGGTCGCTGTACATATCGTACTGCATTACGAGGGTGTCGATGCGGACATAAACGATGTCGCCTGCGGCTGCTGTTGTTGCCTGAGCTGCGTCGTCTGCTTTCTTGCTTGTTCCTTTAGGTGATACAAGGGTTAATACGAGAGCTGCGATGGCTGCAACAACAGCGACGATGCTCAAGATAAGTGAACTGTTTTTCATTTTTGCTTTATTTTTTGTTGTTTTCTGATTTTCAAGCGAACTGCAAATATACTTATATTTTATGAAACTTCCTAACGCAGGCAGTCGAGGTATGCTTTGACGGTCTTTTCCAGACCCAGATAGAGGGCGTCACATATCAGGGCGTGGCCGATGGAGACCTCCATAAGACCCGGCACGGTCTTGTTGAAATATTCCAGATTGTCGAGGTTTAGGTCGTGGCCTGCGTTGAGGCCAAGTCCCAGCCGGACAGCTTCTTCGGCGGCTTTGAAGTATGGTTCCACGGCCATCTCGCGGTTGTCGCCGTAGCTTCGTGCATAAGCCTCGGTGTAGAGTTCTATGCGCTTGCAGCCTGTCTCGGCGGCATACTGCACCATTTCCACGACAGGGTCCACGAAGATAGAGGTCCGGATGCCCGCGTCGTTGAACACTTTGCATATCTGCTTGAGATAGGCCAGATTGCGTTTGGTGTCCCATCCGGCGTTGGAGGTCAGTGCGTTTTCGGCGTCCGGCACGAGAGTGACCTGTGTCGGCTTTACCTTCAGCACGAGGTCCGTGAATTTGTCGATGGGCTTTCCTTCGATGTTGAACTCGGTGGTTACCAGAGGTTTGAGGGCGAGGACATCGCTGTAGCGTATATGTCTTTCGTCCGGTCTTGGGTGTACTGTGATGCCCTGCGCTCCGAATGCTTCGCAGTCGCGTGCCGCTTTGAGCACGTCTGGCATATTGCCTCCTCTTGCGTTGCGCAGGGTGGCAATCTTGTTTATGTTTACAGATAATTTGGTCATAAGCACAAAAATAGATAATTTTGGGAAAAATTAAAAAATATATGAAGGTAGCATTTTACAGCAGGGAGATTTCCGCGGACCGCCGCGCAGCGTTCGAGCAGTTGTGCGGAGCCCTTCGGGAAGGCGGCGCGGAGATTGTTTTCTGCGGTCCCGCTTTCGGAGGAAACGGAGAGCTTCCCCCTGATCTGCAGTTACTTCTGTCACTGGGCGGGGACGGCACTTTCCTCGATGCCGTGACTTTCGTGCGCGAGCGGCGCATCCCTGTGGCAGGCGTCAATTTCGGCAGGCTGGGCTTCCTGACGGCCGCAAAGGTGGGGGAGGCCGGCACCGGCTGGGTGAAAGATCTTCTCGAGGGGCGTTACACCGTCGAGATGCGCGACCTTCTGAAGATTTCGGGATCCTCCGTTCCGGAAGACCTCTATCCCTATGCCGTCAATGAAATAACTCTGCACCGTCAAGGCGCGAGTATGCTGCAGATAAACCTTTCCGTGGACGGCAGGCCTCTTCCATCCTATTGGGCGGACGGCCTCGTGATAGCTACTGCCACGGGCAGTACGGCCTACAGCCTGAGCGTCGGCGGACCTGTGGTGCTCCCGTCTTCAAAAGTGCTTATTATAGCGCCTATAGCGCCGCATAACCTCAATGTCAGGCCTCTCGTAGTACCCGACGACTCTTCGTTCGAAATGACATTCGACACCCGCGACGGGGTGGCCCGTATGACGCTGGACAACAGATCGTTCGGCGTGCGTGCCGGAGATAGCTTCGGCATCTCGAAAGGGGAGTACGGCTTCAGCTATGCCGCCCTCTCCGACGACAATTTCATCTCCGCCCTCAAGACAAAACTTTTCTGGGGCGAGGATCTTAGAAACTCCAAATGATATGACAGAAACAGAAAATATGAAAATGCCTGTCCACGTCACCATTATAATGGACGGCAACGGACGGTGGGCGCGCAAGCAGGGCAAGGCCCGCATTTTCGGACACAACAACGGCACGCAGAGCGTCAGGGAGTGTTGCGAATACGCTTCCGAACACGGTATCAAGTATTTGAGCCTCTTCGCCTTCTCTGAGGAGAACTGGAACCGTCCCGCCGATGAGGTCGCCGGCCTGATGAGCCTTATGGTAAAGTCCGTGGTGGAGGAGATACCTACTTTTATGAAGAACAATGTACGCTTCCGTATAATAGGGGATCGCTCCCGCCTGCCAGAAAACGTGGTGAAGACGGCGGAGGACGCTGAGATTCAGACCGCTGGCAACACAGGCCTCAACCTCATACTGATGCTCAGCTACAGCGGCAAGTGGGACATAGTCCGCGCGGCGCGCCGCTATGCCGAGGATTGCCTTCGCGAGGGTAAGCTGACGGATATTTCAGAGGAGGGTTTCGCCTCATATCTGGCCACGGAAGGCATTCCCGACCCGGACCTTATGATACGCACAAGCGGCGAGCAGCGTATCAGCAACTATATGCTCTGGCAGTGTGCCTACACAGAGTTTTATTTCACGCCTGTACTTTGGCCTGATTTTCGCAAAACGGACCTCGACCAAGCCGTAAAAAACTTTAATGAGAGAGAAAGAAGATACGGTAAGGTCAAATAACGGAAATTTTCACTATATTTGCAGGTCTATTGCAGGCCAATTTTTGATGAAAAATAAAGTTTTAAGAACCTGTTTTGCGTTTGTTTTGGCTGCAACTGCTTATGTTGCAGCTGCTCAGGATGTGGATTACTCCAACCCTAAGACCTATGTCGTGGGAGGCATCAAGGTCGAGGGCTTGAAATATTTGAACTCGAACCAGCTGCTCGCCGTGCTGGGTATGCAGGTTGGCGGCACCGTCACTGTCCCGGGAGACGACATTTCCGCCGGCATCAAGCGCATCTGGATGCAGGGCGCCGCCTCCGACATTGCGTTCTATATCGATTCCCTTTCCGCCGGCCGCGACACCGCCTTCTTCAAGCTCAAGCTGACGGAGCGTCCGCGCGTAATCAGCTGGAACTACGAGGGAATGAAGAAAGGAGAGAAAGACGATATCAAGGAAAAACTCAATCTTCGCCGAGGTGGCCAGATTTCCGAATACGTCAAGAGCTCTTCCTGCGAGGTGATTAAGAACTATTTCAAGGAAAAAGGCTTCGCAGACGTCAAAGTGGATGTCGAAGTCGCAAATGACTCCGTAATCAAGAATGCCGCAAGGGTCACTTTCAAGGTTGACAAGGGCAAGAAACTCAAAGTAGCCAAGATCAATTATGAAGGCAACGACGAGATAACGAAGTTCAAGCTGGACCGTTCGATGAAGAAGACAAAGGATGCCAAGTGGTACAACTTCTTCTCCTCCAAGAAATTCCTTGAAAAAGAATATAAAAACGACAAGAAGAGTCTCGTCGAGACTTTCAACGAAGCCGGCTACCGCGACGCCAAAATCTTGAGCGACTCGCTCTATCGTGACGAAAAAGGCAAGCTCAACATCGACGTCAAATTCGACAAGGGCAAGAGATACTACTTCAGAAACGTCACCTGGACCGGCAACTCGGTCTATGCCGCAGAAGACCTCAATACGTTCTTGAAAATCCAGCCTGGAGACGTCTATGACGTCATCACGATGGAAAAGCGACTGTTCGGCGGCGAAAAGAACAACGACAATTCAGTCTCAAAGCTTTACCGCGACAACGGCTACCTCTTCTTCAACGTTTCTCCTGTAGAGCTGAAGATAGACGGTGACTCCGTGGACGTGGAGATGCGAATGGTCGAAGGCAAGCCCGCAACGTTCAACAATATCATCATAAACGGCAACACTGTCACCAACGAGAAGATTGTCCGCCGTGCCGTCTTCACAAGGCCGGGCTACCTGTTCCGCCAGACCGATTTCGAACGTTCAATCCGTGAAATCGCCTCTATGGGTCACTTCGACGCCGAATACGCCGCTGACCCCGCAAAAGGCTACACCCTGATTCCGAACCCTCTCAACAATACTGTAGATATCGCCTACAACGTGTCCGAGAAGTCCAACAGCCAGCTTGAACTCTCCGGCGGCTGGGGCAACAATATGTTCGTAGGTACGCTCGGCTTGAGCTTCAACAACTTCTCGACCGCAAACTTCTTCAACAAGAAGGCCTGGAAGCCTGTTCCTCTGGGAGACGGACAGACCCTCTCCGTAAGGTTCCAGACAAACGGTTCATATTACACCTGTCTTTCCGCATCCTTCATAGAGCCGTGGCTGACCGGCAAGAAGCCTACGTCCCTCCAGTTCTCAGCATATTTCACCCGCCAGACCAACTCCTATTCCACATATTACTATCAAGTCCTCAACGACGACCAGTATATGGAAATTTTCGGCGCGTCACTCGGTCTGGGTACCCGTCTGAAATGGCCTGACAACTACTTCGTGCTATACAACCAGCTCGGCTGGCAGTCATACAAGCTTCAGGACTGGCAGTACTACTTCATCTACGACACGGGTATGTCGCACAACATCAGCTGGACGACGACCCTCTCCAGAAACTCCACCGACCAGAGCATCTATCCGCGTTCAGGTTCTGACTTCAGCTTCTCGATCCAGGTGACTCCTCCATTCTCCCTTATGAAGAAGAACTGGCGTGACATCGACTACGACTCGCAGACCGTACAGGAGCACTACAACTGGATCGAATACCACAAGTGGACCTTCAAGGGCACGGTCTATACCAAACTGATAGGAGACCTCGTCCTTATGACAAGAGCCCAGTTCGGCTACCTCGGCTATTACAACAAGAAGTGGGGCTACTCTCCGTTCGAAGGCTTCATAGTCGGCGGTGACGGTATGTCGGGCTACAACACCTACGGTCAGGAGGTCGTCGGACTGAGAGGCTACGAAAACTACTCCCTGACACCAACAAAAGGCGATGCCTATGCCGGCAACGTGTACGACAAATTCACCGTCGAGCTTCGATACCCTGTCATAATGCAGCCGAGTTCGACAATATATGCGCTTCTTTTCCTCGAGGGCGGTAACTGCTGGTCAGACATCAGAGACTTCAATCCGTTCAGCATCAAACGTTCGGCCGGAGCCGGCATAAGGGTATATCTGCCGGTTGTGGGTCTTCTCGGAATCGACTGGGGCTACGGCTTCGACAACACGACAGGCAAGGGAAGCCAGTTCCACTTCATAATAGGTCAACAATTCTAAAACGATATGCTAAAAAGAAAAGTATTTGTCATAGCAATAGTTTCTGTTCTGGGCATCGCCTCCGCCGGCGCTCAGGACAGCGTTGCATTTATCGACAGCCAGAAAATTCTGGAAGCCGTGCCTTCCTATGTGTCCGCCAAGACAGAGATAGACAATCTCGCCAAGACATATCAGCAGACAATCCAGGATGAACTCTCGAAGATAGAGACCATCTACAACAACTATCAGGCAGCCAAGGCATCTCTCACTTCAGCCCAGCGCGCCTCTATGGAGAATCAGATCATCTCCAAGGAAAACGCCGTGCAGCAGAAGCAGCAGCTCTATTTCGGCGAGGACGGAGTCATTCCTAAAAAGAGCGAGCAGCTCCTCGATCCTATCCGCAAAAAACTCGACGCAGCAATCGAAAGCGTCGGCAAGACCTACGGCTACACTATGATCATAGATGTGGCAAACGCATCAAACGTAGCCTACTACAATGAAGCGAAAGACATTTCACAAGTGATTATCAATATTTTAAATAACTAGTTATGAAAAAAATCATTCTCATCTTTTTCTGTGCAGCCGCTCTCGGTTTCGCGGCAAACGCTCAGACCGCTCCGAAGTTCGGCCACGTCAACACTTCGCTGCTTATCGAACTGATGCCTGAAAGAGATTCAGCAGTCATCAAGATCCAGGCCTATCAGAAAGACCTCATCGAGACACTTCAGGGTATGGAGGACGAGTACAATGCCAAGGTGACCGAATACCAGCGCAAGCAGAACGACTGGGCTCCGGTAGTTCTCGAGGCAAAGGCAAAGGAAATCCAGGAACTCGGCCAGAGGGCGCAGCAGTTCCAGCAGTCAGCCCAGCAGGATATGCAGCAGATGCAGCAGAGCCTGATGGCTCCGATTGTCGAAAAGGCTCAGACCACTCTCACCAAACTCGCGAAAGAAAAGGGTCTTATCTATCTTTTCGACCTTTCAGCAGGAACAATCCTTTATTACAATGATGCTGAAAGCCTCGATATGCTCCCTCTTGCAAAGAAGGAACTCGGCATCCCTGCAGAGAAGGTGGCTCCGACCCAGATTCCTGAGGCAAACTAGAAAAAATCTAATCCAAATACCTAAAACTTAACCTATTATCCGTAATGCAACACAAAGTAATAGACACGAAAGATGTTGTAATCAGATTCTGCGGTGACTCGGGAGACGGAATGCAGCTTACAGGAACTCTGTTCGCTGACGCCTCCGCCCTCTACGGCAACGAGATTTCCACATTCCCTGATTACCCGGCAGAGATTCGTGCGCCGCACGGCACCGTATCCGGCGTTTCCGGTTTCCAGGTGCACGTAGGTGCAGTAGAAGTCAACACCCCTGGTGACTACGCCGACGTGCTTGTGGCGATGAACCCGGCAGCTCTCAGAGCAAATGCAAAATGGGCAAAGCCTACAGCTACAATCATCGTAGATGAGGACACCTTCACTGAGGACCTTATCAAGAGAGCCGGCTATGCCACTATGGATCCGTTCTCTGAACTCAGAATCGAAGACCGCAATATCATCGTTTCCCCTATCACGACTCTTACAAAAGAGAGCCTGAAGGAGAGCGGAATGGACCAGAAGGCAATCGTTCGTTGCAAGAATATGTTCACCCTCGGTATGTGCTTCTATATGTTCAATCGCCCTCTGGAGTACACCAATGCATATCTCGAGAAGAAATTCAAGAAGAAACCTGACCTGATCGCCCCTAACAAGAAGGTGCTCTTCGACGGTTACAACTATGCAAGCAACATTCAGGCAATTGCAAATACCTATACTATAAAGCCTGCAAAGCAGGAGAAGGGCGTTTACCGCAACATCAGCGGCAACCAGGCAACTGCCTGGGGCCTGATCGCCGCATCCGAGAAGAGCGGCAGACCTCTCTTCTGCGGTTCATACCCTATCACCCCTGCCACAGCAATTCTCGAGGAGCTTGCAATCCACAAGAACCTCGGTGTCAAGACATATCAGGCAGAGGACGAAATCGCCGGCATCTGCACCGCCATCGGCGCGGCATATGCGGGCAATATGGCAGTGACCACAACTTCAGGTCCGGGCCTCAGCCTCAAGAGCGAAGCTCTCGGCCTGGCGATGATAACCGAGCTCCCTCTCGTTGTCGTTGACGTGCAGCGCAGCGGCCCTTCAACCGGTATCCCTACAAAGACCGAGCAGACAGACCTCGCTCAGGCCCTCTACGGCCGTAACGGCGAATGCCCTGTGGCCGTCATTGCAGCCCACTCTCCGAGCCACTGCTTCGACGCCGCATTCTATGCAGGCAAGTTCGCTATGGAGCATATGATGCCTGTAGTGCTTCTCTCCGAAGGTTTCCTCGGAAACGGCAGCGAGCCTTGGAAGATTCCTTCAATGAAGGACTATCCTGCAATCAATCCTCCTATCATCGACAGCTGCGAAGGCGCATACCAGCCGTTCGCCCGCGATAAGGAGACCTTCGCCCGCAAATGGGCGTTCCCTGGAAAGGCAGGTCTCGAGCACAGAGTCGGAGGCCTTGAGAAGAACACTGCAGGTGTAATCTCTTCAGACCCTGAGAACCACGAGAAGATGGTGGCTGAGCGCGCCGAGAAGGTTGCCCGCCTTGCAAACTATATTCCTGAGCAGAAAGTTATCGGTCCCGAGAAGGCAGATGTTCTCATCGTCGGCTGGGGCGGCACTTTCGGACACCTCTATTCAGCATACAACGACCTGGCCGAAGAGGGCAAGAGCGTTGCACTCTGCCACTTCGACTTCATCAATCCGCTTCCTAAGAACACAGCCGACATCTTCAAGAACTACAAGAAGATCGTCGTCTGCGAGCTCAACAGCGGACAGTTCGCCGACTATCTGAGAGCAAAACTCCCTCAGTTCAGCTATCAGCAGTACAACAAGGTTCAGGGACAGCCGTTCATCGTCGAGGACGTCGTCGCTGCAGTAAAGAAATTATTCTAGGAGGAAGAGACTATGAAATATACAGCACAGGATTTCAAATCAAACCAGGAAGTACGCTGGTGCCCGGGTTGCGGTGACCACGCAGTGCTTGCTTCCCTGCAGAGGGCTCTTCCTGAAGTTGCGGAGGCTCTGAATCTGCCTAAGGAAAAGTTTGTGGTGGTTTCCGGTATCGGATGCTCTTCACGTCTTCCTTATTATATGAACACTTTCGGATTCCACAGCATCCACGGTCGCGCTACCGCGATCTCTTCAGGTGTGAAGGTGGCAAATCCGGAACTGAGCGTATGGCAGGCTTGCGGTGACGGTGACGCCCTTGCAATCGGCGGCAACCACTTCATCCACGCCATCAGAAGGAACATCGACATCAACATAATCCTCTTCAACAACCAGATCTACGGTCTGACGAAGGGACAGTATTCTCCGACTTCAAGACTTGGCCAGATAACCAAGACCTCCCCTTACGGAACAGTCGAGAATCCTTTCACTCCGGGCAGCCTCGTACTGGGCGCACGCGGAACTTTCTTCGCTCGCAGCCTTGATAGCGAACTTGCACTCAATCAGGAGATTATGCTTGCAGCTGCAAAGCACGACGGATGTTCCGTAATGGAGATGCTCACAAACTGCGTCATCTTCAACGACGGCGCCCACAAGGCAATCTCCGACCGTGAGGTCCGCGCAGAGCGCACGATAACCCTCCGTCACGGCGAGCCGATGCTTTTCGGCGCTGCAAAAGACAAGGGTCTTGCTCTCGAAAACGGCAAGCTCAAAGTTGTCAAGATCGGCGAGAACGGTGTCACGATGGATGATATCCTCGTACACGACGCCCACAGCGAAGACACCGCCATCCAGAATCAGCTCATCAATATGAAGTATCCTGATTTCCCGGTTGCCCTCGGCGTAATCCGCGACGTGAAGGATGCGACATACAACGACAGAGTCGTGGCTCAGCTCGCAGAAGTAAAGGAAAAAATCTCCAACATCAAGTGTATGGACGACCTGCTGCGCAGCGGTGCAACCTGGACAGTTGAATAACAGTTAACATTAACACAATACACACAACCTTTAATAAACCCCGATTCAAGTGAACAGTGCAACAAGGGTGTAAGATTGTGAAGGCGCGG
>R20__coassemble_822_pt1 | contig 20866 bp, 16 predicted proteins | sample R20__metabat2_high_PE_056 | metagenome-assembled genome bin R20 | reverse complement strand
GCCGCGGCCTCACAATCTTACACCTCTGTTGCACTGTTCACTTGAATCGGGGTATTTCAAAGAAAACAATCCGGATTATAGAAATGAACGTTATGAGAAGGAATGGTCAAGGATAGAAGCCGGGTATACTCCGACTGCAAACACCAAGGCTGAAGGAGACCCAAGAGAAGGAGATCCGGGTTATTGGAGATGGGTATCCACAGATATCGTTGATATTTCAAATACAGTGGCGGGGCATTTAATTACTACCCATTGGCATCAGAACAGTCCATACAACGCGTGTTGCCCTAAAACCTCTTATTATGAAACAACCAGATGCGTTGCAGGGTGCGTTGCAATTTCCGGCGCACAGACACTTTTCCATCTTTATAAATTATACGGCGTCCCTTCAACTCTTCCATCCAACGTAGGCTGTGACGGATGGTATACAGGTCCGAATCAAGACCACAATGCCTACGGCTTCCATTATGATGCGCGTACGGCAACGCAATGGACCAATATTCAAAATGGCAATCAACAAAGCATAGCCGAGCTGATAGGCTGGTTGGGATACAGACTTGACATGAATTACTCGCCCTATGACTCGACTGCGTACACATTAGATCTTGTTGCAATTTTTCAAAGTGAAGGAATCTCAAGCACATATACATCATACGCAGCAATGACTGCCTTCAATTATGTATTCGTTCGCAACAGGCCTGTAATTATATCGTCAGCATATGGGTCCGGCAGGCATTCATATATTCTGGATCGGGCGAAAAAGACTGATTACACAGTCAGAGCATTATATGAATATGTTCCATACGGCAATAACGGAGTTTCTACCGGAGAAACGATGTATGAAACAGACCATCTGTACGAATATTATGTTTCCATGAATTTCGGCTGGAATGACACCAGTGACAATATATATTTTAGCGTAAATTATTGGAACAGCGAAGGTATATCTATCAGCTCGGATGGCAGATATATGTTATATAATTTCGGAGTAATTAATTAATTCCTTGACCATGAAATCGTTATATAGGTTGCACGCATCCATTGCAATTGCGGTTTCGCTGTTGTCCTCATGCATAGAATCAGTAAGTCTCGACACGGTTGACAGCAATACGGTTGTCGTCAATTGCATACTTACCAATTCCGAAGAGATACAGACACTTACACTTGACTATATAAAGCAGGACAGGCAGGAAAAATCGTCACCTATAAAAGAGGCGGACGTCGTTCTTTATTGCAACGACAACGTTGCGGGAACATTCGTTTGGCAACACGACAATGTATGGACTTTGGCTTATTCGCCTGCGAGCGGAAAAGAATATACAATAAAGATCAAAGTCCCCGGATGTGAGACTGTCGAAGCGACAACGCTCATGCCGGAATCTTTCGAAATGCGTATCATGTGGGATCATTCACAAAAAGTCTTTTCACGTTATGACCTGCTTCAAATCCAGCTTCCCACCAATGCCTTGTACTGGCTTTACGTAATTGACGGGGATACCGGTAAAATGGCAGAATATCTGGCCACTGATCACACGGAAGTTGATTTGTTCAACATATCCGACCTGACTGTTTATACAAGTTCATTGATTCACAATGACACTCATTTCAGCAAAGGACATAGGGTCCCGGAATTCTACGATCCTCCTTTGCAGCAAGATTATTTTCTACATAAAAGGTATCTTCGCATAAATCAGCAGACATATGAGCGGTGGCAACTTTATTTCATTGAAAATATAGGGACCGATGACGAATATGTCTGGGCCAATGCGTCAAATACATTTACTTTATGCGGAACATTCGCCGATGAAACATCAGATCTGATTGCAATGCGCGTCTCGCCTGAATTGGACAAATATATAGCAGAAGGCTTCAGTAACCTATATAAGGAAGATATCGTAGATATCACCGACATCTATAAAGCGGAAAGCTCCTACACCAACGTCAAGGGAGGAGCCGGAATATTCAGTTCTGCATATATAGTCAAAGTTGAAAAATTTTGGAACAGTCAGGACGAGATAATTTACGGAAAGGAAAGGAGAAAATGGTATGGATGGTAAGATGCACTTGAAACACTTCGCGGCAGTTGTGTGCCTGATGCTGGCATATGCCTCCCCTCTCCTTTCGCAGGAAAAGGAGACAAGACGCGACACCCTGCAGGCCTCACTTATATCTGACACAAGAAACTTGTACAATTCCATTAAAGATGTGAGTCCGATTGACAGAGACTTCGCATATCCTGCGGGCGAGCGTGATATCGTAAAGCTTGTCCAAACCGTGCCGGGAGTTGCTACGGGTGTAGAGGGCAGTTCTGCATATTATGTTCGCGGCGGCAATTTCGGGAACAACATAATAGCCCTGGACGGAGTTCCGGTCTACGGTGTCAGCCATCTTTTGGGGCTCGCTTCCATCATACCGGCCTCCATAATTGATGAAAGTCACTTTCAAACCGGCGGTTTTTCCGCGGAAAACTCCAATTTTACAGCATCCTACTTGTCAATAAAGACAGCGACAGGATCCAAAGAAAACCCCGGATACAGTTTGTCTGCAAGCACCACGATGGTAGGCTTGAAAGCATCTGCTCCAGTCTGCAAAAACAAAGTATCAATTATCGGTTCCTTCAGATATTCGCCCCTTGGCGCAGAATATAACCTGTTAAGGCCTTATTTCAGCTCAGGGGCAACCGCTCCGAATTCGCTGAAGACCACCATATTGGACGGGTTTGGAAAATTATCTTGGGCTGTCGGAAAAAAGAGTACGCTTGACATTTTTGCCTTTTATTCGGTCGATTCCTATGCTTTCAGTCTGTCCGAGGCCACTTCTGACAATATTTTCTGGAAGAATTCAATTGCCGCCTGCAATTTCTCGACTGAGCTTTCGGAAAATATGTCGATGCACATCAAAGCCTCTGCCAACAGGTTTGCGTCAGGGCAATCAACAAAGAAAAACTTCAGTGGAATTTCATCGCTTGGCCTATACTCTGATCTGTATGAATATACAGCTGCTGTTTCGGCTGACTGCCGGATAAATCAATCTTTCGGCCTTTCATTCGGCCTTGATGTGAAAATGGCTCAATTCAACCCGGGAGCTATGGTTAAGAACGACATCTCGCAGGGATATAACGAAATGCATTGCCATCTTGTCGGTCTGTACGGACAGATTGAGTACATCGGAGACAATCGTTGGGATGCACGTCTCGGCGTCAGAGGAAATGCCTACTGGAACGACGGAAAATTTTATTTGAAACCGGAAGTCAGGACGAGAATCAGATGCCACCTCTCCCCAACGGTCGACATTCAGGCAACTTTCGATTATCTTTCACAGTTCTATCATACACTTGAAGGTATTCCTACGGGCTGGTCGATAGATATGAAGATCCCAAGCACAGGAGCATATGCGCCGGAGCAATCCACTCAGGTCTATACGGGAGTTTCCTGGGCTAGGGGACACTTTCGCTGCGAAATCGGAGGATATTATAAATATATGCAGAATCTGATCTACTTTGCGGAAGCATCCTCAATGTTCACATCCTCTCTGGCATCATGGCAGGGTAAGGTCGATGTCGGGACAGGAACTTCGTACGGTATGGAACTGCAGATGCAGTACAAAGGAGAAAAGCTTCATACAAATCTTTCCTATACCCTGTCGAAGACCGACCGTTCGTTCTCTATGATACACGGCGGGCAGCCGTTTCCCGCTAAATACGACAGGCGTCATATCTTGTCTTTTGACGGGAAATACGTCCTCAATAAAACCAACCGTATAGAACACGGCGTGAATACGGCAGTAGCCTTATCCTCCGGATATATGGAATCTCTCAAGTCGGGGACTTATACTGCCTTGCTTCCAGGCATGTCCGAAGACGACCCACTGTATCTTGCCTTGTCTCAGCGGGATTATTATGGAGGTCCGAACAATTACAGAATGCCATATTACTTCCGTTGGGATTGCGGCTATTTCATACACATAGACTCAGAAAAGGTCCATCAGAAACTGAACATAGGCATTTACAATCTGACAAACAGGCACAACGCTATCAGCCTGTATTACGATGACGCAGAACAGACTTGGAAGAAAATCAGCCTGTTCCCGATTATGCCGAGCCTGAGCTACGTCATTGAATTCTGACCTTCCCGCAATTCACCTTCAGCGATGATAGCCATTGTAGCGCGATGTGGAGGGTCTTAGCACTGAAGGTGGGGCAAAATTGCGCCACCGTCAGTGCTTAGGCGCCTCACGCCACCCTGTAAGGGCTATTGCCGTTGAAGGTGAATTGCAGAGAAGTTACACCCACAACTTTGCCGTCTCCTTCTCAATCTCCACCTGCGGCGCATCTTCAATCATATCGTAAATCTTCGAGGCAAACATCGCGTCGTGAAGGCCGAGGCCTATGTTGTAGCTGATGATGCGCTCCCGGTCGTCGCGGCGGCCTTCGGCCTTGCCTTCTATCACGTCCTGAATCTCGGCGAAGAACTTGTACCGGCTGAAGTACTTGAAGCCTTGCACGTGGCCGGTGTCGTCGCCGTAGATTTTGTCGAAAGTCAGGTCGCAGTTCTGGAAACCGCGGGTGTGGATAGGTATCAGGGTGACACCGGGCTTAAAACAGCTGTCGTCCTCGCAGAGGAGACCATCGGCCTGAGTGATGCAGCTGTAAATGACATCCGACTTGGAGAAGATTTCGGGAATGCTGTCCATCACCGTGAAGGTAACGTTCTTGTAGTCCTCGAAACGCTTGATAAAGAGGTCTGCCCCGTTCTTATACTTATAGAGCAGCACGTTGTGATGCATCTGAGGCTCGGCTTCCAGCAGGCAGAGCAGTGTAGCAACGGCCACATTGCCAAGTCCCACGAAACAATAGGTCACATCGCCCGTCTTGCGGAATGTCTGGGCCGCCAGCGTTGCCACGGCTCCTGTACGCATTGCCGTTATCCAGTCGCAGTCCATCAAAGCGAGCAGATTGCCTGTAGAGGCCTCATACAGCTGGATGTTGCTGCAAAGGGCAGGTGTGGCGTTCTGCAGACGACTTACAAGTTTCAGGCAGTAGCGGTTGTACTTCTCCGGCAGCAGACAAGGCATCGCCGTATAGAAGTCAATGCCTGTGGGATGAACGCTTATCTTGGGCGGAAGTTGTGCGTATTTCTTCGAGGCGAAACTCTCTTTCACCCATTCCACGCAGGTGGCCGGTGAAATGCCCAAGGCTTTGATTCTGGATTTACTGATAACTTTCATAGCTGTGGCGTAAACGAGTCAAAACAGTCCATACACCGGCCTGCAGCCGGCGTCGGGAAGGGCGGCCTCAGAGAGAATCGGGCCGATCATTCCGGTGCGGCCATCCAGAGGGTAAAACTGAATGCGGCCTTCGTTCTTGCAGAAGACGGCCATCAGGCCTTTGTCTGCAAGGATCGAGAAATTGCGCGGATGCGCGCCCACGGGTACGGTCTGGCGCCTTGTCAAGGTGCCGCTCTGGGGCTTTATATAAAACGATATTATGCTGTCGCCGCCGTCGCGGAGAGAGGCGTACAGATAGAGTCCGCCTGGGTGGAGATGGATGTCGCCGCCGTTTTGTTTTTCAAAAGAAGGGTCACCCAGAATCAGGGCTTGAACGGGGCGCAGATTGTCATAGACATATATTTCCTTGCTGAGCTCGGTCAGGACATAGAGGAATCTTCCGTCCGGCGAAATATCCAGATGGCGCGGGCCGCAGCCGGGCCTCATCAGAAGGTCTTCGCGTGGGGCGAGATGGCCGCCCGGAAGCAGATCGAGTATGTGCACCCTGTCGCCGCCAAGGTCGGTCGCATACATCAGGGGACCGCAGATTTTCAGCATATGCACGTGGGAAGAGCGCTGGCGCTCCGGGTGCGGGCCGCTACAGTCGAAGCACACCCGCTGCACGGCCTCCCCTATTCGGCCGCCAGCCACCGGATAGACCGATATGCTTCCGCCAGAGTAGTCGGCTGTATATAGAAATCCTTGATTATAAACTATATAGCAAGGATCTGGCGCTACGCACCGCACTGTCGAAAGCGGGCGGAGAGGGTCTCCCGCAACGAAAGAGGTCAAAAGGGAATCGGCGCCAGATTCGGAAAGGGCGAAAATATATTTCCCATCGTCCGACAAGCATAGATGCGAGGCGTTGCCCACCGGCAGAGGCAGAGCCTCCACCGGCCGAAAATCACCGTCGAGAGTCAGTTTCCAGGCCTTCGGGCCGTATGTACCGACAATTAATTCCATCAGAACGAGTCGATGCAGTCCCACGAGAAGTCGCCTTCCTTAACGTAGGCCTGCCCGTCTTCGAAAGAGATTATGAACCAGCCGGCGGCATAGCCGAGGCAGGCGTAAACGTCTGGGACATAGCCCTCTTCGTAAACTATTTTTCCCTTTACCTCTGAATCTTCCGAAGCGGAAGCATAGACAGGGTATTCACCCGGATTTTCAGGGAAGACGACTCCCTTGCCGTCAAATGCAGACCAAAGGAGAATATCGACGCCTTCCTTCGGTATGCGGACAGTGTCCTGCACTTCAATCAGATATTCCTCGTCGTAAGTTTTGACAAGCCTGCCCTGCAGTTCACCGTTCTTTTCAGCGACATAAGCGCAAGGGGCGACGTAACGCATAATCGGCTCGAAGGAGATGTCCATCAGATGATCTTCTCCTGCCGCCTCAACCTCTTTCAGAGCGCAGCCTTCTATCTTGTAGAACTTTGTAAAGCTGCAATCTGCGCCGCTGGATCCGTGTTCGATGATTGTCCCGTCTCCACTCACCACAAAAGAGTCCCGCTCGCCTCCCGAGAGGAGGTGGACGGGATTGCCGGTCTTTGCATCGAAAGTGAAAATGTCATACAAAAAGTAGTTTCCGCCTCCGAAATCGTCGCCAAGGAGAAGTTCCTCGATGCCGTCGCCGTCTATATCGGTCCGGGCGAAGGCGCCGAAGGCGGACTCATAGCAATATACCGCAGAGAGGCCGCAATCCGAAGGAGTAAATTCGCTCCAGTGGGTTTTATATCCGGTCACAACCTCGGAAATGATGTCCGAACAGGCCATTTCCATAGCCTCTGACTGTTCTTGCACATTGTTCGCACAGGAAGTCAGAATGATGAGGGTAAGAAGAAGCAGTATCATATCTATTTCAATTCATCAGTTGCGAGGAAATAATATCGACCACTAATTGTATACGTGATACTTTTGTACTCTTCACGAATATAAACTCCAAAATCCTTCCCAATCAGTTTCTTCTCCAGTTCTTCAAACCTTGCCGGAGGAATCGACAATATCTTTTTATTTCCACATGGCCTGATCTCGAATCGCACTTCCTTAACAAGCCCATTGGTAGGATCATGAGCAAATTCTACAAGAATACCAGCCAATCCAAAGTCCGATAAGTTTTCTCCTTTGAAAAGCGTTGATTTTACCAAGGTTTTTATTTCATTCACATCTCTAACATAAACAAGAGGCCAATCGACATCTACACAGCAATAATCATTTGTAACCTTATTATAGGGGAAGTCTTTAAACAATTTATTCAAACTGTTTTCAAGATAAAAATACCAAATTTCATCTCTATCATCGCGCATGCTAATATCAACCGAATAATAGAATGTATTTGCTTTCACCTTATTTCGCCCGCTATAATAATCCTTTGCATAACCAGGTATGCATAACAGCAACATTAAAGTCACGGCTATTATGTTTTTCTTCATCGTATTCTAATTTTTCTTTAAATGTTTAAATCTCATTAGATGCTCTAAATCTGGTGTTAATGGGAAAATGGTTTTCGTATAAGCGAATGGATATGAGTACAGCGAATTCACAACAGCATTAAAAGTTGCGCCACCGGGAGCAGTGTAAAAAGAATAGAATGGCCTTAAATAATCATCTTTTATTCCTGAATACAGACCTCCGTATTCCTGTTGATAATCCAATTGCAAAATACTGAGCATTATCTTTGCCTCTAATTCCTTGTCTCCTGTCTTCCACAAATCACCTTCAGAACAATACTGCAACACATGCAGAAGTTCTTCGTATAATGCGAGCATGTTTACACTTGAAGGTTCTCCTATAATATCGCCTCTTATCTCTATTCTGAATGTCCCATCGGAGAACTTGACCGTGCGTGTTTTGCCATCTGTAATTTCTATTGCGACCAACTTATTCACATATTCGCCTAGGTCAGCAATAAGGTTTCTCAAAAGCGGAATACCTTCAACATGAATCATCATATTGCCAATAACATAGTTTTTAAGATCCTCGGCCACTGATATTTTATCGTTCAGTTTACCTTCTATCACAGAGATAGTTGCTTTTGCTTTATTGGCGCTTGTCTGTGAACCTCCACCGCCGTATCTCTCTTCGATTTCTGACAGGAAACTTTCAAGCGAATCTTCGGCTTCCCCACCTTCATATGAGACCTCAGGCTTTACAAAACCAAAGCGGTCTTCCTTCTCTTCCATCACATCAAAGCAATAAGACTCTTCGAGTTCGCCTCCATACAAAGTAGTAACTTTAGTCGCATAGTTTGAAGGAAAAGATAGATAACCACGCTTTGTTATGTCAGAATAAAACTCCGCATCGTCAAGTCGGTATACCAACATCTTGTCAAATATAGTATTCGCACTTCTGCAACATGAAATAAACGAGCCGTCGGTCTTGGAAAAGAGCAGTACACCTCGAAAACAGCCCAGACTCTCTATAAACGAATCTTCCGAAGCTTCCTCCTTCATACTAAAATCAGCTTCAGGAATCATTGTAACGACAAAAGTAAAATGTATGTGCTTTACCGTATCATACCAATCAAGCAAAGACATCTTTATTACGGACATATTTACCCAATCATGACAACTCGGAGGACCTTCCGTAAGGGCTGCAAGTCTATTAGAATATCTCGGCAGAAATGGAATCTCTGTGAGGATTTTCCCATCAAATTGTTTTGCGCGGGCCTTATCACGATCAATCAGTTGTTCCAAAGTTACTCCTTGCGAGGACTTAGTCAACACTTTATCTTCCCCTATTATAGCGAAAATTTGTGGATCACGGCCCGAAACATCGATTCCTTTCATATCAGGCACATCCTCATCTATGAGTTCTTCATGTTGTATTGAGTCGCTGTCAAGATTTGAGCAACATGCCGAAAAGAATACAAATATCGCCACTGTCACCATTTTAACAGTCACTGTAAAACTTTTTGATTTGATTAGACTTAGATTAGCCATCAGTGGGGCGATATTTTTTTAATTCTACTCGTAGAGGTAATACTTCTTTGAGAGGGTCTTGAAGTCTTCGACGTCTTTCATCCAGTAGTCGAGGATGTCGGCGACGCGGAAGGTTTCGCTGAATTTGAGTCGGATGTTGTCGGAGCCGCAGACGATGTCGTTGGTGCGGTTGGTCTTGCCGTCGAACGGATTCTGCTCAGGGTAGAGCTCGTGGACGGCCTGCATCACGTAGAAGTTGATGAGGGTCAGCGGAGCTTTATCATAGTCTGTGAAGAAATACTGCACGCCGTGCAGAAGAACACCCTGCTTGTTGCCGAAGAAAGGCTTGTAGTGGATTGTCCTCCAGCCCACGCCCGGAATATCGTAGCTCGCGAGCTTTGCCTTGAGCTGCTCTGCGTCAATCCATTCTGCCGCAAATGTAAGGAACGGCAGAGTGTAGCCGACTCCGATATTGAGATAGTGACCGGAGAAGTCACCCACGATGCCGGCGCAAGGATAGCCGATAGCGTTCTCAGCCTGAGGCACCTGCGGAGAAGGAAGTATCCAAGGGAGGCCCGTCTGGGCGTATGTCATCGAGCGCTTCCAGCCCTTCATAGGGACGACTGTAAGCTTGCATTTGAGAGGCTCTTCGTCGCCTTTCTCGCCGCAGTTGAGGCCCTCTTCATTGATGAGGTTCGCAAGCTCGCCCACGGTCAGGCCATAGATGTAAGGAATTTTGAATTCGCCTATGTATGAGAAGAATCCCGGCTCTACGTAGTTACCTTCGACCTTCTCGCCGCCGAGCGGGTTCGGGCGGTCGAGAACCATCACCTCTACGTCGTTTTCAGCGCAGGCCCTCATCATAAGGCCCAGGGCGCTGATGAAGGTGTATGAACGTGTACCGACGTCCTGGATGTCATATACGACTACATCGAGGCCTTCGAGCATCTCAGGGGTCGGTTTGCGGTATTTGCCGTAAACGGAGAGTACAGGGATACCTGTAGCCTCGTCGATTGTGTCATCGGCGTGACCGCCGGCATAGATGTCGCCGCGGACGCCGTGCTCAGGGGCGAACATCCTGACGAGTTCCACGTCCTGCGCTTTATAAAGAATGTCTATTGTCGACTGCATCCGGCGGTCGATGCCGCTGGGATTTGTCAAAAGACCCACTTTTTTGCCTTTCAGAGCCTCGAATCCGCTCTCGCGGAGTACTTCTATGCCCGGCTGCACCGGAGCGCTGTTTTGTGCCGTAGAATTGCAGCAAGCCCCAAGCATCAGGGCAGCCGCCGCTATTATAAATATTCGTTTCATAATTAATTATTTGCGTCCGTATTCCGGATCAATTTTACGTCTTGCGATGAATGTGACTACAATCGGGGCGATGCAGCAGAGAATTACCATCCAGAAGAAGCCGCTATAGCCGAGCCACTCCTGCAGATAGCCGGCGAACATTCCAGGAATCATCATACTCAGAGCCATAAAGGCCGTGCAGATTGCGTAGTGGCTGGTCTTGAACTCGCCTTCGGAGAAGTAGATCATATAGAGCATATATGCCGTGAAGCCGAAGCCGTAGCCGAACTGTTCGATTGCAATTGCAGTTGAAATCCATACGAGGCTTGTAGGCTGAACCACAGCAAGATAGACAAATGAAAGGCAAGGCAGGGTCATACAGGCGGCCATAAGCCAGATGGACTGCTTGAGGCCCTTTTTGGAGGCCCAGATGCCGCCGAGGATGCCGCCCACGGTAAGGAATATCACGCCTATCGTTCCGTAAGCGATGCCCACTTCGTGGGTCTGCATTCCGAGGCCGCCCACTTCACGCGCAGCCACGAGGAACGGCGTACACATCTTCAGGAGGAATGCCTCCGGCAGACGGTAGAGGAGCATAAAGACAATCGCCAGAAGGGCGCCCGGTTTCGTGAAATATGTCGCGAACGAGCGGCCGAACTCCTTGAAAATGGCCTTTGCGCGGCTTCCTTCGACATTTTCACTTATGTGCGGGACATCTGCCTGCACCTTAGGAATCGCGAAGAGGTGATATACGGTGAGCAGCGTTATCAGCACTGACGAACCCGCGAGGGTCACCTGCCAGGACATAGGGATATTGCCTGTCTTGAGTTCGAGAATACCCGCCGCCGCCACGATCACGCCGTTGCCGAAGATGTTGGCCAGGCGGTAGAAAGTGCTTCGGATGCCTACAAACGCAGACTGATTCTTCTGCGAGAGGGCAAGCATATAGAAACCGTCGGCCGCGATGTCGTGCGTTGCGGAAGCAAATGCCGCGAAAGCGAACATTATGAGGGTGAAGGTGAAGAGGCTCATCGGGGTCGTGCCGCTTGCCATCTGCTCGGCCGTCGGGTGCGGCAGAAATATTGTCAGAATGATGAAAGCCACCGACATCAGAGCCTGCATCGCTATCGTCCACCAGCGTTTAGTCTTGATGATGTCGACGAAAGGACTCCAGAAAGGCTTGATTGTCCAAGGAAGGTAGATGAGGGATGTGAAAAATGCCATCTGGCCGTTCGGAACACCCATCTTCGCAAACATCAGCACCGAAATCTGGTTTACCAGAAAATACGGAATGCCCTCGAAGAAATAGAGAGTCGGAATCCAAACCCAGGGATTTCTTTTGGTGTAGGTTACGGTATTTGCCATATCTTTTTAGTATTGTTTTTCAATTTCGCTTCCAGGGAAATAGTGGGAAAGTATCTGCTCGTGGGTGTAGCCCTTCTCGCCCATCACTGCCGCGCCTATCTGGCACAGGCCCGCACCGTGGCCCCAGCCTGCGCCGCGGAAGATGAACTTGCCTTCTTTCTTTTCCACTACGAAAGCTGAGCTGTAGAGGTGCGATTTGGAGAAAGTACGCCTGATTTCCAGCTCTTTGCCGATTATACGCGTACGCTTCGAGCCGACTATCTTGAGTTTCCACAGGCGGCCGGAAGTGCCTCGCGCGACCGGAATGAGGTCTATTATCTCGCCGTAGTCGATGCCGGAGCGCTCCCGCACGAGAGCGGAAAGCTCCTCGACAGTATATTCCACCGTCCAGCGGTAGAAGTTCTTGGTCTCCTGGTCGAATTTGTTGAGAACCTGCGAGAGCACCTTGAGGTCTGTGGTGTTGCAGAAGGCTTCAGGAGAGGAGAGAATCCATTTTCGAGCGTTCTCCTCAACTGTAAGGTCCGGAAAATCATTTTCGGCGGCGCTGTCGCGGCGCTTTACAAGGTAGTCGAAATGCTTTGGTTCCCAGCAGTATTCGAACTCTTCGAAGACGCCTCCGCAGCACTTTGAGAAGCGGGCGTCGCATATCTCGCCGCTATAGGTCAGAACCTGCCCCCAGGTCTGCTCCACAGCGTCGCGGACTGCCTGCGTGGAAGCTCTGGAAAGGCCGTAGTAGCGCTGGCAGTGGTCGTCGGCGCAGACGTCGAAATTCACGTGATCCTCTCTGTCATACCACTTTATGAGTTCGTCTTCGGTGTCGATGCAGGCCGTGTAAGGAGTCTCGGAGGCGGCGATGGTCTTGTTCTTTACAATCTGCGCGAGAATCCACGAACGGGAGATTATGCAGTGCGCCTTCAGGAGCTCTTTCGAGCAGGTCGCGGACATCTCTGACGAGATGACGCTCACCAGATAATTCTCTATGCCGACAAGATTGACAGCGGTCACGTTTCCGTTCTCGACTATCAGTTTCAGGTCGTCAGGGAATATCTGGGCTTCCTGCCTGTTCCAGTGGAAGTTGACTCCGATTGTGACATTGTCGAGCACGAAACTCGGCTTTTCGCCCTCGTGGCGGAAAATCACCTCATCGTAGAGCTCTCCCTCGAAGCGGATGCGGCCCTCCTCAACGGTGGCGCTATATTTTCCCTGATACTTCTTTCCTGCGAAGGCATAAGGGGTCTTGAACTCAAAATCAAGCTGCGGCAGGGAGACTATTCCCACCGACAAGACGGCCTGCGGCCTCTGAATCTCTTTTTCCATCTGTTTGGCTTTTACGGGGCCTAGTGAGACCTCCTTTATTATTTCGCCGAGCCGTGGGGCGGAGAGTTTCTCGAAGCTGTCGCGCGACGAAACAATCGCAACGCCGCTCATCTCCACGGAGGCGGGACTTATCAATATCTTTTGTGCCGCCTCGGTACTGAAAAAGCACTCCGGACGCGACTCCGCGCGGAAGAAGACGACGGTGGTCCACTCGACCCCGGCCTTCCACGAGAGGATGTTCATCCTCGGCTCCCACTCCCTGGCAGACTGAATCTCCCCGAGGGAGACAACGTAGGCGAACTGCGCCTCAAGCTCCTTTTTATCAGCGCTTTGCAGCACAAACGCCCCTTCTGCATATGTTTCTATCTTGCTTACACGAACGCCTCTACGCTCCGAAATAATGCGGAGCGACTTCCCCTCGCGCACCAATTTTTCCATAGGCAGACTGCCTGAAGGCACCGCCTGAAAATGCATATGGTCCGGTGCGGATGCGCCGCACATCGGACCATTGTAAAAAATCACATACTCGGGAAGAGCCTCCGCCGCGGAGAGCATATCGGCGTAGTGAGAGCCTATCTGCTGCCTTTCGTGCCGGGCCACCGAGATTGTGAAATGATGGTCAAAAATAGGGAAAGGATTGACCCTGATCCAATAATCATCTCCTCCGGGAGCCTTCCACGTGTATGTAAGCTGTTCGGGCGAGATGCCCTCCGGGCAGAGGAAGCACTGACGGTGGCGGAGAGTCTCCTCGTCCACCTTCGCCATCACCGAAGCCTCGCGGGCGGGATTATAAAAAAGGAGAGCCGGAAAGCCGCCTACAGGCATTTCCTTTCTCTCCACTGAAGAAAGCGCAGAATAATTGGCGAAAGCCCTCCCGCGAAGAGAAAGCTCGCGGGAGAACATTTCGTCCAATATTTGCGCCAGAGGCTTCATTTCTACTTGTTGTTGAGAGCGATACGCGCCTCGAGTTCCCAAGTGCGGATGCGGTCCTTGTAGAGGTTGTTGGCGTTCATCTTCACAACGTCGCAGTTCGCGTCGGAGTTGTCGTCCCAGCGGCGGCAGTTGTAAACCACGTCATAGATACGGCCGATCTGGTACTCGCGGCTGACGCGAAGACCCACTGCATAATCCTCTCCGTACTTTGTAGTAGGGAAATTGATCGTGCGAAGCATCGGGGTGTAGAAACCTCTCGGAGCGCCGAGACCGTTGATGCGCAGGGCATTGTTACGGCCGTTGTCCGGAGTCCATTCTTTGTGGTCGATCACTCCCGGAGGGATGGTTTCGCCCGCGAAGTTGGTCATACGGTATGTACCCACAACCATTGCGCAGTTCTGCTCGCGGAATGCGTCGATGAACTTCTGAACCGTATTCTCGTCGAAGTAGGTGTCGTCCGAGTCGAGCTGGATTGCGAACTTTCCGCAAGAAGGGTGATGCAGGGCCACGTTCCAGTTGCCGCCGATTGCGTGGTAGCTCTTGTCCTGAGCGATGTAGATGAGCTTAGGGTCGCCGGTGAACTGCTTGATGACGTCCACGGTGCCGTCTTCGGAGTTGTCATCCACAACAATCACATTGTATTTGTATTTAGGGTCAACCTTCTGGCTGAGAGCGGATTTGATGGCGTCGCCGATTGTCCTTACCCTGTTCTTGCAAGGGATTACGACTGAAGCCTCATACTCGAATCCTTCCGGAGAGAGGTCGATGTCTTTGAACTTCGGTACAAGGTATCCTCCGATTGCCTTCAGGTGGGCTGTCACGGCCTGTTCCATCTCGATCTGGACGGCGCGGTTCTTCGGATCGACATAGTCGAAAATCTTCTCGCCGCTCCTGCGGGTGTCTGTCTCTACGTCGTAGTAGAGATATTCGTTGATGTGCTCGAGCTTGCCGCACTGTGAGACCTTGAGGCGAAGGTCATAGAGACCTGCGAACTTGTAGTCCGCATCCATCTTCACGACAGCCTTCTCGAGAGCGCTCGTGCGGTAGAAAAGGATTGAACCGAAGTCGAAGTCGTCGCGCAGCGAACCGAACTGGTAGTCAATTACAGGGGCGTCTGTACGGACTTCGCCGACCTGGTTGAAATGGTCTGCATAAACCATATCGGCACCTGAGTCCTCGATGAGGCACTCCATACGCTCGAGAGCGAAGAGCACGAAGCTCAGAGCCGTGTACTTGGTGGAGATTACTGTGTACTTGGTGTCTGCCTTTGCGGCGATTGCCTTCATTGCAGCGGTGCTGTTCAGACCGGGAACTTCGATGACCTCGCAGCCAAGGACTGCCTGAGGAGCCTTGCCCTCACCCGCGTGAAGCAGATAGATTTTATTGACAAGTTCCTGAGCCTTCAGATTTGCCACGGTCGGGGCCACCTGAGCTTCATCCTGGAAAGGGATAAAAAAGTTGATGTTCTTCATAAGATATTTGGATTATTTCAATATTCGGTTGTCTATCACGTGGTTGCCTTTGCCCTGGCTGCGCTCGATGGAGCCCGGGAAGAGGACTCTCACGGAAGCGCTGATCGCGATTACGCTGCGTATCTTGTCGGCGAGCTTGCGCTGCAGCGACTCGATTGTCTTGACGTCGTCGGTGAAGTACTCCGGACGGACTTCGACCTGCACCTGCAGGGAGTCGAGATTGCCGTTGCGCTCGGCCACGAGCACATACTGCGGCTCGAACTCAGGAAGACTCAGGATTACGCTCTCTATCTGGCTCGGGAAGACGTTGATGCCTCGGATTATGAGCATATCGTCGCTTCGGCCGAGGATGCGGCCCATCCTGACGGAAGTTCTGCCGCACGGGCAGTCGCCGCCCATAAGGGTACAGAGGTCGCGGGTGCGGTAGCGCAGAAGCGGCATTCCCTCCTTCGTTAGGGTCGTGAAGACAAGTTCGCCCACAGTGTCGCGGCCCAGCGGTGCGAGAGTCTTCGGATCCACGATTTCCGGGAAGAAATGGTCGTCGTTGATGTGCGAGCCATTCTGCACCTCACATTCATAGCTGACGCCCGGGCCCATTATCTCGCTAAGGCCGTAGATGTTGTATGCCTTAAGGCCGAGGCGCTGCTCGATTTCGCGGCGCATGTTTTCGGTCCACGGCTCGGCGCCGAAGGCTCCGATGCGGAGTTTGAGGTCCTCTTTGCGATAGCCCATCTTCTCGATTGTCTCTGCAAGGTGCAGGGCATAGGAAGGGGTGCAGGCGATGCCGGTTATGCCCAGGTCGTGGATCAGGCGGGCGTGCTTCTCGCTGTTGCCCGTAGAGGCCGGGAGCACCGTGGCGCCCAAGTTTTCCACTCCGTAGTGGGCTCCGAGGCCGCCGGTGAACATTCCATAGCCGTAGGCTACGGAAAATGTGTCTTCGCGAGTCAGACCGAAGGCAGTCATACTGCGGGAGACAATCTCGCTCCAGACGCCGATGTCCTTGCGGGTGTAGCCCACGATTGTAGGCTTGCCGGTGGTGCCGGTGGAGGCGTGCACGCGCACGATTTCGCTCTTCGGAGCGGCCTGCAGGCCGAAAGGATAGTTGTCCCTGAGGTCCTGCTTTGTCGTGAACGGGAGCTTCGTTATGTCTTCAATCGAAGTTATGTCGTCAGGCTCGAGGCCGAGAGCCTGCATCTTTTCTCTATAGAAAGGGGTGTTGTGATAGACGTAGTCCACAATCTTGTGCAGACGGCGTCCCTGGAGCTCGGCTCTCTCGTCCGGGCTCATACACTCCTTTGTCTTGTTCCAGATTGCCATTAGTATTTGGAGAGGTCTTTCTCGGGTATGAACTTCAGTTTTGACTTTCTGATGACTTCGCAGGTATGCTCCTCGTTGTCTGTACGGAACACAAGGATTCCCTTGCCGTTGAGAAGGAAGGAGTACATATATGCGATGCTTATCCCCTCCTGCGAAAAGAGGGTGAGGGTGTCGGCCGCGCGGCCCACCTCATCGTCAAGCTCGATTGCAAAAACGTCCGACAGGGCCACTGAGATGCCCTGCTCCTTGAGGATTCCATAGGCGCGCTCAGGCTCGCTGCAGATTATGCGGTAGATGCCGTATTCGACGGTGTCGGCGATTGTGGAAGCTATCAGCTGCACGTTCGCCTCTTTCAGGAGCTGCAGCACCTTGATGAGGGTGCCCTGCTTGTTCTCCACGAAAATTGAAAGTTGATGGATTGTCATAATATCAGCTTTTTAGAATTTCTTTCTTAAATCTTTTACTCTGACTGCCTTGCCTTCGCTCTGAGGGAGGCTGCCCTTAGGCAGGAGCTTGACCTCCGGGGTGACGAGGATTTCGTCCTTCAGGCGGCGGGTGATCTCTTTCGTGAGATTTCTGAACACTGAGAAATCATCGACGGCAATCTGGTTCATCTCGACCTCGACCTTCATTCCGTCGTTGTCGGAGAGGGTTTCGAGGGTGATCAGATAGTCGCTGCTCAGTTCAGGGAACTGCATCAGGATCTTCTCTATCTGGATCGGGAAGATGTTGACTCCCTTGAGGATGATCATATCGTCGCTGCGGCCCTGCATACGGTCGAGCCTCTTGTGGCTGCGTCCGCAAGGGCAGTCGCCCGGCAGGATGCGGGTGAGGTCGCGGGTGCGGTAGCGCAGCAGCGGCATCGCTTCGCGGTTGATTGTCGTCAGGACCATCTCGCCGAGCTCTCCGTCAGGGACAGGCTCGAGAGTGTCAGGATTGACTATCTCTACGATATAGTAATCTTCCCAGATATGAAGTCCGTTCTGCTCCTTGCATTCGAAGGCCACGCCAGGACCGCACATCTCGCTCATTCCGAAGCTGTTGTAGGCCTTCACGCCAAGCATCTCCTCGATGCGGCGGCGGGTCTCCTCGCTGTGCGGCTCGGCGCCGATGACAAGCGTGCGGAGCTTCGTGTCGCGGCGAGGGTCGATGCCCTGCTCCACCATAACTTCGTAAAGTCTTGCGGCATAGCTAGGGATGGCGTGAAGCGCCGTCGTGCCGAAGTCCTTGATGAACTTGAGCTGGCGCAGGGTGTTGCCGGCAGCGGCCGGGACTGTCAGCATTCCGAGCCTCTCTGCGCCATACTGGAAGCCGAGTCCGCCGGTGAACATTCCATAGCCCGAAGAGTTCTGGAAGACGTCGCTCGGGCGGCAGCCAACCATCCAGAGGCAGCGCGCGACTGCGTTGGCCCACTGGTCGAGGTCCCTTTGGGTGTGCAGGATTACGGTAGGGTTGCCGGTCGTGCCGCTTGAGGAGTGCAGGCGGACGCATTTCTCCAACGGAACTGAAGCGATTCCGAACGGATATGTGTCGCGAAGGTCCTGCTTAGTTGTGAAAGGTATCTTCTGAAGATCGTTCAAACTCTTGATATCCTGAGGTTTGAGACCGTTTTCTTCAAATCTCTTCTTATAGAAAGGAGAGTTCATGCAGTGCGCCACGGTCTTCTGAAGCCTCTCTGTCTGAAGGGCTTCAATCTCACCGCGGCTCAACGCTTCGAACTCCGGGTTGAAAAATTCTCTGTCGCTCATTTGCTTACTGTGTTTATGCCTGCGTCGAAGGCCTTGAGGTTGGATTCGACCACGGCCTCGCCCTTCGAAGCGAAGATTGTCTTGATTGCCTCCCTCAGCTGCTCAGGAGAGAGGATTTTGAGGAAGGCCGCAGCCATTCCAAGAAGGACCATATTTGAGCCTTTCGGATTGCCCAGCTCGGAGGCGATGGTCTCTATGTCGAGCTTCTCTACGCGCGGCAGAGTGTCCAGTTCCGAGAGCACGGCCTCTTCGCCCGGATAGTTCGGGATGTTGATGAAAGGCTTGGAAGAGGTCACGATGCAACCCTCCTTGGAGAGGAACGGAACATAGCGAAGCGCTTCCATCGGTTCCATAGCGATGATGATGTCGGCCTCTCCTGTAGGAATAAGGTCAGAGTGGATTTCGTCCGTCGAAAGGCGGAGGTTGCTCTGCACGTCACCGCCCCTTTGGCTCATTCCGTGCACCTCGGCCTGCTTGAGGTTGATGCCGGCCTTTGTAGCGGCCTGGCCGATGATTGTGGCTATCGAGAGGATTCCCTGACCTCCCACGCCTGCGAGAATAATGTCCTGTTTCATCACTTGTCCTCCTTTTTTTCAGCGCGCGCCTTGCGAAGGCGGCGTCCGAGCGTCTGCATGCATTCCCTTCTCGGAATGATGACGGAAACGCCCTTGTAATTTATTTCCTCGCGGATTGTCTTTGTTATCTCCTCCATATTGGCAGGAATCGGAACCACCACTTTGAGATGATCCGGGTCCATTCCGAGGCCGAGGCAGATCTGCTCAAACTTGTTGGTGCCGGCGCTGTCCTGTCCGCCGGTCATTCCGGTCGTGAGGTTGTCGGAGATTATTATCGTTATGTTCGCGTTGTCGTTGATTGCGTCCAGCAGGCCTGTCATTCCGGAGTGGGTGAAGGTGCTGTCGCCTATTACGGACACTGCCGGCCATACGCCCGCGTCAGAGGCGCCTTTAGCCATAGTTATGGAAGCTCCCATATCCACGCAGCTGTCCAGCGTCTTGAAAGGAGGCAGGGCGCCGAGGGTGTAGCAGCCGATGTCGCCGAAGACGCGGGCTGTAGGGTAATCCTCGAGGACTTTGTTCAGAGAGGCATAGACGTCTCTGTGGCCGCAGCCGTTGCAGAGCTGCGGAGGGCGCGGAGCGAGATTCTTCGCGGTCTCGAATGCTGCAGCCGACGGCTTGCCGAGAGCTGCCGCGACATTGTCCGGATTGAGCTCACCGGTGCGTGGCAGAGCGCCTGTCAGGCGGCCTTCAACGCAGTAGTCTGCGCCGAGGATGCCCTTGATTTCCTGTTCCACGACAGGCTGGCCGTCTTCCACCACGAGGATGCGGTCGCTCGCCTGGGAGAGAGCCTTGATTTTCTCCGCAGGAATCGGATACTGCGAGATCTTGAGCACGTTTTCCGCTCCGGCTTCCTTGACATAGTTGTAGCCGATGCCGCAGGCGATGATTCCAAGGCCTTTGCCTTTTTCGTATTTATTGAAAGGTGAAGTCTCCGAGGCGGTTTCCAGCTCAGGCTGTTTGCCGATAAGGGCGCTGTACTGGCGACGTGCGATTGCAGGCAGAAGCACCCAGCGGCCAGGATCCTTGTCCGGAGAGAGCTCGTTCTGGGCTGCGGCCTCCCCTACTTCCACTGCCGCGCGGGAGTGAGCCAGACGGGTGACGACTCTCATCATAACCGGAAGGCGGAGCTTCTCGGAGAGGTCGTATGCCACGCTCATCATATCATATGCTTCCTGCTGGTTTGAAGGTTCAAAGACAGGTATCATAGCGAACTTTGCGTAGAAGCGGCTGTCCTGCTCGTTCTGCGAAGAGTGCATCGAAGGGTCGTCCGCGGCGAGGACCACAAGGCCGCCCTTTACTCCGGTAATTGCGCTGTTGACGAATGCGTCGGCGCAGACGTTCATACCTACGTGTTTCATACAGACAAGGGCTCTCTTGCCGGCATATGACATACCGAGGGCTGCCTCCATTGCTGTCTTTTCATTTGTACACCAGCGGCTGCGGATTTTTCTTTCACGCGCGAAGCTGTCATTCTGGATAAATTCCGTAATCTCGGTGGAAGGTGTTCCCGGATATGCATAGACACCGGAAAGCCCTGAGTGAATGGCTCCCAAAGCAATCGCCTCATCTCCAAGCAATAAGCGTTTTTCTTTCATAACTCGAAATTAGAGCAAAGCCGAATTTAATTTGACAGTGCAACAGCACTATCAGGTGTAAAGTTATACA
>R20__coassemble_810_pt1 | contig 21022 bp, 15 predicted proteins | sample R20__metabat2_high_PE_056 | metagenome-assembled genome bin R20 | reverse complement strand
TAACTTTACATCCGATAGTGCTGTTGCACTGTCAAATTAAATTCGGCAAACTTTCAGTCATAAAACGATGAAAAAAATTCTAATCTTTTTCGCAGTTCTCGCGGCCTGCGCTACAATGTCCGCACAGAACCCCCTGCCGAACGACCCGGCAGTAAAGATCGGAAAGCTCGACAACGGGCTGACCTATTTCATACGTCACAACGCTCTGCCTGAGGGCAAATGCGAGTTCTATCTCGTTTCCGACGCGGGCGCCATCAATCAGGGCGAAGGTCAGGACGGACTCGCCCACTTCCTCGAGCATATGTGCTTCAACGGCCTTAAAAACCTGCCGGGCAAGCAGATGCTCGAATATATGCAGAGTATCGGCGCGGCCTTCGGCGCCAACATCAATGCCGGCACGGGCGTTGACCGGACAAGCTATATGCTCAACAACATTCCCCTGGTAAGGGAGGGCGTCCTCGACACCTGCCTTCTTGTAATGCACGACTATTCGCACTTCGTGCTCAACGAGGCTGAGGAGATCGACTCCGAAAGGGGCGTGATTCTCGAAGAGAAGAGGACCCGCAACACCGCCCAGTGGAGATTCCTCGAGCAGGCCGGCAAATATATATTTGGCGACACCAAATACAAGACCGCATATCAGGACCTCATCGGCTCTGAAGAGACTCTCAAGACCTTCAAACCTGAGACTCTCATCGATTTCTACAAGACCTGGTATCGTCCTGACAAGCAAGCTGTTATCGTAGTAGGAGACATCAATGTCGATCAGGTGGAGGCAAAAATCAAAGCCCTTTTTGCAGATATCCCTGCAGCAGAAAACCCTCGGCAACTCGAGCCTATCGTAATTCCGGACAACGAGCAGCCTCTGATCGGCGTAATCACAGACCCGGAGACCTCCAACAACAGCTGCCAGTTCTTCTGGAGAAGACCTTCCATCCCGATTGAATACCGCAACCTCGACCAGGTTTATGTGATGGACGCGGTCGGCACGCTTTTCCACTATGTGATGAGCGAGCGCTTCAACGACATCACATCCCGTCCCGAGGCTCCGTTTATGAGAGCTTCACTCTCGGACGGCCACCTCATCAAGACCTGCGACGCCCTTCAGGGCTATATCTCTTTCAAGAACGGCAACGACAGGGAGGCAATTGCGGCTTTCCTTCGCGAAGTCGAAAAAGTCAAGAGATACGGAGTCACCGACGCCGAGCTCCAGAGAGCGAAAGACAACATCATCTCGCAGCTCGAAAAAGCAGTGCAGGGCGCTGACAGCCGCAAGAACCCTGAGTTCATCAGCCCTATAATGAACTACTTCCTCGGCAACGAGCCTTTCCTCGAGCCCGCCACCGAACTTGAGCTGGTCAAGATGATTTTCAGCCAGATAAATGCAGCGGCGATCAATCAGATGATCCCTTCCTACATAACCGACAGCAACGTTTCGATCGTCCTGGGCGGCCCTTCAACAGTAGAGCATCCGTCTGAGGCTGAGATACTTGAGATTTACAACAATGCTCGCTCGGCCGAAATCGAGGCCCCTGCCGCAGAGGAGAGCCTCGGAGAACTCGTGGATCCGGCATCGGTCAAGGGCGGCAAGGTGAAAAAGAGTGCCGCAGCCGTTCTCGGCGCTACTGAGTGGACCCTTTCAAACGGCGTGAAGGTCGTCGTGCTCCCTACCGAGCACAAAAAAGACCAGGTGATTTTCAACCTGCAGATGCCGGGCGGAGAGTCGCTCATCGAAAATGCCGACCTCTACTCATTTGAAAACAATATCCTCAGCTGCGTGCAGGGCGCAAGCGGCATCGGACAGTTCTCTGCAAGCGACCTGCCTAAGGTAATGTCAGGCAAGATAGTCAGAATTTCCCCTTATCTCAACGGTTCGGTTCACGGCTTTTCAGGCCAATCATCCCCGAAAGACGTAGAGCCGGCGCTGCAGCTGCTCTACCTCGCTTTCACCCAGCCTCGCTTCGATCCAGACGAATACGAAGTGGGAATCAACCAGATACGATCAATCCTACCTAACCTTCTGCAAATGCCTGACTTCCAGTTCCAGAAGCATTTCTCGCTCGCTATAGATGAGCCTGACGAAAGGAACTTCTTCATCGGCGAGGATGTCCTTGCAAAGGCAAGCCTTGAAACCTATAAGAGGGTAACTACAGACGTCCTTTATAAAGATGCCGCAGGCGCAATCCTGTACATTGTCGGAAACGTTGATCTCGCTGCTCTCAAGCCTATGGTTGAGAAGTATATAGGCGCTCTGCCGAAGGGCGGGAAAGCCGCTTCATTCATCGATCGCGGCGAAAACTTCCGCCAGGGCTCCTTCGAAGACCGCTTCAGCGTCGCTATGGAGGCTCCTAAAGTGTCCGTCCTCCAGTTCTACAACGCGGCCCTCGAGCCGACTCTTGAGAACCGCGTGGCCCTCGATGCAGTCGAATACATATTGGGGATGATCTACACCGACACTCTCCGTGAGGAAGAGGGCGGAACCTACGGCGCAGGCGTCTCCGCAAGTGTCAGAAGATTGCCTTCCCCGGTAGCCTATATGTATGTCAATTTCGACACGAACAAGGAACAGGCTGCAGCGCTTGAGGCTCTTGCAGTCAAGGGGCTGAAGGATCTTGCCCAGAACGGACCGTCGGACGAATACTTCTCACGCACGGTGGAATACTTCAAGACAAGGCTCACGCAGTCCAGAATAAGCAACAGCTACTGGCTCGGCGAGCTCATCGGCCACTACCGCTTCGGCGACAATGACGACGCCGCTATGGAAGGGGCAATCGACTCGCTCTCGAAGGAGAAGATTGCAGCCGTGGCCGCCGCCCTTGTCGGCTCAGGCAATTTCACCACAGTCGTGATGTCACCGGCGGAATAGTTTCGCGTGCTTCGGGTAGAGGTAGCGGCGGATGCTGCGCTTCGGGGTCTTCTCGAACTCGTCCTCGCAAAGGCGGCACTCGGAGACCTTCTCATACGGAGCCACCATTCCGTTGAGCCTTTTGAGATTGGCATCCATAACACTCTGCAGGGCAGCGGTTTCAATGCCGTCTTTATCGGCCTGGGCCATATCGGGCACCACCAGCGCAATCAGCTTTCCTTTGTCCTCATACACAAGACTTTCGAGGACGAGGGGAAGCTGATTCAGTTTTGCTTCTATCTCCTCCGGGTAGATGTTCTGACCGTTGGATGTCAGTATCATACTCTTGCATCGGCCCTTCAGATAGACCGTGCCGTCCTTCTCGATTACGCCCACATCGCCGGTGTGGAACCAGCCTTCGGAGTCGATTGCCTCGGCCGTTGCCTCAGGGTTACGATAGTAGCCCTTCATCACGTTGACGCCTCGGACGCAGATCTCTCCTTCCCCGTCGCCGCCTTCCGCCGTCAGGACTTTTGCCTCCATTGCGGGCAGCAGGGTGCCACAGGATCCTGCCTTATAGAATCTATGATCTTCATATGAGACAAGCGGGGCGCATTCTGTCATACCGTAACCCACTGTGAACGGGAACTTTATCTGCATCAGGAACTGCTCCACGTCCGGACTCAGCGCAGCACCTCCGGTATTCACCTCCTTGCAGCATCCGCCGAAAGAGTCGAGCATAGACTTGCATATCTTCTTTCTTATGAGCCTCTTTGCGCCGGGGATTGCCAGAAGAGTGCGAATAGGCTGCTTCTGAAGCTTCGGGAAAACGTTTTTCTTGACGATTTTCTCGAGCACCAGCGGGACGGTGCAGATAAGATGAGGCCTGACATCCTTCATCGCCTTGACAAGTATCGCCGGGGTCGGGGTCTTTGAAAGCAGGGTTATGTGCGAGCCGGTCGCAAGAGGCGTCAGCATATCGAAAGCGCAGCCGTAGGCGTGAGCCAGCGGCAGGAGCCCGAGAACCCTCGAACCTGTGAAATGAAACTTGTGGTCGATGGCGAAGCAGACGTTGGACGTTATATTGCCTACAGTCAGCATCACTCCCTTGCTGAAGCCCGTTGTGCCTGAAGTGTAGCTTATTATGATGACGTCGTCCCAGGCGCGGTCGTCATAGATGACTTCCTCCGGACGGATAGCGGCGTCAACCGTGATGATATCGCCGGTCGAAAGCACTTTTTCCACGCCCGGGAGCGCAACGCCGCTTGCGGAAATCGCCTTCCAGATTTTAGGATCGGCGAAAAGAAGCCTCGACTGGGAGTGATTCACGATATTCGCGGCGTCAGCCGGGTTGAAAGTCGGCAGGATCGGCACTATCACAGCGCCATAGGTCAGCACACTTATATATATTGTAACCCACTGGGAAGAGTTCTGCCCGATAAGGGCAATCTTGTCCCCCTTGCAGATGCCGAGGCCCTTGAACACACTGTGAAGACCCGCTATTTCAGAGGCGAACTGGGCATAGGTTTTCGTTTCACCTGAAAAATAATCGGTCAGAACCTTCCTCTCCCAATTAGAGCGGAAGCTCTCTTCATACATTTTTATTATCGATTTGTCCATCTTCTTGTTTTTTGACGCCGCAAAATTATCGGAAGCCCACGCAGCGGGCAAATAAATGGCATTACCCCTCGAAAAATGTGATAAACAATCTTAAATTGTGATAAAAGTTCTATATTTGTGACAAATTTTAGTTTTATGAATATTGGTCACACCGATATAATGACGAAGAGCCGGGAGAGTTTCGCTCCCCTGAAAGGCTTCTGGCCGCAGCTTTTCTACGTACTGTGGCTGCCTGCGTTCTTCATTGGCTTCATAGTCATAATCCGCCCGGAATATTTCTGCGAATATCTCCGTTCGGGGATGGACTATTCATTCAATATCTCCATCATTTCCGCAATAATTCTGGGAGTGCTCACCCTTTCAAGACTTCTGCAGATCCCCGTGCGAAAGACGCTCGACACCCGTCTGGGTTATATTGTCTGCTGCATTTTCGAATGCATCGCAATCATAGGCTTCGCTTCGCTCTATATGGCACTTGTCGACTCGCAGTCCATCTCCTACTTCGACACCCTATACAAAATGGCCGGGCACCTGCTGCCGGTCCTTATAATCGGGTATGCAATTTCCACCCTTGCCGCTCTTGCGCATTTCTATAAATACGCATCAGAGCAGCCGGAAGATAAGGACAAGAGGCTGAAGTTCTATGATTCCAACCATCTTTTGAAGATGACGGTCGCCTCTGCCTCAATCCTTTACATAGAAGCAGACGAAAACTACATAAATGTGTGCTACGACGAAAACGACAGCCTCAAGCAGAAGACCCTTCGCAGCTCTATGAAGACAGTCGAGCAGATGTGTTCCTCCTGCGGCATCGTCCGCTGCCATCGCTCCTTCTTCGTCAACACCGCCCACGTCAAGGTGCTGCGCAAAGACAAGGAGGGCGTCATCTACATCGAACTGGACCACAAAGATGCCAAGCACATCCCCGTCTCCAAACGGCACTACGACAGTCTTGCCGAAATGCTTTGACAACCAATAATTTCTACACAATATGATCAAAAAACTTTTTATCATTATGGCTTTTACGAGCTTGATTATGACGGCCTGCAGCACGCCCGCCGTCAGAACTTCCGGTATAAATTACGACAATATGGACACCACGGCGCGCCCGGGCGACGACTTCGCACGCTATGCCGGCGGCCACTGGATTGACCACAACCCGCAGCCGCCTGAGTACGCGCGCTGGGGCGTCTTCAATAAAATTTCCGACGACAACGTCAAAGTCCTTTCAGACCTTTTTAAGGAGATAGCATCCTCGAAAAACAAGAAAGGCTCCATCGAGCAGAAAATCGGCGACCTCTACAATATGGTGATGGATTCGACCCGTCTGGACGCCGACGGCGCCGCACCTGTCAAGAAATATCTTGAAGAGGTCCGCGCCATCACCTCGCGCGAAGAGATGATAGCGCTCTGCACCCGCGAGCACGACAATCTGTTCTTTGCGCTGTACGTGGGTCCCGACGAGAAAGAGTCTGACAAAAACATAGTCTGCGTGAGCCAGGGCGGCCTTTCGCTGGGCAATCGCGACTATTATTTCTCCACTGACCCTCAGTCTGTTGCAGTGGTTGACGCAATGAAGAAATATATGACCACCCTCTTCACCCTTGCGGGTGACACCGAGGAAGTCGCCAAAGCCAAGACCGCACGCATCTGGGAGATCGAAACATCTCTGGCAGGCCCTACATATTCAAAGGAGAAGCAGCGTGACGTGGAGGCCAACTACAACAAGATGAGCGTAGAAGAGATGACATCCCTGTGCGGCGGCTTCGACTGGGCCGGCTATCTGAAGGCGTACCGCTACGACAGCACCACCGAAGTTGACCTCGGTCAGCCGGAGCCTGTGGCAAAGGGCTGCGAACTCCTTATGACCCTGCCGCTCGAAGACCTCAAGATCGTCTATGAATGGGATATCCTCAGCGGCGCTGCAAGCTATCTTTCAGAGGATTTTGCAGACGCAGCCTTCGAGATGAACAAAGTTATGACCGGCGCGAAAGAGAAGACTCCGCGCTGGAAGAAGGCACAGAGCGTCGTCAACAGCTTTATGTCCGACGCCGTAGGTCAGATCTATGTGAAGAAATACTTCCCGCCGCAGGCGAAGGCCCGTATGCTGGATCTCGTCGCATCGCTGCAGGAGTCTCTCGGCGAGCGCATCAAGGCCCAGGAGTGGATGTGCGACTCCACAAAGGCCCTGGCTCTCGACAAACTTGCATCCTTCACCGTGAAAATCGGCTATCCCGACAAATGGGACGACCTGACGGCCCTCGAGATAGATCCTGCCCTCCCTCTCTATGAAAACGTGCGCAGGGCAAGCGACTTCTACTGGAATCTCAACTACGAGAAGACCTACAACAAGCCTGTGGACAAAGACGAGTGGTATATGTCACCGCAGACCGTAAATGCCTACTACAACCCTACTTCCAATGAAATCTGCTTCCCTGCCGGAATCCTGCAGGCCCCTCTTTTCGATATGAACGCCGACGAGGCCGCCAACTACGGCGCCATCGGAGTCGTCATCGGCCACGAGATGACCCACGGTTTCGACGATCAGGGCCGCCTCTACACCAAGGAGGGCAATATGCAGAACTGGTGGACAGAAGCGGATGCAGAAGGCTTCAAGAAGCCTTGCGACCAGATGGCCGAGTTCTTCAGCTCGCTTTGGGTCATCCCTGAGAAGCTGAAGGCCAACGGAACGCTCACTCTCGGAGAGAACATCGCCGACCACGGCGGACTTAACATCTCCTACAACGCCTTCCAAAAATGGCAGGAGAAGAACGGCCGTCTGGCCGACGACAACGGCTTCACCCCTGAGCAGCGTTTCTTCCTCTCTTACGCAAATGTCTGGACCGGAGTCGCTTCCGAGGAAATCCTGAACTATCTGACTATGATCGACGTCCACTCCGTTGCAAGGCTCCGCATCAACGGCGCCCTCGCCCAGTGCGACTACTGGTACGACGCCTTCGACGTCCAGCCTGGAGACTCCCTCTACGTAGCGCCGGAGAACAGGGTAAAGATCTGGTAATTGTACTGTATAATCCGCAAACAAAAACTGCATTCTCCGCTGATGAAGAATGCAGTTTCTGTTTTATCGTTTGATATTTCTTGCTACTGTGCCAGTCCTGAGAAAAGGTTGGTGAGCAGCGAACCCGCCTTCGATGCGGAACTGCTTGTGCTGCTAGTGGTGCTTGTGGTGGAGGAAGACTTGGTCAGTTTGGAGAAGAGACCTGACGCTGCTGAACTTGCCACTGACGATGTGATAGAGGACGCGTCAAGAGAAGAGAGCGAAGAGAGGGTCGAAAGCACTGAGGATGAGTTCTCGGAAGTCACGAGGTTGTTTGAGCCGGAGATGAGGCTTGTGAGGAAGGACGTGTTGCCTGACTCTTTTGTAGTTGTATCCATACCTTTGACATTGCTCACGATTGTAGCGATGTTTTTGATGTTGGTTACGTTGGTCAGGTCCAGTTTGCCGTCTGCAGAATACTGAGTATAGAGTGAATAGAGGGACTTGCCTATCGCGAGTCCGTTGGATGCGGTCAGCTTTGCGCTGCACGGCACTGCTATCGCCAGGGCTGCGACAGCAATCAGAAGGGTCTTGAGTGTTTTCATTGTATAAAGGATTTACTAGACATCATTGACTCAATATTTGTGCCAACGGCATTAGGTCCTTGGCATTCGCAAATATACTTTTTCTTTTTCACCCGCCAAAATTATTCAAGATTTGATTTGTTCAGCAAGACCGCTTCTGAGATGAAATTTCCTATCTTTGCAAGACAATACGCACTATAATATGAACTATATAGGAATTCTTGTCGGCGCGGCCACATTCGCAATCATCGGAATTTGTCATCCTCTTGTCATCAAGGCGGAGTATCACATCGGACGCAGAAGTTGGTGGCTCTTCCTGATTGCAGGACTCATCTGCAGCGCAATATCTTTGTGCTTAGACAATTACCTCGCCTCCACAATAGTCGGGGCCTGTGCATTCTCCTTCTTCTGGGGAATCCTGGAAGTCTTCGAGCAGGAAAAGCGGGTCCTCAAGGGCTGGTTCCCGGAAAATCCGAAAAGAGCAGACTACTACGCCGCAAAAAGGCAGACAAAATAATTATGGAAAACATCTACGCAAGCCGCGTCGAAGCGATAAGGCGCCTTGGATTCGACGCAGTAATAATCAAGGGCACGGACCCGCACAGCAGCGAATATCCCGCAGAGCGCTGGAAGCAGGTGCAGTGGGTCAGCGGCTTCACGGGCGAGGCGGGCGACATTGTCATAACGGCCGACCACGCAGGCCTTTGGACTGACACACGTTATTTCATACAGGCAAACCGTCAGCTCAAAGGCACCGGCATCGTGCTCCACAAAACCCGCGTGCCGGAAGAAGTCAGCATCCCCGACTGGCTCAGGGAGCAGTTTCCCGGCCGCCGGCCGCTCGTTGCAGTGGACGGCCTCTGCCAGAGCATCGGCGACATCAAAAGCCTGCAGGACTGCGAGATAGTGGACCGTCCCGATATGCTCTCAGACCTTTGGGCGGATCGTCCGCCGATTCCGGCGACCAAAGTCGAAGCGATAGACGAGAAACTCGCCGGAATGACCCGCAGGGAAAAGATCGCCTGGCTGAGGAGCCGCCTCGAGGCAAAGGGCTGCGGCGGCATCATAATCGGCGCTCTCGACGAGATTGCCTGGCTGCTCAACGTACGCGGCGAAGATATAGACTACAACCCTTATGTGATATCATATCTGGTAGTTACCAGCAGGCGCGTCGTCTGGTTCGTCCGTAGCGTGGAGGAAGTGCCGCAGATCGAAGGCGTCGCGAACGCCGACTATAGCACCCTCCCGGATGGCATCGCCGACCTCAAGGGCTGCGGCCGCATAATGGCCGACCCTTCTACGATAAACTACAACGTCTACAAGACTCTGAAGTCGGAGCTCGGAGAGGAGAATCTTCTGCTCTCCCCTTCCCCTGTCCCGGCCTTCAAGGCAGTCAAGAACGACAAGGAGACAGAGGGCTTCCGCAAGGCCTTTTTCGAAGACGGCGTCGCTATGGAAAAGTTCCTCTACTGGCTTGAGACTCAAGTACAAAGCAGGAATGAAATCACCGAATGGGACGCCTCCGTCCGCCTTACGGAACTGCGAAGTCAAATAGAAGGCTACAGGGGCAACAGCTTCGAGAACATCTCTGCCTACGGAGAGAACGCAGCCCTGCCTCACTACGTCACGCCTGTCGAAGGCTCGGCCGTCATCAAGAAAAAGGGCCTCTACCTCGTCGATTCCGGCGGCCACTACCTCTACGGCACGACCGACATCACCCGCACCGTCCCGATGGGCAGATGCTCGCGCAGCGAAAAGATAGACTACACGCTGGTGCTCAAGGGGATGATAGATCTTTCGATGGCCATTTTTCCACGCGGCAGCGCAGGATGCCAGATAGACGCCATCGCCCGCCGGCCGCTCTGGAGCGAGCGCAAGAACTTCGGCCACGGCACGGGCCACGGCATAGGCTGGCGCAGCGGCGTGCACGAAGGACCGCAGGACATCCGCCAGAACTTCAACTCGATGCCGATGCTGCCCGGGATGGTGACATCCAACGAGCCGGGGCTCTACCGCGAGGGCAAATACGGCATCCGTCACGAGAACGTGGTCCTCTGCAAGGAGGCGGGCAAGACCGAATACGGCGAGTTCTACGCCTTCGAAACCCTGACGCTCTGCCACATAGACCGCGGCGCCATAGTCCGCCGCCTCCTGTCGAAAGACGAGATCAAATGGCTCAACGCCTACAACAAGACCGTCCGCAAAAAACTATCCCCTCGCCTCACACCCGAAGAGGCCAAATGGCTCAAGAAAAAGACCCGTAAGCTCTAGCCGAGAGCTGACGGACATTCTTTCGTAAGCGGCAGCGGACGTTTCGGACGCAGGCGGGCATTTCACCTCATCACCTCCCGACTGTGGCCGAAACGTCCGTTGCCGCTGCAGGCGCCATAATGCGGTATGCCCGCCGTGACAGGCTGCGATGAGGGGAAAAGCCTGCCCCGGCGGGTATACCGCGATTATGGCGCCCTGCGCCTAGAACTCGAAAGTTCTCGATACAGGGAAGAGGCCGTAGAGGCCGCCGGTGTGGATATAGAGGATGTTGCGGCTGGTCTCGAGCTTGCCGCCGGGACGAAGTTCGCCGACTATGCCGTAGGTTGCCTTTCCCGTATAGACAGGATCAAAGACGACGCCCTCGAGGCGAGCCAGACGCTTGATATGCTCCAGCTCTTCGGGACGACTGAGAGCGTAACCCCGACCCACATAGCCCTCTATGCAGTGGAAATCCTCAGGCTTGATATCGCGCGAGAGCCTCTCCGCCTCCGCCTGCGAAATCTCGCCCTGACGTACGAGGTACGGCAGAGCTTCCACGGAGATTTCTGCGCCGATCTTCTGAAAATAGGGCTCGTCGTCGCAGACGCAGACTCCGTAAATCTTTTTGCCATAGCCGTTTATCTTGTTTGCAAGAGCAAGGCCGGCAAGCGTTCCGCCGGAACCCGTCGCAACGACAATCGTGTCGAACTCGACGCCGAGCTCCTCTTCCTGAGCGACGATTTCCTTCATAGCATAGTAATAGCCCTGCGTGCCGACGCCGTTCGACGCGCCTTCAGGCAGAATGTACGGTCTGTAACCCTCGGCGGCGTAGGCAGCAGCCATCTCCTGCATTATCTCGCCTCTTTTCTGCGAATATTCCTCACGGGTGCAGAAGCGCACGTCGGCCCCCATCAATTTGTCCAGAAAATAATTGCCCTCCACAGGCGGCTCCTCGCTTATGCGCAGCAGCACGGCCGACTTCATACCGAAATATGTGGCCACCGCAACGGTAGCGCGGCAATGGTTTGACTGGATACCTCCACAGGTTATCAGGAGGTTGCAGCCCTTTTCCATAGCCTCCTTCACGGAAAATTCGAGCTTTCGGCACTTGTTGCCGGACCATTCGCTTCCGGTCTGGTCGTCGCGCTTGATGTAGATGTTGCGGCCGGCCTCGGCGGACCAGCGCTCAAGTTTGTAAATCTTCGTAGGGAGATTGGCAAGAGAGAGTTTGTTCATATATTTCGCAAAAATTTTATGTTCTTACCGACAAATATAGTTAATTTTGCCCATAGATAACTCCAAAACACAATGAAAAAATATCCGCTCACCCTTCTTTGCGCAATCCTGCTCACCGCCGGGGGCGCATTCGCACAGGATTTTACGCCAGCAACCGACTCTGTCAGGGCATATCTGATTGAAAAGACTTCAGTCAAAAGCAGAGTCTCCGTAGAATCCGCCGCAATCGACGGCAAAGGCACCCTCACCATCAATCTCGGCAACGGCATAGTCGATTTCCCTCTGCGCGACGACTCCGTCGAGGCAGTTTACTCCATCTTCAAGGAAAATCTTCCGGAGGAGTTCAAGGGCTGCAAGAAGATAGCGATCAAGGCAGACGGCACCCCGCTGGAGAAGCTCAAGAGCAACTACTACGCCTCCACCCGCGACCAGGCGCCCCTCAAGGAGCATCTCAAGGCCGAAAAGAAGCACAAGTCGATAATCCCTCTGGTTCAGAACATTTCACGCCCTAACGAAATAACGAAAGGCCTGCAGACCCGCCACATAGCGATGTGGCAGAGCCACGGCTGGTACTACGAGCCGCGCCTCAAGAGATGGGAGATGCAGCGCGCCCGCTGCTGGCAGACCGTCGAAGACCTCTACACCCAGAGCTACGTCCTGCCGTTCCTCGTGCCGATGCTCGAAAACGCAGGCGCGGTGGTGATGCTCCCCCGCGAAAGGGACTGGAACACCGAAGAGGTAATAGTGGATAACGACGACATCTATTCAACATACAGCGAATCAGGCAGTTGGACTGACGCTCCCGAGGTCGGCTTCGCCAACCCGAAAAAGACCTACACCCACGGCGAAAATCCGTTCAAGATGGGAACCGCCCGCCTCTCAGGGGCCGCTTCCGCCAAAGTCGGCAAGAGCACTGCCTGCTGGATTCCGACCTTCAAGAAGAACGGCACCTACGCCGTCTATGTCTCCTACCAGACAGTGAAAAACAGCGCCAAGGACGCCCGCTACACCGTAAAGCACAAAGGCGGCGAAACCTCCTTCAAAGTCAATCAGACAATGGGCGGCAGCACGTGGATCTATCTCGGCAAATTCGAGTTCGAGAAGGGACGCAATCCCGAGCAGGGAGTATTTCTCACCAACGAATCTTCAGACGCCAAGGCTGTCATAACCGCTGACGCCGTCAAGTTCGGCGGCGGAATGGGCAACATCGCCCGCAAACCGGCCCTCGAAGACAAAGACGGCAACAAGATAGACGTGGACTTCGACGTGGAGCCCGAAATTTCAGGCTACCCACGTTTCACGGAAGGCTCGCGCTACTGGCTCCAGTGGGCCGGCTACGTGGATTCAGTTTACTCCTACAGCTTCGGCGTGAACGACTACAACGACGACTATATGTCCCGTCCGCGCTGGGTCAACGCCCTTGTCGGAGGCTCATATCTCTGTCCTGACAAGCCTGGCTACAACATCCCGCTGGACCTTTCGTTCGCATTCCACACAGATGCCGGCAACGTACTGGACGACAGCATCATAGGCACCCTTGCAATCTACACGAAATATTCCAACGGCTCGGACCGCTACGCCAACGGCGAAAGCCGCCTGAACGCCCGCGAGCTGACCGACATCGTGCAGACCGAGATTGTCAATGACATCCGCGCGAATTACGCTCCGGAGTGGAACCGCCGCTACCTGTGGGACCGCTCATACGCAGAAAGCCGCATACCTGAAGTACCGGCAATGCTGCTGGAGCTTCTCTCGCACCACAACCTTGCAGATATGCGCTACGGCCTCGACCCTTCATTCCGCTTCACGGTTTCCCGCGCAATCTACAAGGGTATGCTGAAATATCTCTCATACATCAACGGGTTCGAATACTGCGTGCAGCCGCTTCCTGTAAGCGGATTCGCATCCCGTCTGGAGGGCAGCGGCGTGAAGCTCTCGTGGGCCCCTACCCCCGACCCTGCCGAAGAGACAGCTCAGCCGACGGCCTACATAGTTTACACGAGAAAGGACAACGGCGGCTTTGACGGAGGCGTGGTTGTGGACAAACCTGAATACGCAGCCACTCTCGAGGAAGGCCACATCTACAGCTTCAAGGTCTCCGCGATAAATGACGGAGGCGAAAGCTTCCCGAGCGAAATCCTTTCAGCCGGAATTGCCTCGACAGGAGCCCGCACTGCCCTGGTTGTCAACAACTTCAACCGCGTCAGCGCGCCGGTCAGCTTCGCTTCGAAAGACTCCACCTACGCAGGTTTCCAGGACAGGCTCGACGCCGGAGTTCCATACCTTCAGGATATCTCCTTCATCGGCAGCCAGTATGAATTCCGCCGCAATATCCCTTGGAAGGACGACGACAGCTGCGGCTTCGGCTCTTCAAGCTCCGAATATGAGACCAAAGTCATAGCAGGCAACACCTTCGACTACCCTTATGTCCACGGCAAGGCCCTGATGAATGCGGGCTGGAGCTTCTGCTCCGCGAGCCGCAGCGCGGTCGAGGCCGGCAATGTGCCGACAGAGGGCTACGCAATGGTCGATCTCATCTGCGGCAAGCAGATAACCACTCAGGTCGGCCGCCCGGGAGAGGGAAAAGTCAAATACGCAATCTTCAACCCCGAAATCCGCAACTTCCTCACAGGCTACACCGCCAAAGGCGGAAATATCCTGATTACAGGCTCGAACATCGGCTCTGACGCCTGGGAGCCTATCTTCAAGGTAGAGGCCGACAAGGAGGCTCAGGAGTTCATAAAGAGCGTCCTGCACTACAAATGGATGACTAACCAGGCGACTCAGGAGGGAGAGGCCCGCTTCATCCAGAATCCTCTCGGATTCAAGGGAGGCAAAGGCAAGAAGGCCGACATCACCTTCCCTACAAAGCCTAACGGCAAGGTTTACAGCGTAGAGGCTCCGGACGGCATCGTCCCTGAGGGCGAGGGATCCTACAGCGTAATGCGCTACAACAACTCCATCTCAGCAGCAGTGGCCTACAAGGGCGCCTATAAAGTCTTCGCGATGGGCGTTCCGCTCGAGACAGCCTCCGGCGAAGAGCAGAAATGCATTATGAAAAAGGTCACAGCCTTCTTCGAAGAGTAGGAAGGCTATAGGAAAAACAGCGTCCAGATTGCGAAACGGCCGAATTTTCCGACCAATAGCAGAAGGATGGTCCACAGAGCAGGCGACTTGTAAAAGCCCAGAGCAAGGGCGATTACGTCGCCTGCTATAGGTATCCAGCTGAGCAGTGCCATCCAGACTCCGTACTTGTCTATCTTGACTTTCTGCTTCTCGAGCTTTTCGCGGCTCACCTTGAAAGTCTTCTCGAGCCACTCCCATTTGGCGAGGCGGCCCAGAAGATACGTCGTTATGCCGCCGAGCCAATTGCCGAGGGAGCCCACCAGAAGACAGGCCAGAGGCCTCTTTGTTGCCAGCAGCACCGCCACATAAAGGGCGTCCGAACTGAAGGGGACGACAGTCGCGGCGAGAAAAGTGCCGATGAAAAGGCCCAGAAGGCCGAGTTGCTCGAGAGTGCCCATCAGAAAATCATCTGCAGCGGAGGACAGCTCCGCCGGCGATCATCAAAAGTGCGCCTGAAGCGATGCCCGCCACATTTGCGACAAGGTCCCACGGGTCAGTGGCCCTGCGGCCTTCGGTCAGAGGGGTCTGCAGCAGCTCGAGAGCAAAGGCGAGGACAATTGCCAGAAAGAAGAATACGACAAGGGTCCGCCAATAGCTTTTGCCCCGGAATGCGAAGGTGCCGAGGATCGGGAACGGCAGGAACATACTGAAGTGCACGCACTTGTCGAAAGGGATGCCCAAAAATGTCTTGGGCAGTTCCATCCCGTCCGGAGTGTTCCCGAAGCACAGATAGCCCACGAAGGCCAGATATACAAAGAATATGACTAAAAGTATTTTCTTCATATCAATACTCATTCTTGACTTCGCGCCTCAAGGCATTGAAGTCATCTTCCGCCTTTATTTTGTTTATAATCGTAGTGACAACTGAGAAAATCTCGCCGCCGTCCTTGTAATCGGCCTTGCAGCAAAAGTTTACGCGGTCCTGCTCCAGAAGCTGGCGCGCCTTTGATCTCTTGCGGCCGTCATCGGGGTTATACACGGCAATGGAGTTGCCGCCAAACATCTTCACAATCTTCATACAAGGGATGTCGGTCGTTCCGTCGCCAAGATATATCATATTGGTGAACGGAACAGGCTTCTCGTCTTCCGCGAGACTCTCGTTCACTTTCGTGTTGTCGCTTATGTCGAGGATTCCCTTGGCTATCTTGAAGATATACTGGGTCTTGCCGGTATAGTCTATCGCAACGGCAGGCCAGACGGCTACGCCGCTCTCGTCGTACCAGAAGGAGCAGGCGAAAATTTTCTTGAACTCCGAGGCTATCGGCGAGCCCTCGATAAGCTCGGTCTGGCCTGAAGAGTTGACATAGTGCTCTATGTTTACGCCGTGCTCCTCTCCGTAGCGGTTTATGAGGGAGAACCACTCCCGCACGCCTTCGTAGAGCTCGATATTGCGTCCGAAGGAGACGAAGGAGTCGCGGGTCAGCGAGATTCCCTTCTTGCGGGCCTCGTCTATCATAAGCTTCATATATGAAAGTATGCTGCTTACTTCCTGACCCTGAGGCACTTGATTACTCTTGTCCCAAAAAGCTTCCGGGGTCTCCCCAATGGCCTGAATGAAGCCGTATTCCTGCATATTGCCCGGAGACAGGGTGCCGTCAAAATCATATATGAGCGCCACCGTAGGTTTTTTCTTTTCCATCACGTATCTTTTTAAGTGCATTCATTTCATCTCTGTATGAGGCAGCCGTGATAAAGTCGAGCTGCGCCGCCGCCTCTTCCATCTTCATCTGTGAAGACTTTATGGCCTGCTCCAGCTCCCGCAGGGACATACGCGTCACCACAGGGTCCTCAGCGAGCAGGCGTACTTTGTTTTCGAAGTCCGCCGCAAAAGGTTTGCCGCCCTGCGCGAGCGGGCTCGGACCCGTCTGCCCGACTTGGGTCGGAGTGATGCCGTGCTCCTTGTTGTATGCCATCTGCTTCGCGCGGCGGCGCTCCGTGGCCTCTATCGTGGCCTTCATCGAGCGGGTTATCGTGTCGGCATACATTATCACCTTGCCGTTGACGTTGCGGGCGGCTCGGCCGGCGGTCTGCGTAAGACTCGTGTCTGAGCGCAGGAAGCCCTCCTTGTCGGCGTCCAGAATAGCCACAAGCGAAACCGTAGGCATATCCAAACCCTCTCGGAGGAGGTTGACGCCCACAAGAACGTCGAACCTTCCGGCCTTGAAATCGTCTATTATCTCTATCCGCTCCATAGTGTCCACGTCGGAATGGATGTAGCGGCAGCGGACGCCGGCCCTAGTTAGGAACTTCTCAAGTTCTTCGGCCATACGCTTTGTAAGAGTCGTGACAAGCACTCTTTCATCCTTTTCCGCGCGGATTTCAATCTCTTCGAGCAGGTCGTCTATCTGATTTTTTATCGGCCTCACCTCGATTGGCGGGTCCAGAAGGCCGGTCGGGCGCACAACCTGCTCGACGACAGCGCCTCCGGTCTGCTGGAGTTCATATTCGCCCGGCGTCGCGCTCACAAAGAGCCGCTGCCCCACGAGAGCGTCGAACTCGTCAAACCTAAGCGGACGGTTATCAGCCGCGGCGGGCAGGCGGAATCCGTAATCTATCAGCGTGTGCTTTCGCGAGCGGTCGCCGCCGCTCATAGCCCTTATCTGCGGAATCGTGACGTGACTTTCGTCCACGAACAGAAGAAAGTCCTTCGGGAAATAGTCTATAAGGCAGAAAGGTCTCATCCCGGGATCCCTTCCGTCGAAATAGCGGGAATAGTTCTCGATTCCAGGGCAGTAGCCAACCTCCTTAATCATCTCGAGGTCGTACTCCACACGCGTCTGCAATCTCTTGGCTTCCAAATGTTTGCCAATTTCGTGAAAATATTCCGCTCGCTCCCGCATATCGTCCTGTATCGCGGCTACGGCGCTGCGGGTGCGCTCCTTCGTGGTCACGAAGTTGTTGGCCGGATAGATGGCTATCTCATTCAAAAACTCCAGCGTGGCGCCGCTGACGGGGTCTATCGTCTCGATTGTTTCTATTTCGTCGCCGAAAAAGACGACGCGGCAGCCGTAGTCGCCGTAGGCCAGATAGATGTCCACGCTGTCTCCCTTCACTCTGAAAGTGCCCCTCTTGAATTCGGCCTCAGTGCGGGAGTAGAGGGCGTCCACGAGGCTGTAGAGGAATTTCTGGCGGCTGAGCTTCTGGCCCGCCTCCACTCTGACCGTCGTTTCGTGGAAATCCTCCGGATTGCCGATGCCGTAGAGGCAGGAGACGGAGGATACCACGACGATGTCGCGCCGGCCGCTCAGCAGTGCCGACGTGGCGCTGAGCCTCAACTTCTCGATTTCGTCGTTGATGCTCAGATCCTTTTCAATATACGTATCCGTTACAGGGAGATACGCCTCCGGCTGGTAGTAGTCGTAGTACGATACGAAATACTCCACCAGATTGTCCGGAAAGAAACCCTTGAATTCGCTGTAGAGCTGGGCTGCGAGCGTCTTGTTGTGGCTCAGGATGAGCACGGGACGCTGCAGCCGCTCTATAACATTCGCCATAGTGAAAGTCTTGCCGGAGCCCGTCACGCCCATAAGGGCCGTGCAGAGGTTGCCCTCGCGTATAGAGGCGCATATCTGCTCTATCGCGGAGGGCTGGTCACCGGTCGGACTGTATGGCGAATGAAGTTTGAAATCCACTACTTCTTCTTTGAAGATTTAGATGGTTTGCCCTTAGCCTCAGCTACTTTTGCTATATAATCCTCAAGTCCCGAGACGACCTTCTGCGCAATCTGCTCGCGGCCCGCCTCGCTTGCGAGGATCTCCTCGTCAGGGAGACTGCTCATAAAGAGGCCCTCCACAAGGGCGTTAGGGTACTCCGTAGGGGTTCCGAGGCTGAAGTTGAAGTTGCCCACGAGGCCGAAATTAGGAACCTTCAGTTCGAGCATTCTGTCGAGAAGGCAACCCGCCAGATCACGGTTGGTGATGTACTTGTAGTATGTGCTGGTTCCCATAGGCTTGTACGGTCCGCCGCCGGCGTTGTTGTGAATTGAAATGGCGATATTGACGTTTTCATCCACAAAAGTCTTGCGGCGCGCAGCCATAGAAACTTCAACGTCCTCGGAGCGAGAAAGGACTACAGTCGCGCCTTTTGCTTCAAGGAGTTTCTTGACTCTCATAACGATGTCGAGGTTCACATCGCTCTCGCGAAGGCCTGTGAAGCCTATTGCGCCTGGCGAAGCCTCTCCGCCGTGACCTGCGTCAAGACCCACTTTCATACCTTTGAGCGTAAGCGCAGGAGAGTGCTTGACGTCCATAGTCAGGGTGTTGCCGATATATTTTATGGCGTAGCCCCAGCTGTATTTCTCCTTGAGACGGATGACGAAGCGGCAGACGTCGCTTTCAATCTGCACGACATCGACGTATTCGATCATCTCGAGGTCGCGGCGGTGCGAGATCCAGTTGCAGTTGTTCATCGCGCCGCAGACGTCGAGATTGATTGTCAGAGGGTCTGTCTGGCACCATACCACATACGGAAGTTTGTCCGGAAGTGAAATGCTGATCCTGTCATACTCGCCTTGGTTGCTGACACTCATATTGTTGGTGTTGACAATCTTGGTCTCCTTTGCTGAAGGCGCGACATACTCCATCGGGATGTAGGTCCATTTGTTTTCAGAGAGCTGAACCTTGTAGAGGTCGTTGTACTGTCCGACAATCTTCACCGTTATGCCCGGCTCGAGGTTGCCCATACGGGAGCCGCCGAGGCGGTCGGTGCCCGTGCCGTACTGCATATATGTGCCCGGCAGAGTCACGCCGTACATAAGGCGCTCATACAGAGTGTTCGGCTGAGGCCTGCTTGGGTCTGCCTCCGGCTTTGGAGGACGCTGTCCCCTGCCCTTCGCCTCAGGATCATACACGACCTTGAGCTCTTCTGTGCGGCTCTCCGAGCCCTTCTTAAGCACTACCGTAATAGTGTTTTCGCCCTCTTTGAGCTGGACAGGCAGGCCGAAGGCACCTGTGTTGTAAACGTGCGCTTCCTCGCCGTTGATGGAGGCTTTCACGCCCGGTTCGGTGATGCACACGAGGTTGTAGGTCTTTGAAGCCACGGTTTCCGGCCCTTCCCCGACCGGGCCCCTGCGGCACTGCTTGAAACCGATTTCAGCAGAAAGCTGCCCCGCGCTGATGAGCGCAAGGGCAGCCATAAATGCAAAATGTCTGATATTCATATTGTTATATAATTACGACATAAGTTCTGCGAGTTTTTCTTCAAGAGCGTCGTGCTCCATCTGGCCGATGATCTTGCCTTCAGGATCGACGAGGAAATAGCAAGGGATATAATGCACTCCGTAAGAGGAGATAACACGTGCAGACTTGTTTTGAGCAGGGAATTCGTCTATGACGTTGATCCAAGGAAGCTGCTCCTGGTCGAGAGCGGCGGTCCATTTGTCGGATTCAGAGTCAACGCTCACGCCGAGTATCTCAAGACCTTTGTCGCGATACTTTGCATAGGTCTGCTTCATTGCAGGCATACCCGCGCGGCAAGGACGGCACCAGGAAGCCCAGAAGTCGATGATAACGTATTTGCCTCGCAGAGAAGACAATGCAACGTCGTTACCCTCTCTGTCTTTAAGCGTGAAGTCCGGAGCCTCGCTTCCAGGAGCGGTAGCCCGGCGGGCAGCTATTTCCTCGACGATGTCCTTTGCCATAGCGGAAGCCTTCACCTCAGGCGTGAAGCCTTCGAAACCGGCCTCATACTCATCGAGCGGAAGATCCTGAGCATAAACGCCGTAGAGCATTGCGGCAGCTTCGCAGTCAGGGTGAGCCTTTACGCACTCCAGATTGGCCGCCATTCGCGCATCATAGTACTGTTCTATGAGCTGAGGGTCGTATTTTGCCCTTATCTCTTCGCTTTTTGCCCTATATGCAGCAACATCAGAATATCCCATTGCGACAAGAGCCTCCTGGTCGGCCACATATTCAGCAAATTCAGGCTGAGCCTTCACTGCGTTTTCCGCAGCCTTCATATCGCAGGCAAATGCGTTGTTGCGGCCGCCTTCAACCTCCGGAGCGATGCATACGAGTCCGCCGTAAGCGCCGTAATCAACTACATTTTCAAGATCGATCTTAACTGAAATCTTCGCGTTTTCGAGATAGAAATTGCACTGCACCGGAGCCTCGTCGGCAGGAGTGACCACAAGGCCTGCGCTGCAGACGTCATCTACCTTGCCGGTGAATTTGAATGCTCCGGCTGTCATAGCGACAGTGTCGCATACCATTTCTCCCGCAGGATTCATATACTGGAGAACGGCCTCACCGTCTTTCTCTCCGGCCTGACCGGTAACGGCGTAGCCTTTGTCAGCGCAGCCGCAAATGGCAACTGCCGCAAATACATATAGGATAAGTTTCTTCATATTGGTTTGTTTGAATTTTA
>R20__coassemble_744_pt1 | contig 22419 bp, 18 predicted proteins | sample R20__metabat2_high_PE_056 | metagenome-assembled genome bin R20 | reverse complement strand
GTGCCGCTCAGGCGGATGTAGTCGTTGAACTCTCCGGCCTTCACCTCGCTCACCGAAATGGTATCACCGCTGACTCTGAGCGTGCTGTGGCTCGGCTTGACCAGAAGGAAGATCACAAGGCATGCAAGCGCAGCCCCAAGCCACCACGGGAGTGCCTTCCTTGTAAATGCGGCTTTCCAGCCGGTAGGTCTTTCAATTATCTTATCCATTGTATGTTGTTTTTCCGATTGTTTACTGATTGATGTAAGGTTCTCCGTTATAATAACGCACCACTGCGTCCTTGATCTTGAGCTGCAGCAGAGAGTTCATCCTCTCGGCCATTGCATTCAGGTATGTCTGCGAAGCGGTCTGATACTCAATCGCCGAAATCAGCCCCGTCTCGAACTGCTTCGTGCTCAGCTGATACGCCTCCTGCTGCACATCGGCAAGGCGCTCCGCCTGATGGAACGCAGCCTGCGCACCGTCACGGTCACTCACGGCCCTGCGTACCTCATTCTCGATGTCGCGCATCGTCTGGTCATACTGAGCCTCTGCACGGGCAAGGGCGTTCTTCTTCTGCTGAAGATTGGTCCTGCGTCTGAACTGGTCGAAGATAGAGATGCTCAGCTGCAACTGGATGTACTCACCGCCGTTGTTGCGGAACTGATCCCCAAACGGAGCAGGCGTATATCCCGCCATGCCCGGGTAGGTGTAGTATGTGGTTGACCATCCGCCATAGAGCCCGATGGACGGAGAATACGCTCCACGAGCGCTCTTGAGGTCAAGCGTGGCGTTCTTCACGCTGAAAGAAGCTATCTGAGCCGATGGCAGGAAAGACTTCGCAGTCATCTCCAGGCTCGCGGCATCGACACCGCCACACATCGGCTCCTGGACGTTGGTGTCAAGCACCAGCTCCTCGTCGGCAGGCCAGTACATCACGTCCTTCAACGTGAGGATGGCATTGTTCTTCTCATTGGTAGTGGAAATCAGCAGATACTCCTTCTGCGCCAGCTCCGACTCCATCTGCACCACATCCGCATGGCCTTTCTGGCCAAGTTCCTCCTGACGCACAGCACGGTCCCTGGCGGTCTTTGCCGTCTCCACCTGATCGGCCACGACCTGCACCATCTCCGAATAATAGAGCACGTTCGCAAACGCCTCCATCGTCGCAAGGCAGATCTGGTCACGTTCCTGCTGCTCCTTGCTGGCACCCATCTTCACCGTTGTCGAAGCCATCCTCAGGTTGTTCACCGCCTGGAATCCGTCAAAGAGCGTGATACCCGCACTCACACCATAACCGTTATGGAAAGTGGTGACATTGTTATAAGTATTGGTCTCAGGGTCAAGGTTACGGCCATACTGATTGTAGGCGTATGTCTGAGCCGAGAGCGTAGGCGTGAAAGCCTGCATTATAGCGTGACGGCGCTGCCACTGCTCATCGCTTCGGTCCGCCGCCTGTATTCTCATCTTCGTGGAGTTGCTCACCGCATACTCCATGCAGTCATGCAGAGTCATCGCTGACGGAGCCTGCTCCTGCGCCATCGCGGCGAAGCAGCAGAGTCCGGTAGCCAGCATGACTGCAACCAATGGTTTACAGCTGAAAAAGTAGTTCATGTATATTATGTTCAATTAATCGACATGAACTGTAGCATTTGCTATGCCAAAAGAACTAAAACATTGATTCGTAAATGATTACAAAATTAAGCTCTGTGTAAAAGTGTAAAGAATCTTTACAGTGGATGTAAAGGTTCTTTACACTCAGAGCTATGATCTGCAAATGTGGGGCTAGCAGAATTACAGTCTCTCGTACTGGTACTTGGCGTATGATCCAGCATATCCTGCGTTCTTTGCCCGGAGCATGAAATCTTCGAACGGGACATTTTCGACATTGCTACCGCCATTGTGAAGGTCGTGACCCACATTGATGCTTACCATTTTGTTTCCCTTGTCATAGTTAAGCAGATGCTTGTCGTTGTTCACGAAAATGCCGGTATATTCGATCTTCTTCGGATCTGCCGAATCGACAACCACCTCCGAGTTCTTGTACCTGCATGTCTTGATGGTGCCCCATCTTTCCCCTCCGTCAAGGAACTTCACCACGACCAAGGCCCAGAGTCTTGAGGCTCTGTATATCTCAATTTTTGAGATGAATCCCCTCACATACTCTCTGACGAGGTTCCGGTCTTCAAGAAGCTGCTTCTGTCTGGAAACGAGGTTGGCTTTCCTCCTCATCTTCGTGTATGCTCCTATCTTGTCCTTGTACATGTCAATGTCGCTTTGTGCGCGCTTGATGGAATCAGTCATCTCATTGATCCTGACTTCATATTCGGGGCGTTCTTCGGCTATCCATGCATTCGCCTCATCGTCGCTCGCTGCATTCTTTATGACGCGCCTGACAAAAGAGGAGAACCTGTCTGACTCATCCTTCATCTTCTGCTGGTACTCGGAAATGACCGACTGCCTCTCTTCAATCATTTTCTTGGCAGATGCAATTCTTTCGGATGCCTCTACCTCAATGTCATGGTTGACAAACTTATTGATGCACATATTGAGTACGAGTCCGTCCAGACGATCCATGGTCAGTTCTGCGCCACAATCACATGTCCTGGGTTTGTCGCACCGGCTGAGTGTCCCGTAACACCTGTACTTCCTTTCAGCCCGGCCTCCTCCAACGGAAAAATTTCCGCCACACTCTCCGCAACGCAGAAGTTCCTTGAGAAGATTGCAGCGGTGAATGCCGAGATTACGGTTGAATGCCTTCTCCTTGACCATGTCATTAACCCTCTTGAAAAGCGCATCGTCGATTATCCGTAGATCCTCCGACTGGGTGACGAACTGCTGGAACAGCTTACGCCCCTGGCGTTTGTGAGTAGGAAGGGGATTGGACGGCTCCGGATCAAAGAATGTGAACTCTCTCCTCCCGATGTATAACGGATTCTTGATGAGACGGTTGATTGAGGAAGGTCTCCATCGGAGCTCTTCGCATGCTCCAATTCTGGCATAATGCTTCGCCTCCATTCCCTTCGCCTTGCGTTTCTTCTCGGACTCTCCGATCCTTGTACGGTATGGCGTGGGAATGCCTTCCGAATTAAGGATGTCAGATATGTACAGAGAAGAGCGCCCCTCGTCATAATACTGGTAAATGCGCTGCACGACCCGTGCTTCCTCCTCATCGATCACCAGCTTGTGGTCGACCGGCGTGACCTTATATCCATATGCGGTAAAGCCGCCGCAGTTGGTGCCCCTGCTTTTGATTGCGGTTATCTTGCCGTCAATGCCTCGCGCGACGAACAGCTCGATCTCATACTGGCTCATCACAGCCAGCACGGATACCATGATCTGGGTTGAAATATCTGACTTGTCACGAATCCAGATATTCTGTTTCTTGAAATAGAGATGCACGCCCTTGCTCTGATAGTACTCGATCGACTTGAGCAGATTGGACGGTTTGCGGTCAAGACGGCTGAACTCGCTGAACAGAATCTGGTCATAAAAGCCTGCCTCGACCTTCTGCTTTAAGACGGAATACTGGGGGCGGATCTCACCGTTCTTAAATCCGCTGATGACATCAATGAAGATGTCATCCTCATCAATCGTGATGGCATGGCTCTTGGCGTACTCCTTCAGTTCTACAACCTGTCGGTCAGTTTTCTGCTGGGCAGTGGAGATTCGGACATAGATAGCAGTCCTCGTCTGGTTTTTGTTAACTTTAATTTCCATTTGTCTACATTAATTTAGATGTGTTATGTGATTGATAAATAGAACATTAAAGTTAAATGCAAATTTTAGGGATAGACGGTATTTTAGCTAGTATAATTTTGGGGATAGACTAAATTTGTGGCTGTAAAATTTGCGGGATAGGAGAATTATCCATATCTTTCCGGCATAAAAATCAAAGCGTTATGGCAGACAGGATTTTCAAAAGAAAGATATATGAGCAGATCAGACAGTGGAAGGAAGAGAACAACGGAGGATCTGCGCTTCTGATAGAAGGCGCCCGACGAGTGGGCAAGTCCACGATTGTGGAGCAGTTCGCACAGAACGAATATGACTCGTATATACTGATTGATTTCAACAAATGCTCCAAGGAGATCAGGGAACTGTTCAATGATGTGGAGGACCTCGACTATATCTTCATGGTCCTTCAGCAGCATTACCGCAAGACTCTCAAGGTGCGAAGGTCAGTGATCATCTTCGATGAAGTCCAGAAGTGTCCTATGGCGCGCCAGGCTATCAAATACCTCGTGGCCGACGGACGGTACGATTATCTGGAGACAGGCTCGCTCATCAGCATAAAGAAGAATACGGAGGGAATCACTATCCCCAGCGAGGAGGACAGCATAGAGATGTACCCTATGGATTATGAGGAGTTCCGCTGGGCGCTCGGAGATGAAGCCACGCCTGACATGCTGAGGAAGTTCTGGGAAATGAAGAAGCCTCTCGGTCCGGCGCATAGGAACACCCAGCGCGATCTCCGTCTGTACATGCTTGTGGGTGGCATGCCGCAGGCCGTGAACGCCTACCTCGACACCAACAACATGAGGAAGGTTGATGCGGCCAAACGTAAGATCATCAAGCTGTACGATGATGACTTCCGTAAGATTGACCCGACAGGAAGGCTTGGAAATCTGTTCATGGCGATTCCAGGGCAACTCAGCAGGAACATATCAAGGTTCCAGCCAACTACTGTGGTGAAGAATACCGACTCGGACAAGATGGAAGAGATGCTCTCGGCGCTGGGGGACAGCAAGACCGTGAACTTTGCATATCATTCGGACGATCCGAACGTGGGGATGGAACTCAGCAGAGACGAATCACGATTCAAGCTGTATGTTGCAGACACCGGCCTATTCATCACCATGGCCTTTTGGGACAAGAGCTACACAGAAAACATTATCTACGACAAGCTTCTGCAGGACAAACTGCCGGCCAATCTTGGCTACATCTATGAGAACCTCATCGCTCAGATGCTGGTCGCTTCAGGGAACAAGCTCTTCTATTACACTTGGCCAAAGGATGAAAAGCACAACTACGAGATAGACTTCCTCCTTTCGCGCGGTGCCAAGATTGTTCCTATAGAGGTGAAGTCCTCCGGGTACAACACCCATGCGTCGCTTGATGCCTTTTGTGAGAAATTTTCTTCCAGAATCTCCACCAGGTATCTCATTTACACAAAAGACTATGCGAATGACGGCCAGGTCATACTGGTTCCAGCTTATCTAACGCCTCTCCTATAATTATATAATTGTCTGTATTATATGGAATTAGATATTAAGCGTGTGTCAAAATCGCCCGTGCACACCGCAGAGCATCTGCTGAACGCGACTATGACAAAAATGTTCGCGTGCCCGCGTTCGAGAAACGCCCACGTCGAGCGTAAGAAATGCAAATGCGACTACTCTCTCGCGGAGTGTCCTACGCCCGAGCAAGTGACTGAAATAGAGGTAAAAATCAACGAAGTCATAAAAGAAGCCATCCCGGTTACGGTCGAGTTTATGCCGAAAGCTGAAGCCTCGTCGGTTGTGGATCTTAGCAAATTGCCGGAAGATGCCTCAGACACTCTCCGCATTGTTCGCATCGGGTCGTACGATGCCTGCGCCTGCATCGGTGCTCACGTCGGCAACACCTCCGAAATCGGAGAGTTCAAGATTCTGAGCCACGACTTCAAGGACGGAGTGTGGCGCGTCCGCTGGAAAGTTATCAATTTTCTTCTTGCTCTTATTATGATTACGTCCTGTGCTCCTCGTAGCGAGCGTGTAATTGCGACTCCGCCTCAGGAGCGGCATATGACAGGCGCATACACCGACCAGAGGGAGCCGTCCGAGGAGGAGGTGGCGCTGCTTCGCAACGTCACAGACGGGCAGGAAATGGCCATCACTCCGCTGTCTGTCTCCACTCAAGTGGTTGCCGGACTGAATTACAAGTTCTGGTGCCGTTATCAAGATGGCAGTGATTACGGCCACTGCTGGGTGGTCATATACCGTGACCTGCAGGGCAACTTCTCGCTTACAAGCATCACGAAAGAAGAGTAACCCTTAACTCCTTACCATCGTCTTCTTTGGGCATTTCCTCAAAACACTCTGGCGGTTTCAGACACGCCAGGGGCTTCTAGCGTGTCAATTTGACGAAATTTTCGCATTTCAGACACGCCCGGGGCTTCCAGCGTGTCTGACGCGTGGGAGAGGGTCAGTGCTTGTGGAGGGTGAGGGTGTGGTCGATGGAGGCGGGGAGTTCGCTGTCGAAGTGGGTGACGAAGAGGAGCGTCTTGTGCGGGCGCTGCAGGAAGGTGTCGACTATCTGGCGAACCGTGTGGCAGTTCTGGGGGTCGAGGCCGTGCATCGGCTCGTCAAGTATCAGCAGTTCAGGATCTTTCACGAAGGCGCGGGCAAGCAGGCAGAGCCTCTGCTCGCCGCTTGACAGCTTCAGGTACGGCCGCTCGGCAAGGCCTTCGATGCCGAATATCCACATCCATTTACGGCAAAGTTCCAGCTGCTTTTCGTCGGCGCGCAGGTATAACCCGACGGTGTCGAAAAAGCCGCTCGCGACGGCTTCGAGCGCGGTGATGTTTTTCTGATAGGCGCGGTGCATCTCCGGGCTGACGTAGCCTATGTGGCGTTTTATGTCCCAGATGCTTTCGCCGGAACCTCTCTTATGGCCGAAAAGCGCTATGTCGCAGGCATATGCCTGAGGATTGTCGGCGCAAACCAGCGACAGCAACGTACTCTTGCCCGAGCCGTTCTCGCCGCGGACGGCCCACCGTTCGCCCTCGCGGACGGTCCAGTCCAGAGAATCCAGAATGGTACGCGAGTCATAACGGATTGAAACAGAGTTGCATCTGACAATTTCGGCTCCCGGCTGCGAAGGATAGAACTTTACGGCGCCGAGATCTTTCATCGGAAGATTCAGAATCGCATCGCGGCGCTCAGAGGGGAGATCTGAAGCGGCTGATGAATCACTGCGCGAGGCAAATTCACCTACACTCATTTTCTCTACGGACCCGCCGCCTACAAGGGCAACGTGCGTTATGAACGAAGGCATTATCGCCGCCGACGGCATCACGAGAATCACTGTTCGCCGGTCGCAACCGGCAACGCTGGAGAGCGTATTGGTAAACACCTCCCGCGAAGGCGCGTCGAGCCCCAGATAGGGATTGTCTATGACGAGAAACGGAGCGTCGCTCTGCAGCGCGCGGGCGATGCGATGCTTCCGCAGTTCGCCGCTCGAGAGAGCGAACATATCGGCTGCGCCATCTTCAAGGTGGATGTGGTTTGCAAGTTCCTGGCGGTTCCAGCGCAGCTGCAGGTAATATGCTCCGTCGGCTTCGTCGCCATAAGTGTCTCTAAATGAGATATATTCAATCTGGCGTGGGCGGCGTCTGCGGAGCGCCTCCACAAGAAGGCTCTTACCGCTGCCGTTCGCCCCGACGATGGCCAGATGCTCTCCCGGAATCAAGTCAAATTCATTCATTTCCATAAGCGCAAAGATAAACATATTTAGTAACTTTGCGCCTCCAAACAATATCGATATGAAAAATCTCAAAGGTGACATCTTCGGAGGCATAACGGCCGGCATCGTGGCCCTGCCTCTCGCACTGGCTTTCGGAATACAGGCATTCAGCGGCGTGCCGGACGGCAGCTCCCTCGGAGCCCTCGCCGGCCTCGTGGGCGCCACAATGCTGGGCTTCTTCGCAGCCCTCTTCGGCGGCACCCCGTCGCAGATCAGCGGCCCGACAGGTCCGATGACAGTCGTCACCGCTTCGCTTCTGGCAGGAGCCTGGAACTCCTATGGAGACATCAGCACAGTCCTAATCTCAATGTCCCTTGCCGGTATATTCTGCGGCCTTTTCCAGATACTTTTCGGCATCCTTAGGATAGGCAAATACATACGTTACATACCTTACCCTGTCTTGAGCGGCTTTATGAGCGGCATCGGCGCCATCATAATCCTCCAGCAGATCTATCCTCTGCTCGGCCTGAAGGCCCCTTCAAAGACAATCGATATGGTGCTGCAGCTGCCCTCCGCGCTGCCGGACCTTTCCGTCTCCGCGCTTGTCTTCGGCGTCTGCACGGTCCTGATAATAGCCTTCTTCCCTAAAATCACGAAAAAAGTGCCGGCAACCCTCGTGGCCCTGATTGCCGTGACGGCAGCTTTCCTCCTGCTGCCTTTCCGGGAGGGCGTTCCGCAGATAGGCGACATCCCGTCCGGCTTCCCGCTGCCGTTCTTCCTCAAAGACAATATATCTCTCGAGGGAATTGAGTGGAAAACAATGATAATCAGCGCACTGGTTCCAGGTATCACCCTTGCGGGCCTTGGCTCTATAGACACTCTTCTGACCTCGGTCGTAGCCGACAACATAACCCGCACGCATCACAACAGCAACAAGGAACTCATCGGGCAGGGCATCGGCAACGCCGTCAGCGGTCTCTTCTGCGGCATCGCAGGCGCAGGCGCGACAATGCGTACCGTAGTGAATGTCCGCACCGGCGGCCGCACCCGCATCAGCGGAATGATCCACGCCCTCTTCCTTCTGGCGGTTCTGCTGGGCCTCGGTTCGCTCGTGAAATATATCCCTCTTTGCGTCCTTGCCGGCATCCTGCTGACCGTGGGTTGGGGAATCATCGATTTCAGAGGCTTCAAGGATCTTCGCAGAGTGCCTCGCGAAGACGCTTTCGTCTTGATAGTAGTGTTCCTTCTGACAGTCTTCGTGGACCTTCTGACAGCCGTCGGCATAGGCGTCGTCCTCTCCTGCGTGCTGCTGATGAAGCGTACCAGCGACCTGGCCGAAAACTCCTACGGCGTGGCTAGTCCTGTCGATATGGGCTGGGAAGATGAAGAGATTCTCTCTCAAGAGCAGCTTCGCGCCATCAGCATCGTGCGCATCGAAGGCCCGCTTTTCTTCGGCAGCGTCACAGGATTCAACCGTCTCGTGCAGGAAGTCCCTTCCGATGCGAAGATTGCCATTTTCAGAATGAAACACGTCTCATATCTCGACCAGTCCGGAATCTACGCCCTCGAGACGGCAGTCAAGGATTTGCAGGAAAGAGGAATGACCGTCTATATGACGCGCGTTCCCGAGCAGGCCAGAGCCAAACTCGAGTCAGTCGGCATCATTCCGGGCCTCGTCAAGGAAGACCACATTTTCGCCGACTTCCTCTCCTGCGCGGAGAGCATAAAAGGCTAGAATCCTTCGGGATTGTTTTTCTGCCACTTCCAGCTGTCGCGGCACATCTCTTCTATGCCGTATTCGGCCCTCCAGCCGAGCTCCTTTGCGGCCTTGGAAGGGTCTGCATAGTTCATTGCTATGTCGCCATCGCGGCGCGGCTTGATGGAGTAAGGAATCTTTATCCCGTTTACCTTCTCGAAAGCTTTCACAACATCCAAAACTGAATAGCCCTGTCCGGTGCCGAGATTGTATATGACAAGGGCGCATTTTCTTTTGATGGCGCCGAGGGCCTTCACGTGGCCGCGGGCAAGGTCCACTACGTGGATGTAGTCGCGTACGCCCGTGCCGTCAGGGGTAGGGTAGTCGTTGCCGAAGACGCCGAGTTCGGGCCTGCGGCCGACGGCGACCTGGGTTATGTAAGGCATCAGATTGTTCGGAATGCCGTTGGGATTTTCGCCTATAAGGCCGCTCGGATGGGCTCCGATAGGGTTGAAGTAGCGCAGCAGCACGACGTTCCACTCAGGGTCGGCCTTCTGTATGTCTGACAGAATCTGCTCGAGCATGCTCTTTGTCCAGCCGTATGGGTTGGTGCACTCTCCTTTCGGGCAATTTTCTGTTATAGGGACTTCCTTGGGGTCTCCGTAAACCGTTGAGGAACTTGAGAATATGATGTTCTTGCAACCTGCGCGGCGCATCGAGTCCAGAAGCGAGAGCGTGCCGGTGACGTTGTTGTCGTAGTATTCCCACGGCTTTTGGGTGGATTCGCCGACGGCCTTCAGGCCGGCGAAGTGAATCACGCAGTCGGGCTTGTGGGTGCTGAAAATACTGTCCAGAGCGGCCCCGTCGCGGATGTCGGCCTCGTAGAAAGGCACAGGCTCCTTCAGGCCAAGAATCTTGGCCACCCTTTCCAGTGACTTGCTGTTGCTGTTGCTCAGATTGTCCACAACCACCACCTTGTGGCCGGCATTTATCAATTCCACAACCGTGTGCGAGCCTATGAACCCGGCTCCTCCTGTAACAAGAACTTTCATTTTTCGCTTATTTTCAGCAAAAATACGAAAAACTTTGCACATTGCTTTTTATCTTTGCGAGTTAAAAAATTACAGGTATGTATTCATTTCTGATAAGCATTGTGGCCCTTGTGTTGGGTTATCTGCTTTACGGCAGCTTTGTGGAGAAGGTTTTCGGAGCGAAAAAAGAAAAAACGACTCCCGCTTTTACAAAAACCGACGGCGTGGATTTCATTCCTATGCCGGCCTGGAAGGTCTTTATGATTCAGTTTCTGAATATTGCCGGTACAGGTCCGATATTCGGAGCCATAATGGGCGCAATGTTCGGTCCGGCCTGCTATCTGTGGGTGGTTTTCGGCTGCATCTTTGCCGGCGCGACCCACGACTACCTGAGCGGAATGCTCTCCGTACGTCACGGCGGCGACTCTCTTCCGAACATCCTCTCGCACTATCTGGGCAAGAGGATACGCCCGGTTATTTCGGTGTTCCTCATCCTGTTTATGCTTCTTGTGGGCGCCGTGTTCGTTTACAGCCCGGCCCTGATTCTCGGCGATATAGCGGGATTCCTCTCGACTCCGTCCTCGTCGATGATGTTCTGGGTGGTCATAATTTTCGTCTACTACATAATCGCTACGCTGCTTCCTATAGACAAGATAATCGGAAAGATATATCCCGTTTTTGCATTTGCCCTGATCTTTATGGCCATTGCTCTGATGGTCTGCCTCCTTATCAAATGGCCTTCACTTCCGGAGTTCTGGGACGGCCTGCAGAACAGGGGACCTTCCGTAGGAGTCGAGGGTCAGAGCATATTCCCATACCTGTTCATAACCGTGGCCTGCGGAGCCATCAGCGGTTTCCACGCCACCCAGAGCCCTCTGATGGCCCGCTGTATGCAGAATGAGAAGCAGGGAAGGCCGATATTCTACGGCTCTATGATTACTGAAGGCATCGTGGCTCTCGTGTGGGCTGCCATAAGTTCATATTTCTTCTTTGACGGCGGTATGCAGGAGGTCGGCGCGACCGGCACACAGGCCCCTACGGTAGTCACTGCAGTGGCGCAATCCTGGCTCGGCGTCTTCGGCGGCGTTCTGGCTATCCTCGGCGTTGTGGCGGCTCCTATAACAAGCGGCGACACTGCTCTGCGCAGCGCACGCCTGATTCTGTCCGATATGCTGAAAGTCGATCAGAAGCCGTACAAAAACCGCATTTTGGTTGCCATTCCGCTTTTTGCCGTAACTCTGCTGCTTCTTTGGTTCAATATTGCAAATGAAGACGGCTTCAATGTCATCTGGCGCTACTTCGGCTGGATGAACCAGACCCTTGCCTGCTTCACCCTGTGGGCAATCACGGTATATCTGGTCCGCCGCCATTCGAAATATCCTTATTTCTTGATTTCATTCATCCCTGCAACCTTTATGACCGCTGTGTGCACCACATACATCTGCATAGACAAGACCGGTCTGGGGTTGCCGCAGACCTGGGCTCCGTACATTGCCGCCGCTATGTCAGCGCTCTGCCTCTATATGGGCTACGGCATAATGCGCAGGAACCGCAATGTCTATGACACGACTGCCGAATAAGAAACAAAAAATTAAAATTCAATAAGATGAAACAGATTGATTCCTACGATTTTTCAGGAAAGAAAGCAATTGTCCGCGTTGACTTCAACGTGCCTTTGAACGAAAACTTCGAAATTACAGACGACACCCGCATACGTGCCGCAATCCCTACACTCAAGAAAGTGCTCGAAAAGGGCGGAGCCCTCATCATAATGTCGCACCTCGGCCGTCCTAAAGGACCTGCAGACAAGTTCTCCCTGCGGCATATCGTAGCGCGCGTGGAGGAGCTTCTCGGTGCTCCGGTGCAGTTCGCCCCTGACTGCCAGAAGGCTCAGGAGCAGGCTGCCGCTCTGAAGGCCGGAGAGGTGCTGCTTCTTGAAAACCTGCGTTTCTACGCAGAGGAGGAAGGCAAGCCGCGCGGCCTTTCAGAAGATGCTTCGGACGATGAGAAGAAGGCTGCCAAGGCTGCTGTCAAGGAGAGCCAGAAGGAGTTCACCAAGACTCTCACCTCATATGCCGACTGCTACATCAACGACGCCTTCGGCACCGCACACCGCGCCCACGCTTCAACTGCCCTCATCGCGAAATATTTCCCCGAGGACAAAATGTTCGGCTACCTTATGGAAGGTGAGATCAAGGCAATCGACAACGTCCTCAAGAATGCGGAGAGGCCTCTTACCGCAATAATCGGCGGCAGCAAGGTCTCTTCAAAGCTCGAGGTGCTGAAGAATCTCGTCACCAAGGTTGACAACCTTATCATCGGCGGCGGTATGGGCTACACCTTTATCAAGGCTCAAGGCGGCCGCATCGGCAACTCCCTGCACGAAGACGAGCTCATTCCGGATGCTCTTGAAATAATCAAGACTGCACAGGAGAAGGGCGTCAACCTCTCCATTTCAATCGAGACGAAGATTGCCGACAAGTTCGACAACGACGCAAACACGAAGCTTGTCTCCTCATTCAACATCCCAGATGGCTGGGAGGGTATGGACGCAGGTCCCGCTTCCATAGCGATGTGGAAGAAGATCATTATGGATTCCAAGACAGTTCTTTGGAACGGCCCTGTGGGCGTCTTCGAGATGGAAAATTTCGCAGGCGGCACCCTCGAAATCGCGAAGACCCTCGCTGAAGCCACCGCTAACGGCACGTACACTCTTGTAGGCGGCGGCGATTCTGTCGCAGCTGTCAACCAGATGGGCTATGCCGACAAGGTGAGCTATGTTTCAACAGGCGGCGGCGCGATGCTTGAAGCCATCGAAGGCAAAGACCTCCCCGGCATCGCCGCAATCAGAGACTAGCCTGAATTTGAATTTATGAAAAGGACATTGATTATTTTACTTGCGGCTGTTTTTGCCTTTGCATCGTCGCAAAAAGCCGGCGCCTGCTCGTCTGTCATTATTCCTGCAAAATATACGGTTTCAGGAAAGGCCCTGATGGTCAAGATCCGCGACCAGAGCGCCGAAGCTCAGAACAGCAACATACAGCACTTCACCGGTCCCAAATACAAGTTTCTCGGCTATGTGCCCAAGACCAAGCGTCCGCACGACAAGGTTCAGTCTCTGGTCGGCGGAATGAATGAGGCGGGACTCTGTTTTATGTCGCTGACTTCCAAATGTTTCCAATTGGATTCCACAATGGCTCGGCCCCACGGTGGAGGTTCGCTCCAGTTCGACGCTCTCGGCCGCTGCCGCAATATAAAGGAGTTTGACGCTCTTCTCGATGAATGGGGCGCTCCGCTCGGCGCGATGTGCAATATAGGTGTAATCGATGCCGAAGGCGGTGCCGCATATTATGAATTCAACGGGGTGTGGTACACGAAATATGACGTGAACGACCCGGCCGTCGCTCCTGACGGCTGGATGGTGATGACCAATTTCGCCTGGTCGGGCCACGGCGGTGGAGGTTTCGACCGCCACAGCGCAGCCACGCTCACGATGAAACAGTTCAAGAAAAACGCCGACGGCAAATATGACATCACCCCGAAGGACCTTTATCAGGCTTTCGGCCGCAGCTATGCCAACGGTTATGCCGGTATAACCTCCCTGTCCGACATCGAGCAGTATGACTATTTCAGCGTCAAGGGCTTTATGTATCACAACACCACCTGCGGAATGCTGACCTTCGAAAGCGTCCCTGTGGGCGAAGACCCGAAGCGCTGCGTACTGTGGACCCAGCTCGGCTACCCGGTTGTTTCGCCGGCGATTCCTATGGTGGTTTCACCCCGGAGCACGATACCTTCGTATATATATAAAGAAGATTTCGAGATGCCGGACGTCTTCAAGTACTCCTACAAACTGCGCGACAAGTACATCTTCAATCTTATGGAGCAGGACAGCCGCAGTTTTACCTATTTCAGCATAAAGGGAGTCAAGGAATGTGTCGCCCGCACGGCCGTGGTCGAGGATTTCATCTCAAAAAGTTTTGCCGAAATCTACGACAAATGGGTTGCCGGCAAACTCTCCGACAAAGAGTTCTACCGCGCCTACGCCGAAGTGACCCCATCCTTCTACGAAGCGTACCTGAAAGAGTATCCTCAGGCAGATTAAAAGATCGCCCGGGAGTGTTTCTGGGCGGTCTTTTTCGTGACTCCTACAGAAAGATTGCATTTTATTGCAAATTTATTGCATATTATTGCAGAGCTCGGATTTTGCATATTGCATTGGATTGCAGATATTTGCCGCCGAGACTATATAACTTGTAGTCGTGACGAATGTAGGTTGACCTTGAAAAATCTACAAAACAATTGCTGATTTGTAAAATCTTCGTATATTTGCAGCACTAGAACTCGCCGAGCCTACTGACAGTGCTTAAATAGGCGGGTCTTTTTTTTGCTTTATGGTGCCTTTTGGCAAGACATACAAGTCAGCCTCCGAGCTGGTTCAACTGCTGAAATCCCGCGGCCTTGTCATAGAAGATGAGGCCCGAGCAGAGCGGTATCTGTCCAATATCGGGTACTATCGCCTGAGTGCGTATATGTATCCATTCCTTCAAGAGCCGAAGACCGACCACAGGTTCAAAAATGGCACGCGATTCGAACAGGTCCTAAGGCTCTATCGTTTTGACAAGAAGCTTAGAGTCACGCTCTTCAATGAAATTGAAAAGATAGAGATTGCTTTCCGGCAGGCAGTTGCCAATACCGCCGCCGAGATGAGCGGGGACATCTTCTGGATGACCAACCCAGTTTCATATTCCAACCCCAAGAAAGCATCCCATTCCATAGGACTTATCAGTGCTGAGTACAAACGCTCCACGGAGGATTTTGCCGTACACTTCAAGAATACATACTCTGAACCTTTCCCACCGGCGTGGATTCTCGGTGAGATTCTTCCACTCGGAAACATCACCTGGCTTTATAGTAATCTTGCAGACCAGAGAATCCGGAAGGCTATTGCCAAGAAATTCTACCTTCAGCCTCCCGTGCTTGATTCTTGGATGACCGTCATCACCCTGACACGCAACGCTTGCTGCCATCACGCCAGAATGTGGAACAAGGTGAATTCTATTGTTGCGGGCGATATGAAGAAGATGACCCGCCCTTGGATCAGCCCTACAACCGACAAACGGAGGGTCTATTTCAACATCTGCCTAATCAAGTATTTTCTCGATATAATCTCCCCGTCCAATGATTTCCGGGAAAAACTCGAGCTGCTTTTCAAGTCTTTCCCCGAGATTGACCTCCGCGCAATGGGCTTCCCTGCGGATTGGAAGCAGGAATCCTTGTGGATGAGCGCCAGAAACTGCAAAGTTAGTTTTATCAAGAGGCTGCTGCACTTGAAAAAGTAGGGATAAAGGAATGTTTTCAGCCTGACAGGGTGGAGATGACGCTGTTTCTTGGTAGCCTTGCTACACCAGAAACTACACCAGAAACTGCACCAGACAAGTCGGATACTGCTGAAAAAATAATCTCTCTGATCAAGAATAATCCTTCCATTACTGTCGTTGAGATGGCCGCCGCGCTCGATTTGTCAAGAGACGGCGTGATGTATCATCTTCGTAAGATGAAGGATGTCAGAATCAGACATATTGGCCCCAACAAGGGTGTGCACTGGGAGATAATCGGATAATCGATCATCTTACCCGGATGTTCCTGATACCGAAATCACAACATTCGAGAGGATATGGAATCGCTGTGGAAAGATAGTTCCACCTGCGATTCCACGGCCTCCGGAATATATCCCCGCAGGATTTCTATGCTGCCGCCTGCCGATTGGAAATATTGCAGCCACACGCAGTTGAAATTCGGCAAGGATTCCCAATAGGGCGGTAGGATAGCCGGATGATGGAGATCGCAGAGTCTAATGATCTGCTAATTATCCTCGAGCAATGAGCCCACTTGTTCCAATATATCTTCAAATTCAAGAATATCGCCCAATGACTCTCCATCTTCCTGATTCTTTACTATCGGCAGAATCTTCTTTGCGGAGGAATGCAAACGTTTAAGATGAAACAAATATTCGCCTGCTTCTCGAGTCTTTTCATTCATTTTCGCGAACAACTCTTTTTCCATATTAGTTGAGGGAGTCATACTTTATTTTGGAGACATTATCAGTATTTATCATTGTAGGGGGTATCTTCAACGCCTTGCTCTTTGAGACGAAGAATCAAGGAATCTAAAAATCCTCGCCAGATTCTGCGGAACCACTCGGCATCTCCAAACCATTCTACGAGTGCGGGGCTAACGGCATAATAGGCCTTTATGAATTGTCTGCCATACCAGGTCTCATCCAGTGTGTTGTCGCGGAATCTTCTCAGAGTCCAAACTTCGGGGCAATCGTAAGTGCCATATACGGCAGTCGCGATATAGCAACCGGAATTTCCCGGGTTCGTTGTGTTTTGATTATTTATTCCAGAGGTGGTTGTATCCTGATTGCTTATTTTTCGCTTAATAGCCTCTACTTGAGATTTAAGGTCACCGCTGGTGGTATCTAATATGGCAACGACGCGACTTTCATCTTCATCATCCCCGAAAATTTTGGATACCAAAGCGATTTTACCATCACGCACTTCATAACCAATATAATCAGCATCTTCATACGCGTCATATAGTTCATCCACGTTGCCCAATTCTATCGCTTCTCCTTTAGTGATATCATAGAACAGATATTCTTTATCCTCCAGAAGATATCCGTTTTCCACTTGGTCTATTGATGGATAGTGCCAATCTTTGTATTCCTTATTGTCATAACCTCGTACTATTAATGATTTATTTTCTTTTATGTCAAATACAGTCATATAATTGCTATAGCAATCTTCTCGATATCCATTTATATATCTGAAGCTTTCTGTGCGTGTGCATATTGCTATCAAATTATCGTCTTCAAAATATTTGACATGGTCAAGGGTCCACTTTTTGCCTAATGATTTATTAATTTTAGTCCACGTCACAACATCCATAAGCTCACCGTCGATAAATGCCCATCTTCCATCTTTTTGAATATTGCCGTGCTCTATAGGCAAGATAATGTCTCCATTCAAATTAATCAATCCACTTAGGCTACCGATGGAAGCGATTGCGCAGCCGGCACTGAATACTCCTACTTTATGATATATTGATATCTTCTTAGCAAACTCCGCAGGAGAAATTGTGCGCTTTTCGACAATTCTGGAATCATATGTTGGATTTGATTCATTCCCCGCAGGAATTGTATTCCCGCAGAATTCGCATTGTTCATTCACAATGCCAAGTGCGCCGCAAACGGGGCACGCTGAGTATAATTTATTGCTCATTGTTTAATACAGTTATGTGTTTTAAAAATTCAAGTGTTTCCTGATTCCGCCTTTCCGTTATCCTTATCATATCATCACGGAAATGGTTGAATACTTTTTCAAGATCAAGCTTATGAACCTTATTGATATCAGAAATCATTTCAGGTAATGACCAATAATTGTAGTATTGCCCTTTAACACACAAGACATATCCGTCTTCTCTCAAGGTGGGCCCTAAATCAATTAGTAGATTACTGATTTCAGTTGCCTCGCTCGGAAACGGATACTTCCTAATGATTTCCCCTAGATGAATGAATTGCAATGTGTCTTCCATATTTAATCGTGTAAAGGACCTCTTTTCTCAGTCGGTTGCGGAGTTTCTTTCTTGGGCAGAAGTGTGCCCGGATCTTTTTCCCTGTCTGGAGGGAGGATGACGTCGTAGGTTTTCATTATTTGATTGTTCTAGAAATGTAACTGCAATATAAAAGTAGGGCGAGCTCAAATATTAGCATTACCAGCACGGCGATAAGGCAACCGTTGTCTGATAGTTCAGGAGAGCAAACGCACCCGAGGATGAATTCAATAAATCCACAAAATCCGAACAGGATTGTCAGCGAATACCTAAAAGCATCCTTTAACTCTTTCTTCCACACAGAGCGGATAAGAAAATATGTGGCAATGACTGCTCCGCTCGTGATACATACATTCAAAAGCCCGTACGAAGAAAGAATGAGCGCAGCGATGATGTTCACCACAAGAAAAAAGATGAGAATCAAGCGGTTGTTCATGGCGAATTATTTTTGCGGTATAGACGGTGGGGTAGGTGGAATACATGATGAGGCAAGCGCCGATATGGTTTTTATCGGAGCCCAGTCTTTCATTCCTGCAGTCCAGACAAGAGTCTCGGAATCAATGATACCTTTGGATATCATATCAGCGATTTCTGCAGCAGTCTGCCCGGCTATTTGCTTGCCGTTGGCATATACAAAATAAGATGTCTCCTGCGGAATCGGAGGCGGAGCAGGTTGCGGGTCGATGTCAATTCTTCGCTTGCCCATTCCTCCAATAATGTCACTGACACCAAGACCAAACCCCAGCCCCATAATCTGTGAGCCAGATGCTGCAGCCTTATCCAGCACATCAAAACTTCGTTCCATCTGATAGACATCCTTTCCGGAGATGTTCATCCCTGCCATCAAAGCCTTTGTTTCTTTAATCTTCACAAGACTCGGATCATTCTGAGGGATATTGATTGACATTATAGAGAAATCCACCAGCTCAATGCCGTATTTCTCGAAGTGTTTGCCAATCTCGTCTTTACAGAACTCCGATATATCCATCAAGTACATATTGATGTCAAGAACGGACATCCTTTCCTTCAATATTTTCTTTGCAAGGATAGAGCTGAAATTTGAAACCAATTTTCCCTTGAAATACTGATCTATGGTCGTTGTTGAGAGTACGCTCATATTGCCGACAAGTGTCTCCAAAAGCAATCTTGGATCGCTCACCTTAATTCCGTACTGGCCGAAAGCTCCTACAGGAACTATGATATTATACGCGGGGTCTTCCAATTGGATTGGAGTTGGGGTTCCCCATTTCATATCAAGTTTGGTAATCTTATTAATGAACCAGACTTCTGCTTGGAACGGCGATGTATGGCCATAGGCAAGATTGATGAGTTTGCCTAGAATAGGGATGTTTTCCGTCTCAATAGTATGTGTCCCTGGCTCATCGAATTGATCGCAGATGACTCCACCCTTAACAAAGAAAGCAGTTTGAGCCGGATATACAACCAGTTGTGTGCCCAGCCGTAAATCCTGTGAAGGAAATTTGTGGCAAAGTTCGGTGCTGTCAACTTCCAACTTGACTACGTCTATAATTGCCATAGTGCTTATGGTTCAATTATACTTAACCTATGCAGAATTTTCTCGGACATGGCTTCAACCGCACCGCGAATCGAATCCTCATTATTCGCAGTACTGCAATTACAACTCAATGTGCAAGTATTAATTCCTTGAATGATGACTGATAGCTCTGCCCGAATATCACATGATGTGTTATCATTTTGTGAGGCAGATATGCCCCAATTAACATCAGGGCAGTAATAATCTTTGCCTTCCATCCAGATACGTACTTGTTCTTGAAAATCATCCATAGTGGTGTCCTGCGTCTGGATTAAAATTATACTTCTCCCGTTCAAACGTGACTGTCCAGACATTGTTGTCACATCGGAACTTATGCAGGACTCCACTACATATAGTAATAACAAGACAAAGGTGTGGAGCCGTTTTCGTATCCCCGTTCGACGTTCTGGACAAACGCTAGCAAGAAGAAACAATCGTACTCCACACCCGACTGATATGAAGTACACAGTAGCCAGAGGGCCACCGGTCTCATAATCAAGACAGGCGGAGTGTTTACGACCGAGCCCTTGCTAATAGAAAATTGTCCAGATTTTCGAACGGGCAGGCGAAAAACACCTTCGCAATATGTAATGCCATCAGCCAATAATGGCCTCAAGCACTAGCAAAGATATAGAAAATATCTCAAAGAGATTCAAAAGTCACAATTTTTATCTCATAAAGTATTGATATGTGCGGAATCGTCAATCTTGTCGAAGGTAGATTTGATATAGGTATTCCCGCAATAAGCAAGCACATATCCAACATCTTCGAGCTGATTTCACATGAAGATGCAGTCAAGAAAGCAGAATTCGAATACGACTTTTTCAACCGCACACGACTGACATCATCTGATTTCGTCAAGCAGTTGAAATCTTTTCAAGAAGAAGGACTCTTTGCGGGAGCGAAAGACGAGTAGAAATACCTACATTTCTGTCTTTTCAGCAGACAACACCTTGCATTGCCATTGCAATAGATTGCACAACATTTTCGCGATTATTATACAAGATTTCATTTTCCTTTCAAATCATTCGTTGTGCATTTGTTGTGCAAATCGAACCAAAAAGTGCCACAGACGCGTGTCTGTGGCACTTTGGTGGTGACTCCTACAGAAAGATTGCATTGGCTTGCAAATTTATTGCATATTATTGCAGAGCTCGGATTTCTATGCAAGACAATCAAATCTCGTAGTGTCTTGTCCCGAAAAAATCGTGTCTACTTTTGGAAGCTGGTGCAGAAATTTGTTCGTATTCGGATTTTTTTGTAAACTTGCAGAAAATTCCGAATAGACATGGACGGATACATTTCCAGGAACACTTATCTTCAGAAGATTGTCGACCGCAGGGACAACGGGGACATAAAGGTAATCACGGGCCCCAGAAGGTGTGGGAAATCGTGGCTTCTGAAAAGGATTTACAAGGACTATCTACTTTCGCAGGGCGTGCCCGAGACAAATATCATCATCGTGTCCTTTGATATTGATGATGAGGGCAATCAGAGCAGCCTCACGGAAAAAGAGGCGCTGAAGGCTTATCTCTATGGAAGGATAACCTCCGAGACGGACAGATACTATGTCTTTCTGGATGAGGTCCAGGAAGTGGACGGCTTTGAAAAGATTGTGAACGGCCTCAATGAGAGGCCTAACGTTGACGTATACGTAACCGGCAGCAATTCAAAGCTGCTGTCCAGTGACATCAACACCATTTTTCGCGGCCGTGGCGACGAGGTGCGCGTATGGCCGTTCTCATTCAAAGAATTCTGCCAGCAAAGGGATGAGGACAAATTCACGCTCTGGAAAGAATACTACACTTTCGGCGGCCTGCCTGCGCTCCGTCAAAGGAAGGATCCCCGGCAGAAGGCGCTGTATCTCAAGCGCCTGTGGGATAAAACCTATATTTCGGATGTTGTGGAAAGGCACGGGGTCAGGAATGAGGAAGCCTTGAATGCAATAGTGGACGTACTCAGTTCCAGCATCGGCTCGCTTACCAACCCGAACCGAGTGAAAAATTTGCTGCAAAGCATAAAGAAGATAAAGATTGATGAGGAAACCGTTTCGAAGTATATCGGATACCTCGAGGAGGCGTTTCTCTTTGAAAGCTCGCAGCGCTACAACATCAAGGGGCGTCAATATTATGATTCCATAAAGAAATACTATACCGTGGACGTGGGCCTCAGAAACGCAAGGTTGAATTTCCGTCAGCAGGAGGTAACCCACCTGATGGAAAATATCATCTATAACGAGCTGCGCAGCAGGGACTATCTTGTGGATGTGGGAGTAGTGGAATCCCGCGAGATGCGTAGCGGGAAGCAGGAATACATCCAGTACGAGGTGGATTTCATTGCGACCGACGGGATGAACAAGATCTATATCCAATCGGCATTTCGGATTCCGGATGAGGACAAGCGCGAGCAGGAACTGAAGTCGTTAAAAAAAATAGATGATTCCTTCCGGAAAGTCGTCGTGGTGGGGGACGACATAGAAGCCTACACAGACGACAACGGTTTCACCTATATCGGAATCTATGATTTTCTTCTATCGGAAAAATTATTCTGAATTCGAAGTCTCTCACTGAGTTGCGGCCTATGTAGGCGCAGATGTCGGCAAGGGATATATGCTTCTCGATGTTTTCGAGCATATAGTGGCGGCAGCGATCGATTATGTCCAGGCTGCCGTATCAATTACTCCTCTTCTGTCGGCCCTGGAGTCAAAGTTTTCTTGTCAGAAATCTTTATCCCATAGGCAATATTGCGAACCTTACCCTCCGCTGGAATCAAAATACCTGTCTGCGCGAGGTGCTGGACATCACGAACTGCGGTATCCGGGGATACCTTGGCGAGTTTCGCCCAGCGCTTGGCAGTGAGTTTACCCTTGCCACCGTCAAAAAAAATGTTGAGAACGGTGCGCTGACGCTTTTTTTATGTATATTTGAACCCTAAATGAAAACGACGCCACGTCTTATCTTTCGAAAGAGCCCCGCCCCTGATTCAGGGGGGGTATAAGTCGTTGCGATTCAAGCAAATATAATTTAACAACATATTAAAGATCCCCGATTCAAGTGAACAGTGCAACAAGGGTGTAAGATTGTGAAGGCGCGGCG
>R20__coassemble_729_pt1 | contig 22715 bp, 22 predicted proteins | sample R20__metabat2_high_PE_056 | metagenome-assembled genome bin R20 | reverse complement strand
CCTGCTTCGCACCCTAAGCCTATGAAAACGTCCGGCTTCGCCGGACCCCTCCCGGTCGCTGCGGCCTTCGGCCTGCTCGGGCCCCTCCCTCTTATGGGGCCGAGGGTGGCCACAGTTTTCAGTAGGCTTAGGGTGTCTCGCTTTTAGGTGGGCTCGTATATAACGCCTTCAGTGGCAGTCAAGTTATTGTATTACAGATAGTTACACAAAGTGCTACCCCTTATTTCGAGGGGTAGCACTTTGCGTTTATCGCTGATAATCATATGATTAGCTGCCACCATTCCGTAATAAAATGGCAGTATGCCGGGCGGGGCGGGCATTTCACCTCATCGCAGCCCGAACCGCTCGGCATACTGCCATTTTATTACGCTTCCAGATGCTAGAAGCTGTGGTAGTGAGGGCCGAAGCGCTCGAAGGCGGCGCGGTCGAGGGCCTCGCGTGCGTCAGGGTGAGCTACGCTGATGATGAGCTTCGCTCTCTCTTGCAGGCTCTTGCCATAGAGATCAACTGCACCGTACTCGGTCACAAGCCAGTGGATATGGTTGCGGGTCGTGACGACACCTGCGCCTTCCGTCAGAACCGGAGCTATCTTGCTGACACCCTTGTTCGTAGCCGAAGGCATAGCGATGATTGCCTTGCCGCCCTCTGAAAGGGACGCACCGTATGTGAAGTCTATCTGACCGCCGACGCCGCTGTAGAACTTCGTGCCGAGAGAATCTGCGCACACCTGGCCCGTGATGTCCACCTGAAGGGCTGAGTTGATTGCAGTTACCTTAGGGTTCTTGGCAATTACATACGGATCGTTTGTATATCCTACGTCCATCATAGAAACCATAGGGTTGTCGTCGATGAAATCATATACTTCCTGTGAACCCATAAGGAAAGTCGAAACCATCTTGCCCTTGTCTATCTTCTTGTTCATACCGTTGATGACACCTGCCTTCACGAGAGGAAGAACGCCGTCGGCGAACATTTCGGTGTGGATACCGAGATTCTTGTGGCCTCCCAGCTGTGCGAGCACGGCGTTAGGAATCGCACCGATACCCATCTGGAGGCAAGCGCCGTCTTCCACGAGATTCGCGCAGTTGATGCCGATAGCCTTCTCGATCTCTGACGGCTCGGAGAAATGCGCCGGCATCAGCGGAGTGTTGTCCTCCACGAAGAGGTCGATCATTGAAACAGGGATGATGGCGTCGCCCCACGCGCGCGGAACATATTTGTTCACCACAGCGATGACGGTCTTCGCGCACTCGATGGCTGCCAGAGTGGCATCCACTGAAGTACCGAGAGAGACATAGCCGTGCTTGTCCACAGGAGAGACCTGGATCATCGCGACGTCGCAAGGAAGGACTCCGCTGCGATAGAGCTTCTGGGTCTCGCTCAGGAAGATAGGAATATAGTCAGCCCAGCCGGCCTGCACGTTCTTGCGGACATTGCCGCCCACGAAAAATGCCTGATGGAAGAAAGTGCCCTGGAAGCGCTCGTCTGTGTAAGGAGCCTCGCCTTCGGTGTGGAGGTGGTGGATGCGGACATCTTTCAGTTCGCCGGCCTCGCCGCGGCGGCAGAGAGCCTGAATGAGTACCTGAGGTGCGCTGGCAACGCTGCTGAAGTGGATGTGGTCACCGCTCTTCACGCATTTTACTGCCTCGTCAGCTGAGATGAATTTAATATTTTGCATATCGTTTTAAGATTTAAGATTTTTCCAAACGACAAATTTAGTAATTTTGTCGTTATGAAACGAGAAAAAGAATTACAAGCTTTCGAAAGGCTTCTCGACATTATGGACGACCTTCGGGAAAAATGCCCGTGGGACCGCAAACAGACAATGGAGAGCCTTCGCCCCAACACGATAGAAGAAACCTACGAACTGTGCGACGCCATAATGGCCGGCGACCTGCACAACGTCGCAAAGGAGCTCGGAGACGTCCTGCTGCACGTCGTATTTTATGCCAAGATAGGTTCGGAGAAAGGTGCATTTGACATTGCCGATGTCTGCAACTTCCTGTGCGACAAGCTAGTGTACCGCCACCCTCACGTTTACGGCACGGTGGAGGTCTCCGGCGCCGGCGAGGTCGTGCAGAACTGGGAACAGCTCAAGAGAGTGGAGAAAGACGGCAACAAGACCGTCCTCGGCGGAGTTCCGGTCTCCCTGCCGAGCCTCATCAAGGCCTACCGTATGCAGGACAAAGCCCGCGCCGTCGGCTTCGACTGGGAAAGAAGGGAGGACGTGTGGGACAAGGTGAAGGAGGAGATAGGCGAGTTCCAGGCCGAACTTGACGCCCTGTCGGCCGAGCTCGACAGCGAAGATCGCAGCGTCAAGGTCGCCGCCCGCACCAAAGCGGAAGGAGAGCTGGGAGACCTCATATTCTCCCTCGTCAACGCCGCCCGCCTGTACGACCTCAACCCCGACTCCGCCCTCGAGATGACCAACCGCAAGTTCCGCGACAGGTTTACATACGTTGAGCTTAAGGCCAAAGAGAAAGGGCTGGACCTCAAGGATATGACTCTCTCCCAGATGGATGCCCTCTGGGAGGAGGCAAAGCTCAGCGAGGGGCGCTGATATGTGGACCGACCGCACAGCACTGCTCGTTGGAGAGGAGGGACTCGCCGCCCTTCGTGGTGCCACCGTGGCCGTAATAGGCCTCGGCGGAGTGGGCGCCGCCGCAGCTGAAATGGTGGCGCGCTCGGGAGTAGGCCGAATGGTTCTGCTGGACAGCGACTCAGTCAGCGACACGAACCGCAACCGTCAGACGATAGCCCTTTGCAGCACCCTCGGCCGCCGGAAGACCGACGTTGTCGCAGAGCGCCTTCGCGACATCAATCCCGAAATAGGGCTGCACGTCATAAATGATTATCTCTCGGCGGATAACGTAGCGCAGCTGCTCGGTGGCCTCAAAATAGATTTTCTGATAGACGCCATCGACACGCTTGCGCCGAAGCTCGCTCTCATAAAATATTGCGTGGAGAACGGTCTGCCGCTCGTCAGTTCGATGGGCTCCGGAGCCAAATACGACGTCACGAAAATACGCATCGCGGACATCTCCCGGTCGTTCAACTGCCCGCTGGCCTACATAGTCCGCAAAAAACTGCGCCGCGAGGGCATCAGCAAAGGATTTCCGGTGGTCTTCAGCGAAGAGCTGCCGGTGGAGGAGGCCATCGTGCCGCTTTCCGCCCGTGAGCAGGAGGAGGTCAGCAACAAGAAATCGCAGGTCGGCACAATAAGCTACCTTCCCCCTGCATTCGGCTGTGCCTGCGCTCAGGCCGCCATCACCCATATTCTTGGAAGACAATGAAATACACAGTCAGGGAAGTCTCCGGCAGAAAGGAGCTGCGTCAGTTTTGCCGGTTCGCCAACAAGCTCTACAAAGGCTGCCCCCACTATGTGCCGTCGCTCGACTACGACCAGCTTCACACGCTTGCTCACTCCCCTGCCCTCGAGAGTTGCCGGCAGAAGCTGCTGCTGGCCTTCGACGAGGGCGGCAAGGTTGTCGGACGCTGCTGCGCCATCATAAATGACAAGTACAACGAACTGTACTCCACCCGCCGGATGCGTTTCGGCTGGATGGACTACATCGATGACATAGAGGTCGCCCGCTCGCTTTTCGAGGCTGCAGAGGCGTGGGGCCGTGCGGAGGGTATGACCGAAATCCACGGCCCGATGGGCTACAACACTATGTACAAGCAGGGTATGGTGGTCGAGGGATTCGAGTCTCTGCCGCAGTTCAACAATCTCTACAATCACGCCTACTATCCGCAGTTTCTGGAGCGGCTCGGCTTCGAGAAGGAGGCCGACTGGCTACAGTACGTCATTCCCGTGGATCAGCCGGCTCCCGAGCGGCTCGAGAGGCTTGCCGGGATTATCGCCGGGCGCTACCAGCTCATAGTGGCTGATCTTGAGGAGATAAAGAAAGAGAAGGATATCATTCCTAAGTTTTTCGCCAGGTACAATGAAGCCTTCGGGACGGTACGCAATTTCATTCCATTCTCGGAGAGCGAGATGGCGGAGGAGGGGGCGAATTATATCAAACTGCTTGACAATCGCTATTCGTGCATCATCACCGACTCCGACGGCGAGATAGCGGCTTTCGCCATCTGTGTGCCGAGCATCTCAAAGGCTCTGCAGAAGGCCGGCGGGTCGCTTTTCCCTCTGGGATGGTACCACATTTTGAGGGCACGCCGCAAGCCTGAACTTTTGGATATGATGCTGATCGGTGCCTCCCCGAAATGGGCTTCTAAGGGTATCTCGGCGCTGCTGCATATGAGTCTGATGCGGAGCTGCAAGGCGAGCGGAGTGAAGCTGGCAATCTCAAATCCCCAGTTCGAGGACAACAACGCTCTGAAAATCTGGGACTCCTACGACGCCAAAACCCTCTACATCCGCCGCCGCTGCTACATCAAGAAGATCGACTGACGCGGACTGCCGGCTTTCCAGCAATTCACCTTCCACGGGTATATGGCTCAGAATACTACAGGAGGCATTTCATCGTTGAAGGTGAGGCAAAATTGCCCCACCTTCAGCACCCATAGCCCCCACACAATGCTCTATCGGGCATCGTCACTGAAGGTGAATTGCAGGAAGATTGTCGCCGCGCCCGTCATAGCGGCAGTATGCCTGCCGGGTAGGGCTATGATGAGAGGAAATGCCCTCCCCGGCGGGCATATTGCCGCTATGGCGCTCGCGATGGTTGTCAGAAGAAGATTTCGGGGGTGCGGCGATGAGAGGTGAAGTTGCGCTCGAGGATAGCCAAATGACGCAGGTACTCGCTGTCGCAGAAGTACTTGGCTCCTTCTGGGCATTTTTTCACGCAGGCACCGCACTTGATGCAGATGCCTTCCACGAGCGACGCTTCCGCTTTTGAGATCGAGCCCATCGGGCACAAATCTGCGCAAAGGCCGCAGCCGGTGCAAAGCGACGGGTCGGTCTGCGGCTTGGCTTTGCGGATATCGAACGGTTTGCCTTCGTCATCGAGGGCTTTGTAGAATTGCGGCGGGCGGCGGCCCGGCAGCGGGGTAGCCATCGGGGCGCGGCGCACGGCCGCTTCTGCGCCGAAGGCCGCCGCCGCTTCCAAGTCCTCCGCGTCAGGCCTTCCCGCCCCCAGTACCTTCGAGAATGAGTGCTCGCCCACGAATGCCGCGGCCGAGGTGCACACGAAGCCGCCCTCGGTCATCATATCGCAGAGTTCCAGCAGGGCGTCGTCATAATTCCTGTTGCCATAGACGACGACCGGAACGCCCAATGCGCCGTTTCCCTTTACCGTTGACAACCAGGGCTTTATAAGGTTAGGCACTCTTCCTATATATACAGGTACGCCGAAAATCACGAGGTCGCCGGGGCCGAACTCAAGAGCAGCGGTCCTCGCCTGAGGAGCGGTGACGTCGTGTTCCTCCACCTCGGCGCCCAGCCGCGACGCGGCAGCGCCTGCTATCGCGCCCACAATCTGCGCCGTAGTACCCGTGGCGCTGAAAAACAATGAATGTACTCTCATATACATACCTTCTTATAAATGCAAATATAACAAAAAAAAGAGTCCAGCATTTCTGTTGGACTCTTCAGCGGTGCGGACGAGGCTCGAACTCGCGACCTCCGGCGTGACAGGCCGGCATTCTAACCAGGCTGAACTACCGCACCGTTTTGGGACTGCAAATATACGCAGGATTTATGTATTTGCAAATATTTTTCAGATATTTTTTCCTCGGAAATAAGAAAAATGCACGTTGCCGTATTTTTTCTCCTTCACGAAGCAGTCGTGACCCGCGAAAGAGTAATCCGCAGGGTGCTCCAATATTAGATATCCGCCCGGGCGCACGAACTTCAAGGCTTTGTCGGGAATAGTGTCCAGGCCTTCGAGAGCGTACGGAGGATCGGCAAAGACGATGTCGAAAGTGCGGGAGCAGATGCCGAGAAAATCGAACACGTTGTTGTGCACGACCTGAATCTTACCCTTGAGCCCGAGCGAAAGCATCGTGCGCGATATGAAGGCTGAATTGGCGGGATTCATCTCGACGCAGATTATGTCGGAAGCGCCCCGCGAGGCGAACTCGAAGGAGATGCTGCCGGTCCCGCCGAAAAGGTCGAGAACTGAAAGCTCCTCGAAATCGAACTCGTTGAGAAGGGTGTTGAACATTCCCTCGCGGGCGAAGTCCGTAGTCGGACGCGCCTTGTACCCCGCCGGAGGAAGAATCTGCCTGCCGCGCAGGCTGCCGCCGGTTATCCTCATAGAGACTCCACTGCTGAAAAATAGCGGAAGAGGTCTTCCTTCATAGAGAAAGGAGCCTCGCCGCAGAAATAGACGACAGTAAGTTCCGGATTGATCTGGAACTGTTTGAGGGCGGCGAAGATATAGTACTCGGCAGTGACGCTGTCGGGCGCCGAGAAGGAGTTGACAAGCAGCAGACGCGGGCCCGCCACGAGCACAAGGTCGAGCCTGCCCGCCCCGTCGGAGGCGTCGTAACGCACTACCACCCTGTTGTATTTCCCAGCCTCGGCAGCAGCAGCCACCATAGAGGCAATCCTCACCACGGCATCTTCAGCCCCGGGCGTGCAGACATAAAGAAGAACTGCCTTGTATTGAGGCAGTTCTTTGTATTTGACAACCTCTTGGTCACCGACCTTCACTACGCGGCTCAAAAGCCCGCGAGCGGCATCCGGTGAAAAGAAGTCTTCCGGTACCAGTGTGTATCTGAGCACTACTCCCAGTTACCTGCGTTATTGTTAGGGTTGTCGATGCTGCCCACCATAAGACCAGGGTAACGGCCTGTGTCGGCACGCTCGGCCTTGAGGTTTACGATAAGCTGGTGGTCCATACCGTTGAGGAGGTTGTCGTAAGGCATCTTTGCCTCGAAGAGAGGAACGTCAACGCCTGAAACCTTCTTGATGACCTCAGCCATCTGAACCTTTGCACCGTCTGAGAAAGGAATCACTCCGATCTTGTTGATGTCGAAATCTTCACGGCCTACAAGGATGCTCTCCTTTACAGGAACTTTGCTCTTGATCGAGAAGACGAGGTTCTTCTCGCCCTTCTTGTACATTTCGAAGAGCTGCTCGTTGGTTACTTTCTTGCCGCTCTTTCTGATGCGCTCTGTGTTGGCAACTGCTGCGGAGTCATCGAGGGAACCGATCTGCATTACGACTTCCATTTCGCCGTTGTTGTAGAACTCCTTGAGAGAGTCAGGGTCTGCCGTGAACTTTGCGAATACGCTCTTGTAGGCAACTTCAAGGGTTCTGATGTCTTTGAGCTGCTGGATTGCAACTGCCTCACGGTTAGCCTTTTCCTTATTGAAACGGACAGGCTGCATGATGCTTGAGTAAATCAGGTAAGCCAATACGACGATGACGATTGGCAGAATGGCATAGGTAAATACTTTTTTCATATTTTTAATTTATATAATTATCCAAATAAATTTGACCTACAAAATTATAATAAATATTTAGTCCTTGCAATAGATTTTATAAATTTGCAATCGGATTTTTTCCAAAAAAGTTTTATGCTCATAGACTCATCAACCATAGAAAACATACTTTCAGCGGCCTCCAAGGCCGTTATTGTGGGGCATTTCAACCCCGACGGAGACAGCATCGGAAGTGTCACGGCAATGTGGCATTATCTCTCGGGCCGCGGCACGCAAGCCACCCCCATCCTTCCGAGCATCCATCCGGAGAGCCTCGCCTTCCTGGACCCGGGCAGCGAAAACCCTGAGGGCCGCATCCTGATCGCCAAGGACAACCTCGACGCGGCAAAAGAAGCCATCGCCGAGGCCGACACGATAATCTGCCTGGACTTCAACCGCCTCTCCCGCACCGAATTCCTCGAAGAGGCCATATCCTCCTCCACAGCGAGGAAGATCCTGATAGACCACCACCCCTTCCCGGAAGAGGGGCAGTTCGACGCAGTCTGCTCCCGGACCGACGTCTCTTCGGCCTGCGAGCTGCTTTTTTGGGTGCTTATGAGCCTTCCGGACATAGCGGGCGACGTACAGCGCATCCCGCTCAAGTGCGCGGAGTCCTTATATGTAGGTATGATGACCGACACCAACAATTTCTCCAATTCGGTAAGGGACTCCACCTTCGAGATGGCTTCGAAAATGCTCGAAAGAGGCGTGGACAAGGACGACCTGCAGGAAAAGGTGCTGCACTGCTACACAATAGAGCGCACGAGGCTTATGGGGCACCTTCTCAAGGACAAACTGGTCTATCTGGAAAATGAGCACACCGCCTATATGACGCTCTCCAATGCGGAAAAAGAGGCGCACGGCTTCAGGCCCGGCGACAGCGAAGGCTTTGTCAATCTGCCGCTTGCGGTGAGCGACGTGCGCATAAGCGCCCTCTTCACCCAGGACAGCAGCGGCGAATATATAAGGGTATCTCTCCGCTCGAAGGGCAAGACGGACGTCAATCTGCTGGCCCGCAGATATTTCAACGGAGGAGGCCACGTGAACGCCTCCGGAGGCAGGCTCTATATCCCGCTCGAAAAGGTGCCGGAATACTTCGAAAATTCACTGAAAAAATATCTGGACGAAGAAAATATTTTCTAAGGCACGGCATTTGTATTAACTTTGCCCGTTCAAAAAAATCGAAAAAAGGTCTAAACACAATATGGACAAACTTCTCAAAACTCTTCTGGCCCTCGTGGTCGTGACACTGGCCGCATCCTGCGCCAAAGAGCCAACCGAAGATGCAACAGAACTCCAGGACGAACTGCTGGAAGCCTGGGTAAGCGTCAAACATCCCGACAAAGTGAACAACCGTACAGCCTCAGGCGCCTATATTCTCGAATACGAGCAGGGCACCGGCGACGTGGCGATAGACACAGGCTTCGTATTCGTCCATTACCTGAGGACAGACCTCGAAGGTAACATAACCGACACGAACATAGAGCAATACTCCAAGCAGGTCGCCGCCTACGAAGAGGGCGACTACTGCGGATGCGACATCTGGCAGATTGGAGTTTCAGCAATATATGAAGGTATAGAAGACGTTCTCAAAGACCTTAAGGTCGGAGGCCACGTAAAACTCGCCATCCCTCCTTCCGCAACCGATTCGGACTACACCGTATATGACGCCTTCCCGGGAGACGAAACATCAAGTTTCATCTTCGATCTCACCCTCGAGCAGGTCGAGGATGACATCTACGCCTATCAGGAAGCTATGATGAAGGCCTACAGCGAAAAATATTTCGGCGGAGTGGACACGACAAGCGAAGGCTTCTATTTCATAGACCAGACATCGGCTACCGCCCAGACAGACTCGATTACAGACGGCGAGACTCTCAAAGTATGGTACATCGGCCGCCGCCTCGACGGCTCGGTGTTCGACACCAACATCCAGGACACCGCCAAGAAATACAATCTCTACACCTCCGACGGCAGCTATGACGCTCTTGAAGTGGACTGGACCTCGGACCTCGACGATATGGTGGAAAACGCAGATGTCGTCACAGGCTTCGCGATGGCCCTCTACAATATGAAATACGGCAGCTCCGCCACGACCTTCTTCTGGTCAAAACTCGGCTACGGCCTCGCCGGCTCAAGCCCGAAGATCGGCGAATACAGCCCTATGGCCTTCACCCTCTCCGTAGAATACAACGACTAACAGCTTTTGGGGATTATACACGAGCCCACCTAAAAGCGAGACACCCTAAGCCTAATGAAAACTGTGGCCTTCCGGCGGGCTAAAGCCCTGCTGTTCGGGCCGCAAGCATACAATGCTTGCTGTAAACACCCTCACGACCTCGGCCTTATAAGAGGGAGGGGCCCGAGCAGGCCGAAGGCCGCAGCGACCGGGAGGGGTCCGGCGAAGCCGGACGTTTTCATAGGCTTAGGGTGCGAAGCAGGTGGGCTCGTGTATAATCCCCAAAAGTCTCAACAGCTGAACGCTGAGACTACCTTGATGGCGGAAGGGATGACGTCCACGGTGACGGGGGTTATGCCGACAGGCTCCCCGTCAACTTCCATATAGGAATAAGGAGCGGCTGAGATTTCGACGTGGCGGCACATCGTGTGCTTGACGTAACTCTTTATCGAATATACGGAGCCGTCATACAGATGCTTTATTTTTCCAAGAACCTTGAACTTGCTCATCTTGCGTATGACGGTCAGGTTTATCAGACCGTCGTCGAAGACTGCGTCGGGAGTCTGCATCATACCTCCGCCGCAATACTTGCCGATACCCAGCGCCACTGAGAAAGCCGGGCCGGAGAAAAACTCCTCTCCATCCGCCACGACTTTGAATTTCAAGCACTTATAAAAAAGAAAACCCTTCACCAGACATTTCAGATACTGCTTGTCGCCGGCGTGGCCGCGGGCCTTGGCCAGATCAAACAGATGGCAGACGTGCGAATCGAAGCCCAGACCGCCGATATTCATCATATATCTGACATAGGGCTTGCCGTCCATCATTGTCCGGACGCGCCCCACGTCCTGAAAGCGCGCAAGACGGTCGGCCTCGGCTATGATGTCCGTCGCCTTTTCATAGTCGGAGGGAATTTTATGCAGACGGGCCCAGTCGTTGCCGGAACCCACGGGAATTATTGCCAGCGTTATTTCGGAAGTCGGGACCTCGCTCTGCGAGAACACTCCGTTGAGAACTTCGTGCACCGCGCCGTCGCCGCCGATGACGATGAGTTTGCGATAGCCTTCCCTGACCGACTCGGAGGCCAGTTCTATGGCGTGGTATGCGTGATCCGTTATCTTTTCTGAGAACTCTATACCCTTGCGGGAGAGAATCTTTGCGATGGAGGGCCAGTCATTCAATGCCTTGCCGGCACACGACATTCTGCTCACGATGACTCTCCAGGCTGTTTTTATCATAGGTTAAGTTTTATTGTGCAAAATTAACAATTTTTCTTAAATTTGTAGGTTATTATGTCACTATAATGGGTAAGATCATAGCTATAGCAAACCAGAAAGGCGGCGTAGGAAAAACCACGACAGCCATCAACCTCGCAGCCTCGCTCTCTGTCCTCGAGAAGAAAACGCTGATAATAGACGCCGACCCGCAGGCCAACACGACCTCCGGCCTCAACTTCAACCCCGACGCCGAAGAAGGGCTCAGCCTCTACGACGTACTCATAGGCGAGTGTCAAGGCGAGAGCAAGATGGAGCAGGCAATCTGCGATATGGAAGATCCTCAGCTCAAATATCTGAAGGTCGTCACCTCCCACATAAACCTTGTGGGAGCGGAAATCGAGATGCTGGACGTGCCTGAGCGTGAGCTCGTTTTCAAGAAGGCCGTCAGCCGCGTCAAGGACTCTTTCGACTACATAATCCTGGACTGCGCCCCGTCGCTGGGCCTTATCACCGTCAACGCCCTGACAGCGGCCGACAGCGTCATAATACCAGTCCAGCCGGAATTCTTCGCTCTGGAGGGCCTCGGCAAGCTGCTCAACACGATCCGTCTGGTGCAGACAAAACTCAACCCGGCGCTCAAGATCGAAGGCTTCCTCTTCACGATGTTCGACAACAGGCTCCGCCTGCACAATCAGGTCGTGGACGAAGTGCGCGAGCACTTTACCGATATGACATTCGATACCGTCATAACCCGCAACATCCGTCTGAGCGAGGCTCCGTCCTTCGGCAAGCCGGCAATCCTCTATGACGCCGGATCCGCCGGAGCGAACAATTATCTGAACCTCGCAAAAGAAATAATAAAAAAGAGCAACTGATATGACAGCAAAACGAGCAGTACTGGGAAAGGGCCTCGGAGCACTTCTGGCAGAGGCAGACAAGATGCAGGGTACCTCCGAAATAAGAAACGTCATCGCCGGCGGCCCCGCGGCGGTAAATGAGATTCCGCTCGAAAAGATAGTGCCGAACCCCTTCCAGCCGCGTCTGACTTTCGGCGAGGAGGCCCTCGAGGAGCTCGCGGATTCAATCCGCACCCTCGGCATCATCCAGCCTCTGACCCTGCGCCAGACATCGGAGAACGAATATCAGATCATCAGCGGCGAGCGCCGCTTCAGGGCAGCGCAGGCTGCCGGTCTGAAAACCGTCCCGGCCTACATCCGCAAGGCGGACGACGGCGCGATGCTGGAAATGGCCATCGTGGAAAACATCCAGCGGGAAGATCTCGACGCAATCGAGACCGCCCTCAGCTTCCAGCGCCTCATAAACGAATGCAACCTCACCCAGGAGGGAATGGCCCAGAGGGTCGGCAAGCCGAGAGCCACCATCGCCAATTATCTGCGCCTTCTCAAGCTTCCTGAAGAGATTCAGAAGGCCGTCAAGATGGGCAAAGTATCAGTCGGTCACGCGAAAGTCCTTCTGGGATTGGACGATGTTGAGAGCCAGCTCTCGCTGTGCGAAGGCCTCATAAAGAACGACTGGTCCGTGCGCCAGCTCGAGCAGAAAGTGAAAGCACTTCTGGACAAGAGCAGCGAAGCGAATGACGGCGAAAATCAGGCGACGCCTCTGCCCGAACTGTTCAACACCCTCGTCTCGCGGATGGGCAGCCATTTCGAGGGCAAGGTCGCCGTCAAAAGAAAGGCGGACGGCACCGGCACAATCACGATAAAATTCGACAGCGACTCACAGGTCGAGAATCTTCTCAAAGCGCTTAAAGACAAGGAATAACAAGGGATGAAAGGCCGTCTGTTGATCTCTCTGACCCTCCTGCTGGCAACGTGCTGCAACCTCAGTGCGCAGTTCAGGGACACCAACACCGCCAGCCTCTACGGCCAGAATCTCAACGCCCCTCCGGGCGCCGAAAACAACAAGGCCGCCGCCGACACGACCACCGTCGTGACCGACACCCTGCAGGGCTTCTCCCTCAAGCATATGGTCCGCGGCTATTTCCGCAAGGACACCCTGCGGCCCGGCTACCTTGTCCTGGGATCCGCCATCATCCCCGGCGCAAGCCAGGCCTACAACAGGCAGTACTGGAAGATACCTCTTACCTATGCCGGCATTGGCGCGGGAGTGACCTGCGGCATTCTGGCCAACAGCCGTTATCAGCAGACGGGAGAGGCAAAATACAAGACCATCCGCACCGCAAGCTACATCGGGGCGGGCCTCGTCTATTGGGGGCAGATGCTCGACGGAGTGGTCAATTTCAAAACCGACCTGCAGCCTCCCGTTCCTGCCAAGAGCACAATCTATTCGGCCCTTCTGCCGGGCCTCGGGCAGGCCTGCAACGGCGACTGGTGGAAAATCCCGATATGGTACGGAGGCTTCGTGGCCTGCGGCTATTTCTACCACACCAACGATATGGAATACAAGAGGTTCCGATACATATACAATATGGACTCCAAAAGTAAGGAGACAGGCTACAGGGGCGGCATCACCGCCACCCAGGCCGAATGGTACCGCGACACCTACCGCCGCTACCGCGACTACTCCCTCATAGCCTTCATACTTGTATATGCCCTCAACATCATAGACGCCAACGTGTTCGCCCATATGGCGGACTTCGACGTCTCCGACAACATAGCCGCGCTCGAAGTGGCGCCGACCGTAATCACGCCTATAATGCCCGAACTTCAGCGCCAATATCCTACGCAAGTGTCGGCCGTGGGGCTCAATATGAAATTGAAATTCTAAGATATGAAAAAACTACTGCTAATTCTGGCGATTCTCACCGCCCTGGGCTCCTACAATGCTGCCAATGCGCAAATGCTCAAGAAAAAGGCCACCATTGAACAGCTTCAGAAAAGGATAGACTCCTTGCAGAAGGCCTACGACGCCCTTTACAACGACTATCAGGCTCTCGTGGAGCCCGTCAACGGAGACGGCGACATCCTCGTGGACGATGTGTTGGACAGCCTCGGCCCGCACTCCGCAGACGACATCGACTCCCTGCTCAACATCTACTACATCCAGAAGCAGATGGACCCGGGAGAGTTCGACATGGCCTCCATAGAGAGGGACTCCCTGACCAGCAATATCCCCGATTCGGTGTACATTGCGCGTCTCAAGAGGCTCAACTCGTATATCCCTATAGAGTTCAACCAGATAGTCAAGAACTGCATAATCCGCTACACCGAGCGCATTACGCAGTCGACATCGAGGATGCTCGGACTTGCTCCTTACTATATGCCGATGATCGAGGAGACTCTCGACGAATTCGATATGCCGAAGGAACTCAAGGCTATGGCCGTCATAGAGAGCGCCCTGAACCCCAAAGCGGTCTCGAGGGCCAGGGCGAAGGGTATGTGGCAGTTTATGTACTCCACCGCAAAGCGCTACGGGCTGGAGATGACCTCCTATGTGGACGAGCGTTACGACCCCGAGGCCGCCTGCCGCGCCGCAGCGCAGTACCTCAAGGACAACTATATGATTTTCGGCGACTGGGGTCTTACGATAGCCTCTTACAACTGCGGCGAGGGCAACGTGATGAAGGCTGTCCGCCGAAGCGGAGGCAAGACCAATTTCTGGGAGATCTACCAATATCTGCCGAGGGAGACTCGAGGATATGTACCTATATTCATTGCAGCTCTCTACGTGCTGACATACTATCCGGAGCACGGCCTCGTCCCTGCGCAGGTCAATATGCCGGCAATGGTGGACACATTCCAAATCAATAAAAACGTTCATTTCCAGCAGATTGCAGACAATATCGGAATCTCTGTCGAGACGCTTCGCGACCTCAACCCGAAATATCTGCACGACATCATTCCGGGCGAGGAGCATACTTATGTCCTCAACCTGCCGCACAACTACTCCGCCTCTTTCATAGACAAGGAGCAGGACATCTACACCTATAAAGACTCCGTATTCTTCAACCCTGTAAGCATCAAGAAGATAAAGGACAGCGGCAGCGAAGGCCAGCGAATTGCGCACAAGGTCAAATCGGGCGAGACCCTTGGCGGCATTGCACGCAAATACGGCGTGACGGTCAACAACATAAAGCAGTGGAACAACCTGCGCAGCAACACTATACGCGTAGGCCAGAGGCTCTACATCTACGGCCGCGGCGGCTCAGCTTCGGCTTCAGTTTCGGCGGCAACCACCGCAAAGGCCACGACAACGAGCGGCGGCTTCCTGACCTACACGGTCCGCAAGGGCGACACCCTCTCCGCAATCGCCCGCGCCAACGGAGTATCGCTCTCCACTATCTATTCGCTCAACAATATGGACAAGAACTCGAAGATCTATCCGGGTATGAAAATCCGCGTGAAGAAAGCGCAGTAGCCCTGCTGGACCTTCAGCCATAAATCGATTTTCCGCGTAGGGGAATACTTCAGCACGAGGTATCCCCCTACTCCTTTTCCATAATAGGCCTGCGTTGAAAAACTTTCAGGAACGCTCTTTTCGTAGAGATATACGCGGCCGGCCCAGCCGTCAGTATTATAATAGGTAATGCGGGCCGAAGCCTCGAACTTGCGGGTTTTCCAACCTGCCTCGGCAAAGGTGGCCAGGCCCTTCGGCCCGCCTTCCACCTTCACTCCAAGCTGCAGCTGACGCACAGGAAATTTGAAATAAATGCGCCCCTTAACCATCTCGCTGTAATACACTTGCATTTGCAGTTGTGCGCCGCTCTGCCAAGCCCTCTGCGCCGACGCCCTGCCCTTGAAGGAGAATGTGCCGGCGGGCTTCTGATAGCGGTACCACGGGTAGAAGCAACCGTCCAGATTGAGGTTGAACTTCCAACTGCCGGCTATGAGACGCAGGGCGTAGCGCGCCCCTATCTGGTTATAGCAGGAGCCGGCCGAGTGCGCGGCTATGTAGGAAGGAGAATATACCCTCGCCGTGAGGCTCATCTCGAGATTGTACGAAGGGGCCCAGAGCGCGCCAGCCTTCAGGGCCGGAGCAAGATGCAGGTCTGTAGCCGCCTCGGCGAAAATCCGCCAGCCTCCGGCTACGCCGTAGAGGCTGACGCCGGCGTTGCCCCAGAGGCCGTCGTACATTTGCAAGCGGTTGTAGTCCTGCACTTTGCGGCCGTTTGCCTTCGTGTAGGAGTATCCGACTGCCGAAACCTCCACCCGCCAGGAGCCGAAGGTCCGCGCGACGCTCACGGCGGCGAGAGGCTCGCGCATCGAATGTTTCTTGGCTCTCTCGCTTTCAGTGGCGTGCAGGCCGTCGGTTGCGATTGAGGTATAGACGCTGTCGACTATGCGGGCGTCAACTGCGTTGCAGGAGAGCATCGCTGCAATGTCGAAGCCTCCTGTCCGACCGTTCCAGGCCACCCCGCGCAGGAAATTGCACTCTTCGGCGGAGGTGTGGCCGCGAAGGGACCCGCGCTTGATCTCTGTGGAGGGCTCGCCGAAGGCGTCTATCGCAAGGCCGGTGGACATCAGGAGCCCCTGGCCGAAGCGGGCGTCGAAGTCGCCTACAATGAGGCCTTTGTACTTGGCATAGCCGCTCACATAGTCGGGAAACTTCTCGCAGGGGTCGTTGTCCACGGTCAGGGCGGCCTCCAGGGCGCTGCCGGTCAGTTTGTATTTGGCTGTAAGCGAGAAGCCTTCCTTGCTCCAGTTTTTCTTGGCCTTGAGGCTGGTAAGGTGGCTCCATCGGCCGCGACCTGTCGAAGGCTCGAAAACCACAAGGTCTTGGAGCGCCTCAATGTCGTCCTCCGTGAAGCCGTCCACAGCAGAGAGCTCCGTGGCGGAGAGGATGTCGCCCCAACGCTGCCTGTAGTCGAGAAGGCTCTGAGCTTGAAACGGCGTCAGAAGATGCAGGGAGTCCAGCTCTCCCCTTCCCAGATCATTGATATTCAACTGCTTGAAACTCTGCGCACTGAGCTGTGTGCTTGCCGTAAATAAAAAAGCCGCGGCTAGGGCGGCTGCAAGGAACTTCGTCCCCTCTTTCTCTCGCCTCATAGTTCGTAAATTTTTACTTCACAAATATAATGACTATTTTTGCTTGTTCAAAAAAAATTCAGGCATATGGCAAGAATTCTTTTAAAAGACAAATATTTCGTTCCGTACATCCCTTACGAGCGCATCGAGAAAGCCATAGACAGGGTAGCCGAACAAATCAAGGAAGACTATAAAGGCCGCAGCGAGATTCCAATCGTCATCTGCGTCCTCAACGGCTCCATAATGTTCACGGGAGAGCTTCTCAAGAGGCTCGACTTTCCTCTGGAACTTTCCAGCGTGAGGCTCTCGTCCTATATCGGTACAACCTCCACGGGCGTCACAAGGCAGATCCTCGGCCTTACGACCGCCATCAAGAACCGATCCGTCATAATAGTTGAAGACATTGTCGATACGGGCAAGACAATCGTGGACCTGCAGAAGATAGTGCAGGAGGCCGGCGCCAAAGAGGTGAAAATCTGCACGATGCTTCTCAAGCCGGATGTCTATAATAAAGACGTCAAGCTCGACTACGTCGCAATGGAGATCGAAAACCGCTTCATAATAGGCTTCGGACTGGACTACGACCAGCTGGGGCGCAACTACAAAGACATCTACATCCTGGATGAAAATCAGGAGAAAGAATAATGAAATACTATATCCTTTTCGGCCCTCCGGGTGCAGGCAAAGGCACTCAAGCCGCAAAACTCGTTGAAAAATACAATCTTCTTCACATCTCCACTGGAGACCTTCTCCGCGAGGAGATAAAAAAAGGCACACCTCTGGGCAAAGAGGCCGCCGCCCTCATTGAGAAGGGCAACCTTGTCCCTGACGCCGTCGTCGAGGGTATGATCAAGGAACAGTTCGCCTCGTGCGGCGACATACGCGGTTTCATTCTGGACGGTTTTCCGCGCACGACGGCCCAGGCCGAGCATCTGGACGCGATAGTCGCCGAGGCGGGAGGTGAAGTCACGGCAGTCATATCCATAATGATTCCGGACCTTGTCGTAAAGGAGCGCATCCGCCACCGCGCCCTCATCGAAGGCCGCAAAGACGACACGAGCGACGAAATAATAGAAACCCGCATAAAGAATTATCACGCGAAGACCGAACCGGTCATCGCATATTACAACACAAAGGGCAAATATCACGAAATCGGAGGCGTAGGGCAGGTGGAACAGATATTTGCAGATATTTGCAAGGTAATCGACCGGAAGTGAAAGTACTCATAGTCTGCAACAACGCCTTTTACCGCGGCAACGGGCTCTGCACGGCAATCCAGACGCTGCGCCGGCAGCTCACCGAGGCCGGAGTGGAGGCCAGGATAATGTCCTGCGCCAATCCCGAGCCGGAAGGGCCGCAGCCTGACTATGCTCTGGGGCATTTCAAATTTCCGCTTTTCGAGAAACTCATCTATGCCAGCGGTTTCCGTTATGCGGCGGCGGACAGGAAGCTGATGCGGGAGGCTATCTCCTGGGCCGACGTGGTGCATCTCGAGGAAGGCTTCCCTATCGAGGCCATCGCCGCCAACATCGCCCGAAAATTGGGCAAACCGTGCGTTGGCTCATACCATCTTCTTACAGAAAATATCCTGTTCAATCTGGGGCTGACGAAGGATGTGGTCATAAACGATATCGTCACCTATTTCTGGCGCAAGCTCGTCTATGATAAATGCAAGATCATCCACTGCCCTACCGAAATGGTAAGGGAATATCTGGACAGGCACCGTTTCAAGTCGGAGAAGATGGTGATTTCCAACGGAATAGTCATTTCGGAAGGAGAGTGCCGCATAGAGTCTTCCCAGACGAATCCGTACCTTGTGCTCTGCACCGGACGCTTCTCGAATGAAAAGTCGCAGCGCACCCTGATGGAAGCGATGAAACACTCACGCCACCGCGGCGAAATCCTGCTGCACTTCGCCGGCAAGGGCCCGAAAGAGCAGAAATACCGCAAGATGGCGGCGCGCCTCGTGCAGGACGGAGTGCTCTCCCACGAGCCTGTATTCGGATTCTATGACTCCACGACCTTGACCGGCATCTGCCGCAAAGCATACCTCTACATCCACTGCGCCACTGTCGAAGTGGAGGGCCTCTCCTGCGTGGAGGCTCTGCGCGAAGGGGCCGTGCCGGTGATTGCCCGGGGGCCGGTGACCGCTACTTCCCAGTTCGCTCTCGACGAAAGGAGCATCTTCCCTGCCCGGGATGCCAAAGCCCTGGCCGCGCGGATAGACTGGTGGATCGAGCACCCCGAAGAGAGGGCGCAGATGGGCCTCGCCTACGCCGAGTCCGCTAAAAAATATGACATCAACCTCAGCACGGCGGCAATAATAGATATGTATAAAAAAGCCATTGGCCAATGAGAGACGGTCGCCGCATAGCGCTTCTGCTCGCGTTGGCGCTGACTATTTCGGGTTGCGCCGCGACGGGGCAGTATGCCGCGCGGAGCGCCTATCAGCCGCTGCAAACCGACTATAAGCCGCAGGGCTTGCTGGAAGAGATCTTCTACCCATCCTCCGAGCCCGGGATGGTAGAGCGGCGCGCATTTGTCTATCTTCCAAAGGATTACAATGAATGCGACCAGCTCTATCCCGTTTTTTATCTGCTGCACGGAGCGCGTGGCAACGAGTGCGTCTGGATAGAGAAGGGCAACCTTCTGCACAATATAGACAGCCTTACGGCCTGCGGCGCGATGCTGCCGACAATCGTGGTGCTGCCTAACGCCAATCAGTACGACGACGCGGCCGACTACGGCAATGCGCGTCTCAAGAGCGCCCTCGAGGCCTTCTACGAAGTGGACGGGACGGTCGAGTCGAGGTTTGTGGAGGATGTTGTCAGGGCCACTGACAGTCTTTTCAACACAATCCCCGACAAGGAGCACCGCGCCATAGCCGGGATGTCCATCGGGGCTATGCAGGCAATCCATCTGTCCGCCAATTTCCCCGACACCTTCGGCTATGTGGGAATGTTCTCCCCTATGGTCCACTCCTTTCTCAAGAAGGGGCCCGACAACTCCTTCTACAAGAAGCTGGACCGCAAGCAGGCCGTACAGTTCGCCGACCCGCCGCTGCTGTACCTCATAATGATAGGCGGAATGGACTTCTTCCAGCCCGGCATAGAAAACTGGAGCAAGACTCTCTCGAGGAAGGGCTACAACAACGAATACCTGCCCGCCCGTGGCGGCCACGAATGGTACAACTGGGAAGCCTTCTGCAACGAGTTTATGCAGAGGCTATGGAAGGCGTCAGTCGCGACGAGGCCGTAGGTCGCGGGCGAGCTGCTGCATATCTTCGACAGCGTCGCGCTCGTCCACAATCTCATCGCCCAGAATAGTTTCGATAATATCTTCCAGCGTCAAGATTCCCTGAAAGGCGCCGTACTCGTTTATGATGATGGCTATCTGTTCGTTGCGCTCGACCATCCTACCCCAGATCTCCTGGATCGGAGTGCTTTCCTGGAAGCTTTCGACTTCGCGGCGGAGGCTGCCGAGAGTGGTGTCGAACTTGTCTTCAGCCACCTTCTGGATTGCTTCCATCCTCAGGACATAGCCCGTAATGTACTCGTCGTTCTCGTCATAAAGCGGAATGCGGCTGTGGTGGAAATATCGGCGGTCACGGTAGAAGGCCGCAACGCTCATACTCTCAGGAGCGATGGCCGCCACAACACGCGGGGTCATAGCCTGAGATGCTGTTATGTCGTCTATGTTTATGAGATTCTGGATTATCTCGTTTTCGTCCTCGTCCAGTTCGCCGGTTTCCTCGGCGACATCGGCCATCGCGCCCACCTCCTCTCGGGATATCGAGGTCACATCGGCGGCAGACTTGGGAGTTATGAGCTTCTGCAACCCTTCCACGCACCAGACAATCGGGAAAAGGATTACTATCAGGACTCTGATTGTAGAGGCGGCAAAGCCCATCAGGGATTTCCAGTGGGTCGTGCCGATGGTCTTCGGGATTATTTCGGAAAAGACAAGTATCAGGATTGTGGTCAGCGCGGAGACCAGGCCGAACCACTCCGAGCCGAAAATTATCGTAGCCTGACGGCCGACGCCTGCCGCGCCGATCGTGTTGGCGATGGTGTTGAGCGAGAGGATTGCCGCAATCGGCCGCGAAGAGTCCTGCTTGTAGGCCTTCATTCGCGTGGCGGGCTTGTATCCTTCGTCCTCGCGGAGAGTTATATAAGAGATGGGGGTGCTCATCAGCGTCGCTTCCAGCACAGAGCAAAGAAACGAGACGGCCATAGCGCCCAAAAGGAATAGAAGAAGTTGTGTCATATATTTACCCGCAGAAGTCTATTAAAATGGGAATACAATCGGGGTGATGAATATATTCGCCGCAAGGATGATGACGTTCATCGGAAGTCCTATGCGCATAAAGTCGGTGAAGCGATAGCCTCCCGGAGCATAGACCAGCATATGGGTCGGAGAACCTATAGGAGTGGCGAAACTGGAGGAGGCGGCTATCATCAGCGCCACGCAGAAAGTAAGCGGATTGACGCCGAGCGCTGTGGCGGCCGACATCGCAATCGGGTAGAACATCGCTCCTGCCGCAGTGTTGCTGATAAACTCGGTGATGAAGGTAGCAACAAGGCAAACCGCCGTGAGCACCACATACGGATTTGTGCCGCACACGTCGAGCAGTCCGCCGGCAATCATCTGGGCGATTCCTGTCTGTTCGATGGCTTTTCCGATGGCCACGCTGCCGGCGAAGACTATGATTATGTTCCAATCTATGGACTTCATAGCCTGCTCCTGGCTGCAGCAGCGGCACACGAGCATAGCGGCGGCAGCGAGAAGGCAGGACTGCAGCAGCGGGATCACGTTGAAGGCGGAGAGCAGGACCATAGACACCAGAATGAGTGTGGAGAGGAGTGTCTTCCGGCCACTGGTCCCTTCTACGGCTTCGCTCTCAAGCACGCCGTTTAGGTCGTCGTACTCAAAAGAGAAAGTACGCGCAACGCGGAGTATGTACTTGGCGCTGCCGGAAACCACCATTCTATCTCCGCCCATAATAATATCATCTAAAGAGACGGGAGAGACTATTTCATTGTCGAAACGGCGTATTGCAATGAGTGTCGCGGCCCTTTCGGTGACACCGCGATCCTGCAGGGCTTCACCTATGGTCATACCGATGAAAGGATTCGACGACGGCACGGTGAGTTCGGCAGTGAAGTCGCCGCCCCGGGCTCTGTCCATTTCGCTAGTGCGTGTGGGGAGCAGTTTCTGCATTGCCAACATACTCAGCACACCTACGGCCAGGCAGAAAAGTCCGCAGAGCGTAGGAGTGAAGATGCTGAGCGGCACACCTGTACTGTCGGAATAGAGTCCGGAAATGATAAGGTTGGGCGGCGTGCCGATCAAGGTACATATGCCTCCCATACCTGAAGCGTAGCTCAGCGGAATGAGAAGTTTTGAAGGAGCGATGCCAAGCTTGCGCGACCACATCTTCACGACTTTGATGAAAAGCGCCACCACCGTTGTGTTTGACAGCACGGAGCTCAGCGCGGCCACAGGCAGCATCAGTCTGACGATTGCGCCGGAAAGCGTGCGCGGCATCCCCATCAGGTGCTGGACAATCCAGTTGAGCACGCCTGTGTTGGTCAGTCCGGCAATGACGACGAACAATACGGCGACGACGAGCACCGACTCGGAAGAAAAGCCCCCGAAAGCGCCCTTGATATCAAGCACCCCCGCCACGAACAACGCCGTGATAGTGGCCAGAAACGCAATCTCTGTGCGTATCTTGGTGAATATCATCGCCAAAAACATAGCCAGCACCACGACGATGGTGTACCACGCCTGCCAGCCTAATCCCAGAAATTCAAAAGCAGTCATTGCACTCACAATTTTACGGCTGCAAATCTAACAAAAAATTTGCTCAGTAATACCTATTCCGAGCACGCTGGAGCTCCGTAGCGTGTCTGAAACGCAAAATTTGGACAAAATAGACACGTTTTGGGGCTCCAGCGTGTCAAGCGAGCCTTCAGAACGAAA
>R20__coassemble_696_pt1 | contig 23212 bp, 10 predicted proteins | sample R20__metabat2_high_PE_056 | metagenome-assembled genome bin R20 | reverse complement strand
GCCGCGGCCTCACAATCTTACACCTCTGTTGCACTGTTCACTTGAATCGGGGATTTTTGTTTAGTGATATAATGTAAATTAGATGTTTATGCAAAGAATTTTTCAATCTTTCCGAGAGTTCCCGGGAGAGCGAACACCGCGACCCTGTCGTAGGCTTTGATAAGGGTGTCGCCGGTGGCGATATGGGCTTCGTTGCCCCTCACGATGCCGCCTATGACGACTCCTTCCGGCAGATGGAGGTCGCGGACAGGGGCCTTTGTGGCGGGGCTGTCAGGGTTTACGATATACTCGATGACTTCGGCGCCACTGCCGCCCAGCACCTTGATCGTGCGGACCTTGTTGCTGAGGGTGAAGCGGAATATTCGGCCGGCCGTAATCACCTTCTTGTTGATTATCGAATCCACGCCCATTTCTTCTGCCAGGCGTATGTACTCCAGATTCTCGACCTCCGCTATTGTCTTCGGAACGCCCATCTTCTTGGCTGCGACGCAGGCCAGGATGTTGGTCTCGGAACTTGACGTGACCGCCACGAACGCGTCGCAGGTCTTGACGTCCTCTTCGTAGAGGAAGTCGGAGTTGCGGCCGTCGCCGTTTATTATGAGGGTGCGGTTGAGCGTTTCGGAGAGCTCCTCGCAGCGGTTCTTGTTTATCTCTATGATCTTTACGAATTCGGCGGTCTTCTCGAATTCGGCGGCAACCATCGCGCCGATGCGGCCCCCGCCCAGAATTGTGAGGCGCTTGACGGCGACATAAGCCTTGCCCGTAAGTGTCAGAAGATCCTTGACGGCCTCCTGCAGGGCGATCACCAAGACAAGGTCTCCCTTCTTGAACATCGTCTCGCGGGTAGGGATTATTGTTTCGTCGCCCCTTGTTATGGCCACCGTCCTGAATGGAATTTTTCCTTCGGGATATATGAAGTCTCCCAGGGTTTTATTCACCATAGGGGACGTCTCATCCAGGCGCAGCATCACCATCTGGAGCTTGCCGCGTGCAAAATCCATATATTCGGATATGTCCGATTGCTTGAGAAGTGTGGATATTTCGGCGGCGGCTATTTTCTCCGGATAGAAGAGCAGGTCTATACCCATCTGGGTGAACATCAGTTTGTTCTCGGGACTCAGATATTCCGAGTTCTTGACCCTTGCCGTCACTTTCTTCGCACCCATATGCTTTGCAAGCAGGGCGCTCACGACATTGATGTCCTGGTCTTTGGCAGGGAATACGGCCACGAAGAGGTCGGCTTTGTCTGCGCCTGCCGCGCGAAGGATGTCTATGGAGGTAGGGTTGCCGTGGACGGTTACCACGTCCATATTTTCGCTGACGAACGCCAGCCTTTCCTCGTCATCGTCAATGATGGTGATGTCGTGGTAGCCCTCGCTCAACATCTTGGCGAGATGGCTTCCGACTTCTCCTGCTCCTGCGATAACTATCTTCATAACAATCTTCTAGCTTAATTTTACACCTATCAGGGTCATAAACTCGCTTCTGGTGCGCGGGTCTTTCAGAAAAGCGCCCGTGAAGGCGGAGGTCGTGGTGACGGAGTTGAGCTTCTGCACGCCCCTTATCTGCATACACATATGGGCCGCCTCGATGACCACGGCAACGCCCAGGGGGTTGAGGGTCTCCTGAATGCAGTCACGAATCTGCACCGTCAGGCGCTCTTGCACCTGCAGCCTTCTGGCATATGTCTCGACGACTCTGGCAATCTTGCTAAGGCCGGTTATGTAGCCGTTCGGAATGTAGGCCACGTGCGCCTTGCCGTAGAACGGGAGCATATGGTGCTCGCACATAGAGTAGAGTTCGATGTCCTTGACTACGACCATCTGCTGATATTCCTCCCTGAACATCGCGCTGCGCAGTATCTCGCGGCCGTCCTCTTCATAGCCTTTGGTCAGAAACTGCATGGCCCTTGCAACCCTTTGCGGGGTCTTGAGAAGTCCCTCGCGCTGAGAATCTTCGCCAAGCAGCTCGAGAATGGCCTTGTAGTGCTTTGAAAGCTCTTCGGTTTTCTGCTTGTCGAACTCTTCGATGTTGGCGTATTCCATACAGAAACGGTGTAAAAAATAATTCGCTGCAAGTTACGAATTATATTTTCAAAAGTCTAACTTATTTGATAATTTAGGCGTTTGATATAAGGAGAGGATATCGGATGAAGGGTCCGCCGGTGGCTTTTTTTTGATTATGGAAGAAGTTATCAGGTTGGAAAATGTCAGGAAGATTTACAAGGTGGGAGATTCCCCGGTAAATGCTCTTGACGGAGTTGATTTGACAGTGTCGCGGGGCGACTATCTGGCAATTATGGGACCGTCCGGTTCGGGCAAGTCCACAATGATGAACATTCTTGGCTGTCTGGACACCCCCACGGAGGGGCGGTATTTCCTCGGCGGCACGGATGTCAGCCGTCTGGACGACCTGGGCCTCTCGCAGGTGCGCGGCCGTCAGATAGGTTTCGTTTTTCAGTCGTTCAATCTGCTGCCACGCTACAATGCTCTGGAGAACGTCGCTCTGCCTCTGCAGTATGCCGGGGTGCCGAAAGCGGAGCGGCTGCGGCGGGCGCAGGAGGCGTTGTGCAGCGTGGGCCTAGAGGGGCGTATGCTCCACAAGCCGTCCCAACTTTCCGGCGGCCAGCGGCAGAGGGTCGCGATAGCCCGGGCCCTTGTAGGACATCCCTCCCTGATCCTTGCAGACGAACCGACCGGCAATCTGGACACCGCAACCTCCCTCGAAATAATGGAGATTTTCGACCGCCTGCACGCCCGGGGCAACACCATAATCGTCGTGACCCACGAAGAAGACATCGCCCTGCGTGCAAAAAAAATCGTCCGCCTCAGGGACGGACGATTGGTTTGAAAGATTAACGGGTTGTCGTTAGTTTGTCCCGTAGAGGTACTCTGCCGCCGGTGGCGCCATACCTGCCTGGCTGTGGGCGACGCCCGGAACTTCAACCTTGACCCATTTGAAATCGAGGCTTCTTGAAGCGGCATCTTCCTGACACCAGTTGAAGAAGAACTTGCCTCGCTCATAGCGGCAAAGGCCCTGAGCGTCTGCCTCAGGAGTTGTTCTGAGGTTGGAATCGCGGGTCGTATCGCTCTGCCCGAGCATCAGCACGAATGTCTTGGAGTACATTTCGGCCCTGCTCAGTTGAGGGATAGCCGTTTCGGCATTGCCCCAGCCGTAAGGCGGCTCGATGCTCGCGTCAGGCACAGTGTACCAGCCCGGATTGGCCGCGATTATGGTCTTGGCTCTCGGCGCCTTTGCAAACTCCATGAATCTGTGGCAGAACTGTCCGCCTGCGGAGTGCCCCCAAATGTTGTATGTGGTGGCCTTGGATCCGCTGTTGTTTACAAAGTAGTCGAAGAGATATTCGATGATCGTGTAGGTCATCTTGTCCTGAGAGTTGAAGTTGCCGTTCTTGTCAAGCACGTTGCCCATCTGGTATTCGTCCTCGTCGAACTGTGCAGAGGTAAAAGTAGGGGCAAGGATGACGATATGGTACTTCTCCGCCAGGTCGATCCAGGTGTTGCGGTATGTCGCTCCGTTGCGGTCGACTCCGTGCATCACAAACTGGACAGGCATCTGGGTGATGTCTCCGCTCGGCATATAATAGTTGAGCTTTATGTATTTGCCTGCAAAGTTGTCTATGCACGGCACGTTTACATAGTCCGCGCCCATACCTGACTCGAAACGGAAACTCGTGGCTCCGCTCATATCAATGTCCATCCGGGACATAACGCCGAGGTCGAGGTCGTAGCTTACCTTGTCGAGAGTTACGGTATAGGAAGACTTGTTGGTCGTGACTTTGACATAACCTTCGCCCGAGTTGCTGAACGCCAATCCTCCGCTGCGGACACACATTGCCGTGTAGGCCTTGAGGCCCTTTTCCTTAGTGGTGCCTGTGAGGAAATTGTCGGTGTTGACAAAGTTGATGGTGGCTACATTGCTCTTGTTGCCGTTGATGGCGGTGCCGCCGGAGGCGGTGAGCTTGTGCTCGGTGTTGCCCAGAACTGCCTTTGAGCAGTCCGGATACATCTGCACTTGAGTCACATACTCGTCTGAGGTGTAGTAGGAAGGAGTGTTGAAGAGGTTGATGCACATAAGTGCCGTGCCCCAGCCAAGGTTCTTGGAAGCCTTGTACTCAATCTCGGAAGCAGTTTGGGAGGCTACCTGCAGGTCTGCTTTTGTGATGGCGGCCCATACTGGAGCATTGGAAGCATTGAACTTCCCTGCAGTGCTCTGGCTATAAGCCTGACTGCCTGAGTATGTACCTCCCGAGTGGACTGCCAGACGGATTTCACCGTTGGTGCCGTTACGGAGCCACGAATGCTCGTCATATGGATATACAACCGCCTGAAGGTCGTTCAGACTCCTCTCAGATAAGTCCACAACGCCTGAGAAGACTCCCTTGCCGGTTGCCTTGAGAGGCACGGCCTGAATCTGGTCAGGTGCGTTGTAATCGGAAGAGGATGGAATGTTGTTGGAGTTTCCGAAGAGAAGACCCACGGTCTCGGTGCCGTCCCACTCATACATCTTGGTGCCGTCCTTGAGGGTCGGATAATTCAGATCAAGAGTGATTTTGGTGGTACCTGAGAAATCACCTCCGCCTTCGCCGAGTTTGAGAGCCATCTCGCCTACAGTACCTGCTGTAAATGTAAATGTTTGAGACTCAAGATTATACTTGTAAGTTGTCTTGTTGGTCACAACATTGAGGTAGCTCTGGCCGCTTGCGCCGATTGCCCAGTCGCCCGGACGTGCCGTGAAGGTTGCATAGATGGAAACAGGGGCAGCCTCCGAAGTATTGGCAAACTTGACCTGCTCGCTAAGATTGACTGTGGCGAGGTTGTCCTTGTTGCCGTTTATTACGAACTCTCCGGCTGTAATCTTGTACTCTGAGTTGCCGGTCACAGCCTTGCTCGTGGCAGGATAGAGGGCAATCTGCTTGATGTACTCGTCGCTCGTAGCGCCGTCAGGAATGCCGTAGAGCTTGAAGTTGATCATCGAGCAGCCGTACTGCATTGATTTGCTTGCGCTATATACACCACCGCTCTCTTTGAGGTCGTTTTTCGTAATGAGAGCAAACACGGGGGCGTTTGCGCCGTTCAGGACGCCGTTCTTTTCCTGAGTGTATGCTATCGCGCTCTTGTACTCGCCGCCTGTATGCATTGCGAGACGCAGCTCGCCGCTGTTGGTCTTGAGCCAGGAGTGGCCATCGTACGGATAAACTACAGCCTGAATGTCGTCGAGAGTCCATTCTCCGGTTTCGATTGTTCCTTCGAACACTCCCTTGGCTGTCGCCGTGAGAGGGAACACAGGGTTGTTCTCAGGAGGATAATATCCTTCCGGAGAGACTGTGGCATTGCCGAAGAGAACTCCGATTGTCTCATTGCCGGTCCACTCGTACAGTGTGGCGCCGGATGCGGTCTTCGGATATTCGAGCGTGAGCTTGAGTTTGGTCTTGTTGGTGCCGATTCCCTTTAGACTGACATTGAGTTCGCACAGATTGCCGGCATACAGGGAGAATGTCTGATTGTCGAGGTTGACGGTGTAGGTATCCTTGTTTGTTTTGACATTGACGTAGCTCGTGCCTGAAGCGCCGAATTCCCAGTCACCCTGACGGGCGGTCAGTGAGGTGTAGATGGAAACCGGAGCGGATTCGGTCGTTTCCGTGAGTTTGACCTGTTCTGAGAGGTCCACTGTCTCGGTGACGGACTTTGTGCCGTTGATCACAAAACTGTCGGATGCAAGCTGGTATTCGGTGTTGCCGGTCACGGCCTTGCTCGTTGCCGGGAACAGCTCGATGCCTGTTATGTACTCGTCCGCATCGACACCGTTCGGCTGACCTGAGATATTGATCTTCATCAGGGCGCTGCTCCACCTGAGCGATGCTGAAGCGGAGTATGTCTGGACGGCGGTCTCGGAGAGGTCATCCTTTGTCAGAGGTGCAAAGACAGGCGCGTTCGCAGAATTGAAGACACCGTTCTTTGCTTGCGTGTAAGCTATTGATTGAGAATAACTTGCTCCAGAATGCATAGCGAGGCGCAGGTCTCCGCTCTTCTGTCTTATCCAACTGTGCTTGTCGCACGGATAGACGACGGCCTTAAGGTCATCAAGAGTCCAGCTGCCAAGATCCACGACACCGGCGAAGACTCCCTTTTCGATGGATGCCACAGGAAGTGCGATTACTGTGTCGGCCGGATATTCGTAGCTTGTCGGAGCTACGGTCGCGTTGGAGAAGAGAAGGCCTACCGTCTCGTTGCCCTGCCACTGGTAGAGAGATTTGCCGTCGCTCAGAAGAGGGTACTCAAGATTGAGGGTAAGAGCTACCTCTGTCGGCGAGAGAGCCGGACCTATCTGCGAGAGGTCCACCTCGATTTCGGTGGTCGTTCCCGCAGAGAGATTGCAGTTCATCTGCGGAAGCTCGAGCTCGTAGGAATTCTTGTCCGTTATGATTGTGACGACAGGCTTCTCAAACTTGACTGTAGTCTGATGCGCCGCTGCCGGGCAATATACTACAATCGGGTCCGATGCGGCATCGGCAAGAGCCGGAGTGTCCGCGAGCTTTACGTAAGCTGTCGTGGCGGCATCGCCCTCCACGACATACTTGCCTGAACTTACGACATATTCCGTGTTGGCGAACACAGGGACATCCGCTCCGGCCGAGAAGCGGATGGCGGAGAATTTCTCCCCCTCCACCGCTGTCTTCGGAGTGCCGGAAATCTTGAAGCGGAGCAGCGAAGAACCACTTGCAAGGACCGTGCTGCCGGTATAATAGGCAACGGTGCCCTTCGTGGTCTCCTTCCTGAGGTTTGATACGCTCACTTTGCTGAATACCGGGAAGTTCTCCTTGGTGATAGTCCCGTTTTCAGCTTGAGTGTAAGCTATCTCTTCTCCATAGCTGCCGCCGGTGTGCATTGCAATGCGGAGTCCGTCGGAATCTTCTCTCACCCAACTGTGGGCGTCGCAAGGATATACGACGCCTACGATATTATCCATCGTGTAGGAGCCGAGGGAGAGATCTCCCTCGAAAACTCCTGCAGAGGTGGCTTTCAGAGACTTGGCTACGATACCCGGAGAGTCGTACTTGCCGCTGCCCGGCGCGCTTCCGCTCTTGCCGAAGAGCACTCCGATTGTCTCGTCGCCTGTCCACTTGCCGACGGATGTCGGATAAGAGGCTGTCAGTTTGAGGTGGTAGCCGGTGATGGTCTCTTCACCGCCCGGTTCTGGCTCGGGATGACAAGCGCCGAAGACCAGAGCCGCCACTGACAGAAGGCTTATGCATATGAGTGAATGAAATTTTTTCATTTGTTCAATTTGTGTTGGATCAAATTGTCTACAGTGCCGTGCCGGTCACGCCGGTAAGGTCGATATCCAACTGAGGCATGATGCCGAGGGTCAGGTTGTATGACGCCTTGGTGAGCGATACCTTGTAAGTCTGCTTGTTGGTGGTCACAATCACGTAACCGTTGCCATTGGTGCTGAACTCATAGTTGCTCTGACGCGCACAAAGTGCCGTATATACCTTCACTCCGGAAGTCTGAGTGGTGCCGGAGAGAATGCCCTTGTTGTCGGAGAGACTGACGGTGGCGAGGTTTTTCTTGTTGCCGTTGATTGCGATGCCTCCCGCACTTGAGCCTGTGAGTTTGTGCTCGGTATTGCCTGTTACTGCCTTCGGAGTGTCCGGAAGCATCTGCACCTTGGTCACAAACTCGTCGCTCGCGGCGTTTGCCGGAGTGCCGTAGATGTTGATGCACATCAAGGCAGTACCCCAGCCGAGTGCAGCGGTGGCGCTGTAGGTGCCTGTACTCTCCTCAGTGAGGCTGGCTTTGTTGATCTTGGCGAATACAGGCGCGTTGGCTGAGTTGAACTTGCCGCTTGTGGTTTGCTTGTACTCAGTATCGCCATCCTTGTATGTGCCGGCGGAGTGGATTGCCAGACGGATTTCATCGGTGCCTCCGCTGCGCAGCCAGGAGTGGCCGTCGTATGGATAGACTACCGCCTGAAGGTCATCCATAGTGTAGTCGCCAAGTTCGATTTCGCCAGAAAAGACTCCCTTGGCGGTTGCTTTCAAAGGAATAGCCGTCACCGCCTCAGGATTGTTGTAATCCTTTGAGCCAGGGATAGTGCTCTGGTTTCCGAAGAGAAGGCCCACGGTCTCGGTGCCGTCCCACTCATACATCGTAGTACCGTCAGTGAGGGTAGGGTAACTCAGATTGAGAGTGATTTTGGTTTTCTCCGTAGTGCTTCCACTCTCATCGTCGCCGAGTTTGACGGTCATTTCATTTACAGTACCTGCAGTGAAAGTGAGGGCCTGATTGTCGAATTTGACGGTATAAGTGGAGTTGTTGGTGGTTACAGTCACGTAACTTGTGCTGCTCTCGCCGATTGTCCATTCGCCCGGACGTGCCGCCGTGGTCGCGTAGATGACGGCAGGCTCGGTTTCCTTGGTTGCACTGAGTTTCACCTGCTCTGTGAGGTTAACCGTGGCAAGGTTGCTCTTGTTGCCGTTGATGACAAATTCGCCGTCGGCAATCTTGTACTCGGAGTTGCCTGTCACAGCCTTGCTGGTGCCCGGGAAGAAGGCGATCTGCTTGATGTACTCGTCCGTGGTTGCGCCCTCAGGCATACCGAATACATTGAACTTGATCATAGAGCAGCCATACTGCATAGAAGCGCTGGCCGTGTAAGTGCCGCTTGCATCGGTGAGTTTGTCCTTGGTTATAAGGGCGAACACAGGAGTGTTGGCGCCGGTGAGCACACCGTTCTTTTCCTGAGTGTACTCTATGGCGTTCTTATACTCGCCGCCGGTATGCATTGCAAGACGCAGCGCGCCGCTGTTGGACCTAATCCAAGAGTGTTCGTCGTACGGATATACAACGGCTTGAAGGTCGTCGAGAGTCCAGTCGCCGAGGTCGATTTCGCCCTCGAACACGCCTTTACCTGTAGCCTTGAGAGGCTTTGCGACGATTGAGCCAGGAGCGTCAGAATTTGAAGGAACGTTATCTACGTTGCCGAAGAGCACTCCGATTGTCTCGTTGCCGGTCCACTCGTAGAGAGTTGCGCCTGAAGCTGTCTTAGGGTAGTCGAGAGTGAGTTTCATCTTGAGCTTGTCAGAGGAAGGAGTGTCTCCGCTTCCCTCGTCGCCGAGTTTGACGGTCACTTCATTTACGGTACCTGCAGTGAAAGTGAGAGCCTGATTGTCAAGGTTGACGGTATAGGTATTCTTGTCTGTTGTCACTTTCACGTAACTTGTACTCTTCTCGCCGATTGTCCATTCGCCCGGACGTGCCGCCGTGGTCGCGTAGATGACGGCAGGCTCGGTTTCCTTGGTTGCACTGAGTTTCACCTGCTCTGTGAGGTTAACCGTGGCAAGGTTGCTCTTGTTGCCGTTGATGACAAATTCGCCGTCGGCAATCTTGTACTCGGAGTTGCCTGTCACAGCCTTGCTGGTGCCCGGGAAGAAGGCGATCTGCTTGATGTACTCGTCCGTGGTTGCGCCCTCAGGCATACCGAATACATTGAACTTGATCATAGAGCAGCCATACTGCATAGAAGCGCTGGCCGTGTAAGTGCCGCTTGCATCGGTGAGTTTGTCCTTGGTTATAAGGGCGAACACAGGAGTGTTGGCGCCGGTGAGCACACCGTTCTTTTCCTGAGTGTACTCTATGGCGTTCTTATACTCGCCGCCGGTATGCATTGCAAGACGCAGCGCGCCGCTGTTGGACCTAATCCAAGAGTGTTCGTCGTACGGATATACAACGGCTTGAAGGTCGTCGAGAGTCCAGTCGCCGAGGTCGATTTCGCCCTCGAACACGCCTTTACCTGTAGCCTTGAGAGGCTTTGCGACGATTGAGCCAGGAGCGTCAGAATTTGAAGGAACGTTATCTACGTTGCCGAAGAGCACTCCGATTGTCTCGTTGCCGGTCCACTCGTAGAGAGTTGCACCTGAGGCTGTCTTAGGGTAGTCGAGAGTGAGTTTCATCTTGACCTTTTCGCCGGTAGGAGTGTCGCCGCCATCGCCAAGGTTGAGGACGAGTTCGCAGACTGTTCCGGTGTAGAGAGAGAATGTCTGTTTGTCAAGGGTGACTTTATATGTCGCCTTGTTGGTCTTGACATTGACGTAGCTTGTGCCGCTGCCGCCGAACTCCCAGTCGCCCTGACGGGCGGCCAGAGCTGTGTAGATAGACACAGGCTTGCTTTCAGATGTCTGTGAGAACTTGATCTGTTCGGTAAGGTTGACATTGGCAAGATTGGTCTTGCTGCCGTTGATTACGAAGGCTCCTGTGGCAACCTTATATTCAGAGTTGCCGGTTACTGCCTTGCTGGTCGCAGGGAAGAGTTCCACGCCTGTGATGTACTCGTCTGCTGCGGCGCCGTCAGGCTGGCCGTAAACCTTAATGTTCATCAGAGCGCAGCCCCACTGCATGTCTCCTGTAAACTTGTATGACTTGTCGCCGGTTTGTTCGAGGTCCGTCATCTTGACAGGGACGAATACCGGTGTGTTTTCCGGAGTGAGGACACCGTTCTTCGCCTGAGTGTAGACAAATGATTTGGTGTAGCCGCCTCCGCTGTGCATTGAAATACGGACATCCTCGCTGTTGCGACGTATCCAGCTGTGGTCGTCACAAGGATAAACGATTGCCTGGAGATCTTCGAGTGAGTTGCCGTTGAGGTCTGTTGTGCATGAGAATACACCCTTTCCGATTGCCGTGACAGGTACTGCGACGATGCTGCCGTCGTCTGAAGGGTATTCGTAAGATGTAGGAGAACTTGAAGAGTTGCCGAAGAGAAGGCCGACGGTCTCGGTGCCGTTCCACTCGTACATCACGGTGCCGTTGTTGAGCTTAGGATAGGTGAGGTTGAGGGTTATCTCATAACCGTCGTCACCGACGTCTGTGCCAGGCTTGAGGCCTGTCAGGTCAACGCTTATTTCGTTGATTACACCTGCCGAAAGATCGGCGCTGAACGGAGAGATCTTCTTGGCGTAGGTATTTTTGTTGGTGTAGATTATCACGCTCGGCTCATCGAAAGCTATTTCTGCCTGATATACTGCGGCAGCGGAATAAGCCACAATCGGAGAATCTTCAGAGAACTTGGAGATTACAGGCGAATTGTCGAATTTGACATACGCGGTGTTGGTTTCCACGCCGAAGACGGAGAAGCCGTTTGCAGAATATTCGGTGTTGCCGAATACAGGCACCGCTGCACCAGGGGTGAAACGAATGCCGATAATGGCCTCGTCATCGGTGGCAGTCTTAGGCATACCGAAAATCTTGAATTTCAGCAGAGAAGCTCCCCACTTGAGATCTTTGGAGGCAGAGTAGTTGATGACGAGACCCTGACTTCCGGAAGAACTGATCTCTGAAGATGTGAGGGTTTGGAATACAGGCACGTTCTCCTTTGTGAGCACGCCGCTCTGCTCCTGGTTGTAGGCCATTTCACCTTCGTATACGCCGCCTGTGCGCATTACTATGTGCATTCCGTCGGAGTCTTCGCGTACCCAGCTGTTCTTGTCGCAAGGGTAAACGATTCCCACGATGTTGTCTATTGTGTAATTCTCAAGGTCTAGATCACCCTCGAAGACGCCTGTAGAGGTCATTTCGAGAGGTTTTGCCACGAGGCCCGGAGCGCTGAAATCGCCTTCTCCCGGTACGCTGCCGGTCTTGCCGAAGAGCACTCCGAGAGTCTCGCCGCCTTCCCAGCCGCCAAGGCTTTCGCCATTGGCGGCGGCTGGATATGAGGCAGTCACCTTGAGGTGATAAACTGTGCTGTCATCCTTTGGATCGTCCGGGTTGCAGGAGCATAATCCCGCAAGGGAGCACAGAAGCAGGCAGAAACCTGCAAGTATATTGAAAATCTTTTTCATATCATTTGTCTTTAACCGTTATGCACTAGGAGTCAATTGCTCGGAAACAGTAATGTACTTTCCGTCCACGTGCTGCCAGCGATAGTAGAGATGGAATCTCTGGGCATACCAGTCATAGTAACTTTCATTGTCCGGATCGGGCTCGAAAGTGGATGGGAAGAGGTTCTTTATAGTGGAAGAATGGATGTATTCGACTTTGTAGTGCGTAGGATCGCTTGTAGGGATTATGCGGATCTTGATCTTGAGGTCGTTATAAGTTGAACTGCTTGTCGAAGAGGATCCTGCGTTCACGCCGGCGATTGTGGAGTTGGTGATGACCTGAAGTTCCACGATATCGTCATCGACACTGACGAGTTCCTTGGTCGCGGTGTAGTCGTTGGTGCGGCCGACGGACTCGGAGGTGATTGTCAGGGCGCTGTCGTAGGTCTTGTCATACTCGTTCTTCTTCTGTACCAGTACGAAGACCGTCTTCTTCTCGCTGTCGGTCCCGTAGGTCGAGCCCTTGAGAGAGATAGGCAGATAGTAACTTGTCTGGTATGCGAGGCCGTCCGGATCATATCTGACTGTCAGATAGCCCGGGTTGCTCGGACTTCTGTACACGAGATTGCTCTGGTCGAAGATCGCATTGACCTTCGGAAGAGGCTTGACATATGGGTAAGCTTCGGCGAGAGCCTCTGCGTCGTAGTATGCCTCGAGCTTGTATTCTCCGTCAGGGACGCCGACCTGACCGACAACGAACTTGTCGGTGCTGTTCTCGCCGGTTATGACCTTCTTGGACTGGAGTACCTGACCGTCATGGTTGACGTAGAAGTAGAAATTCGGATTTCTGAGATTTACTGCATACATTGTCCAGTTCATCGACTCGTCTTCAGAGAGAGAGTACTGCGAAGTGGAGATCAGACGGATCGGAATGACATAATACTTGTCAGGATCCATACTGTACTCCTTGAGGCTTTCCCACTGGATGGTTACCGGAATGGATGCGCTGTTGGCTCCCGACTCGATGGTCACGGAAGTGCCGGTTATCGAGTAGTAATTGGACGGCAGAGCCTCCACAAGACCTGAATAGAGTTGGGTCACGTCATTGTTGTAGGTGTCGATCAGAGTCGGATCCACGGTGAAGCCCACCTGAATTGGTTCTCCTACGTTTTCTTTTCTGATGCCGCTGCAGTATACGCCGATTCCGACAGAAGCCGTGCTGCCGGTCTGGCACCATACGTCATTGACAGAAAGCCCGTAGTTTGGAATGTACACAACAGGGGTATAGCTGTCAATCCAGGTGTTCTCCTCGCAGGATGAAACTGCGAGGAGTGTAGCCAGAATCAATAGTGATGTTAATATTCTTTTCATTGCTTGATGTCTTGAATTGTGACTAAAACATTACCAGCCAGGGTTCTGCTCGAGCTCGCCCTTGCCTGAATACTTGACGATTTCAGAATATGGAATCGGCCACCAGTACATACAGTCTCTCCAGACTCTGTCCTCCACCTGCTCGACTGTATAGGTATAACCGGTAGGAACACCCTTGGCGTCGTATCCGGTTGCCTCGATGACGATGCCGTGAATCGGATCACCGAGTTTGTCGCCCTCCTTCCATCTTCTCAGGTCATAGAATCTGTGGCCTTCGAAGCAGAGCTCGATACGGCGCTCGTGTTTGATCTTCTCGCGCATCTCGTCCTGAGAGAGGCCGGATGCGAGCGGCGGCATATTTGCACGGTCGCGGACGATATCGATGGCTGCCTTGGCGGTATTGATAGGTTCACCGTCTATTTCGAGGCGGAGAGCTCCCTTAGGATCCTGAACCTCAGGTCCATACGCTTCGTTCATAGCCTCTGCGTAGTTGAGCACCAGCTCTGCGAAGCGGAATTCGAAACGGGTACGGCCGATTGTCGAGTATTCGCTGGACTTGGCGCAGCTGTACACTGCCTCCGAGAGGTATTTGTGTGCATAATAACCGGTCTTGGTGCAGTTGTTCATAGTTCTTTGCCTATGTTTGCCGCCCTCGTAGGTATAGATGTAGTAGGCCTTGCTGGAACTTTCGCCCCAGAGGTAGCCGTTATAGAGAATGGCGTTGTAGAAACGCATATCTCTGTTCTCATAAGGAGCTGCAGCGTGCTCAGGGTTGTTCCAGTCGAAGTCGACAGCCTTTCTGTCTGCTCCGGTGCCGGTGACAACTTCGAAAGCATCCACCATTTCCTGTGTAGGGTTGGTGTAGCCGTAGCAGCCGTCAACGCCTGCAGGCATCTGGTAGTATTCGTTCTGCAGAGAGGCAGTGGAAGTACGTGTAGTTGCCCAGATGATTTCCTTGTTTACGGCCGCGGCACCGAGCCCGACTGTGAAATTGAGCGAACCGGTACCTGACCACGGTCTCTGGTAAGAGGTCGGTTTCGTGAGGTCGTAGTACTCGTTGGTGTTTATGGCTTCGCGGGCGGCGTCTGCCGCTGCAACCCACCTGTCCACGTCACCTACGGTGTTTTTAGGAAGTCCGAAACTCTCGAAATCTCCCTGATACAGAGGGCTGGCGTAGTAGAGGAGCATTCTTGCCTTGAGGGCCCTTGCCGCTGTGGCGTTGGCCCTGTGCCACTGGTTGTCCACCCAAAGGGTAGGAAGCATCGAGATGGCCTTCTCGCAGTCTGCCAGTATCTGGGCTACGCACTCGTCCATAGTGTTGCGTCCACGGAAAAGGTCGTCGTCGATATTCTCTGATGAGAGCGAAATTACGTAAGGACCGTAGCAGCGCAGGAGCCAGAACTGTGCTATGGCTCTCCAGAAATAGGCCTGGCCCTTGAAATAAGTTCTGTCGTTGGCACGTGTAGGATCGTCAGGGTCGTCGATAAGGACGGAATTGTCAACGTTCTCGAGGAACTGGTTTGCCCTTCTGATGATCTGATATGAGTTGACATACGGAGAGCGATATTCGCGGTCGACCCAAGGTCCGCCGTAGAGGATGGTCGGGGTCGAAGTCGGGTTCCATACGCCGTTGGTGAAATTCTGCACGGCTCCTGAAGCTACCGAGTGCTCGGCTTCGTCACAGGCTGAGGCGAGGGCTCCGTTACCGCTGATGTCATTGACATAAGGACACATTATGTTGTATGCATACATATTGTCCACCATTCCTTTGGCGTATTTGTAGTTGGACCAGATGTCATCCTCCGTACGTGCGCCCTCGGACGGCCAAGGCTCGAGGAACGTGCGTTCGCAGGAAGCCAGAAGGCAGACTGCAGCTGCGCAAAGTATTGTCGTATATATTCTTCTTTTCATCTTTGTCTAGAATGTTAGGTTGATACCGAAACTTGCAATCTTCTCCATAGGGTAGCGAGACCTTCCGGACTTGATGTCTTCAGGGTCGTAGTTGTACTTGGTCAGTTTGGAGAATGTCAGGAGATTGAAACCGGTCAGATAGAGTCTGATCCCGCTCAAACTTTTGCTCTTGAGCCACTTGGACGGGAAATTATAACCGAGTTCCACGTTCTTGAGTCTGAGGTAAGAGCCGTCGTACTCCCAGAAGTTGGACACCCTGTAGTTGTTGGAACTGCTTGCGGTGCTGAGCTTCGGATAGTTGGCTGTCGCCCAGTTGTTGGAGCCGTCGGCATAAGTCTGGTAGCGGCCAAGCGCGAATGTAGTCACGCCGCCGTTGCTGTTGAACGCCCTTGCGGAGTCATCGGAAATATAGACTGAGCAGCAGGTTGCGCCAACCCACTGGAAGGACAGGTCGAAATTCTTGAAGCCGAAGCTGAACTCGAGTCCCGCCACAAGACGCGGAGTAGAGCAGTCTCCGGAAGCCACCATATCGTTGGAATCGACCACGCCGTCCCCGTTGATGTCTTTGTACTTGAGGTCACCAGGGCCGTAGGTACCGAACTGCTGCACAGGGCTGTTGTCAACGTCGTCCTGATCCTTGAAGAGACCGAGGCAGACCATACCGTAGCGGCGACCGATCTGATTGCCGGTCTGCACGAGGTTGTCATAGTCCCTTACAGGCTCGGCCATATTGACAATCTTGGTGTCGTACCATTCGCCGTTGGCCACGATTCCGTATGTGAAATCGCCGGCCTTGCCTCTCCAGGCAATCTGTCCGTCAACGCCCCAGCTGTCGAGGATACCGTCGTTGGTGATAGGGAGGTATTTCTCCTGTACGCCGAGTACGGACGGGCTGGAGCCGGTGGATACCGTATAAATGTCGTACCTGTGCTCCTTCCAGCCGTCGATTGAGAATGAGAGCTGGTGGTTGAACATCTCGCCGTCGAGACCGACGTTGATCATCTGACCCTTCTCGATTGTAATGTCAGTGTTTGCCATACGGCCTTCATATACAACCTGCACGGTGGTCAGGGACTGTCCGAACTTCTGCTTGCTGCCTGAGGTCCACCATCTTGTGCGTGCCGGATAGCGGGAGTCGCTCGAGAGGTTGTAGGCGTCGTTGCCGGAAATGCCCCAGGAAGCCCTGAGCTTGAGGTAGTCGACAGCCTTGGAATTCTTCAGGAAATTCTCGCCGGAGATAACCCAGGCCGCACCGACTGCAGGATACAGGGTCCTCAGACTTTTGGTGTTCCAGTATGTATCTGTACCGGAGTAGCTGAGTGTTGCGTCGATATAGTATTTGTCTGCGAATGAGTAGCCGGCATAGGCTGCAAGGTTTTCATATTTGTCGTCAGGCACGTTGGTGTCGTTGGCGAGTTCCATTCTGGACCTGTTGTACACAAGCATACCCTTCACATTGTGACGGTTGAAGGTCCTGTCGTAGTGCAGGCTGACATCCAGTCCGTTGTAACGCTCGATGGTAGATGAGTAGTCGGTTGAAAGGGAACTCTCGCTGCCGTACGGCGTATATTTATAGGTGCCGTCCGCATTGGTTGTCCTCTGCCATACATACTGGCTCTGGCTGTGTACTACAGAATAGGAGTTGTATCCGTCAAGGTAGTAGGATGCTTCGAGAGAGAGGCCCTTGGTTATGAACTTGCTCAGGTCTGCTTTCAGTTTGGCTGTCGCCTGGAAGTAACGGCGGGTGTTGTTGGTGTAACCGCTGTAGTTGAGCAGATCGAGAGGGTTGTCCTTGTAGACGGTTGTGCCGCCGAGCATCAACATTTCCAGATTGAGGTCCGGGTGCACGCCCATAAAACTCAAAGGATAAGCATTCGGAGGGCTCTGCATCGCCGAAAGAATCGAAGACGCCGAACTTGAGTAATTTCTCTCCTCGATGCGTCCTGCTACGTCAAGGGCCAGAGAGAGCCACTTGGTTATTGTAACGTCGAGGTTGGACCTGACGTTGTAACGCTGGTAGTTCTGCGGAGTTTTGTAGCTTGGGTTCTCGTTGGTGTGGGCAAAAAGGCTCTCCTGAGTGAGGGCGGCCAGGTCCACGAAATACTTCACCTTGTCGTTTCCGCCCCTCATCGAGAGGTTGGCTTTGGTCTGGTATGAGTATTTTTTGAGAAACTCGTTGTAGTAGTCGTTGTCCGGATGTCCGACAGGGTCCGCCCCGCTCTTGTAGAGATCGAGGTCCTCCTGAGTGTAGAGTGCTGACAGGCCGTCGTTGATGCGCGCTTCGTTGTAGAGGGTCGCGTAGTCATAGGAGTTGAGGTACTCCGGAAGATATGTCGCGGCGTGCAAGCCGGTATTGACGTTGAGGTCGATCGTACGCTTGTTGGTGATACCTCTCTTTGTGTTGACGAGAATCACGCCGTTGGCACCCTTGACGCCGTAGATTGCGGTTGCTGCGGCATCCTTGAGGATGCTGAACGACTCGATCTCTGAGGCGTCGAGGTCTGCGAACGATCTTTCGAAGCCGTCCACTATGATGAGCGGAGTAGCGCTTCCGTACACGTCATACGCGTTGGATGCGTCTGTCCAAAGTGTGCGGACGCCTCTTACCCAGAGTTCAGCCTCGTCGTCGCCCGGGCTGCCGCCCTTCTGACGGGTGAAAAGGCCCGGTACTCTACCTGAAAGGGCGTTGCCCAAAGACACGACAGGACTCTTTTCAAGAACGTCGCTGCCTACCGTTGATACGGCAGCGGTGAGGTTTCGCTTGTTGCCTGTCCTGAACGGGAGGAGGACGTCGTCATCCTCGCCCTGTCCTTCGATAGACTCGATCATCACCAGATTCAAGAAGTCGTCGGTCTTGACGGTGACGTAAAGATTGTCATAATAATCTGTTGCACAGACAATTATATCGCCCGCTTTAGGGACGGTGATGGTGAATGAACCGTAGTCGTCGGTCTCTGTCCTGATGAATGAATCCTGGACGGTGACCTGCACGGCTGTCATCGGAAATCCACTTTCGCTTGTGATACGTCCGCTCACTGTGATCGGCGTATTCTCTTTCTTGCGGCCCTGGGCATAGGAAGCTACGTCACACAGGGTGAGCAGGGCGCACAGAACAGCTATGTATCTAAATAGTATCTTTTTCATCGTGTAGTATTTTACCATCCCGGATTCTGTTCAAGATTCAGTTTGTAAACCTCGGATGAAGGGATAGGATAGAGTTCCATCTGCGGAGAGTTGTACACTCTGTCTTCAACCTTCGTTCTGGTGTAGGTGTAGGTCTCGCCGTTCTTGACGATATCCACGCCGTACACTGTACCGCCGATAAGATTCTGACCTTCCTTCCAGCGAAGGATATCGTAGAAGTACTGATCCTCGAAAGCGAGCTCTATGATACGCTCGTTACGGATCTTTTCTCTGGCCTGAGTCTGCGACATACCGGTCTTCATACCCGGAAGGCCGTTCGGAAGAACAGGGAAGTCAGGATTCTCGTCTCTTTCCACCTTAGTATAGTAATAAGGGTCGGAGACATTGTCCTTGATTGTTTCGGATGCAGGGCAGAGGAGACGGGCGCGGAGCACGTTGATGGCGTCAATTGCCGTCAGGGTGCCGTCCATACCGAGATTGTCGGTGTCAGGACCGTAAACCTCGTTCATTGCCTCCGCATAGTTGAGATAAACCTCGCCAAGACGCATATAGAACATCCAGATACGGGTTGATCCCGGATTGACCTTGTCCACACACTCCCTTGGCCAGAACTTTCTCAGATAATATCCCGTTCTGGTGTACTGGTGGTCCTTAGGGTTGATGTCCGGACCATACTGGGTAGCGTCCCTCCAGGTGCCGATCTGTCTCTTGATCCAGAAACGGCCGTTGTAGAGTATCGTGTAGTAGAAACGAGGGTCGCGGTTTTTGTAGATGTTGGCTACGTGGTCAGGATTGTTCCAGTCAAAGTCTTCAGTTCCAATCGCGTTGCCAGCGGCATCGTAGGTGATTACAGGGAATCTGTCCACGAAGTTCTGGGTCGGGCAGTTGCTTCCGTTGCCCCAGAAGTCCTCGCTAGGAGGGGCCTGGTTGTAGTTGATGATCGAACTGTTGAAGGTGTAGACAGCATCGCTCGTACGCTTGTAGATTATCATCTCGGAGTTCTCGTCGGCAGCTGTGCCCGGAGCCTCTCTCATAAAGATGTTCTGCCAATCGTCGGCGAGTTTGTACTGCGACTGGTCCTTGAGATGGTCGATGAGCTTTCTTGATGCCTTGGCGGCAGTCAGCCAGCGGGCCTGATCATTCGAGGTGTTGAACAGCGGACTTGCATAGTAGAGAGATACGCGGGAGCGGAGAGCCATCGCCCAGACCTTTGTGGCGTGGCCGAGATCCTCGAGGTCCCACTTTTCAGGAAGAAGCTCTTCGGCCTCGTCGATAAGTTCGTTGATGTATGTTGCAAGCTCATCCACGGTTGATCTCGGAATCATAAGGTCGTCGTCGAGAGTGAGCGACTGTTTTACGATCGGCACACCGCCGTAACGCTTCATCAGCTCGAAATAGTGGAATGCAAGCATAAATTTGCACTCGCCTTCCATATAGACCTTGCGGCCTTCCGGTTCGTTGTTGAACTGATCCATATTCTCGAGGAATATCCACGCGCGTCGGATCTGCTTGTAGCAGCGGCTCCAGGTGGAGGTCACCTCGTATGAAGCGTTGAGCCAGTTGCCCACGTTGAAAGAGGAGTTGCACTTGCCGTAGTTGGCTGAATATTCGGCCATATCGGTCGCTCCTTCAAGGAATCCGTAACTGTCGAGTTTGCCGGAGCCGATAGGAGGCATATTGTAGTAGAGCTGGGTCAGATATCTGGAAGCTCTGGTGTAGTCCTGAAAGATGTATTCCATAGATTCTCCGTTGGTCGGAGCCTGATCGAGGAATTTCTCACAGGAAGAGACCAGGAGCGCTGCACAAGCAATTGTCAATATCAATATCTTTTTCATAGTCGTCATATTTTAGAAGGTAAGGTTGATACCGAAGGTGTAGCTCTTGGTCTGAGGATAGATGGCGCCTGTCGAACCTGTAGGAGTCTCAGGGTCAACAACCTTGAGTTTGTCCCAGGTGAAGATGTTGTTGCCGCTTGCGTAGAGGCGCAGGCTCTTGACGGCAGAATCCTTCTTGAAATTGAAGTTGTAGGAGAGCTCTACGTTCTTCAGACGGAGATATGAGTTGTCTTTCTGGAAGTAGGAGTTCCTCACGTTGTTCTGGCTGGTACCGCCCACGTGCAGGGCAGGATAGGTGGCCGTGTCGGCTGTCTCCGGTGTCCATCGACCGAGGTGGAATTCCTGTACTTTACCGCGGTTGTAGAACTCATACATCAGATAGTTGGAGATGAACACGCTGCTCATTCCCGTGCCCTGGAAATGGACGTCGAGGCTGAATCCCTTGTAGTCCGCGGAGAATGTGAAACCATAAGAGATGCGCGGCACCTTCGGATAGCCGATGGCAACCTGGTCGTAGGTGTTGATGACACCGTCTCCGTTGTAGTCCAGATACTTGAAGTCACCAGGGATAGGAGTCGAGCCGACCTGTTGCACAGGAGAATTGTCGATGTCCTCCTGATCCTTGAAGTAGCCGATTACGACATATCCAAAATTCTGGCCGATACGGTTGCCTTCCGCTTTCTGCCAGTATGGAGTGTTTTCCGCCTCATCCTTGTAGATGACTTTGTTGTCGAAGTATGAGAAATTGCCCTTTAAAGCAAGACTGAAGTCCTTTGAAACCTTGTATTTGTACTTGAAATCAAATTCCCAGCCCTGCTTAGAGGTCTTACCTATATTCATATCCTTCACTCCGATACCGAGGATACCCGGAATCGAGTTCGGGCTCATGAGCAGGCCTGTACGCTTTTCGAAGAAGCGCTCAACGGAGAAGCTCAGAGACTTCTTGAAGAGAACGAAATCAACACCGACGTTGGTCTGGTATGCTTTCTCCCAGGTTGCATCGGGATTTGCGATTGAAGGTTCAGTGGTCGAGCCGTAGGCGTTGCCGGAGAATGTACCGAACTTCGCGCCGCCGCTTGAACTTGTCGTCCAGGATGAAGACTGATAGATGAAGCGGTCGTTTGCGTAGTCCTCACCGGTGATACCGAAGGATGCTCTTACCTTCAGATTGTCAATCCAGGAGACTTTCTTGAGGAACTTCTCCTGATCTACGTTCCATCCGAGGGATACGGAAGGGAACAGACCGAAGCGTTTGCCCGGAGCGAAGTTCTCGGAGCCGCGGTAGGAAGCGTTGGCCTCCAGGAAATATTTCTTCTTGTATGCGTAATTACCTCTGAGGATGAAGTTTGCAGATCTGTAGGCTACAGATGTCTCAACCTTTTTGTCAGATACGTTGGCAACGCCCGTCAGAGAGATGTCGTGAGAATGGAACTGGCGCTGCCATTTGATGTTGGCCTCGCCATAGACCTTTCTTGTCGCGGAGTTCGTGCCCTCGCTTGACGTGAAGAAGGACGGTTCGTTGAAGGAGATGTAGCGGTCCTCGTGGCCTGCCTCGGAAACGAGCTGGTAGGTGGATTGTGTCTCTGTCCACTTGTTGTAGTTACCGAAGTTGCTGTCGTAGGAGCCTGTGACTGAGAGCTTGAGACCCTTGATGAACTTGTTGAAGTCGTAGGTGAGCTTGATTGCGGTCGTCAGGGTGTTGTGCTTCTGCTGGATGTTACCTCTGGTGTTGAGATAGTAAACAGGGTTGGATGACGGGAATTCAGAGGTTCCGGCGTAGGAGCCGTCCGGGTTGTATGCCGGCATTGCCCAGGATGGGATTCTGTTCATATATGTGAACACGTCCTCTTCGTTTACAGGCTCGTTACGGTCGGTCACTGCTCCGCCGAAGTCGATGGAGATTGTGAACGCGTCGGTCAGGAGGATATCCACGTTGGAGCGGAAGGTGTATCTCTGATAAGAGAATTTAGGGTTGTAGACCCTGTTCTTCTCGGTCTTCAGCATACCGTCCTGATAGAGATATGAACCCGATACGAAGTAACGGACGGACTTGGATCCGCCCCTGATGTTGAGGGACGTGTTGTTCTTCATCACTACCTTCTTCATCATAAGGTCGTACCAGTCTGTGTCCGGATACCTGTAGAGGTCGTCGTGGTTCTTGTAGTGTTCAAGTTCCGCGTCTGAGTAGAGAGGTTCGCCTCCGTCATTGACAAGAGCTTCGTTGTAGAGCTTGAGGCTCTCGTATGAATTGAGGTAGTGCGGATATCTGGTCGGCTGGGTGAGTGATGTGGAGTTGCTGAAGGTGATCTTCGGAGCTCCCTCGACACCTCGCTTGGTGGTCACGAGGATGACGCCGTTAGCGCCCTTTGAACCGTAAACCGCTGTCGCGGCTGCGTCCTTGAGGACGGAGAAAGACTCGACTTCACTCGGGTCCAGGCGCTGGAACCAGTCGCTGTTGCGCTCAATACCGTCGATGACATACAGAGGGGAAGACGAGTTCCACGATCCGACGCCTCGTACGATGAGGGTCGCACCGTCGGCACCCGGAGTACCGCTGTCCTGCATAGTGACCAGACCGGCCACGCGGCCGGCAAGAGCGTTGGAGATATTGGCCACGGAGGCCTTTACGATTTCATCTTCCTTGATTGTCGAGACGGAAGATGACATGGCATACTTGCGCTGCTCACCGAATGCGATGATCACGACCTCGTCCATCATTTCGGACGCGGGGGCGAGCTCGACATTGATGACGCTGCGCTGACCGACTTTCACTTCGACCGTCTGATAGCCGAGAAAACTGAACTGGAGCACATCCTTTCCCGCAGGAAGGGTGACGGTGTATTTTCCGTCAATGTCCGTCACCGTACCTGTGGTGGTACCTTTGATGAGGACGTCCACGAAGGAGAATGGCTCGCCAGTCTCGTCCTTGACGATACCGCTGACCTTCTGCTGGGCAGAGGCCGCTACGGTGAAAGCCAACAGCAGCAAGAGAACCGATGCGGCCCTTTTTGCTTCGAGTAATGGTTTCGCTGTCATAAATAAGATAGATAATAGTTTAAGTATTCCCCGATTCAAGTGAACAGTGCAACAAGGGTGTAAGATTGTGAAGGCG
>R20__coassemble_646_pt1 | contig 24136 bp, 18 predicted proteins | sample R20__metabat2_high_PE_056 | metagenome-assembled genome bin R20 | reverse complement strand
GGTTGCCGCCACCTTTGAAGCCCCGAGCTGTTTTGGCCCGGGGCTTTTTTTATGCAAAAAGAGCCGGCTCCCGAAGGGGTCGGCTCTCCTTACTAACCAAAATGATTATCCGCGTTTATAGTCTTTCGACGTACGGTGCGGTGCCGTATTTACAATTTGCGAACAGAGAGAGGATGTACGAAGATACCCTCATACTGGTCGATTACGCCGTTGTTGGTAACATTTATTTCTACTTCGTCTCCGGTTGAGATGCGGTTAGACATTTCGGTTACGAGACCATAGGCTCTTTCGAAGATTGCCTTGACCTTGATTGACTGTCCGTCTACATCTATTGTCATCTCGCAAGCCTCGAGGTCCCAAGGGTTCTCGCTGTAGATTGAAGACTGCTCGGGACGGATAGGGTTGATGTACAGGCCAGAGTTGCCGAGGGCGCCGGAGTAGGATTCAACTGCGCTGATAGACTTGACTGTTCCGATTACGTAGTGCTGGTCGTTGTCGCCGTCCAGTGCGGAGAGTGAGTGTGTGGAGTTGAATGTCTTGACTTCGTCTGCGGTCATCGCGAGAGTGCCGTCTTCACCTTTCTGACGGATGCAGACAGGATAATTGAAGTAATCAAAGCCTTTGATCTTGCAGATTTCGAGAGGCTGCAGGTAGATGATCATGTCGCGGGTGAGGCTCTTCTTTTCATCTCCAATCTTGACAAGTTCGATTTCGTCGTAGAAGATGTCGAAGGAAGGACGGGTGCTAGGGTCGCAGGACCAGTTTCCGGAAGAGTAAGCCTTGATGGTCACGTCGAACGGGAGGTTGCTCTTGACCTTCACCACGCCTTCCTCGGCGGTTGCGGTGAAGTAGTTGGCGTTGACCGCGTTGGTCACATCGAAGGAGTATTCGTACTCCTGTTCTTCGATGTTGTTGTCGTTGTTGTACGGTTCGCAGGAAGCGAGGCAGATGATGGTGAGAACTGCGGTGATGAGAAGTGTAAGTTTGCCTTTCATGATAGTTGTGTTTTTTAGGTTAATAATTATTTTTTGTGTCATTTTGTCGCCGTTTGTGAGAATAAAGAGGAGAGTCCCCGCTGAAATCTAACATTTGTGAGTAAAAAATTTAACAGACCCACGCCGTGAGTAAACAACGCGTTGGTTCACGACATGCGTTATAAAGGGCAGTATGCCCGATAGTGCAAGCATTTCCCCTCATCGCAGCTTGCACTGGCGGGCATACTGCTCTTTATAACGCCCAGGCAGGCATACTGACGCATTATAACGCACTGGCGGGCATACTGCCCTTTATAACGCCCCGGCAGGCATACGCGCTGGCTACGCCAAGTGCCGTTATTTTTGTTATCTTTGCGTTATGAAAAAGATATTACTTGTTGCAGTGGCGGTGGCGATGGCGGCGGGAGCCGGGGCGCAGACAAAGGCTGAGCTGAAAATGTATGACAAGACGGTGGCAAGGCCCTCTGTCAAAGCCTATGAGAAATTTCTGCAGAAATACCCGTCTTCGCCTCTGGCAGGGCAAATCGAGCTGGGCCGCGATTCGATGGTATTTCAGGCAATCGACTTGGCAGATGAAAGGGCCCTCGAAACCTTCCTTTCAAAATACAAATCAGAAACTTATGTCAAGAAGGCCCAGGAGCAGCTCAATAATCTTAGAACCAGCAATTTGACTGCTGAAGAAATAAAAGCGGCATTGAAAGCAAATGCTCCGGAGGGCGCTTCCGTGGCAGGGACTGCCCTGCGTAAATATGGAGTTGACTATGTCATCGGCGCGGCAATCGCTCCGGGAAGCGGACAGATTGAGACAATGCTTCTCAAATCCGGTGGCGGCCTCTGGTCCAAAGAAAAATCTTCGACTCACGAAATCAACACTATGATGACTCCAGCAGCCTCGGCAATGGTTGACGGAACATCACTTTGCCGCATAAATTCTTCAGACTCCGACTATTTGAAATTCGCATATCTGAGCAAAGACGGGAGCGGCTCCAAGGCGGAGTATGTCGTCAACCTTCTGGACTGGAAAAACGACATTCTTCACTCGGCAATCTTCTACGGCAACAATCTGCTCAAAGCTGGCGAAGATGGCTATCGCATTGAAGGCCAGAGCCCTGCAATGATAGGCGGCGGAATGATGTCTCCCGAGCAGCTTTACCTTGGCGGCGTGATGGCCGAAAACCCGAACCTTGTGAAGATAGCCGACGAGGACGCCTGGACAGACGAAGCTATCCAGTGGTGGCTCGAGAAAAATCCTAAGGCTCAGACGACCGCCTCTTCGCTTTCTTTCGGCATACTGAAAGAAGGATGCGGAATCGTGAAGAAATTTCTTGGGCAAAGCAAGGAAACCTCTTCAGGCTACAGCGCAGCGCTTTTCGACATCCGCGGCTACACAGTAATCTGCGCGAAACACGCGGGAGAGTATGTGCTCGTCTGGTGCGAACCGGTGGCCAAAAACAAGAAAAAAGACAACCTTCTCAATTCAATATACTTCGAGAAGGGCTCGACCCTCTGCCTCTTCTACTACAAAGGCAAGTCTACCTTCAAGTACAGAGTCAATCTGGCCGGCAAATCGATCAAGCGATAAGGTCAGTAATTGTTCCTCCTCATAAAGTCGATCAGCAGGCGTCCCATCCGCGGATTGCGCTTGATGTAGCTGCGGTGGTCGGCGTGCGGCACCACGACCAGCTCGGAGCCCGGGATATTGTCCGATATCAGATGGGTATGTTCGATGCTGATAAGGTCTGCGTCGCCGACGGTGATGTGCGCCGGGCACTTGATGGCTGAAAGGGAAGAGGGATCTATATCGGGCTCGCTAAGCATCATCATAGCGATAAGGGAGCCGTCCTGCAGAATCCACGCTTTGAAATCTTCGAATCCCGGGCCGCAGTCGGGGAAAAGGTTCGCGCCGCTGGCGGCGATGGCGCTGCAGGTGCCGGGATGGGCCGTCTCAAGCATCAGAGCCAGAATGCCGCCGTCGCTCCAACCGTAAACGACCGGCTTCCTCAGATCGAGGGCTTTTATGAAGCAATATACATCCTCGGCCATATCGGCGTAGTGGTACTCCGGCAGAGGAGGATTGGCGCCCTGTCCGCGGGAGTCCGGGCTATAGACCCTGTAGCCTGCCTTTGCGAGCTGTTTTGCCTGAGTCAGAAGGCTTTTGTGTGAGCCACCGTTGCCGTGCAGCAGCACCACCGGCTTTCCGCCCTGCGGCCCTCGCACCGCGTAAAGCAGCCTCTGCCCGTTCACTTCGACATAATCCGTGGCCTCTCTCCACTTCAGGCACGAAAGGCTCAAGAACCAATAATAAATATAACCCAGGAGTTTTCTCATATCTTCAAAATTTAATTTCGCTAAGTTATCAATTTTTTAGTAAAACTTAATTCCATTTATTTGTAATTTTGTAGTTTGATAAAGATTTTACGAAATGAGACAGAAGAGATTTTTCCTTGCGGAGAAGGACATTCCAGAGAACTGGTATAACATTCAAGCGGATATGAAGACGAAGCCGCAGCCGCTTCTTAATCCAAAGACGCGTCAGCCGATGACCCCGGAGGACCTTTTCCCTGTATTCTGCCAGGAATGCAGCCGTCAGGAACTGAATATGACAGACAGGTGGATAGAGATACCGGAGAAGGTCAGGGAGATGTACACCTATTACCGCTCGACCCCCCTTGTAAGAGCCTACGGCCTCGAGGAGGCTCTCGACACCCCTGCACACATATATTTCAAGAATGAAAGCGTCAGCCCTGTGGGCTCGCACAAACTCAACTCAGCCCTCGCGCAGGCATATTATGCCAAGCAGGAGGGCTTGACGAACGTCACCACGGAGACGGGCGCCGGCCAGTGGGGCACTGCCCTCTCCTATGCGGCGCGTCTCTTCGGCCTCGAGGCGGCAGTCTATCAGGTGAAGATCAGCTACGAGCAGAAGCCTTACCGCCGCAGTATGATGCAGGTTTTCGGCGCGCAGGTGACCCCGTCCCCTTCAATGTCGACCAGGGCCGGAAAGGACATCCTGACCGAGTGCCCGACGCATCAAGGCTCGCTCGGAACAGCGATTTCAGAGGCCGTGGAGCTGGCACGAATGACCCCCGGCTGCAAATACACCCTCGGCTCAGTTATGAGTCACGTCGCTTTGCATCAGACAGTTATCGGTCTTGAGGCCGAAAAGCAGATGGAGATGGCGGGCGAATATCCGGACATAATAGTAGCCTGCTTCGGCGGCGGCTCGAACTTCGCCGGCCTCGCGTTCCCGTTTATGCGCCACACGATTCTGGAGGGCAAAAAGACCCGCTACATTGCGGCTGAGCCTGCCTCCTGCCCGAAACTGACCCACGGCAAATTCGAGTACGACTTCGGCGACGAGGCCGGCTATACGCCTCTGCTGCCGATGTTCACCCTCGGTCACAAATTCAAGCCTGCAAACATCCACGCCGGCGGCCTGCGCTACCACGGAGCCGGTGTCATCGTATCTCAGCTTCTGAAGGACGGACTTATGGAAGGTGCTGACATCAAGCAGCTTGACAGCTTCGAAGCCGGCTGCCTCTTCGCAAAGGCGGAAGGCATAGTGCCTGCCCCGGAGTCCTGCCACGCAATCCGCGCGACAATCGACGAGGCCCTCAAGTGCAAGGAAAGCGGCGAAAAGAAAGTGATCCTCTTCAACCTGACGGGACACGGAATGATGGATATGGCGGCCTATGACCAGTATCTGGCCGGAAACCTTGTAAATTACACGCTATAGGCCAAGGCTCCGGAGTTCGCTCTCCAGCGTGCCTTTCCTGTATAGAATGCTGCGGATGCCGACCTCTTCGGCGGCCGCAGTGTTTTTTTCGCTGTCGTCTATGAAAATAAGTTCATCGGCCAGGTAGCCTGTGCATTCGATCGCCTTCAGATAAAATTCCCTGCTGGGCTTGAGCATCTTCATCTCATAGGAGAAGAAACACTTTTTGAAATAATCGGCCACGGGGGTGCCGTTTTCGTCCTTCAGGCTGCGGAACACCCTGACTGCTATGGGATTGTTGTTGCTGAGAACGAAGAGGTCATAACGGCCGTGAAGCGCGCGGATAGCCCTGCACACTTCTTCGTTAAGGCCGATCAAAAAATCTTCGAAGCACTCCGCCACAATCTCTTTAGTGGTGCCGGGGCGGCAGTGGCGCAGGCATCGGACATAGAATTCTTCTTCCGTTATCGCGCCCGCCTCCATATCGCCGATAAAGCCTTTCTGATGGAACGGATCCAGATAGTCGGTTATGCGCTCGCATCCGGCCTTTTCTTTGAAACTCCTGATGCAGCGGTCGATGTCAAGGTCCACAATGACACCGCCCATATCGAATATCACGCCTTTTGTCATAGTTTAGAAGTTATACGATACGCCGATGACGAGTTGACGCCGGTAGTAGTTTGCAGTCTCGATATATTCGTAGATTCCCTCTTCGTTGGTCGTGCTGGTGACGAGGGCCCGGTCGAGAAGATCGAGTCCGGCCACCCAGATTTTAAGTTTGCCCCAGACCTTCTCAAGCTTTGTGTTGAGAGTAATGTATTGGGACACCTTTGTATATGCTTTTCTGGTCGGGCTCGAGTATGCCACGTCGGCGCTGAGCTTCAGATCCCAAGGGAGCTGATAAGATGCTTTCGCCTTGGCTGAGAATGTTTTGCTTGGTACTGTCTTGCCGGAGGCAAGGGTCGCCTGATATTGCTTGTAGTTGCCTGAGGCTTCTGCTTTTAACTTTTTTCCGTTCCAGGCCGCCGAAATTTTGGCGTTGAAAGTGCGGCTTGAGGCGGAGTTTACCCAACTCCTTGTCTTTATGTTGGTCAGGGTGTCGATGTCGACGACTTTTTCGATTTCGTTCCTTGAAAAGTTGAATTCTGTGCCGCAGCCAAGCGTCAGAGAACCGGTTTTGTAGGCGTAGTCAAGCCCCGTGACATTGGAAACGGCGGCTTTCAGTTTGGTGTTACCCACTATCACTTCATCGGCTTTCGAGCCTTGGATAAGGTAGGGGTTCGTCTGGTCGTATGTAGGCCTTGTAGCGTTCCGTTTGTATGAAAGTGCCAGGCTGCTTCCTTTTCCGATGTTCCATCCGGCCTTTGCATTCATAATCATCTCGGGCTCGCTCCAACCGAATTGTCCGCCTTTCCAGTTTTCATTCATCAGCCTGTTGAACATCTGCAGGTAGGCGTCCCCTGAGAGGCTCAGACCCCCTTTCTTCCAGGTCGCGCTCGCGTAGGGCCCGTATTTGAATGCCGTGTATCTGACATATCTCGAGTTGTCTTCGTCGAGCATCCAGGCTTCATCCTCGCTGTCGGCGGGCTTGAGCCGGGAAAGGTAATCGCCGTCGAAGTGATTGTCTGTTTTAAGGCCGGCGCGGCCCGTCAGATTCTTTATGCCGGCGAAGACGGTGTTTTCATAGTAAATGTCAGCGGCGACGTCAAGATCCGTGCGCAGGTAGGCGGTCATATATTCCGACATATCTTCTGATATTATTGTCCATTCGGACTTGTCGTCAGTTTTGACGAGGCCTGCGTCAACATTGCTGTGCAGCGTCTTTCCTTCGGAGAAGGTGTGGACATATCTGATTTTGGTCTTGTCGGAACTTTTCTTGTTGTTGAGATGTTCGTATCCAATTTGAATCAGTTCGCCTCCCGTCAGTTCGGCCAGTATATTGGCCGTCATACCGATTTTACGCTGCGCCTCGCGCTCATATTTGACCGTCAGGTTGTCCGCGGACGATATTTTCCAGTCGCAGTCGAATATTATATTGTATTTCCAGGTGCTGTCGCGGAAGTCGTTGTATCCTTTTTTCCATTGTACGGAAGTGGGATCTACATTGTCGTCAAGGAAATTGCCTTTGAATTCGTCGGTCTCCATAAAGTAGTTGCGTTTGTCGCGCAATCCTTTGAATGTCAGGTCGGCTTTGAACTTGTCTCCCTTGTAGCCGCCTTTGAGGCCGGCCATAATGGTCGATCTTTGCCACTTGTCGTGATTTCCGGAGAGTTCGTAGGTGTTATATGGAGAGAAATTGTCCTGCCACTGGCTTGTGGCGCCGAAGCTCCACTTGGACTCCTGCGCCGACGCGGCTACGGATGCGAATGCAGTTGCCGCCAGTATGATATACACCAATTTTCGCATAGGCCACAAATTTACAAAAAATACGTTGTTACGCAACATAAGAAAAAAGCACCTGCAAAACTGCAGGTGCTTTATTTGGAGGGGCTCCTCAAGTAGGACTTGAACCTACGACCCCCTGATTAACAGTCAGGTGCTCTAACCAACTGAGCTATTGAGGAAGGTTGCTTCCCGTTTGGGACTGCAAATGTAGAACATTTTGTCAAGAGTGCAAAATAATTCAACAAATTTTTTAAAAAAAGATTATTTGCGTATATTTGCACTCTCGATTGAAGAGCCCGGATGGCGAAATCGGTAGACGCGCTAGTTTCAGGGACTAGTGGACGCAAGTCTGTGCAGGTTCGAGTCCTGTTCCGGGCACTTTTCTTTTTTATCTTATGGAAGTCGGCCTCTTCTCTAAATGTATAAAAGAACAGATAGGCGACCTAGGGCAGGTTGCCGTTCCGCATTTAGGGATTTTTTCAACCGAATTTGTAGGGGCCGGTTATTCCGACAAACTGACGACAATCAATCCTCCGTATTACAGGGTAAGTTTCTTGAAGAAAGATGTTTCTTCGACGGAAGGCAGCGCTTTTCTGTGCAGGGTCGCATCTGAAGTGGGCACCGACATCGACCAGGCCGAGGTCGAACTTGGATGGTGCATCAGCCGCATCTGCTCCGAACTGGAAGGCAGAAAAGTGTGCGCTTTGCCCGGTCTGGGCCTGATGAAGGCCAATTCGAAGAACGAATTTTTCTTCATAAGCAGCGAAGAGACCGAACTCTATCCGGAAGGTCTTCTGCTCGATCCCATCTGTGTGAAGCGGCGCTCCGAAGAGCGTAAGCCCGAGCCTGTTGCGATAGCGCCTGCCGTGCCGGAGCCTTTGTTTAAGCCCGAGCCCGAGCCCGAGCCCGAGCCTCAGCCGGAGCCGGAACCTCAGCCGGCACCCGAACCGGCACCTGAGCCCGAGGCGGCTCCGTTGCCTGAGCCTGCACCCCGCAAAAAGTCGTTGGCGGGCCTGATTGTCCTGCTTTCCATTTGCGCCTTGATTGTCGTGGCCCTGATACTTGTCTATATCTGCCAAGTGGATATGTCCGGCCTTCTGGACAGGCTGCTTTATACCCAGGAAGAACTGGAACTGCTCGGGAGGTAGCCGGCTATGATAGATCGCGCTACCGTTGACAGAATCCTTGACGCCGTCAGGATCGAAGAGGTCATAGGAGACTTCGTGTCGCTTCGCAAGAGAGGCTCCAACTATCTGGGCCTGTGTCCGTTCCATCAAGACAAGAACCCGTCGATGAGTGTATCGACGACAAAGGGCATCTTCAAGTGCTTCTCCTGCGGAAAGGCCGGCACTGCCGTCAGCTTTCTTATGGAGCACGAGCACATAACCTATCCCGAAGCGCTGCGCTACCTTGCCGGCAAATACCATATAGACATAGTGGAGAAGGAGGAGACGGCGGAAGAGATAGCCGGCCGCCTGAAGTACGAGAGCCTTCTGGTGGCGTCGGACTATGCCCAGAAGTTCTATCAGAACATTCTTTGGAATACGGATGTTGGCAGAACCGTCGGACTTTCATATTTCCGCGAGAGGAAGTTTTCGGACGAGACGATACGCAAGTTCGGCCTCGGCTATGCCGCGTCACGGGGCAACGAGCTCCACAAGGACGCGTTGATGCACGGCTACAAGGCTGAATATCTGATAGATTCCGGCCTTTGCGTGCAACGCGAAAACGGCGACCTTGCAGACCGTTTCTTCGACAGGGTGATGTTCCCGATACACTCTCTGAGCGGACGCGTCATCGCCTTCGGCGGCCGTACGCTGCGCAGCGACAAGACGGTCGCGAAATATGTCAACAGCCCCGAAACCGACATATATGTAAAGCGCAACAACCTTTACGGCCTCTTCCAGGCCAAGAGCGCCATCGCAAAGGAAGGGAAGTGCATACTCGTGGAAGGTTACGCAGACGTCATCTCGATGCATCAGGCCGGCATAGAGAACGTCGTGGCCTCATCCGGCACCTCGCTGACAGTGGAGCAGATAAGGCTGATAAAGCGCTTCACGGACAAGATAACCGTAATCTATGACGGCGACGAGGCCGGCATCAAAGCCTCCCTCAGGGGCATAGACCTCATACTCGAGGCGGGTCTCGGCGTCAAGGTGGTGCTTCTCCCTCCGGAGGACGACCCGGACTCTTTCGCGAAAGCCCATCCGAAAATCGAGATACTGGAGTATATCGAAGAGAACGAGAAGGATTTCATAGCATACAAGAGCGAGATACTTGCCCGTAGCGTCGGTAGCGACCCTCTGCTGAGGGCTCAGATGATAAACGACATAATCGGAAGCATAGCCGTGATTCCCGACCCTATCTTGCGTAACGTCTATGTGGATATGGTTGCGGAGCAGTTCTCCCAGAAGAGCGACGTCGTCCATCAGAAGGTGGCGCAGATACGCCGGCGCAAGATGGAGACGGGTGCCGCGTGGCGAGATGGCCAGCCGGCGCGCCCTTCGCCTGCTCCTCGCGAGCAGCCCGTCCCTGAAGTGCAGCGGCCCGCAGCCGGCATCGTGGATGCCGACCTTGCCGTGCCTGAAAAGGAAATAATAGGCTATCTTCTCAAGTACGGCTCATACACTCTTCATCTTGAAAGCAATATGTATGTCGGGGCGGAAAAGGTGGAGGAACCGACCGTTGCGGAGTTCATCCGCGGCGAGCTTGAAGCGGACGAACGAGAGCTGGTAAACGAGCCCTACAGGACTATGTATGAGCAGTATTTCGCTTACGCCGCGACTTTGCCGCCGGAGGATCCGGAGGAGATTCAAAAGAAAGTAATCCGTCACTTCTCGACTCACGAAAACCAAAGCGTAACCGAAGCCACTCTGGATCTTGTATGCGAGAGCCATCCTCTGACCGTCAAGGAGTTCGAAAATTCCGTAGAGCCCGAGGAATTGACACTCGGCAGGGTCGTGCCTCGGACAATAATAGACTATCGCCTGCGCATAATCCGCCAGCTCTGCGCGCAGATAACCAAGAAGATAACCGAGCTGCAGCACAGCGCCGACGCCGACCCGGAAAAGATGAAGGCTCTCGTCGGGCGGCTGCAGGTCCTCAATAAAGTGAAAAACAAATATTCAAAAGAAATAAACAGACTGTAAAATGAAGAATTACAAAAGAAATCTCATCACCTGCGCATTGCCTTACGCAAACGGACCGGTTCATATCGGACACCTTGCCGGAGTGTATGTTCCGGCCGACATCTATGTAAGATATCTGCGAATGCGCGGCCGTGAGACTCTTTTCGTGTGCGGTTCGGACGAACACGGAGTGCCTGTGACGATGGCTGCCCGCAAGGAGGGCTGCTCTCCGCAGGACATTGTAGACAAATACCACGGCATAATAAAGAACGCTTTCAAGGAGTTCGGAATCGACTTCGACGTCTATTCAAGGACCAGCTCCGCAACCCATAGGGAGAACGCTTCGCAGTTCTTCCGCAAACTCTACGACGAGGGCAAGTTCATAGAGAAGGAGAGCGAGCAGTTCTACGACCCGGAGGCAAACGTTTTTCTTGCAGACCGCTACATAGTCGGCACCTGCCCGAAATGCGGCGCCGAGGGCGCATACGGCGACCAGTGCGAAAAGTGCGGCAGCACCCTGAGCCCTGAAGAACTCATCAACCCGCACAGCAAGGTGAGCGGCGCCGAGCCTGTAAAGAAAAAGACCAAACACTGGTATCTGCCTCTGGAGCAGTATGAAGGCTGGCTCCGAGAGTGGATTCTGGAAGGCCACAAGGAGTGGAAGACCAACGTTTACGGCCAGGTGAAGAGCTGGCTCGACGGCGGCCTTCAGCCAAGGGCCGTCAGCCGCGACCTGGACTGGGGTGTGCCTGTCCCTGTGGATGGCGCCGAGGGCAAGGTCCTCTATGTGTGGTTTGATGCCCCGATAGGATATATCTCCAATACAATAGAACTTCTGCCGGACAGCTGGGAGAAGTGGTGGAAGAGCGAGGACACCCGCCTCGTGCATTTCATCGGCAAGGACAACATTGTCTTCCACTGCATCGTTTTCCCTTCAATGCTCAAGGCATACGGCGACTTCGTGCTGCCGGACAACGTGCCGGCCAACGAGTTCCTCAATCTCGAGGGCGACAAGATCTCGACCTCCCGCAACTGGGCCGTCTGGCTTCACGAATATCTGCAGGACTTTCCGCTCCAGCAGGACACTCTCCGCTATGTGCTGACCGCCAACGCTCCCGAGACAAAAGACAACGACTTCACCTGGAAAGATTTCCAGGCGCGCAACAACAGCGAGCTCGTGGCCGTTTACGGCAACTTTGTCAATAGAGCTGTAGTGTTGACACACAAGTATTTCGGCGGCAAGGTTCCGGCAAATCTCAAACCTGAACAGATAGACGCCGACACTCTTGCGCAAATTCCTGCACTGCGCAAATCTATAGAGGACAATCTCGAGAACTTCAAGTTCCGCGAGGCCCTCAAGGATGCGATGAACCTGGCCCGTCTGGGTAACAAATACCTGACCGACACGGAGCCTTGGGCAGTGGCCAAGACAGATATGGACCGCACCGCATCGATTCTCTACACTGCTCTGCAGATATGCGCCAACCTTGCAATCGCATTCGCGCCGTTCCTGCCGTTCTCGACGGCCAAGCTCAACAAGATGCTCGCCATCGAGCCGGGCTCTTGGGAGAGCCTCGGCAGCGCTTCCCTTCTCGAAAGCGGTCACCAGCTCGAGAAAGCAGAGCTCCTCTTCTCAAAAGTCGAGGACGAGGCAATCCAGAAGCAGCTCGACCGACTGGAGGCAATCAAGCAGGCCCGCCTCGCGGCTGAGGCTGCAGCCGCTCCTAAGGCCGCTCCTGCAAAGGAACCGTGCACATTCGACGAGTTCGAGAAGATGGATATCCGCACCGCCACCGTTCTCGAGGCCGAGCGCGTGCCGAAGACTGACAAACTTCTCAAGCTCACAATCGACACAGGCCTTGACAAGCGCGTAATAGTCAGCGGAATAGCTGAATACTACACTCCTGAGCAGATGATCGGCAAGCAGATTTGCATCCTGGCGAACCTCCAGCCGCGCACAATCCGCGGCATCGAGAGCAAGGGTATGATTCTGATGGCGCGCCAGATAGACGGCAAGATGCGCATTGTCACCCCGGAAGAAAAGCTCGACTGCGGCGCCACAATCGGCTAAATGCATAAGGAAGCAGATAAATTAAAACTATAGATATGAAAATCAAACACTTAATCATTGCGTGCTGCTTCGTTGCGGCATTTGCGCTTATCTGCCCGACGGCAGCGACGGCTCAGGACATTATGGCCGGCCATTACAAGAAAGCCCTGATAGTGGGCGCTCATCCAGACGACCCTGAATCGATGTGCGGAGGCACAATGCTGATGCTCAAGGAGCAGGGATGCGAAGTCGTGTGCGTCTATTTCACCAACGGAGAGGGCGGCATCCCCGGCAAGAGCGAAGAGGAGGCTGCCGCAATCCGCCACCAGGAGGCGCTCAATTCCTGCGAGCTGATGGGCATCCGCCCTGTGTTCCTGACCCAGATCGACGGACGCTCGGAGATTAACAAGGATCGTTACGCAGAGATGAAGGCCCTGATGGACGCCGAGAAGCCCGACCTCGTGATAACACATTGGCCTATCGACTGCCACCGCGACCACCGCAACTGCTCTCTTCTGGTCTTTGACGCGTGGAGACTTGGCGGATACAAATTTGACCTGTATTATACAGAGGTGATGAGCGGCCTTCAGTCATTGAACTTCACCCCGACAAGCTACGTTGACATCACTCCGGTCCGTGACCTCAAGATAAAGGCGTACCTTTGCCACGTGAGCCAGAACCTTGAAGGCAACGTTCCGAAGTTCCACGACACGATGGAAGGCCTGCGCGGCCGCGAGTTCCAGTGCCAGTGGGCCGAAGCCTTCCAGAAAGTAATCTGGAACAGGAAGAAATAATTCGGCTATTTGAACTGAGCGAAGAAGTCGTTGCCCTTGTCATCCACGAGGATGAATGCAGGGAAGTCTTCGACGCGGATCTTCCAGATAGCCTCCATTCCGAGCTCAGGATACTCGACGCACTCGATGCTCTTTATGTTGTTCTGGGCAAGGATTGCGGCAGGGCCGCCGATCGAACCCAGATAGAAGCCGCCGTGCTTCTTGCAGGCATCCGTGACGGCCTGGCTGCGGTTGCCCTTCGCCAGCATAATCAGAGAACCGCCATTGTCCTGGAACTCATCTACATAAGGGTCCATACGGCCTGCGGTTGTCGGGCCCATTGAGCCGCAAGGCATTCCGGCAGGGGTCTTTGCAGGACCTGCGTAGTAGATAGGATGCTCTTTAAGATACTGAGGCATACCTTCGCCCGCATCGAGGCGCGCCTTGATCTTCGCGTGGGCGATGTCGCGGCCGACGATGATGGTGCCATTGAGACTCAGGCGTGTGCCGATAGGGTATTTGGTCAGAATCTTGCAGACCTCGCTCATAGGCTGGTCGAGATCGATCTTCACCGCGTTGCCTTCGCCCGCCTTGCGCATAGACTCAGGAATCCACTGTGACGGATTGTCGTCGAGCTTCTCGATCCAGATACCGTCCTTGTCTATCTTCGTCTTTATGTTGCGGTCTGCAGAGCAGCTGACGCCAAGGCCGATAGGGCAGCTTGCGCCGTGGCGCGGCAGACGGATGATGCGAACGTCGTGGGCCATATACTTGCCGCCGAACTGCGCGCCGAGGCCGATCTTGTGAGCCTCTTCGAGCACCTGCTTCTCGAGCTCCACGTCGCGGAACGCGCGGCCGGTCTCGTCGCCGGTCGTAGGCAGATTGTCATAGTAGTGGCAGGACGCGAGCTTGACTGTCAGAAGATTGCGCTCGGCTGAAGTGCCGCCGATGACAAATGCCAGGTGATATGGAGGGCACGCTGCCGTGCCGAGAGTCTTCATCTTTGCCACAAGGAAAGGAATCAGAGTGCCCGGATTCTGGATGCGGGCCTTGGTCTCCTGGTAGAGGTAGCTCTTGTTTGCGCTGCCGCCGCCCTTCGTCACGCAGAGGAAGCGGTATTCCATACCTTCAGCGGCTTCGATGTCTATCTGCGCCGGAAGGTTGCACTTCGTGTTGACTTCGTCATACATATTGAGCGGAGCGTTCTGGCTGTAGCGCAGATTCTCCTCAGTGTAGGTCTTGAAAACGCCCTTCGACAGAGCCTCTTCGTCGCAGTAGCCCGTCCATACCTGCTGGCCCTTTTCGCCGTGGATTATGGCGGTTCCGGTGTCCTGGCAGAAAGGCAGTTTGCCCTTGCAGGCAACTTCGGCGTTGCGAAGCATAGTCAGAGCTACGTATTTGTCGTTTTCCGAAGCCTCCGGGTCAGAGAGAATCTTCGCCACCTGAGCATTGTGCGCGGGACGAAGCATAAACGAAACGTCGCGGAAGGCGGTGTTGGCCATAACCGTAAGGCCTTCGGCCGCTACTTTGAGAATAGGTTTTCCCTCGAAGTCGCCTACTGACACGTAAGCTTCAGAGCCGGGAATCTTGTAATATTCAGTGGTGTCTTCACCAAGCTGAAACATTGGAGCATACTTGAATTCCATCTGTTAATTTCCTCCGTTTTCCATTAGATATATTTTCATAAATTCATTCAGATCGCCATCCAGAACTCCCTGCGCGTCAGAGGTTTCGTAGCCTGTACGAAGGTCTTTCACGAGTTTGTACGGATGCAGGGTATAGGAGCGTATCTGCGAGCCCCACTCGATTTTCTTCTTCTGCCCCTCGAGCTCGGCCTGCTTTTCCTGCCTCTTCTTCAGCTCGAGGTCGTACAGATGCGACTTGAGAATACGCAGGGCATTCTGGCGGTTGTCCAGCTGGGAGCGGGTTTCGGTATTTTCCACGACAATGCCGGTAGGGATGTGGCGCACGCGGACTCCCGTCTCCACCTTGTTGACGTTCTGACCGCCGGCTCCGGAGGAGCGGAAAGTGTCCCACTCAAGGTCGGAGGGGTTGACCTCTATCTCGATCGAGTCGTCCACGAGTGGATAGACGAATACCGAAGAAAATGTGGTCTGGCGCTTGCCCTGCGCGTTGAAAGGCGAAATTCTCACGAGCCTGTGCACTCCGTTCTCGGCCTTCAGATAGCCGTAGGCGTAGTCGCCTTCGAACTGGATTGTGCAGGACTTGATGCCGGCCTCGTCACCTTCCAGATATTCGGTGACGGTCATCTTGTAGCCGTTACGCTCTCCCCAGCGGGTGTACATCCTCATAAGCATCGCGGACCAGTCGTTGGCCTCCGTGCCGCCCGCGCCGGAATTTATTGTCAGCACGGCGCCGAGGCTGTCGCCTTCGCCGCCAAGCATATTGCGGAGCTCGAGGTCTTCGATGCGCCCCAGCGCAGCGGCGTAGGCGGCATCGATGTCGTCAGAGGCGTCTTCGCCGAACTCCATAAGGGTCTCGAGATCGGCAACTGCGCCGCAGGCGCCGTCGTAACCGTCAACCCAGTATTTGACCTGTGATATCTCCTTCATAAAGGCCTCCGCAGCTTTCGGGTCGTCCCAAAAGTCGGAGGAGAGAGTCTTCTTTTGTTTTTCCGAGAGGTCGGCGCGCTTCGAAGCGACGTCAAAGACACCTCCCCAACGTCTCTAACCGCTGTTTAATCTCTTTTATCTGTTCTGACAGTATCATAAGCTTTCAGTGTTTCTTCATAACTGTAACCCCTGCCGATGGCGAAGCGGAAAAACTTTGCCTTTTTCTTCTCCGGATCGGTCTCTCTGGAAAGGCTCTTCCACTTCTGCCGTGCGGCGGAGAGGAACCTGTCGTCCGCTTTCGGACGGTCTATTTCGGCAATGGCGCCGGCGATGTCCGCAGCGCTGATGCCTTTCCGTTGCAAAGCTACTTTAATTTTCGAAGTTCCCCAACAATTGAGGGAACTTTTGTCCCGCGCAAATGCCCTCGCGTAGCGCGCGTCGTCGATGTAGCCTTCTTTCACCAGCCGCTCGACGAGAGCGTCCGCGTCAACGTCTTCATACTTCTCCAGACGGCGCCTGATGTCGCTTGTGCAGTGCTCGCCGAGGCTGCAAAGGCGCATCATCCGTCCAAGTATCTTTTCGCCACTGTCCATAACCGTCAGAATGAGTAGCCTATGCTTGCGTAAAAGCCGAACCCGGCTATGTTCGACCAGCTGAAATTGGCGGAGACAGGTCCGATGAGAGAGTCGTAGGAGTAGCCGAGCCTTGCTCCGAATACAGGCGCATTGAAAATGTCGGAAATATCCTGGGCGTCACCCGCCATTGCCCCGGAGGCGAAGAAATAGTGGCTGTCCATCAGGCGATAGCGTAAATCGACAGTGGCCGTCGTGAGGCTGCTTTGGAACATTCGCGCGTTGTTGAATCCGATAAAAGAGATCTGCTGGTCCATATACCGGCTGCTCTGGGTACCTCCCATCAGGTTCATAAATGCTGCGGGGGTGTCGTTGCCTATGAGAGTCCTGCCTTCCAATGTTCCGATGAGGGCGAATCTGCGCCCCATAGGCGCCACGAACAAGAATTTCGCGTGAAGCGACATAAAATCGTTGTGCTCCTTGTCTAACAGGCGGTTGAAATAATAGGTGTAATCCGTCTGGAAACTCAGGCCCTTTGTCGGGAAATAGCTCCTGTCGAGGCGGTCAATCGCAAAATTGAAGTAACCGCCGAGGAAAAGCTTGCGCGCTTCACTGTAGTCGTAAGTCTTTATTGCCTGCGCAGTCCCGATATTCGACATTGACGAGAAACGGTCCATCTTCAGGCCGAAATCCATCTTCGTGATTTTCGTGTTGTGATTGGAGAATCCCATCCAGAGAGAATGCTGCCGGAAGGCGTAACTTGTATTGGCGTCTATATTGAGGATATTGAGATTGGAGTTCCTGAACTTGTAGCCTGCCTCGAAGTGGGTCACGTTCTTGAAGGCGTAATTGTAGCAGGCCTGCAACTGGAGATTGTATGCAAGTTTGGCCGAGAGCGAGAGTTTGTGGCCGTAGAGAGCCTTCTCGTTTATTCCCACGTTCAGCAGGATTGCCGCGATTTCCTCGCTGTCCACCCTCATTCCAAGCCCTATCTGCGATTTCGGACCCGGCTCGAAATTCAAGGTCATATGGTACGGCTCTTCTTCTCCTGTGAGCGTATATGTGACCGAATCGAACGCTCCCGTGCTGTAGAGAGCGTCCAGCTCTCTTTCGATCATTGCTCCCGTGAGGGCTGCTCCCGGCTGGAACTTGCTGTGGCGCAGGAGCTGGCGCATATGGGACAGATCGAGACCGTTAACCTGCACTGACGCTATGCGGACCGTGTCGGTTTCACCTATGTAGATGGCCTTGCGATATTTCTCCTCAGGTTTTGCGGTCGGGCCCACGAAGTCTTCCTCCTCAATGCGGAGGCTGACCCTCAGGCTGTCCAGAGCTCCGCCTTTTTCCATAGCTGCCTGACGACCGTTTTCTATCAGATTTTTGAGACTTTCCGTATCGAAACTAAGGGCGGAATATCCGGTGACGTCGGGCGTTATGAGGATGTCTGTGTTTTCGACCGCGCTGGCAAGTTTCGTGTCCATATAGAGATCCATCATCTCATTGACCATATCGCCTATATTGCCGATATCCTGCGGCTCCGGGTTGAAACCTCCCAATTTTACACCTATCACTATGTCGGCACCCATCTGCTTTACGACGTCAACCGGATAATTGTTCAGCAGTCCGCCGTCACAAAGGACCATATCGCCCTTGCGCACCGGATCGAAATAGCCCGGAATGGCCATCGAGGCTCGCATCGCCTCGATGATGCTGCCGCTATGGAATACATATTCCTTTTTGCCCGCTATATCCACCGCCACGCAGGCGAAAGGTATAGGCATCCTGCTGAAATCCAAGGAGTCCTGATAGCCAAGAGTGAGTTTTGTGAAGAGGTTGTAGACATTGTTGCCCTTGACCACAGCCAAAGGGATGTTGTCCAGCACGCTTGAGGACTTTGACTTCAGGCGGGAAAACCCGTTCTTGCCAAGCGGTATGCGCAGCAGGTACTTGTCTTCGAACTGTTTCTGGTCGATATCTTTCTGCCGCCTCGAAATCTTGTCTTTCATTATCACGTCCCAGTTCTGCGCCAGTATCAGGGAGTCAAGTTCGTCGGCCGAATAGCCGATGGAGTAGAGGCCGCCCACGATGGCTCCCATACTGGTCCCGGCAATGTAGTCTATCGGAATATTGTTATCTTCCAGAGCTTTAAGTACTCCTATATGTGCCGCTCCCTTCGCTCCGCCGCCGCACAGGACGAGGCCCACTTTAGGCCTCTGGGCCGAGGCTGTAAGGAAGACGGCAAGCAGTGACAGTATGGAAATGAATCGCTTCATTGAAATGATCCTAAAATCTGTATCCGAATGTCAGGTAAAGACCCATACCCTTGTTGAGGTCGGACCAGTGCAGAGTGAGTCCGAGCGGACCGAGGAAGGTGTCAAGTGAATAACCAAGAGCCAGGCCTACGGCAGGTTTTGATTTATAAACTTCTTTGAGCCTTTCAGCTGTGAAAAGGACATTGCCGGCGGCTGTGACGTAGTGGTTTTTGTAGAAATTGTACCGCAGGTCCGCCCGGCCGATTGTGGTGAAGCGGGCTCCGTGATATGTGTGGTTCAGTCCCACGAAAGGCAGATGACCGGGAAAGCGGCGGTCTTTTTCATAGCCTCCGAAAGTCGAGCCCGTGATGGAGGCCATCTGCGTGTTGATGTCCTCAGATATGAATATGAAGCGGGAATATACTTGCGGTATCAGGGCGAGCTTCCTGCCCAGCGGAATCACCGCAAGGAAAGAGGAATTGTGGTCGAGATACGGCTGTGTGTATTTGTTTTCGTTGTCGCCGTAAAGCACTGGAACGTTGCCGCAAAGGTTGAATGAAATTCCGCGCTGCGGGAAGTATGCGTTGTCGCGACTGTCGAAGCCGAAGGAGGCGAAGGCCGAAAGTGACTGCCAGAAGTAGCCTTTTTTGAATGCGGCGGCATAGTCGGGACTGAGCATCACGGACCTGTATTTGGCATTGAAACCTTTTGCCCCCAAAAGCAGCTCGAAGTTTCTTCCTTTGCACTGAAGATCGAACTGTGCGCGCATGAGCCCTATGTCGGCGTTGAGAATCTTGAGGTTGCCGGAATAGATGTCGGTGTCGATATCGCTCAGGTATGCGTTCAGATTGAGCTGCCAGTTGTTGTTGAACGCGTAACTTCCTGTCAGACTCAGATAAGGGCTCTGCGCGAGCTTGCCGCTCAGCGACGCCTTCCATCCGGAAATCTTGTGCTTGTTGAGTGACAGGTTCACCAGTATCGCCGCCATTTCATCCGTGTCGAAGCGGAACCCCAGCCCGAGTTCGTGCAGTTTTTCCGGAGAGAACTTTATTTTAAGGTTGTACTGGTCTCCCTGTCCTGCCATAGAGTAGGAGACCTTTGAAAAGGCTCTTGTGCGGAAGAAGTCGTCTATGACTTCCTGCATCTGCTCTCCGCTGACCATAGTGCCGGGCAGGATGCCTGAATCTTCCAGCAGGCGGCCCGTCACTTCGGGATCCGCTCCGCTGATTGAAATCTGTGAGACGAAAACCGAATCCTTCGAAATGTCGATGGCTTTCTTTCCGCCCGTGAACCTGCGGCCGTCGTAGCCTGCTTCTTTCTGCTCCCGGGCCAGATCCTCAAGTGCCGCCCTCTGCCTCTGGGCGGCTACATATCCGCTGTCCACCAGGGCGGTGAGGACCTTTTCGTTGAAATCGAGGATGCCGTACGATCCGGTATCCGGGCAGATGAGGATGTCCGCCGCGCTTCGGCCTTCGTTGTACTTGCGTCCGTTCATCAGGTTGAGCAGGTTGCCGAACAGGTCTCCCACGTTTTCCACAGGCTTCACTATGGCCTTGTCGTAGGCGTGGAGGTCCACGCCAATCACTATGTCGGCGCCCATCTCGCGGGCCACGTCCACAGGGAAGTTGTTGGCCATTCCGCCGTCAACCAGATACATTCCGTCTTTGCGCACCGGGGCGAAGAAGCCCGGAATCGCCATACTGGCCCTGATAGCCTCCACTATGTTGCCGCTGCGGAAGACGACCTCCTTCTTCGTGTTGAGGTCTATGGCGACGCAGGCGAAGGGAATCGGAAGAGAGTTGAAATCCACGGAATCCTGATAGCCGACCGATATGGCGGTGAAGAGCTGGTCCAGATTGTGGCCCTCCACGACACCGGACGGTATCTGGCTGAGCAGCGGCTTCTTGCCGCCTGGATTGGCCTCGCCGGCCTCATCCCTGAAAGTGCGCGGCGTCATAAAAGGAATCCTAAGGATAAACTGGTCGCCGAGCTGTTTGTCTTCGTAGAGACGTTCTCTGCGGTGGACGTTGTCCTGAATGAGTTTTCCCCAGTCCTGACGGCCCAGAAGGGAGTCGAGTTCAGAGGCGTTGTAGCCCAGGGCATACATTCCGCCTACAATCGAGCCGATACTGGTGCCGACAATGTAATCCACGGGGATATCTAGGTCTTCAAGCACTTTGAGGGCGCCTATGTGCGCCACGCCTTTCGCGCCGCCGCCGCTCAGGACGACGCCGACCTTCGGACGGGCCGCGCCTTTCTCCTCTTCCGCCTTTAGCGGGGTGAAGAGAATACCGAGAAGCAATATTGCAAGAATCTTCCTCATTTCGTGACAGACTTTTTCAGCCCTTTGCCGGCCAGAAGCCCGCAGGCGGCCATTATGTCCTCGCCGCGGGAGGCCCTCAGGGTCGTGGTTATGCCGGCGTTGCAAAGCCGGGTCTTGAAAAGTTCGATCCGCTCTCTCGGAGAGGTCGCAAGCGGGGAGTCGGGGATGGCGTGGAAGCGTATGAGGTTCACGCGGCACTCAAGGCCTCTGAGCAGCCTGACGAGGGCGTCCGCGTGCGCTTTTGTGTCGTTCACACCGGCGAACATCGTGTATTCGAAACTGACGCGCCGCTGGCCGGTGAAATCGTATTTGCGGATGAGGGCAATCACATCTTCTATGTTGTAGGCCTTCTGCACAGGCATAAGCGAGGCCCTTTCCTCCGGGAAGGGGTCGTGCAGGCTCACGGCGAGGTGGCAGCGGCTCTCCTCCAGATACTTCTCGAGGTTGGGCAGCACGCCGATGGTGGAGACGGTCACGCGCTTCGGGCTCCAGGCAAAGCCCCACGGAGAGGTGATGATTTCGAGGGCTTTCTTTACATTGTCCCAGTTGTCCAGCGGCTCTCCCATACCCATAAATACGGCGTTGGTCAGGGTGTCCGACTCGTCTATGCCCAGGAACTGGGAGATTATGTCGGCTGTGGAGAGCTGCCCGTGGAAGCCTCCGCGACCCGTCATACAGAAGCTGCAGTTCATCTTGCAGCCTACCTGCGAGGAGACGCAGACAGTCGCCCTCGAGGTGGTGCCTTCCTCGTCGTCCCACTCTGGAATCATCACAGTTTCGATATATTTTCCTTCAATGGGGGTTTCGAACAGATATTTCTTCGTGCCGTCAGAGGATGTGAATATCTCTGCGGGGGAGCGGCGGCCGATTTCGTATTTTTCCGAGAGCGAGGCGCGCGCGGCGAGCGACAGGTTCGTCATCGCGTCGATGCTCCTGACCTTTTTTTGATAAAGCCATTGGGCGATCTGCCCGGCGGCAAAGGAGGGAAGTCCTTGGTCGGCAGCGATTTTCTTCAACTCATCGAGAGTCTTTCCTATGAGAGGTTCCAACATATTGCAAAATTAGTAAAAATAAAGTATTTTTGCATAGATAAACAAGGAATGGACAGCGATTTATTAACTTACTAACAATCAACAAAATGGCAAAAGAAAACGAAGAAATTGAGAACAAGGGTGCCGAAAAGAACGCTGAAAAGCTGAAAGCTCTGCAGGCAACGATAGCCAAAATCGAGAAGGATTTCGGAAAGGGCACCATTATGAAAATGGGAGATCAGCCAACCTGGGAAGTTTCTACAATCGCAACAGGCTCGATAGCTCTCGACAACGCCCTCGGCATCGGAGGATACCCGAGAGGCCGCGTCATCGAGATCTACGGTCCTGAATCAAGCGGAAAGACAACTCTTGCGATACACGCCATAGCCGAGGCGCAGAAGCAGGGCGGCATAGCCGCGATAATAGACGCCGAGCACGCCTTCGACCGCACCTATGCGCGCAACCTCGGCGTTGACTGCGACACGCTTCTTATCTCGCAGCCGGACAATGGCGAGCAGGCCCTCGAAATAGCCGACAACCTCATCCGCAGCGGCGCCGTGGACATCGTCGTAATCGACTCTGTGGCAGCGCTTACTCCGAAGGCCGAGATAGAAGGCGAGATGGGCGAGAACAAAGTGGGCCTTCAGGCCCGCCTGATGAGTCAGGCCCTCCGCAAGCTGACCGCCAACATCGCGAAGACCAACACCTGCTGCATCTTCATAAACCAGCTGCGTGAAAAGATCGGCATCCTCTTCGGCAATCCGGAGACCACTACCGGCGGAAACGCCCTGAAGTTCTACGCCTCTGTCCGAATCGACGTGCGCCGCGTGACCCAGCTCAAAGACGGCGAAGAGGCAACCGGCAACCGTACCCGCGCGAAGATCGTCAAGAACAAGATGGCCCCTCCTTTCAAGAAGGCCGAGTTCGACATCGTCTTCGGCGAGGGCATCTCCCATATCGGCGAAGTTGTGGACCTCGGAGTGGAACTTGACGTGATAAAGAAGAGCGGCTCGTGGTTCAGCTATGAAGAGTCCAAACTCGCGCAGGGACGTGACGCCGTGAAGGCCCTGCTCAAGGACAATCCTCAGCTGGCGGACGAAATCGAAGCGAAGATCCGTGAAAAACTGAAAGAAGTAAAAGACTGATGGGTAAGATAATTCTGACAGGCGACCGTCCGACCGGTCGCCTTCATATAGGCCATTACGTGGGCTCTCTCCGCCGCCGCGTGGAACTGCAGAACAGCGGAGAATTCGAGAAGATATACATAATGATCGCCGACGCGCAGGCTCTGACCGACAACGCCGACAATCCCGAAAAAGTGCGTCAGAACATAATCGAGGTGGCCCTCGACTATATGTCCGCCGGTCTGGACCCGGAAAAGAGCGTGCTCTTCATCCAGTCGCAGGTGAGCGAGCTGACGGAGTTGACATTCTTCTACAACAATTTGGTCACCGTCCAGAGGCTTCAGCGCAACCCTACCGTAAAGCAGGAGATAAAGATGCGCGGCTTCTCCGAAAATGAAGACGGCTCCGACAACAAGGCCGGCACTCCTGTCGGATTTTTCTGCTACCCTATCAGCCAGGCCGCCGACATTACGGCCTTCAAGGCCACTACCGTGCCGGTAGGAGAGGACCAGGAGCCTATGATCGAGCAGACCCGTGAAATCGTGCGCAAGTTCAACGCGACCTACGGCCCGGCTCTCGTGGAGCCTGAAATCCTTCTGCCGGACAATGCCGCCTGCCTGCGCCTGCCCGGCACCGACGGCAAGGCGAAGATGAGCAAGTCGCTGGGCAACTGCATATATCTCTCCGACTCCGCGGAGGATGTGAAGGCGAAGGTCAAGGGGATGTACACAGACCCTCTGCACCTGCAGGTCTCAGACCCCGGCCACGTCGAGGGCAACACCGTCTTCACATATCTCGACGCTTTCTGCCGTCCGGAGCATTTCGACAAGTTTGCAGGCTGCTTCCAGGGCAAGAAAGTCAGTTTCGAGTTCCACTCTCTCGACGAGGTGAAGGCTCAGTACAGAGCCGGCGGCCTTGGAGATATGATGATAAAGAATTTCCTCACGGAAGTCTTGAACGACACTCTGGAGCCTATCCGCGCCCGCCGCGCCGAACTGGAGAAGAACATACCTTATGTATATGATGTCCTTCGCAAGGGTTCCGAGGCTGCCCGCGCCGCCGCCTCCGAGACTCTAGCCGACGTCAAGCGCGCGATGCGCATCAATTATTTCGACCCTGAGGTCCTCGACCAGCTCATCAGGGAGCAGGCAGAAAAGTACAAAGCCGAATTTAATTTGACAGTGCAACAGCACTATCGGATGTAAAGTTAAACAT
>R20__coassemble_642_pt1 | contig 24161 bp, 16 predicted proteins | sample R20__metabat2_high_PE_056 | metagenome-assembled genome bin R20 | reverse complement strand
ACTGCCGCAAATACATATAGGATAAGTTTCTTCATATTGGTTTGTTTGAATTTTAATGACAAATTTACTCAAGACAGCCCTCCTTTCCAAATAAAAATATTACTTTTGCGATGTTAAAGAATCTAAATAATAACTGAAGATATGCAGTATTCAACAGAAGTTCAGCACATGTGTGTTGTAGCAAAAGGGCCGAACCACGGTCCCGCACCCATCCCTGAAGAGGGCAAATGGGTCAAAGCCAAAGAGATAAAGGACATTTCAGGTATGACTCACGGCATCGGCTGGTGCGCTCCGCAGCAGGGTGCCTGCAAACTTTCGCTCAACGTGAAGGACGGCATCATCGAGGAGGCTCTCGTCGAGACCATCGGTTGCTCCGGTATGACCCATTCAGCGGCTATGGCAGCTGAAATCCTCCCGGGCAAGACCATTCTCGAGGCTCTCAACACAGACCTCGTGTGCGACGCCATCAACACTGCAATGCGCGAGCTCTTCCTCCAGATAGTTTACGGCCGTACGCAGAGCGCCTTCTCAGAGGGCGGCCTCGTCATCGGCGCGGGCCTGGAAGACCTCGGCAAAGGCCTCCGCAGCCAGGTTGCCACAATGTTCTCCACCAAGGAGAAGGGCGTGCGCTACCTCGAAATGGCGGAAGGCTACGTCAAGACAATCGCCCTCGACCAGGACGGTGAAGTCTGCGGCTACGAATTCGTCCGCCTCGGCGTAATGATGGACAAGATCAAGAAGGGTATGGACGCCAACGAGGCCCTCAAGCAGGCTACAGCAACCTACGGCCGCTTCACCGCGGAGCAGGGCGCAGTAAAATTCATTGACCCTAGAATCGACTAAAAGGAGGACTACAAAATGATACGTGAAGTAAAATTCGAAAGCCAGAACCGCCGTATGGAAAATATCACGAAGGTTCTCAACTCCTATGGAATCGCCTCAATCGAAGAGGCCAACAAAATCTGCGACGAGAAGGGTCTCGACCCATATCTCGAGTGCGAGCAGACCCAGAACATCTGCTTTGAAAACGCCAAGTGGGCTTACGTAGTGGGCGCCGCCATCGCAATAAAGAAGGGGTGCAAGAATGCCGCTGACGCCGCCGAGGCAATCGGCGAAGGCCTTCAGGCATTCTGCATCAAAGGCTCCGTAGCCGACGACCGCAAGGTCGGCCTGGGCCACGGCAACCTCGCAGCACGTCTGCTCCGCGAAGAGACCGAGTGCTTCGCCTTCCTCGCCGGCCACGAATCGTTCGCCGCAGCCGAAGGCGCAATCAAGATTGCCGAGATGGCCAACAAAGTGCGCAAGAAACCTCTCCGCGTGATCCTCAACGGTCTTGGCAAGGACGCCGCTATGATCATCAGCCGCATCAACGGCTTCACATATGTCCAGACTCAGTTCGACTACTATAGCGGCGAGGTCAACGTAGTGAAGACCAAAGCCTATTCAAACGGTCCGCGCGCGAAGGTCAACTGCTACGGCTGCGACGACGTCCGCGAAGGCGTTGCTATTATGTGGAAGGAAAACGTCGATGTCTCCATCACCGGCAACTCTACCAACCCTACCCGCTTCCAGCACCCTGTGGCAGGTACCTACAAAAAGGAGCGTACTCTCGCAGGAAAGCCTTACTTCTCAGTGGCTTCCGGCGGCGGCACAGGCCGTACCCTGCACCCTGACAATATGGCCGCCGGCCCTGCCTCCTACGGTATGACCGACACTATGGGCCGTATGCACTCCGACGCTCAGTTCGCCGGCTCTTCATCAGTTCCCGCACACGTGGAGATGATGGGCTTCCTCGGTATGGGCAACAACCCTATGGTGGGCGCCACCGTAGCAGTCGCTGTTTCCGTCGCTCAAGCTCTCTAGTATGAAAGCAGGAAAATTTATATCAGTGGTCGCGCTTGCACTCTGTATGAGTGCAGGCGCTTCTGCCCAAAGTGAGTGGGAATTCGGCATCAAAGGCGGAGTCGCTCTCAACATGATGCCCAAGACGACCTTGGATCCCTATGACCAATTCAAGGCAAACTTCGGTTTTCAAGGCGGAGCATACACCTGTGTCTATCTGTCGGATTTTCTGATGGGACAGCTGGAACTGCAGTATTCCAGAAAGGGCATCTCCACAGTGAATTATGGCGAGCGGGGGTCTTCCGGCAAATCTACGCTCGAGTATAAACGTAACATACATTATCTGCAGGTTCCTGTTCTCTTCGGATTCTATTCGCTGGTGGATGATAAACTGCGTCTGATGCTCGGACCCGAGTTCAACGTATATCTCGGCGACACGGTCAAGGCCAACTACGTTTCCATTTTTGAAAGCGAGGATTATCAGGTGAGTCCTTTCAATCTCGGTCTGGCTGCGCAGGCGACATTTTTCTTGACGGAATTTCTGGGATTGGATGTCAAATTCGATTACGGCCTGACCCGGACCTTCAAAGCCTCCACAAATGACCGGGGGCACAACTTCGCAGTTCAAATGGGCCTCAGCTACAGGTTCGGATATTGACGACGTTAAGGAGGCAGTATACCCGCATGGACTGGCTTTTCACCTCATCACCGCCAGTCCATGCGGGTATACTGCCTCCTTATAACGCCGCCGCGTTTAAGTCAGAATCTGTATTTGAAGAAGACTTGCGCGGTCCATTCGTTCATTGACTGCGGATATTTCGCGCTCTCGATCTGCTGCACGTCGCGAAGGGCTATGCCGGTGTGGTTGTTGTAAAAATTGAATCCAACAAGATAACGCTCTCTCCATGTGTAGTTGAAGGATGCTCTTGCCAGATGGCGGTACGGGAACGTAGGGTCTTTCGTCATCTTGACCTGGTCGATTTCGTACGCATCATCTTCTTTATCTTCCAGATAAGCACCGCACCAGGTGCCTCTCCAGCACATCACCATAGGGATATATGAGGCGTGAAACAGCAATCTTCCCCCCAGAAATACGAGGTTGTATCCGTAACCGGCGCCTAACGAGACGTTTTTGGACATTGTGTAGTATGCTGTTGTATTGTCGTCAAACAAGATTGTGTATGACGATCCCAGATATCCGGCCGCCACTATTATGCTTCCGGCGCTGCGCTTCTGAATCACGCTTTGGGAGTATGCAGCAGACAGATTGAACTTCTTTGCATTTACCACATAATAGGCGTCGGCGCCGAAGGACGACATAGTCATCGAGTTGATTACGCCCTCGACATCACCGTCATACATATATTTTGCCCTTAAATCGATTCCAAACTTCACGCCCGTGAAATCGATTCCCAGATCTATGCCTTTGCCCTTGTTGGGGTTATTGAATTTGGGGCCGAACGAGAGTCCGAGACCCTTGTAGGCCAGACCGAACACTGCGGAATTAGTCATTCCTGCATTGTAGCGGGCAAGCCACTGCTGCTGCTCTCCGAAAATGTTCTGCGGATTGCGCGGCACCTGGCTTGCGGAAGGCCAGATGAAATCGGCGGAAGTGCCGCTGCCCTTGACGCCGGCCGTAGCCTGCCAGTTGTAGGGCGGCATCGCCACATACGCCGTGTCGCAGTTCTTCATCAGCGCTCTCTCCCTCCAGTGCTTGACCCACTGACCAAAAGGCTCCTTCGCCTCCGCCGTAGCGCTCAGAGCCAGAGCCAGAGTCAATATCGCGATAACTTTCCTCGTCATAATTTTGGAAGATTAACTTTTATCCTGCGAAGTTAATCTATTTTTCTGAAACACTACTTTTTTTACGTCATAAAGCGTCAGTATGCCCGCCGGGGCGGGCATTTCACCTCATCGCCGCCCGCCCCGGTGGGCATACTGACGCTTTTACGCCTCTTACAGGAGGGAATATCCTTTCGACGCTCGCTTTGATGAGGGGAGATGCTCGCTTACGAAAGGATATTCCCTCCTGAATAGCTTAAAGCTTGTTAGAGTTTCACGTTGATGCCCAGCTGGATCTGCATCATCTTGGCGGTGTCGTCGCCGTTGGAGTAGACATTGAAGAAGTCGTACTTGTAGCCGGCGTAGGCGCGGATGCGGCCGAAATCATAGCCGAGACGGCCTTCGACGCCGAGATTAAGCCGCGAGTAAACCTTCTCGCCGCTGACGGTCGTAGCGTAGAGATTGGTCTTTTCGGTGGAGACTACCGAACCGCCGTCCTTGCGGACGTCTTTCATATTGTACAGAAGACCCAACTCGCCGATGGCGCCAACTTCCACGAAAGAGCCCTTCCAGATGCGGGTCTTGAACATCAGAGGAACCTCCACGAAAGCCTTCTTCCAGGACTTCGTATTGGACCGGTCTTCATATGTTACGGCCTTGCGCTCGATGAAACCTATTTCGCTCAGGCGCAAGCCGCCGCTCAGGGCGATGTATTTGTTGAATGAATATTCGTAGGCTCCGTTTATGTGGAAACCCGAGAGGGATTTCGGATGGTAGGAAGTGGTCGTGCCGTCGTAAATGAAAAGATTGACATCGGCTCCCGCGCCGACAAGAATGTGTCCGTCACCGGCAGATGCTACGTTCATCATAAGGGCTGCAGCCACAACGGTCAGAAAAAGTTTCTTCATATATTTAGAATGTTTTGTTACTTATCTTTTCAACTTGCAAAGGTAACTAAAAAATATATTTAGTAAATTTGCGTATGATTCCAAAAGTACTGGAAAATATAATTTCAAATTACACCGAAGGTGAGAAACAACTCGTCATCTCCGCCTTCGAGTGTGCCGCCGTGGAGCTCGCGACCCGCACAAGAGGCAACAACCACCCCTTCATCGAGCACCCTCTCGGAGTAATATCCATTGTCAGTCAGGAGATTAGCCTTATGGCCGACTCCGTCACCGCCGTTCTGCTCCACGAAGCGAACCGCTTCCAATGCGAAAACAGTGCCGAGTTGAACAATACCGAGCTTTTCAAGTCGTTCAAATCGAAATATCCCGCCGACATAATAGATATTGTCACAGGCCTGAACAACATCGCCGCCATCACCCTGCAGCAGACGAACCTCGACGCCGAGAAGTACCGCAAACTGATAGTCTCCTACTCCACAGACCCGCGGGTCGTCCTCATCAAAATAGCTGACCGTCTTGAGATTATGCGTAACCTCAAGATTCTGCCGCCAGGCAAACAGGGCGCGAAAGTAGTGGAGACGATGCTGCTCTACACCCCTCTGGCGCACCAGTTGGGTCTCTACCAGATAAAGAGCGAATTCGAGAACCTGTATTTGAAATACACCGAGCCGGACACATACAAATCCCTGACGGCCAGACTGAAAGTTGCTTCCAAGCAGATGGACGCCATCACGGAGAAGTTCCTGACCCCTCTGCGTGGAAAGCTGGACAGCAGCGGCATAAAATATCACCTCAAAAGCCGCATCAAGAGTCCCTATTCCATCTGGAACAAGATGAAGACAAAAGGCGTCAGTTACGAAGAGGTATTCGATCTGTTCGCCGTGAGGTTCATCCTCGAATGCGACGGCGACCACGCTATGGAGGAAGAACTCTGCTGGAAAGTGTACAGCCTTGTCACTGAAGAATATACACCGGACCCGGAGCGCCTTCGCGATTGGATTTCAAAGCCGAAGGAAAACGGCTACGAAAGCCTGCACACGACCGTGCGCACCGCCGACGGCAACTGGGTGGAGGTGCAGATCCGCACCGAACGGATGGACTTCGAGGCCGAGCAGGGCCACGCCGCCCACTGGGCATACAAGGGCATCAAGAGCCGCGAAACTCTCTCCGACTGGCTGAGCGGCGTGAGGAGCCTCCTGGAAAGCGGCCGCAAGGACGCCTACGACGGCGAAAGGCCTGTGCTGGAGGAGATTCTTGTCTTCACTCCGTCCGGCGAGCTGAGGCAGCTCAGAAGAGGCGCCACAGTCCTGGACTTTGCCTTCAACATCCACTCCAACCTAGGCCTCAAATGCACCGGCGGCCGCATCAACGGAAAGATAGCCTCGATCCGCGACCTCCTTCAGTCCGGCGACGTGGTGGACATATTCTCGAGCAAAAACCAGAAGCCGAGCGCCGACTGGCTCAATTTCGTCGTCTCGAGCAAGGCCCGCAGCAAAATCAAGCAGAAGCTCAAGGAGGAGGAAAACAAGAGGGCCGCTGTCGGCAAGGACATTCTGAGCCGCAGGCTGAAAAACTGGAAGCTGGAGCTGCCCGACGATCTTCTTGCAGAACTTGTCAAGAAATACAGATACGACTCCATAAACGAGTTCTTTGGAGCAGTAGGGGAAGACAAGATCAACCTCCTGGACATCAAGGAGTTCATAATAGAAGAGAAGTCCCGCACGGGCGAGCGCGAGGATGCCGGCGACAAGGGCCGCGAGCGCGAAGCATCCCGGCCGCAGCTCGACGCCAAGCTCAAGAATTTCGACTACAAACCTGCGAAATGCTGCAACCCGACCTACGGCGACGAAGTGTTCGGCTTCCTCACGATAAAAGAGGGCATAAAGATCCACCGCACAGACTGCCCGAACGCGCAGCGGCTGCGCGAAAAATACCCTTACAGGGTGCTTGAGGTGCAATGGAAAGAGCCTGTGGCTCACGAAAAGACAAATGCAGAAAAGACAGATACACATAAAGGGCGCAAGGGTAAATAACCTTCAGAACATAGATCTGGACATCCCTCTGGGCAAACTCGTGGTCATCACCGGAATCTCCGGCAGCGGCAAGAGCTCGCTGGCTTTCAACACTTTGTTCGCTGAAGGGCAGCGGCGCTACGCCGAAAGCCTCTCCGCCTTCGCGCGGCAGTTCCTCGGTCGTATGAGCAAGCCCGACGTGGATCTGATCTGCGGCATTCCCCCGGCAATCGCAATCGAGCAGAAGGTCAACACGCGCAACCCCCGCTCGACCGTCGGCACCAGCACGGAAATATATGACCATCTGAGACTTCTGTTCGCCCGCATCGGCAAAACATATTCGCCGGTAACAGGCGAAATCGTGCGCTGCGACACGGCAAAAAGCGTGGTGGAATGGATTGCGGCCCTCGAAAAGGGTACGGCAGTCCTTGTGGCGGCTCCCGTGAAATGGGAGGAAACCTCCGTCATAGAAAAGCTGCTGGAGCTAAAGCAGGAGGGCTTCATCCGCCTGTGCACCAGAGGCGGCGAGATCTCCCGCATCGAGCAGGTGATGGAAAACATCACCTCGTTCGACCCTTCGCAGCAGCTTCTGCTGGTGGACCGCATCGCAGCCGCCACAGACGAAGACACTCTCAGCCGCGCGCTGGACTCCGTCCAGACAGCATTCACGAAGGGCGAAGGGCATATCTGCGTCTTCGCCGAGGGGCGCCTTCGAGAGTTCTCGAACCTCTTCGAGGCCGACGGCATCCGCTTTGAAGAGCCTTCGGAATATCTTTTCAGCTACAACAGCCCTATCGGGGCCTGTCCCGTCTGCGGCGGCTACGGCAAGATTATCGGCATAGACGAGCAGCTCGTGATTCCCGACCCTACGCTGAGCGTCTATCAGGGCGCAGTGGCCTGCTGGAGGGGCGAGGTGATGAGCAAGCTCAAGGATATGCTCATAGAAAACTCCGAAATGTACGGCTTTCCCATCCACAAGCCATATATGGAGCTTTCGAAGGAGCACAAGGCTATGTTGTGGGACGGGATCGGAGATTTCCCCGGCATAAACCAGTTCTTCAAATGGGTTGAGACTCAGCGATATAAGATACAGTACAGATATATGCTCAGCCGCTACAGCGGCAAGACTGTCTGCCGGGAGTGCGGAGGCTCGCGCCTGCGCAAGGAGGCACTCTACGTGAAGGTCGGCGGACGCAACATCCACGAGCTTATGACGATGCCTGTGGGGCAGCTGGCGGAGTTCTTCGAAGGGCTCGAGCTAGATGCCTACGACAGCGCCGTCGCGGCGCGCCCGCTCAGGGAGATCCGCTCCCGCCTGAAATACATCGTTGACGTGGGACTCTCCTACCTCACCCTCGCGCGCGCTTCCAACACCCTCAGCGGCGGCGAAAGCCAGCGCATAAATCTCGTCAGCTCGCTGGGCAACAATCTCTCCGGCTCGATGTACATTCTCGACGAGCCGAGCATCGGCCTGCACGAGCGTGACACCGAGCGGATGATAGGCGTGCTCAAGCGCCTGCGCGACCTTGGCAACACGGTGATAGTCGTCGAGCACGACGAGAACATAATAAAGGCCGCAGACGAGATAATAGACATAGGCCCGCTGGCCGGCAGCAGCGGCGGACGGATAGTCTTTCAGGGGCGCATCGGCGATGCCGCGGCCGATCTTGCAAAAGATTCTCTTACAATAGATTACCTAAAAGGCAGGCGCTGCGTGCCGATGCCTTCGAAGCGCCGCCCATGGCGGTATGCGGTGGAGGTTGTCGGGGCCTGCGAGAACAATCTCAAGAACATAGACGTCAAGTTCCCGCTTCGCTGTCTGACAGTCGTGACGGGCGTCAGCGGAAGCGGCAAGAGTTCGCTTGTGGGGGACATTCTCTACCCCGCCCTCTACCGTCATCTGAATCAGGTGGGTTCCAAGCCGGGGCTTATGCGTGAGCTCAGGGGCGACCTTTCACGCATATCTTCAGTCGAATTCATAGATCAGAACCCGATCGGCAAGAGCACGCGCTCCAATCCTGTCACATATCTTAAAGTATATGACGACATTCGGAAGCTCTTTGCGGATCAGCCCTACGCCAAGATGAACGGCTACGGCCACTCGCATTTCTCCTTCAACATAGACGGCGGCAGGTGTCCGGAGTGTCAGGGAGAGGGCGTAATCCGTATTCCAATGCAGTTTATGGCAGACGTGGAGATGGTGTGCGAGTCCTGCGGCGGAAAGCGTTTCCAGAGCGACATTCTGGAAGTCAAATATCGCGGCAAGGACATAAATGACGTTTTGAATCTGAGCGTCGAGGAGGCTATCGCCTTCTTCGGCTCGCAGACAGACGACCCGGCGGCCAGGCGAATCGCCGAGAAGCTGCAGCCGCTCGTGGACGTCGGGCTCTCCTACGTCAGTCTGGGCCAGAGCAGCAGCACGCTCTCCGGCGGCGAGAGCCAGAGGATCAAGCTCGCCTCGTTTCTGAGCAAGGATTTCGACGACCGGGGCAGCATTCTTTTCATCTTCGACGAGCCTACGACAGGGCTTCATTTCTTCGACATCGAAAAGCTCCTCGGCGCCTTTAACTCGCTGCTCGCCAGGGGACATTCGATAATCGTGGTGGAGCACGACCCGTATGTCATACGCGCCGCCGACTGGGTCATAGATCTCGGTCCCGACGCCGGCGACGAGGGCGGCCGCGTAGTCTTCGAAGGCACGCCCGAATCTCTCCTCGCCTCCGACACCGCCACCGCCCGCGCCCTGAAGGCGATGTAGCATCATAAATCGTCAGTATGCCCGACGGAGCGGATATCCTTTCGTAAGCGAGCATCTCCCCTCATCGCAGCGAGCGTCGAAAGGATATCTGCTCCGCTGGCGACTTGATAGCGGCAGTATGCCCGACGGGTCAGGCGGTGATGAGGTGAAATGCCTGACCCGTCGGGCATACTGCCGCTATAGCGCGAAAATTATTGAAGATTTTTTTGGATATACGAAAAAAGTATCTACATTTGCAGTCCCAAAACAAGAGGGAACGCTTCCTTAGCTCAGTTGGTAGAGCACGACACTCTTAATGTTGGGGTCCAGGGTTCGAGCCCCTGAGGGAGCACGAAGAGAGTGACTAAGATTTTAGTCACTCTCTTTTTTTGGGAATTATATACGATTTGACCTGAAAGCGAGACGGCCTAACCCTACTGAAAAATATGCCACCCTCGGCCTTATAAGAGGGAGGGGCCCGAGCAGGCCGTAGGCCGTAGCGCCCGGGAGGGGTCCTGCGAAGCAGGACGTTTTCATAGGGTTAGGCCGCGAAGCAGGTCAAATCGTATATAATTCCCCTTTTTTTTTGCATCTTTATCAGACACATTTCAGCTCTCTGGCGTGTCTAAAACGGCAATTTTCTCGGTTTCAGACACGATATTGCTACTGAGCGTGTCTAAAATGACGATTTTTTCAATTTTAGACACGCTATAGCTACTGAACGTGTCTCGAAAGGTCATTTCGACAGAAATGAGGCCCATTCTTGAGGGGGGACCATACTTCCGCCGGTGGCCCAGAGAACGTGGGTCGCGCCAGCCTCGACGGGCAGGCCGCTGCGGTGCAGGGCCACTACGCCCTCGAAGGCCGCGCAGGCGCTCGGCTCGATGAGCAGATTTTCGCTACCGCGGAGCTGACGCAGATAGGCGAAGAGCTTTTCGTCGCTGACAGTAGCCTCACCGCAGAGGATATGCTCCAGCACGCCCCCTACGAAGGAAGAAGGCCTGCCGACTGCCAGACCGTCGGCCGCCGTGACTCCCGTCAGACCCAGATCCTGCACGGAAATGCCGCCGAAAAGGCCGCTGGCGAGGCCGGCCAGCATACACGGAGCCTGCACGGGCTCGACAAGAAAGCTCTTGACGCAGTCGCCGAAGATCTGCCTCAGACCGTAAATTATGCCGCCCGGCGCTCCGCCTACGCCACAAGGAATATAGACATATAGCGGGTGGCGGGCATCGACCGCAATGTTCATTGCAACAAGCTGCTTCTCAAGCCTTCGGCCGGCAGTAGCGTAGCCGTAAAAGAGGTCGCGGGAATTCTCGTCGTCCACGAAATAGCTGCAAGGGTCTGCCTCAGAGAGTCTTCTCCCCTCCTCGACGGCCTTGCCGTAGTCTCCTTTATACTCGACCACAGTGGCGCCGCGGCTGCGCAGAAGGTCTTTCTTCCACTGCCGGGCATCGCAGGACATATGGATTATGGCGCTGTAGCCCAGGGCGGAACTCATCAGGCCGATGCTCAGGCCGAGATTGCCCGTCGAACCCACCTGTATCTTGTGACGGGAGAAGAATTCGCGCGCCGCAGGGCCAGCAAGTTTCAGATAATCATCGTCATAGCCGTTAAGTATTCCGGCCTTCAGAGCAAGATCTTCCGTATGTTTAAGCACTTCGTAAATGCCTCCGCGGGCCTTCACGGAGCCCGACACCGGCAGATGCGAGTCCATCTTGAGCAGCAGACGGCCGCGGATGCCGCACCCGAGAGCTTCCTTCATCGACTCGATCTCCACCAGGGGCGATTCGATTATGCCTCCAGCAGGTTCAGTCTCAGGGAAATAGTGACAAATGAGCGGCGCAAAGCGACGGAGCCTCGCCTCAGCTTCGTCAACCTCAGAAGAGTCCACGCCGGGGCCGCCGAGCGAAAGAGGGTCATACTCACCGTTTTGCCAAAAAAGCGGCTCCGCCGCCTTCAACTTTTCTAAAACATCTCTGTCCATATCTCTACAAAGATAGCTATTTACAGAATTATATGCAAGTTGACACGACCGTCATTGCGAAGGCGGGGTGTAACCTTGGTCAAGACATTTCCAGCAATTCACCTTCAACAGCTACACGGCCTAGAAGCCACCAGAAGGCACTTCTGCTTTGAAGGTGAGGCAAAATTGCCTCGCCTTCAGCACCAAGGCCACCCACACTGCTCTGAGACGGGTATTACCATTGAAGGTGAATTGCGGGAAGCCGTCATCAGTTGCGGCAAGCAGATATACTTGACAATTTACAACATTTTATCCACCACATTCCGTACTATTTTGTATTTTTGCCGCCGTTGCCGCAAGGTAAAAACAAAATAACTATGGGTCATTTGAGATTTGAAGCCTTCAGGGAGGCCAGTAAAAAGAAGCCGCTGGCGGTAGAAATGCCGCAGGAGTTGCCGTCAGAATATTTCGGAGAACTTGTATTCGAAAGGAAGCAGATGCAGCAATATCTGGACGCCGACACGTTCCGCGCCCTGACCAACTGCATCGACAACAGTGCCAAACTGGACCCCGACACGGCCGACAAAGTCGCCGAAGGAATGAAGAAATGGGCCCTCGCCCACGGCGTCACCCACACGACCCACTGGTTCCAGCCCCTGACCGAAGGCACAGCCGAAAAACACGACTCCTTCCTCGAATACGACAGCAAAGGTTCTGTAATAGAATCATTTACAGGCAAAGCCCTCGTCCAGCAGGAGCCTGATGCAAGCTCCTTCCCCAACGGAGGCATCCGCGCCACATTCGAAGCCCGCGGCTACACCGCCTGGGACCCTACATCCCCTGTCTTCATACAGGAGGACACCCTCTGTATCCCTACGGTATTCGTCTCATACACAGGCGAAGCCCTCGACTATAAGACCCCTCTGAAAAAGGCGGTCAACGCAGTCACGGAGGCCGCGCTGCCGATCTGCCGCCTCTTCGACCCGAATGTCAAGAAAGTATATGCATATCTTGGCTGGGAGCAGGAATATTTCCTCGTGGACGAGGACCTCTACGCCGCAAGGCCGGACCTCGCGCTGACCGGCAGAACCCTCATAGGCCACGCCTCTTCAAAGAGCCAGCAGCTCAACGACCACTATTTCGGCGCCATACCGCCGAGAGTCGCGGCGTTTATGCGTGAAATCGAGGTCGAAGGCTACCGCCTCGGCATCCCGATCAAGACGCGTCACAACGAAGCTGCCCCGAACCAGTTCGAATTTGCCCCGATATACGGCGAAATGAACCTCGCCAACGACCAGAACCAGCTGATGATGAACGTAATGCAGAGGGTCGCGCGCAAGCACGGCTTCGTCGCCCTGCTGCACGAAAAGCCGTTCGCCGGCGTAAACGGCAGCGGCAAGCACAACAACTGGTCGCTCGGCACCGACACCGGCACGATGCTCCTCGCACCGGGCAAGGACTATATGGGCAACCTGCAGTTCCTCACCTTCTTCGTGAACACACTCGCGGCCGTGCAGCGTCACGACGGCCTGCTGAAGGCCTCCATCGCCTCCGCCACGAATGCCCACCGCCTCGGCGCGGCTGAAGCTCCGCCCGCAATAATCTCAGCCTTCCTCGGCCGCACGATGACGGAAGTTCTTCGCAAACTGCTCGAAGTGCCGTCCGACACCCCTATCGAGATTGCCGGCAAGACGGGCAAATCCGTGGGCCTCGTGGAAATCCCGCAGATATTCGTGGACAACACGGACCGCAACCGCACCTCGCCTTTCGCCTTCACGGGCAACAGGTTCGAATTCAGGGCCGTAGGATCAAGCGCCAACTGCGCAGGCGCGATGATAACTCTCAACGCCGCCGTAGCCGACCAGCTTCGCGACTTCAAGAAGGAAGTCGACGCAAGGATGGAGGCCGGAGCGCCGCTCAACATAGCCGTTATGGAGAGCCTCAAGCCTCTGATCAGCTATATCATAGACGTCATCTGCTTCGACGGCAACGGCTACACCGAAGAGTGGAAGAAGGAAGCCGCCCGCAGGGGGCTCGACACGGAAGAAAGCGTGCCCGAGATGTTCAAATGCTTCACCCGCGACGAGTCCGTAGCGATGTTCGAAAGGACAGGAGTCTTCACGAAGGTCGAACTCGAAGCCCGCAACGAGGTCAAATGGGAGACCTACAGCAAGAAGATCCAGATCGAGGGACGCGTTTTCAGCCGCATAGCCCTCAACCACGTGATACCCGTGGCGATAGAATACCAGTCGAAGATTCTGGAAAATATCCGTCTCAAGAAAGAGGCCTTCGGCTATGACTACGAAAGTATGGCATCTGTCGAAATCGAAATTGCCCGGCATCTTGCCCGCCACATAGCGGATGTGCGCGACAGCGTCACGGAAATGACTGAAGCTCTGGCAAATGCGCGTCGCATCGAAGATGCCTGCCAAAGGGCCGTAGCATTCCAGGCGATTGCCGGCAAATTCGAAAGAATCCGCCGGAGCATCGACGCCCTCGAGGAAATCGTGGACAACGAACTGTGGCCTCTGCCGAAATACAGGGAACTGCTCTTCACAAACTAAAGCTATCCAGAAGCTCTCCGAGGGCCGAACGCACTTCGACCGTCAGGGACTTTTCCGTAACCGTCACGACGGCGGCTGCGCAGTCACCCGTCGCCTTGAGGTCCAGCACCTTTTCGTGGATGCCGTCAGAGTACATCTCCTCTTCCGGAACGCGGTACTTGCTGCCGGAGGAGCCCATATCCAGATACCACGTGCCGCCTACGTTTCCGGTCCTGGAATATTTGTGGTCGTGACCGCCTATGAAAAGGTCAACCCCCGCCTCGGCGAACGCCTCCGTCCACAAAGGGCGCATATTCTTGGCCACTCCCGAATCTGTATTGTCGGAGCCGTAAACGGACTTGTGGCCGAAGACCACAAAGTGGTTATAGCGGCCCTTCAAAGATGCGGCTAATTCTTTAAGCCATTGAGCCTGAGCATTATATGTAGAATCTATGCTGGTATTCGAATCTCCCGTGTCGAGGCCTGCGAAAAGCACGCCTCCCCACAGGAACCAGAAGTTCGAATTGCGGCACTCGGGGATTCCGTTGGCTGGATTGCAGAACATCGTGTTGTAGCCGGCCGGGGTCTGCATCATCCAGATGTGGCCGTCGGGCTTCTTGTGGCCCCAGTATTCGTGGTCGCCCGGGGTGCCGGCGTGAGGGTGGTTTCTGAAGAAAGGATGGCCGAGGGCCCACTCCCACTCCTCCTGCGCCCAGCCGTGGTCCGTGTAGTCGCCGCTGCACACGGAGAGGACCGCCTCTCCCCCGACAAGCGAATCGAGAGCCGAGAGAAGAGGATATGAATTCTTATTGAAAGAAGGCTGTAAATCTATGAAAGCCACGAATTTCCAAGGCTTGCTGCCGCCACGGGGAGCGGTGCGGAGGCGGCCTGCCTGAGATGTCTCCCGGCCGAGCCTTACTCTATAGATATACTCCTTGTCCGGCCTCAGGCCGTCCACTCTCGCGCGGCAGATGTATTCGCTCCACACGTCGAGCGAGGGTTCGTGGTCCTTGAGGCTCCAGAAGGTCTCTTCGGGAGCGACTGTGCGGGCATTTTTGAAGGACGGGTCCGTCGCGACCGTAAGTTCCAGCACGCTTCCAGGCTCGGAGCAGTGCCAGTTGAAGCCCGCCTCTCGGGCCGCGTCCTCTCCGGGCGAAGAGACGAGGAATCTGAACGCCGCCAGCAGAATGCAAAGCAGTTTCATAGGCTAAAGGAATTTGAGGCTGCCGCCGCCATCGTCGACGGAAAGTTCCACCTCTCTGCCCTCGTAGAGGCTGTAGTTCGGGTGCTCGTGGCCGCAAGGGAAGCCGTAGAGGACCGGACAGTCGAGGTCTTTTGTGTAATCGTTTATCAGGTCAAGCACTCCCCTCTGCCATTCGTCCTGGCCTCCAATGTCGGTGAACTGGCCGATTATCAGGCCTTTGAGGCGCTTCAGGTAGCCTCCCAGGCGGAGGGTGTTGAGCATACGGTCTACCGTGTACATCCTTTCGTCGATGTCTTCGATGAAGAGGATCGTGTCCTCATCGAAATGGTTCTCTACAGGGGTGCCGAGGGTTGAGATCATAAGGGCGAGGTTGCCTCCGAAAAGGCGGCCGCGGGCCTTGCCGGGGCGGCTGTATTCGTGCGCTCCTACGGTGTAGCCTTCAAGGCAACCGAAGAGGGCGTCGTGGAGGAATTTCTCGGAGATGTCGGCGTCTTTTTCGCCGCCGAAGGAGTTGAGCGACGGCATAGCGCCGTGCAGGGATTCGATGCGGCGGGAGGAGAGCATTGCGTGGAATATGGTTATGTCGCTGAAGCCGACGATCCACTTCGGGTATTTGACGAGCAGGCTTTTGTCGAGAGCCGCAATGGTGTGCATTGAGCCGTAGCCGCCGCGAAATGATATAAGCGCCTTTACTTCAGGGTCCCGGAGGGCTTCTTCGATGTCCGCCGCGCGGTCCTCGGGCGTGCCGGCGAAGTCGCCCGGCAGGACGTCCGCTATGTGACGGCCCATCTTTATCTTGAGTCCCCATCCTTCGAGGACGTCTCTCCAATACTGCGCCTTGAGCGCCTCCGGCTTAGGGCACGAAGCCATTGCCAGCAGCGCCACCGTGTCGCCTTTTTTCAAAAATTCCGGTCTGAGATACTTTTCCATATGTTTCGTTTTATTTAGTTGTCATTCAATCCCGGCGTCAACGCGGCAGTATGCCCGCAGGGGCGTGCTGCGATGAGGTGAAATGCCCGCCCCCTGCGGGCATACTGCTGCTTTATGACGCCTTGTCGCATTATCACAGCGTCACGGACTTCCTTTCGTAAGCGAGCATCTCCCCTCATCACAGCGAGCGTCGAAAGGAAGTCCGCGACGCTTCGCGCGTTGAAGATTGCCGGCTCTGCGGATATTTCGCCGCGGCGGGCTGCGATGAGGTGAAATGCCCGCCGCGGCGAAATATCCGCAGAGCCTCTAGCGAAACAGGGCATTCCCTGCGTAAGCGAGCATCTCCCCTCATCACAGCGAGCGTCGCAGGGAATGCCCTGCTTCGCCAAAGGCTTCATTTCAATTATTATGCGAATATAGGCAAAATATTCATAAATTATTGTTACTTTTGTAGGATTTTTAATAGACTGCACTGAATATGTATACAAAAGAAGGTAAACTATACGTGGCGCACTGTGACAGCGGGCCGCTTGAGATAATCGGCAAGATGGCCAACCGCCACGGCCTCATAGCCGGAGCCACCGGCACGGGCAAGACCGTAACCCTCCAGGTTCTGGCCGAAACTTTCTGCCAGGCGGGCGTACCTTGCTTTATGGCAGATATGAAAGGCGACCTGTCCGGCATAAGCAGAGCCGGCAAGATGAGCGGCTTCATAGAGAAAAGATGCTCCGAGTTCGGCATCTCCGATCCGGTCTTCGCCTCCTGCCCTACAAGATTCTTCGACGTCTTCGGCGAGCAGGGCTTCCCGATGCGCACCACCGTGTCGGCAATGGGCCCGCAGCTCCTCTCCCGCCTTATGGGCCTCAACCAGGTACAGAGCGGAGTGCTCGACATCGTCTTCAGGGTAGCTGACGACAACAACCTGCTGCTCATAGACTTGAAAGACCTCAAGATGATGCTTGCCTTCGTTGCGAAAAACTCAGCGAAGTTCACCACTGAGTACGGCAACGTCTCCTCAGCAAGCGTCGGCGCCATCCAGAGAGCTCTCCTTTCAATAGAAAACGAAGGCGGCGACAAGTTTTTCGGCGAGCCGGCCTTCGACGTGGAAGACCTCATCGACACTGAAAAAGGCCTCGGCGTGATGAACGTCCTCGCGGCAGACAAACTTATGCTCAATCCGAAGCTCTACTCGACCTATCTCCTGTGGCTTCTGACCGAACTCTACAGCCGCCTGCCGGAAGTCGGCGACCGGGATCTCCCTAAACTCGTATTCTTCTTCGACGAAGCCCATATGCTCTTTGAGGGCACATCCAAGGCCCTGACAGACAAGATAGAACAGGTCATCCGCCTGATCCGTTCGAAGGGCGTCGGCATATATTTCATCACGCAGTCTCCGTCAGACGTGCCGGTGGCAATCCTCGGCCAGCTCGGAAACCGTGTGCAGCACGCCCTCCGCGCCTTCACTCCGCAGGACCAGAAGGCCGTCCGCACCGCTGCGCAGACATTCCGCGCCAACCCATCCTTCAAGACCGAAGAAGCCATTATGGACCTTGGCACTGGCGAGGCCCTGGTCTCATTCCTCGACGAGAAAGGCTCTCCTTCAGTGGTGGAGCGCGCCAAGATCCTCTTCCCTCTGAGCCAGATAGGCGCCGTGACGCAAGAGCAGCGTGAGGCCGTCAACGACTCCGCTCCGCGCCATATAAAAGAGTACAACAGCTTCTTCGACCGCGAAAGCGCATATGAAGTGCTCACGGAAGTAAACGAAAAGCTGGAGGAGGAAAAAGAGGAAGAAAAGGAGAAGGAGAAAAAGGAAAAGGCGAAAAAAGAGACTGCGAAAAAGCAGAAACAGAGCTCAAATATCAAAAGGACCATATTCGGCACGATCCTCGGCGCCGCCGCGACAAGCTTCGCCCGCAGCCTTGGCACACAGGCTGCCAAAAGCGTAACCAAAAAATCGGGCACCTCCGGCTCCATTGTGAGCAAAGCCGCCAGGACCGCCACCACAACCGCCACCCGCAAAGTAACGGAAGAAATCCTAAAAAGCATCTTGAAATAGCCGCTATGACAGCATTTTTCCTTGCACTCTACAGATTTTTCAAATCGCACAAAGCGATATTTTATACAATAGTAATCGCATCGTTCGCAGTTTTCGTCTATTTCGGCCTGCAGGTGAAGCTCAAGGAGAACATCCTCGACCTTCTCCCGAAGACTGAAGCCAGCTCCGACTGCGCCGTAGCCTTCAGCAACGTGAAGGTCAAGGACAAGATTTTCCTCGAGGTCGTGCCGACAGGTGAAGTATCCCCCGAGGAGAACGCCGCAGCAATGGACAGCCTCGTAGCGATACTGACCGAAAACGACACCAAGGGCCTGATTGGCAACTGCCTCTACAAGATAGACACGGACGACCTGATGAACCTCATATACTACGGTATGGACGCCTTTCCGTGCCATTTCTCCGAGAATATGCAGGGAGCGTTCGACAAATATCTGACAAGCGAGACAATCGAGACCGTAGCGGGCGGCCAGTCGCCGGTAGCTATGCCGCAGACAGGTTTCTCGCTAATCGACAAGCATCTTTTCGCCCCTGACAGCACCTTCGCGCTGGCATTCATCTCCCCGGGTTTCGACGGTATGGAGACCAATATCGGCAATGCCTTCGAAAACCTTATGCTCAAGAGCATCCGCCGGTTCAAGCAAAGCACCCCGGGCTACGACGTCTATTACCACGGTTCCCCGATCGAGGGCACCTTCAATTCGCGGCAGGTGAAGAAAGACATCTACTGGACAGTGGGAATATGCCTTATCCTGATATGCATTCTGATAGCCATAAGTTTCAAGAGCAGAAGCACTTTGCTGCACCTGCTCGCGCCTGTGGTGTACGGAGTCTTCTTCTCTCTGGCCTGCATAAAATGGATTTTGGGAAGCATATCTATAATTGGGCTCGGAATCGGCGCGATAGTGCTCGGCGTCGCACTGAGCTACTGCCTGCACGTGCTCACGCACCACAAGTTCGTCAGCGACGTGGAGACCGTCATCAGGGAGCAGGCAAAGCCCGTGTGCCTTGGCTGCATCACCACGATCGGCTCTTTCGCGGGCCTGCTCTTCACCTCGAGCGAGCTGCTGCGCGGCTTCGGCGTTTTCGCCTCGCTGGCCCTCATCGGCACCACCTTCTTCGCGCTGGCGTTCCTGCCGCAGTTCTTCAATGACTCCAACACTGAAAAGAACGAGAAAATCTTCAGCCTCATAGACCGCTTCAACGACCTGCAGCCGGACCGCAGCAAGATTGCCGTCTCGCTGATGGCTGTCGCAATCGTAGTTTTCATAGCATTCTCCGGCAAGGTCAAGTTCGACAGCGACCTGAACAACATAGGCTACAAGGAGCCTAAAGTAGTCTTCTCCGAAAATCTCTACGACGACCACGTCAACGGCTCCGCCTGCAGTATGTATTTCGCCGCGCACTCGTCGGACCTCGACAGCGCGATAGTCCTCGGCAGGGCCGTCTATCCTGTCCTCGACTCTCTGAAGGAGGCGGGACTCATCTATAGCTACAGCGGCACCGACGGCATTCTGGTGCCCGAGGCTGAACAGATTGCCAACATAGAAAGATGGAAGGCCTACTGGACTCCGGCAAGGAAGGCGGAGGTCTTCCCGATGCTTGAAGAGGCATCCGAAAAGTACGGCTGGACAGAGTCCACCGGCTTTGACATACCGCAGACCTTCAAGCTGATGACGGAAGCGGACTTCTCGCCTGTATCTCTCTACGAATACGGGGCCGTACCTGAAGCGCTTATGTGCAACTACGTGGAGCAGAACGCCGACGGATGGCTTGTCTTCACTAACGTCAAGATGGATGAAGAACACAAGACGCAGGTCTGCGACGCCATTGCGTCTCTTGACGGAATGGTTGTCCTCAATCCGTTCTACTACACCGGAGATATGGTGGAAATAATCCACAGCGACTTCAACATAGTGCTGCTCGTCTCCTCGATTTTCGTATTTGTGGTATTGCTTCTGTCATTCAAGAACCTTATTATAGCACTGATAGCATTTATGCCGATGATGCTGAGCTGGTACATACTTCAGGGTATAATGGCTCTGCTGGGAATTGAATTCAATCTGATCAACATTCTGATATCGACCTTCGTGTTCGGTATCGGCGTGGACTACAGCATCTTCGTGATGACAGGCCTCATCGGTGAGCTAAGGAGCGGCAACCGCTCCCTGCTGCGCGCCCACAAGGCCGCAATATTCTTCTCGGGCTTCTCTCTGATAGTTGTCATCGGTTCTCTGACCTTCGCCACTCACCCTGCGATCCGGTCGACCGGCATCGTTTCCCTTATCGGAATGGTCACTACAATTTTGATTACCTATATCCTGCAGCCGCTGGTTTTCCGTCTTGCGATGAAAAACGAAACGCTGCGCAGGCAAGCACTCAAGACAAAATGAAAAAACTTCTAATTGCTCTGTCAGCCCTCTTTCTGGGCCTTTCGATGAGCGCACAGACAGGCGAAGAGATTCTCGCCAAAATTGAAAATTCAAACGCCAAGGGCGTAAGCATAGAGCACAAGTTCACGGAGGTGCGAAGCTGGGCCGACAATTCGCGCAAGGCCGTCACTCTTGACGGCAATCTTGTCTGGAAGGACGGCAATCTCCGGATGGATTATTCCAACGGCGACAAGTTCAGCATCGAAGGCGCGAAGATGACGATTCTTCGCGGCGGCAAGAGTCAGGTCTTCGACCTTACAAAGAATATGATGATGAGGAATCTGAGCAACGCCCTGACCCTCGCCTTCCACGGCCGTATGGCGGAGCTGGCCAACGATCAGAAAGCCAGGATTCTGGCCACTAAGGAAGGGGGCGACTTCATAGTGACTTTGAGCGCCACTCAGAAGGCCGCGCGCGGCTACAACCGCATCGAGGTCCGCTACAATGCGAAGAATTGCAGGATCAAGTCTATGCGGATGGACGAATTCAGCGGCCTGTCCACTTCATACTCAATTGAATAGTTTCGAACAGTTCCTCCGGGAGGAAAAAATAGAATACAGCCTTTCTGCGGAAGGGCTGTACCTGTTTCCCGACAGGCCTCTTCGGATTATGCCGGTGGGGGTCCGCGGGCCGTTTCCTTCTGAAGCCGCTGCGGATACGATTTATCTGTACGAAGATCTCTGGCGGCGCGGCGGAAATGTGGTGCGCGAGAGGATTCTCGCCCATCTGGGCCGCTGGCGCAGCGTCTTTGCCCGCAACTGCCGCGTGGAGAAGCTCGATACGCCTCTCTCCGGCGACTTTCTGTCGAGGTATCACGCCTACGGAGCGGCGCGGAGCAAATATCGGTACGGGTTGGTTGTCTGCAAGGGGCCTCTTGCGGGAGAGCTTGTCGCGGTGGCGACGTTCTCGGCGGGAAGGCCGATGCAGCGCGAATGCGGCATTCTCGAGTCGTACGAGTGGGTGCGCTATGCTTCGCTGCCGGGCGTTCGCATAGCCGGAGGTATGGGAAAGTTGCTTCAGGCGTTTGTCGATGACGTTCACCCAGAGGAAGTTATGTCGTATGCGGATCTGGAATGGTCCGACGGGGGCGTATATCGCGCTCTGGGCTTTCGGGAGGCCGGCCGCCGCGCGCCCGTCGATTTCTATGTCGATACTCTCACGTGGGAGCGCATCTCCCTTGCCAAGCTCGCCCGCGACCGCCGCTACCGCGACGCCCTCCCCGACCCCTGCAGCGGCCGCTACCTCAAAATCCGCAACCTCGGCAGCATCAAGTACCTCAAGGCGTTATAGCGGCCGGTGCGGGCTGCGATGAGGTGAAATGCCCGCCCCGTCGGGCATACTGCCGCAATAACGCTGCGACAAGTTCATATGGTGGCATTCGGAGCGGACATTCTTTCGTAAGCGAGCATCTCCCCTCATCACAGCGAGCGTCGAAAGAATGTCCGCTCCGAATGCCGGCAGAGGGGACATTCCACCGGGTCAGGCGGTGATGAGGTGAAATGCCTGCCCCGGCGGAATGTTCCCTCTGCCGTAGCGGTCAGTACTTTACGACGGTGTGGCGGTGGTTGCGGGAGAGGGTGACGGAGAAGTGGGCGCCGGAAGGGACGCCTGCGAGGATGGCCTCGGAGACAGGGTCTTCGACGTAACGCTGGAGAGCGCGCTTCAAAGGGCGGGCGCCCATCTGCGGGTCGAAACCCTCGTCGGCGATGAACTTGCGCGCCGACGGAGCGATCGAGAGCGTATAGCCCATCTGCCGCAGGCGGCCGAGAATGTCCGCAAGCTCGATGTCTATGATCTTCAATATATCCTCCTTCGAAAGCGAATTGAAATATACCTGCTCGTCGAGGCGGTTAAGGAACTCAGGCGTAAACACCTTACCTAAAGCCTTGTCTATAATCGACTTGCGCGCCTGCACACTTTGTCCCTTCTCTGATGCGTCGGTCACGAAACCGACTCCGGAGCCGAAATCGCGCATCTCTCGCGAGCCGATGTTGGAGGTCAGTATCAGGACTGTGTTGCGGAAATCTATGTAGCGACCGGCGCTGTCGGTCAGGCGACCTTCGTCCAGCACCTGCAGGAGCATATTGAATATGTCGGGATGGGCCTTCTCGACCTCGTCCAGGAGCACCACTGAATATGGCTTGCGGCGTACCTGCTCCGAAAGCTGACCGCCCTCGTTGTAGCCGACATAGCCCGGAGGGGCGCCGACCAGACGGCTGGATGAGAATTTCTCACCGTATTCGCTCATATCTATGCGGATGAGATTGTCCGTGGAATCGAACAGAAATTCGGCTATCTTCTTGGCCAAATGCGTTTTACCTACTCCGGTAGGCCCCAGGAAGAGGAATGTGCCGATAGGCTTTCCGGGATTTCGCAATCCGGCCCGGCTGCGGCGGATAGCGCGCACTACCTTGCCAAGCGCCTCGTCCTGACCCACAACCACACCCTTGAGATCACTCTCCATACGGAGCAGCCGAGCGCTTTCTCCGGAAGCGACCTTCGTGGCCGGCACGCCGGTCATCACCGACACTACCGAGGCGATGTCATCTTCGGTGACGCTCCTTACCGGGCAACCGTCCGCCCCTGAGAGAGCCTCCAGAGCCGCCTCCTTCTCTTTCTCCACCACGTGCAGCTCGGCGGCGCGACGGAAATCGCCGCTGCGGGCGGCTTCGCGCTTCTCCTGGCGCAGCGCGGCCATCTCCTCTCCTGCCACCGAAGCCTCAGGGGAGACAGGAACGGCGCTTATATGCGCCCTGGCTCCGGCCTCATCCAGCACATCGATTGCCTTGTCCGGCAGGCAACGGTCCGGTACATATCTCTGCGTCAGCGAGATACAGGCCTTCAGCGCAGCTTCGTCATACTTGACGCAGTGGAATTCCTCGTAACGGCCCTTGATGCCCTGAAGTATGGCGAGGGTCTCGTCAAAGGAGGTCGGCTGCACGATGACTTTCTGGAAGCGGCGCTCCAAAGCGGCGTCCTTCTCTATATGTTCGCGGTATTCGTCCAATGTGGTCGCGCCGATGCACTGAACCTCTCCGCGCGCGAGAGCCGGCTTGAGCAGATTCGCCGCGTCGAGCGAACCCGGAGCGGAACCTGCGCCCACGAGAGTGTGGAGTTCGTCTATGAACAGAATTATGTCGGGATCTTTTTTGACCTGCGAGACGATTGACTTCAGCCTCTCTTCGAACTGGCCGCGGTATTTAGTGCCGGCCACGAGGGCGCCCAGATCGAGCGAGACGATCCGCTTGCCGGCAAGCGTCACGGGCACTTTCTTTTCGGCGATGCGCTGGGCAAGGCCCTCCACTATCGCCGATTTGCCGGCGCCGGACTCGCCTATGAGTACGGGGTTGTTTTTCTTGCGGCGGCTGAGAATCTGCGCAATCCTCTCTATCTGAGCATCTCTGCCGACGACGGGGTCCATCTGCCCGCTTCTTGCGGCGGCTGTAAGGTCGTAGCCGTAGGCGTCGAGCATCGAAGCGGATGCCTTCTCGCCGGAGGCAGGCTCCGGCTGCCCGGGCTCGTCCCCCACCGTGTTTTCAATGAGGCTGCGGATTGCTTCTGGAATCTTTTCCAGAGAGATGTTGGAATTTTCGAGGGCAGTGGTGCAGGCGCCGCTCCAGTTGGTGAAGATTTCGGCCATCAGGTGAGCCGGGGTCATATGGGCAAGGTGCAGTCTGCCGCAGGAGGCGATTATTTCCGGCTCAATGCCAAACATCCGTGGATAAATTTTATACATAGTGCGTAAATAGGGG
>R20__coassemble_624_pt1 | contig 24599 bp, 27 predicted proteins | sample R20__metabat2_high_PE_056 | metagenome-assembled genome bin R20 | reverse complement strand
GTTTTAAATGTTAAACTTTATATAAACCGTCCGGAACTTTTACCGGACACACATGTAGTTATTGTATTCATGATGAATTCTTGTTTAAGCGAGTGTGAGCGATTGGGCGGCTTGCCAAAGCTACGTCCACCTGTTTTTAAAAATACAGAGCATCCAATTCCGTCGAATTAAATGCTCTGTAAGGGTTTTTCAGTGTATCTGAAGGCGCTTATCTCTTCAACTGAAGTACAATAACTGGTGCAAATTTACGGACTTTTTTCTGATTTGCAAGAGCAAGTTTGAGAAAATGAATGACTATAGACTCTGCATTGCTTGACTCGCTGACGGCTGCGGCCAAGGCTTCGGCTGAGGCATCGCAGGACGACGGAGACGGTGGTGGTGCTGCGGGGGTGTCTGGAGGAGATTTTCTACGAGCCGGGGGCCGAGGCGGTGGTGGACGGCGATTCGCGCTGCGCGGATGTGTGCCGCCGAAGGGTTGTGCGGGAGACGGAGCGTTTCCGTCTGGAGGCGGCAGGTCCGCTGCAGGGCCTGAGCATCCCCGTGGGCCAGTGGCACACCGTGAACGTCCTCGAGCCCACCGTCATCCTCGAGTGCAAGGACGGCCCCTATGAGCCCATCGGGGAGGAGGATATCCTGGAATTAGGTTAGAGAAAACCGTGGAGAAAGTTTTGTAACTTGCGGGGAAATGATATTGATATGACTATGGAAAATATGGAAGAGAGGAATGAATTGATGTTATATACCTCGGAAGAGATTCGTTCAAGAATCGTTACTTTCAGAGGAATCCCTGTTCTGATGGATGCGGATATTGCATTGTTGTACAATGTAAAGACGATTGTACTCAATCAGGCGGTAAAGCGTAACGAGAAGCGTTTTCCTGAACGATACAGATTCCAATTGACAGAGGAGGAGAAGAAGCAACTTATCACAAATTGTGATAGGTTCGCCAACTTGAAACATTCCAGCTATCTGCCTTTTGCCTTCACCGAACAGGGTGTAACGCAGTTGTCGGCTATTTTGAGGTCCGATGTTGCTGTGGAGATGTCAATCCGTATCAATGACGCTTTTCACGCGATGCGACATTTCCTGGTTGCCAATGCCGGAATCTTTCAGCGGCTTGACAGTGTTGAGCGGAGCTTGATTGAGTACAAGGCCGATACGGACAACAAGATTGAGCAGATTCTCCAGAGGATGGATGAGCAGGAACCGCCGATGCTGCCGGAGCAACTATTTGCCACGGGATGTGTGTGGGATGCATACGCGTATGTTTGCGACTTGGTTAGAAGTGCCAAGGGTCGCATCGTGCTGATTGATAATTTCGTGGATGACAGGGTGTTGAAGATTTTGGACAAGCGCTCGGCTGGTGTCTCGGCGACGGTGCATACTCGTTATACGGAGCAGTTCGAGCTGGACCTTGCGAAGCATAATGAGCAGTGTGCCCCGATTGAGCGGGTGCAGCTGCCGATGCATATTCACGACAGGTTCCTGATTGTCGATTCCGATGTCTATCTGCTCGGGGCCAGTGTGAAGGATATGGGCAAGGGCCTCTGCGCCATCACCAAGGTCGGCTTCACCGCCGAGCAGGTGCTGGGGTTGGTGAAGTGAGGTGGAAGGGTAGTGCCAGTGCGGGGAAGGTTAAGCCCCTTCGGTCGCTGCGCTCCCTTCGGGGCTTCTCCTCCTGTTCGGCTCGGCATAGGATGAATGCTTCGCATTGCGACGCTGCCGCCAAGGCATTCGTGAGCAAGCTCCCGATGCCCTGTCGTCATCATCGCATTCGGCTGTCGCCGAATCATCCTCTGCTCTCGCTCTCCGCCGTCGGTTCAACGGCAACAAGATGATCACGACTTCCGGCGGCGGAGCGCTGATTACCCCCGATGCGTCGGGCTGGCAGCAGGTGATGTGGCTGGCGACGCAGGCTCGCGATTCGTATCCTTACTACCAGCATTCGGCCATCGGCTACAATTACCGTATGTCGAACATCTGCGCGGGCATCGGTCGCGGGCAGATGAGCGTGGCGGATGCGCATATCGCCCACCACAAGCGGGTGCAGGCGCTCTACGAGGAGCTGCTCGCGGATGTGCCGGGGGTGAAGGTGCACTGCCAGCCTTTCGAGGTTCGTACAGACGCGAGTGACTCGCGTGTGTACGAAAACGGCGCGGCGGGGCAGGTGGGCCGCTTCGATTCGAACTACTGGCTCTGCACGATCGAGCTGGACCCGTCGCTGCGGGTTGTCGGCCAGGACCAGGCCTATAAGGAGGTGGTCAAGACCGCCGTCGGCGGCGCTGCGGGTGTGATCCACGTGGTGGACTCCCCGGTAACCGACTGCCAACCGAACGACAACGTCGAGGCCCTGCGAGTGTTTATGCTCGGCAAGAAGGTTGAGGCCAGGCCCGTTTGGAAGCCGATGCATCGGCAGCCGGTGTATGCCGGTTGCCCGGCGTACCTGAACGGCGTCTCCGAGTCTGTGTTCAAAGTCGGCATGTGCCTCCCCGCCGGACCGTGGGTCAGCGAGGAGGATGTGAGGTACATCGTGGAGTGTATCAAGGAGGCGATTGCCAATAATTGATTCTTGTATTTTGCAAGTGCCTGACTGCCAGCGAAATAAATTTTCGCAAAATCCTTCTTATTGCCAATAACTCTGCCGAAATTTGGGGAAGGAAAAGAAATATGAATTTTATAGAAAATCGGATATATGGACAGACAGACGATAATCGGCTATAAGTCGCAGTTTGACGCCATTGCTCATTATATTGAGAGCGATGACGGCAAGGAGCAGGTGGAGGTGTGGTTCGCTCGCGAGCTGCAGCAGCAACTCGGCTATGCCCGGTGGGAGAATTTCCAGTCGGCGATAGGTAGGGCTATTGATTCGTGTAAGTCGCAGAATGTCAGCGTGGATGACCATTTTCGTGGAGTCACGAAAATGGTCGCTCTGGGTAGCGGTTCCGTAAGGGATGTACAAGACTTTATGCTCACCCGCTATGCCTGCTACCTCATTGCCCAGAACGGTGACCCTAAGAAGGAGAAGGTGGCGTTTGCGCAGAGCTATTTCGCTGTCCAGACCCGAAAGGCGGAGCTGATTGAGGAGCGGTTGGCGTTGCTCTCGAGGCTTGAGACCCGCGACCGTCTCCGCAGCAGCGAGAAGCAGCTGTCGCAGAATATCTATGAGCGTGGCGTGGACGACAAGGGCTATGGCCGGATCCGTTCTAAGGGTGATGCAGTGCTTTTCGGCGGGCATACCACGGAGGATATGAAGCGGCGGCTCGGGGTGAAGGAAACGCGGCCTCTGGCGGATTTCCTGCCGACGCTGACCATCGCCGCGAAGAACCTTGCCACGGAAATGACCAACTACAACGTTGAGCAGAAGGACCTCTACGGCGAGTCGCCGATTACGCAGGAACACATGCAGAACAATGCCAGTGTGCGCAAGATGCTGGGCGAGCGTGGCATAAAGCCGGAGGAACTCCCCGCTGCGGAAGACATCAAGAAGGTGGAACGCCGTGTTGCCACGGAGGAGAAGAAGATTGAGCGGAGCTCGGCGAAGCTGCCGAAGAAGTCTTAGGGTGCAATATAAAATGCGACAAACTGCGGATTGTGGGATGTATAATGTCTATGTGGGCAAGCCGGAGATATTGTACTCGATTTCGAGTATTTGACTATAATCTGACTGAAAGTAACAGAGAAAAAGTAATAGAGTTGGTTGAGGAGCTGGGCAGCGGAACGCGGGTTGAAACGAAGAGTGGCGTAAAAAGTGGCGTAAAAGATGGCGCAAAATAACTGACTGAGCGCCAGAGGCTTATTTGTTTGATGCTCCGGGAGAATGGCCGAAAGGACGGAGCGTGGCGGGTCGGAGAGTGATCTGGAGGTCACAGATTGTGACCTCCATTATGTCATCACAAATTGTGATAGGATGCGGCTCTTGATGATAGAGTTGATGATAGAGTTGCGTATGAGTCTTTAACGGTTGACAGGTATCTGGCTTCGCATTCGGATGAGCTCAAGCACAACGGTTATATTTTAAGTAAGGGTAAACAGCTGAAAGAGTTCAAGTTGCAATTTGGTCACCTTATAAATGAGGCGAGCAAAACTACGCAACTCGGACTGTTTGATTTCCGCTCTTTCCTGAATCTGGGGATGCTGCTTTCGGAGACAGGCCTCTGGGGTGTGAGTGGCGCCACCCCTTCCGCCAAAACTGATGGCGGGAGCAAACTGACTGACAGACAGAAGGATGTGCTTCGCGAATTTGTTCGAGATGCGAGCGTTACGTCTGAACATTTGGCGGAAGCCCTTGGTATGGGCCGAAGGTCGGTGGAGCGTGAGATTGCCGTGCTTCGCAATGCGGGTTACATTGCGAAGTCGGGCAGGGACAATCGCAACCCGCAAAGTGTGGTAAATTACGCACTGATGGCAAGTGGTGGTTCGGTAATTCCGAATAACGACGAAATGAGGGTGGAATTTCGTCGTTATTCTGCCTTAGGCTTCGCTATTTATCCGCTATTTATCCGCTATTTATCCGCTATTCCTGCTCTCGTAAAACGATGTGATTTACGAGCAAATTACGAGCGAAGTTGTGGAATTTGGCTGGAGGCGGCGATTGTGGACCGCTACGCGAAGACGGGGAGGAAAAGACGCGAAGCGGCTTAACAGATGATCACGACCTCCGGCGGCGGAGCGCTGATTACCCCCGATGCGTCGGGCTGGCAGCAGGTGATGTGGCTGGCGACGCAGGCTCGCGATTCGTATCCTTACTACCAGCATTCGGCCATCGGCTACAACTACCGGATGGGACAACCGACGTAGCGAGCGAGAGCAGAGACCAAGCTCGCTTGGGCTATGCCGAGCCGCAAGGAGGAACCGATGGAGCAGCGAGCGGAGAGGCCAAACTTGTTTGGACTATCCCGAGTCGCGACAGAGGAAAAGCCGAAGGCTTAAAAGCCCGAAGGGCTTAACATCTGCGCGGGTATCGGTCGCGGACAGATGAGCGTGGCGGATGCGCATATCGCCCACCACAAGCGGGTGCAGGCCCTGTATGAGGAGCTGCTCGCGGATGTGCCGGGGGTGAAGGTGCACTGCCAGCCTTTCGAGGTTCGTACAGACGCGAGTGACTCGCGTAATGTACGAAAATCATTATCTTTGCGGCCGTTATGTCAAAAAAATCAGTAAGAACACGGCTTGCCGTTGCACTCGGTGTCTTTGTGGCGCTGGTTGCTTATTCGCCTGATGCCGGAGCGCAGGAGACTCCCGACAACAGTTTCGGCGGATGGATATTCGCAAAAGTCTCCCACAACTTCAAAAGCGGCATATACGCCAGCGCATACGTTCAGCACAGAAATTTCCAGTTCAGCCGCCTGGAATGCAATTTTGCCCGCATCAGTGCCGGATACAAAATACTGCCGTGGCTGAAGGCGGGATTGAATTACGTGCCTATGTGCGAGCCCGGCAATGTCTGGAAGCACTATGCGGAGCTGGACGTTGTCGCCACGTTCAAGACCGGCGATTTCAAGATAAGCCTGCGGGAGCGCTACCGCCACGGTTTCACCAACGGCAAAAACGAGCTTCGCTCCAATCTGAATGTGGCATACAGTATTCCAAACAGCAAGTTCGGCGTATATGTCGGCCCGGAGGTTTTCACTTGGGGAAATGAGTGGAAAAAGACAAGGCATTATGTCGGCGGCACCTATGATATTACCTCCTGGATGCAATTCGAGGCCTTTTATATGTATTATGCTTTCAACGGCTCTCCGGCTGAGAACGTCCTGGGACTGGGTATGAATTTTAATTTATAGAGCAATAATGAACAAGGTAATCAGCAATGCAAGGGAAACCTGGGTTGACTGGCTGCGCGTCATCGCCTGCTTTATGGTGATGATTGTGCACAGCACGGAACCGTTCTACCTCGGAGGGGAGGGGACTCTGGTGAGGAGCGCTGCTGACGGGTTTTGGGCGGCGCTGATGGATTCGCTGGTGCGCAGCTGTGTGCCGCTGTTTATCATCGCATCGTCCTACCTGCAGTTCCCGGTGCATTATCCTACGGGTAAGTTTCTGAGGCGCAGGGCCGTACGCGTTCTGGTTCCCCTGCTTGTCTGGTCTGTGGTCTATGCCCTGGTCTGGGGCGAGCCGGTGGAGAATTTCACGAACCTTCTGCAGAATTTCAACTATGCGGCAGGGCACCTCTGGTTCGTGTATATGATTTTCGGACTGTACCTCGTTATGCCGCTGCTCTCGCCCTGGGCGGAGAGGGTCGGCAGGCGCGAGCTGAGCATCTATCTGCTAATCTGGCTTTTCACCACCATCATCCCTTTCATTCGCGTCTCTCTCGGGGGCACTCCGCCGTACATCAGCGGCCCTTCCGGCATCCCCAATCCGGCCAAATTCCCCCTCTGGGGTGAGGCCAGCTGGAATGCCAACGGCACCTTCTACTATGTCAGCGGCCTGGTGGGATACCTGCTTGTCGGCCTGTATTTCAGGAAGTTCGCTCCGCAGTGGTCGCGGCGCAAAGCCATAATCGCCGGCCTCGCATCCTACGCAGCCGGCTTTGCAATTGCCTTCGGCGGCTTCCGCGCACTGATGCTAAAAGACGCCACCGCCTTCCCGTTCGAAGGGCCGGTCAGCTGCGCCGCCCTTTGGGAAACTCCGTGGATGTTCGATTCGCTGGGCGTGGCGCTGATGGCCATAGGCATCATAATCCTGATGCGCCGCATCACCGCTGAAGGCCGCTTCTACAGGAAAGTCATCCTCCCCGTTTCGCAGGCCAGCTACGGTATGTACCTGATGCATATGCTGTTCCTCTCGGCGTTCTCTGCCCTGTATATGAGAATCCTCTCTCCGGCCCTGCCCGCGGCCGTCTCCGCTCCCGCCATCATCCTCTGCACTGCCCTGAGCAGTTACGTCTGCTCCGCAGCCGCATCCCTACTCCTTCGCCGCATTCCGCGCCTAGGCAAATACATCGCATAAAAGTTGCAACATATGAAAAAAATACTGCTGATTCTATTTCTCTCCGCTGCCTTGGCGCTGCCGGCGTCGGCGCAGTGGAGCATAGGCCTTCACGGAGGCCTTGACGTGAACTCAATGTCGCGTTCGTCGTTCTACACATCCCAAACCTATGAAAGCAGGGTCGGTTTTTCCGTCGGCCTCAGCTCGGAATATATGTTCAAGGAGTGGCTGGGGCTGCGTTTCGGCGCGGACATTCTCCAAAAGAACTACAGGACAGTTTACAACAATTCCGAGATGCTTCGGTATGGTTGCAACGAGGACTTCAAGAACACCTATTTCCAGATTCCCGCGATGGCCGATTTCTGCATCAGCCCCGCGCAGTGGAGCCTTCATTTCCTTGCAGGTGCCTATGGCGGCTGCTGGCTGTCATCCCGCGAGAGCGGAACGATCAACCGCATAGGCCTCGATCCCGATGTCGATTCAAACATCCACGCGGCCTCGTTCGAGAATGCGAAAGTGGAATTTAGCTCGGTGCGTGACAGGCGTCTGTGCTTCGGCGCCCTTTGCGGCCTGAATGTAGAGAGGGCTCTTTCGCAGCATTGGTCTGTCGGCGTCGAGGCTCTGTGCTACTACGACCTTACGAGCCAGACAAAGGACTATATGCGCATCAAAGACCCGAGATACAATACGACTTTTGACTGTCATTTTGGCGTAAGTTACAAATTCTGAGAGAGATATGAAGAAGATACTTTTTGCTGCGGCGGCTCTTGCCCTGCTCAGCCTTTCCTCCTGCCGCGAGAAAGCGGATTATATAGAAAATCCTTATATGTATGAGCAAACCAGCACTCTGGACGCCTCATACCGCCACCAATTCGAGTCCATCTGGCAGGGCATCAACAGCGGTTATGCCTTCTGGGACGTCGAAACCGTGGATTGGGACAAGCGCTATGTAGAATATTCTGAAAAGCTTACGGCACTTGAAAAAGCCGGCGAGAACGGCGTCATCAGCGACGAGGACCTTCAGTCTTTCTACGACGGTCTCTGCGGCGATTTGATAGACCACCATATGGCTGTCGTTGTGAAGAATGTCCCTACGGGAGAGACAATCTTTGTGACTCCGGGCAAAAACGAAGTTGCCGGGCGCTCCTATTATCACGATGCCCTTGACCTGAATGTTGTCTGGAATGACATTTCGAATATCTCCGAGCTCTTGAGCGGCGTCACCATCGAGGATTCCCTGGGCGCCATCGCAATTGTCGGAGGGAACACTACTTCTGTCTTTTCCTGCCTCATCAAGCTTCCTGACGGACGCTATATTCCTTACCTGTGGCAGAGCGGATACGGCATTCAGGATATTCTTCCTGTTTTGTCGCAGTACGAGTCGGCTCCCGATCCCGATGAAGATCCCCAAGGGTGTTACGCTTATCTTGCGGCAACGGTGCTCGACAACTATTTCACCTGGGTCAGCGGCGACACTGCCGGAGATGCAGTTCCTGACGATCTGCTCGCCGGCATTATCCTCGACAACCGATCCAATGGTGGCGGTCTGCTACTGGATATGAACTATGTGGTGGGCTTGTACCTTACAGAGCCAAAGACCGTTATCGAGACACGCTGCAAAAACGGAATCGGACGGCTCGACTATGCGCCGTGGATTCCTGCCGACGCTCAGCCCAACAACGTTTACCCGACCAGAGACATCACGTCCAAGAACATTCCTTACGTGATTCTGCAGGACTGCCACTCGCTCAGTATGGGTGAACTCTCGGGCCTTGGCTGCCGCGCCGCTTTGCCCACTTCCTGCATCATAGGCGAGCGAAGCTTCGGCGGTCAGGGTGTCCTTACCCCTGACCTTACGCCGGTTCTCAACTACGGCAGTTTCGGCGACCGGACCTTAACTGAAGGTCACTATGTATATACCGTGAACTACGCCACCCGCATCCCCGGCGGAGAAATCCTCGAAGGCAAGGGCTCTGAGCCAGATGTAGAAGTGCTTGTCAATGAAGTCGGCACAATCGGCCAGCTCAAAGCCTGCATCGAATACATCACGTCAGGATATGACAAATAAGGAGGCATTGGATTACGGAGGGGAGCGGATACCACGGCTCTTCAGGGTGATTTTCATCCCCACGCTGCTGGGAATGCTCTCCGACGTGGCGTTTATGCTCACCGACGGCATTTTCGTGGGCCACGGGGTGGGGCCGGAGGGTCTGGCCTGCGTCAATCTGATAGCTCCGACGATGATGCTCATCACCGGCATCGGGATGATGTTCGGAATGGGAGCGAGCGTGGTGGCGGCCATCCATCTGGCCAAGGAAGAGGTCGGAGAGGCCCGCCGCAAGGTGACCCAGGCCTTCGGCGCAGCCATCCTTCTGTCGCTGCTGGCGGTGGCCCTGCTCTACAGCTTTCCCAAAGGAATAATGCGCCTGCTGGGCGTGTCTAAGGAGCTTTTGACGATGGCGAGCGAGTACTTCTTCGTCTTCGTGCCCACCTGCTTCTTCATAATGATCCAGATCGTGGGGTCGTTCATTATCCGGCTCGACGGCTCGCCAAAGTACTCGATGATGGCCACGGTGGTGCCTTCGGTGCTGAACATCATCCTCGACTACGTCTTCATTTTTCCCTGCGGCTGGGGCTTGATGGGCGCTGCGCTGGCCACCGACATCGGGACCTGTGCGGGAGCGCTGATGGTCTTCTATTATATGTTCCGGAAGGCCCGTTCCCTGAAATTCTGCCGGCCGTCCACGGCCTTCCGCGGCTCGGCAAAAGAGCTCCTGGAGATTATGAAAGTGGGCTTCGCGGGCCTGGTGATGGAGTTCTCGGCGTCGATGCTGATTCTCTGCGGCAACCGCAGCTTCGGAGCCTATCTGGGCGACGTGGGCGTTGCGGCCTTCAGCGTGGTGTGCTACATTTTCCCCATCATCGCCAACATTTTCTACGCCGCGGCCTCTTCGGCCCAGCCCATTGTCAGCTTTAACCACGGTGCCGGGAATCCGGCCAGGTCGAGGGCTGCCCTGCGCTGCAGCGTGGTGGTGAGCGTGGCCTTTGCTGCGGTGGCGGCGCTCTGCTTCGCCTTCTTCGCTCCAACCATCATTTCGGTGTTCCTTGCCGGCGGAAGCGAGACCTGGGCCCTGGCCTCCATGGGCTTGCCGCTTTTCGCTATCGGCCTTGTTTTTATGGGATTCAACACCCCGGTCATCGGCTATTTCCAGAGCATCGAGCGCAGCGGGACCTCCATCCTGCTGACCCTGCTGCGCGGCTTTGTGCTGGTGGTCTTGGCCTTTGCGCTGCTGCCACGGCTGCTCGGTACCGCCGGCCTGTGGCTGGCTGTCCCCGCCGCCGAGGTCGTCTCCGCCCTGATCTGCGCCGCTCTTGTTTTGCACAGCCGCAGGGCCCTCGCGTAGAGTGTGAAAAATCACTATCTTTGCGGTTGATATGAGCAGAATCAAGGCAAGAATCAGGCTGCTGCGCATGTGGCAGAAGACAGGCGTGTCATGGAAAAGCCAAAGGCTTGAAAAAGAGCAGAAAAAGGCGTCCGAGAGCGGCCTTGTCAAGGACTTTTACAGCGGCTCGTTCGACAGCATTCCGTTTCTTAACGACGATGCCAAGCGGACCTTTGTGCACCTGCTCCTGAGGCCCGGCTATATGATCCGCGACTATCTTCGCGGCAAGCGGGACATCTATCTGGCCCCGCTGACCTCGCTAATCATCTTCTACGCGTTTCTGGCGCTTATTTCTTCCATCATCTCCCCGATGTCGAAGACAAGTAGCCCCGACTGGATAGAGAATATTTTCGAAAAAACCTATCAGGGGCAGCGGGCTGACGCTTCGGCCGAGGAATTGGAAGTTCACGACAGAATGCTTGGCGTGGGCCGGTTCCTTTCCAAGGCATATATCGTGCTTCATCTGGATACCCTCCACGAAGAGGTGGACACCCGGCTGGAGAAGAGCATCGCCGGTGTTGAGGCCGCCCTGCGCGAGAGGGGCATCACCCGCTTCCTCGGCCAGCTTATTTCGCTGACGCTGTGCATCTGGCTGGCCTTCAGGCGAAAATATGGCTTCAATTTCTCCGCCTCCGCAGCCACTGCCTCCTACATCCTCTGTCAGTTCTGCTTCTTTATGTTCTTCACCATCCTCGTCACTTTGGGCAGGAACGAGGACATAAGCCGGCTGCTGACTACTGTGCTGATGCTGATAGACTTCCGCCAGCTGCTGGGCATCAGCTGGGGCCGGAGCCTGTGGGAGACACTAAAGGTCGTGCTCCTGCAGACGGCTTTCGCCGCCGCCATACTTCTGCTTATGGCAATAGCTCTGGGCCTGCTTGCCGCCTGCGGCATATTCTGATAATTTGACTTGCCGTATTTCGCAGAATTGTGTAATTTTAAAGTTTGAAATAATCAGTAAAAACAATAAACAATGAAAAGAATCACTTTGTTATGCTTATTCGTCGGCCTCCTTGCGTTATCTTCCTGCTCAAAGGAAGAGTCCATACTGGGGACCTGGCGCGTAGCATCAGTAACCGTCGTCGTGGGAGGAAGTACAATCAGCGACTCCGATGACACTTCGCAGATGTATTATGAATTTCGTAATGACGGGACTATAGTTCAGTACGCCACAACCTCAGAGATGGGAACCTACGTTTACAATCCGACGCTGGGCAAATTGGTTTACAGATTTCAAAACGACACCGAAGAATCCACAGCCGATGTAGCAATCTCCTGCTGCGAAATGGACTGGAACGAAAGTGCGAACGACGCATCTCTCATCATGCATTTGGAGAGGCAATAAAAATCAATTTGTAGGCTTACTTCTGATTCTCAATGTCCTTTTTTATCTCGCGGATGGTTGCCTGAAGTTTGGGGATGTCTTCGATTGCGGTGGATATGATGGCGGCTTCGTCTATGTTCAGATATTCGTGCACGATGTGGTTTTTCATTCCTTTTATCGCTTTCCAGTTGATTGCCGGATATCTTTCAAACAATCGGTCCTGCGTGAGATGACCAAGCTGCACGACGGCTTCTCCAATGTTCTGTTCTCCGAAGCATATTGCCCTGAAGGTCTTGATGTCTTCCGTCGTTTTCCCCAAGTCGCTCTCTGTAGTCAGACCTTGAGTTATCTCCGCAAGGAACGTACATTCCTTGTCTATGGAGTCTATGAGAATTTCAAGTCTGTTATACATATATCAGGTCCTTTGAGATTGATTCGAAAAAGCCGGGAAGGAATTTTGAAGAAAGGGAAATCACATCCGTCTTCACTTCAAAGAGTTCCTGCAATTTGTTTTCCAGCGTTATCAGTTTCAGCAGGTTAGGCTTACGCAGCTTGACGGCTATGTCAATATCGCTTTCGGCAGTCTGCTCGTTTCTGGAGCAACTTCCGTAAAGGCCAAGCATATCTATGCCGAACTCTTCCTTGTTGGCGGATTTGAAATCTTTCAGTCTGGAGAGAATCGCCTCCGTCGTATAGGGGAAGTTCATTTGCTTGAGGGTGACTTCGTTTTTGTAACCCAGCGCATTGAATAACTTTTCATAAAGACCTTCATTTGCTATCCTGTCGTTTTCCAACTTGGATATTTGGGACTTGTTCATTCCGCAACGACTTCCCGCCGCCGTTTGTGAGAGGCAGTTGGCCTTTCGCAAATTTCTGAGTATTTGCCCTTTTGTTTCCATACAACAAATATAGTTAAAAGTTTCGATAATCGAAACTAGTTTATGAAATTCTTTGCGCCGCCCCTCGCAAAATTCTGTTATATCGAAAATTATAGGCAAAAAGTTTTGTGATTCGGAAATTATGGCTATTTTTGCTGAAAAGAACGGCTTATGCGAATCGTATCACACCGCAAATTGAAGGAATTCTTCGAGGCTCCTGGCAACGAGGCTTCGAGAGTGCCGCTGGAGCGGTGGTATGAAATCACAGAGGCGGCAAGGTGGCAGAACTTCGCCGATGTCAGAAAGGATTTCGGTTCAGTCGACAACGTGGGCAACCAGCATTATGTCTTCAACATTATGGGAAACAATGTCAGGTTGGTTGTCGTCATTAAATTTGTTATGGGATACGTATTCGTCAGATGGGTCGGGCACCACAAAGATTACGACAAGATTGATTGCAAAAACATATGATGATATGGGAAAGATTACAAAAGAACAGTACGAGTATGCGCAGGAAAGGATAGAGGAGCTCCTCCCTGTTGTCGACGGGTACGATCCCAAGCGGAAAGAAGCCGTCGAACTCTCCGTGCTTTCAGACATAGTCATCGAATACGAGAAGGAATACTATCCCATCGCGAAGCCCACGGTAGCGGAACTGATTACAGAAGGGCTGATCGAAAAAGACATGACCCAGAAGGAGCTGGCCAAGTCTCTGGGTGTCAGCCCGTCGCGCATAAGCGATTTTGTCTCCGGACGCTCGCAGCCATCCCTCAGGCAAGCAAGCCTCATCTGCCAATTTCTGAGCATCCATCCCGCCGCCATGCTGGGATTGTAGGCTTAAGTGTACCCGAGGCTGTGATCGCCTCGGTCGAGTGGGACCCGGTCGACGTCTTCCCGAAGTGAATTTGGCGGAGAGATCGGGATTCGAACCCGAGATACGCTTTTGGCGTATACACGCTTTCCAGGCGTGCCTCTTAAGCCACTCGAGCATCTCTCCAATGTCCACGCAAAAATAAGCGAAACTTTCGTCTTTTGCAACAACAATCGTTCTACCGTACCACGATTGTATCCGGCGGCAGTATCCGCCAGGAAACCATGGCCACCCTCGGCCCTGTTAGAGGGAGGGGCCCGACGACAGCGAGTTATCGTGGAGCGATGACGAAGATGGCGTTGGGAGGGATGGAGCGAGCCTCGGGCGAGCGGAAGTTTATCGGCGGATACTGCCGCCAGATACAATAGCTCCTACTGCAGCGCCGGCAGCAGATACTGCCAGACGATGTCGAGATACGGCTGGTAGAGGGTTGAGTTTGAGGTGAGAACTATCACGGCGTCGAGGCTCGGGAGAAGGATTATGTACTGGCCTTCGGAACCGTCGGCGCGAACGCCGGCGCACTGCCCCGCGCAATCGCAAACCCACATAAAATAGCAGTACCCCTGCGTCCAGTCCGCCCTCTTGTCTATCGGACGCTTCGTGGAGACTTTGTATGAGGTCATTTCCTTCACCCACTCTTCGGAGATCAGCTGACGGCCGCGCCACTTGCCGCCGTCGAGCAGCATCTGCCCCGCCTTCGCCATATCTTCGGTCTTGAGCCACAGACCCCAGCCGCCGCAGTTGATGCCCTGCGGACTCTCTTCCCAAAGCGGCTTCTCAATGCCCAGAGGCTCGAAGAGGCGAGGCTCCAGATAATCCACCACCTTCATACCGGTCTTACGCTGCAGAATGGCGCTGACGACGTATGTCCCCAGAGAGTTGTATGTAAAGTAAGTTCCTGGCTCATAAGGAAATTCCGCCGCCAGGAAGCCCTCCACCCAGTCGCCGTCGCCCTCGCGCACGGCGTGGGGCTCACGCGCCTGGCCGCAGGTCATAGTCATAAGGTCGCGCACCGTGACGGCCTTCAGATTGTCGGAGACTTCCGCCGGCAGTTTGTCCGGAAATATGTCCACCAGCTTCTCGTCAGGGGAGAGAAGCCCCTCGTCGAAGGCAAATCCTACTGCCATCGCGACGAATGTCTTGCTGACGGAGTGCATCACGTGGGGCGCCTCGGGCGAAGAGCCGTTGAGCCAGCGCTCCGCCACAACCTCGCCGCCCTTGAGCAGCATCACGCTGTGTACCTCGATTTTGCCGATGGAGTCCGGCACAGCCTCCGTGGCCTCGATAAAGGCGTCAACGGCCTTTTCATAACGGTCGCTCCGGCATCCGGAGGCTACTGCGACAAGCGCGAGCAGGGAAAATATGAATGTAAATTTCTTCATAGGTTAAGGTATTACGAAAAAAGCGCCTGCGAAAAAGCAGACGCTTAAGGTTCGTAGCGGGATCCAGGATTGAACTGGAGACCTCATGATTATGAATCATGCGCTCTAACCGACTGAGCTACCCCGCCATCAGATCCCAATTTTGTTGAGGTAGACGGATTCGAACCGCCACTAAGAGGACCAGAATCTCTTGTGCTGCCATTACACCATACCTCAGTGTTTGGGACTGCAAAGGTATAAATTTTTCTGATAATGCAACAGAAAAATTAAATTATTCAATAGTTGAAATTGATAATTTTTTTGATTTCGGGGCTTATGCTGTTTGCAACGGGGCAGGTGCGGGCTGCATTTTCAATCATCGCCTTCTGTTTGTCGGTATAATTCGCGTCTTTCGGAAAGTCGATGTCGAGATGGAGCTCCGCCACGCGGCGTGGGTTGGCAGCCATTATTTTCTCGGTGGTGATGGTTGTTCCGTCGATTGAAAAGCCGTTCGTGCGGGCCGTCATACCTATGATAGAGAGCATACAGCATCCGAGAGATGTTGCGAAAAGGTCTGTAGGAGAGAATTTTGTGCCGTCGCCGTTGTTGTCTTTCGGCGGCACGGTCTGGATAGTGTCACCGCTGTCGAGGTGCACTGCCTCACATTTGAGGCTGCCCAGATAGGTTGTCTTCATTAAAGTCATAACTGTCTGTTTTTTAGAGGAAGATTATTCAATTGTCCATTCGCACCCGTCCTTGGTGTCCTTTATCTGGATGCCGAGCGCCTTGAGGGAGTCGCGGATCTTGTCGCTGGTGGCCCAGTCTTTATTGGCCTTGGCAGCCTTGCGGGCCTCGAGCACCATCTCGATAAGACCGTCCAGCATCTTGCTGTTGCCGCCCTCGGAAGCTTCGTCCTGCAATCCGAGCACGCCCTGAAGGATGTCGCCGAAAAGGCCTTCGAGGATGCGGCGGTCGGCCTGGCTTATCTGCATACTCTTGTCTTTCACCGAGTTGATGATTCGCACGCCGTCGAACAGGTGCGAGAGCACGACAGGGGTGTTGAGGTCGTCGTAGAGGGCTTCATAGACCTTCTCCTGCAGCGCCGCGATCTCGGAGGAGTCGCCTGCGGCGGTTGTAGGAAGACTTTTGAGATCCTTTGCAGCCTGCATAATGCGCTTGAGGCCTTTCTCTGCCGCGCGGAGGGCGTCATTGCTGAAGTCCAGCGGGCTGCGGTAGTGGGCCTGAAGGATGAAGAAACGCACGGTCATCGGGCTGTAGGCCTGCTCCAGAAGAGGGTGGCTGCCGGTGAAGACCTGCTCGAGAGTGATGAAGTTGCCCAGCGACTTGCCCATCTTCTGGCCGTTGATGGTTATCATATTGTTGTGCATCCAGTAGTGGACGCCGCCCTGACCGCGGGAGGCGGTGTTCTGGGCGAGCTCGCATTCGTGATGCGGGAACATCAGGTCCATTCCGCCGCCGTGGATGTCGAACACCTCTCCGAGGTATTTTTCGCTCATAGCCGAGCACTCGAGGTGCCAGCCCGGGAAGCCTTCGCTCCACGGTGAAGGCCAGTGCATTATATGCTCCGGTGAGGCTTTCTTCCAGAGGGCGAAGTCGAGCGGCGAGCGCTTGTCGTCCTGCCCGTCGAGGGTGCGGGTGCCCTCCTTCGTGTCTTCGAGATTTCGTCCCGAGAGCACTCCGTAGTGGTGCTTCTCGTTGTATTTGGCTACGTCAAAATAGACCGAGCCGTTGCTTTCGTAGGCGAAGCCCGAGTCGAGAATCTTCTTTACGAGATTTATCTGCTCGATTATATGGCCCGATGCCCTCGGCTCGATTGAAGGCGGCAGAACGCCGAGGCGCTTCATCGCTTCGTGGTAGCGGAGGGTGTACATCTGCACAACCTCCATAGGCTCAAGCTGTTCGATGCGGGCTTTCTTTGCAATCTTGTCCTCTCCCTCGTCGGCGTCGTGCTCGAGATGGCCTACGTCTGTGATGTTGCGCACGTAGCGCACCTTGTATCCCAGGTGCTTGAGAAGGCGGAAGAGCACGTCGTAGGTTATGCCCGGGCGGGAGTGGCCCAGATGGGCGTCTCCGTACACCGTAGGGCCGCAGACATACATTCCGACCGCTCCTTCGTGGATCGGCTTGAAGAGTTCCTTGCTGCGGGTGAGAGTATTGTATATGTATAAATTTTTGGTCATAGGGGTTCGATTATTTCAGTCCGAGTTTTTCAAGAAGAGCCTCCGGTTGAGGGTCACGGCCCCGGAAGTTTCTGTAAAGAGTGGCCTCGTCCTCGATGCTGCCCCTCGAGAGGATTTCCTTGCGGAATGATTCGGCAACCTCGCGGTTGAAGATGCCTTTTTCCTTGAAGAGGGAGAATGCGTCAGCCTCGAGCACTTCGGCCCATTTGTACGAGTAGTAGCCGGCAGCGTATCCGCCGGAGAAGATGTGGGTGAACTGCGGAGTCATCACGCAGCCCTCCACTGCAGGAAGCACGGCGTAAGGAGCGAGAGTCTGCTGCTCGAACGCGACAGGGTCGGTTGAAGGCAGAGTTTCGCTTGAGTGCCAAGCCATATCGATTGTGCCGAAGTTGAGCTGGCGCACCTGGGCGTAGCCTGCGTTGAAGTTCTTTGCGGCAACTATCTTTTCGATAAGTTCGTCAGGTATGACCTCGCCTGTCTGGTAGTGCTTTGCGAAGGTCTTGAGATATTCCGGCTCGTATGCCCAGTTCTCCATAATCTGAGAAGGAAGTTCGACGAAGTCGCGCGCTACGGAAGTGCCTGTAAGTGACGGGTATGAGCCTTCTGCCAACATTCCGTGGAGGGCGTGGCCGAATTCGTGGAGGATTGTCGTGACCTCGTCGAAGGTCAGCAGTGACGGAGTGGTCTCCGTCGGCTTCGTGAAGTTGGTGACGACGGTCACGAACGGTCTCTCTTCGACTCCGTTCTGAATGCTCTGGTCGCGGAAAGAGGTCATCCACGCGCCGCTGCGCTTATTGTCGCGAGGAAAGAAATCCAGATAGAAGACTGCCATAAAGCGGCCGCTCTCGTCTGTAACTTCGAAAGCGCGGACGTCCGGGTGATATACCGGAATGTCTTTTCTTTCGGTGAATTTCAGGCCATAAAGGCGTCCTGCAAGGTCAAAGACCGCTGCCTGCACGTTGTCCAGCAGGAAGTAAGGCTTGAGCTGCTCGTCGCTGATGGAGAAGTTGGCCTCCTTGTATTTGTTTGCCCAGTAGCTGAAGTCCCAGCTCTGGAGCTCGCTTTCGAAGCCGTTTTCAGCGGCATATTTCTGAATTGCCGCAACGTCTTTTTTGGCGAAAGGCAGAGACTTTGTCATAAGGTCGGAGAGGAAGTTGTTTACAGTCTCCGGATTTTTGGCCATTCTCTCTTCGAGGGCATAGGCCGCATAGGTAGGGTAGCCGAGAATCTGTGCCTCTTTTGTGCGGAGCTCGACTATCTTGACTATGTTCTGGCAGTTGTCGAACTCTCCGCCGATAGCCTGGCTGTTATATGCCTTCCAGACCTGTTCCCTGAGGTCGCGCCGTGCGCTGTATTTGAGGAACGGGCTGTAGCTCGGGGCGTTGAGGGTGATGGTCCAGCCCTGCTCGCCGCGGGCCTTGGCCTCGCTTGCGGCGGCTTCCTTCACGAAATCAGGCAGGCCTTCGAGGTCGGCTTCGTCCGTGAGATTCAATGTATAGGCATTGGTTGCGGCAAGAGCGTTCTGGCCGAACTTGAGGGTTGCAAGTGACAGCTCTTCAGCCACTTTTGAGTATTCGGCCTTTGCCTCGTCATCGAGGTTGGCTCCGTTTCTCGAGAAGGATTTATAGGTGTCTTCGAGAAGTTTTGCCTGCTCCTGCGAGAGGTTGAGGCCGTCCTTCTTGTCCCAGACAGCCTTGATGCGGGCGAAAAGCTCCTTGTTGAGCATTATGGACATACTGTACTCGGTCATTGCAGGGGATATCTCCTCTGCTACCTTCTGCATTGCGTCGCTTGTGCAGGCGCTGTTGAGAGCGTAAAATATGCCCGCAACGCGGTTAAGGTCACGACCGGCGAATTCGAGGGCTTCGATCGTATTTTCAAATGTAGGCTCCTCGCTACAGGTTACTATTGCTTCGATGTCGGCTTTCGCGCTGTCGATTGCAGCTTCGAAGGCCGGCTTGTAGTCTTCAACTTTGATTTTGTCAAACGCGTAGGTTCCGAAAGGATTGTCTGACGCTGTGAGTAAAGGGTTTTCTCTCATTGTACAGGATGTGACTGCGGCTGCCAGAAGCACGGCGGCCAATGTGAGTTTTGTTTTCATTAACGTGTGTTTATACTTTGTGCAAAACGCAAAGTTACTTAAAATTATTATAAAGATGTATTCCTGATGCGGACAATTCCGCGGCGGTCCGTGTAATATTGGATGTTGTAGCAGTAGAAGAGGGGAGGGCGCAGTATCCGGCGCCGCGATCCGGTGTGGACGTTGAAGTTGAACTGAAGGTAGGAGAGTTGCTGCCTGTCTATGGAGTCGCGGCCCGTGGCGAGGAGCTCCTCGAGGATGCGCAAGTTCTTGAGCAGCGCGGAGTTGACACGGTCAGTGGCGCGGCGCTGCTGCCTGCCGCGGCGATTGTGCCATTCGTGGCGGCACAGGTCGCTGCAGAACTTTTTGTCGCTCCGCCCGCTGAGTCGCGCCCCGCACACCGGACATATTTTCATCTCATCCATATTGGCAAAGCTATGAAGGAGAAATTGAAATAAAAACCTGCGGGGAAAGAAATACTCGAATTTGAAAAAGTGAAACGTTTATAGCCGTTTATAAGCGGTTAGGGGATGGTTATTTGGATTTTTCCCCATTTACTTTGCCCCTGCATTTGATTTAAACAAAAATACTATGGAAAATGTAACATTGAACAGGGTCGAGTTGAAGGGACGAGTAGGCCAGGACCCGAAGGTTTTCAACGTACGTGACACTCAGGTAGCGAAATTCTCCGTCGCCACCAACGAAACATTCCACGACCGTAACGGAGAGATCAGGGAAGAAACCACCTGGCACAACGTGTCGGCGTGGGTAGGCCGCAACATAGAGGATTTCCGCAACATCCGGAAAGGCACCCTCGTGTCTGTAGAAGGCCGCATCCGCAACACCAAATTCACCGGGATGGACGGCAACGAACGCTATATGACCGAAGTCGTGGCCACCAAACTCGCGCGCGTCGAAATCAACTAGCGTCTCTACGGTTAAAGCTCTTTGCGGAGACGCGCGATAGGGATGCCCAGTTGCTCGCGGTATTTGGCAACAGTGCGGCGGGCAACTTTGTACCCCTTTGAATCGAGAACCGCCACAAGCTCCTCGTCGGTCAGAGGCTTGTGCTTGTCCTCCTCCGCGATACTGCTCTCCAGAATTGTCTTTATCTCCCTTGTGGAAACCTCCTCGCCGTTGTTGGCGATAAGGCCCTCGGAGAAGAAATGCTTCAGAGGATAGATGCCGAAGTGAGTCTGGACATACTTGCAGTTGACAACGCGCGAAATCGTAGAGATATCGAGATGCGTCTTTTCGGCTATATTCTTGAGTACCATCGGTTTGAGAGCAGTCTCATCACCGTCGATAAAGAAATCGTGCTGGAAATCTATTATGGCGTTCATCGTGGTCTCGAGAGTGTGGTGGCGCTGCTTGATGGCCTCGATGAACCACTTCGCGGAATCCATCTTCTGCTTTACAAACTGCGCAGCCTCCTTCTTCTCGCGTGAGGCGTTGTTGGCAGCCTCCATAAGAGTATCGGCGTAACGCTTGTTGACCCTGAGCTCCGGTATCGAGAAACGCGGCATCGACATCACGGGCTCTCCATCCTTGAGCTCCACTACAAAGTCCGGAACCACCTGCTGGGCCTGTTCTGTATAGGAGTCGTCTATCTGACCGCCGGGCCGGGGATTGAGCTTGACAATCTCGGCGATTGCCGCCTTGAGATCCGCCTCGCTGATGCCCTGGCTGATTATCTTGGAGTAGTGCTTCTTGGTGAAGGCGTCGAAATGGTCTTCAAGAATCTTCTCGGCAACTTCCACCGAATGGGTCCTTTCGCGGCTCTGAATCTGCAGGAGCAGGCATTCGCGAAGATCCCGCGCCCCGACGCCTGCCGGCTCGAACTCTTGAATCTTGAAGAGAAGTTCCTCGACCTCCTCAGGAGTGGTCTCGATACCTAAGCGGAAGGCTATGTCGTCCGTCAGCGACTCGAGGTCGCGGCGCAGATAGCCGTCGTCGTCTATCATTCCTATTATGAAGAGGGCAATCTGCCTCTGACGGTCGTCAAGCGAGCAGAAACCGAGCTGCTCCTCGAGACTCTGATGGAAACTCTGCCTTACGGAGAATGTGTTGTAGGTAGGCTTGAGGTCCTTCCCCTGATTGTTTATGGCGTATTTGTAGGAAGGAGTCGGGTCTTCGTTGCTGCTGTTGTAGTCGCTGAGCGATACCTTCTTGGGCTGCTCTCCCTCCACGTTGTCTTCCTGAACCTCGTCGAGAATGGGGTTCTCCTCGAGCTCTTTTTCGATGCGCTGCTCAAGTTCGGTCGCAGGTAATTCAATGAGCTTGATTATCTGTATCTGAACCGGCGAAAGTTTCTGAACCTGCTTCTGTTGGAGACCCTGTTTGAGATCCATCGGTTAAATGTCCGGATAGTTTATCGTTTCTTTTACAATGAATACGGAAGGATACTGCCCTTTTATCCCGTCGGCGAAATGCTGCGCCTCGCTTTTGGTGCGGAAATCACCTGCCGTGACCTTGAAATATGGGCTTGTATAACTTCTGTAAACTCTCAGTTCGGGATGCTCTTCGGCGAACTGCAGGGCCACGGACTGCGACTTCTCGCGAGAGTTCTGGCTGTTGTTGAAGTAGATACGTAGGCGGTAGCCGGATATCTTGCGGTCGCGGTTGCCTTCTATGTGACTCGCCAGGGCCTGCTCCACCGCAGCGCTTTGTATGATTTTGACTGAGTTGTCGGTATCAACTTCGTCTATGAGATTGAAGATACCGACCCCGACGAGGGAGCTGTCGAGCGCGGGAGCGCGGAAGTCGGACGTACTGTTGGCGGACACTTCTGTGACAGTCTGTGCGCCGCAAGGGCCGGCAGGCCTCAGAAGAGCGGCCGCCACAACCGTTACAAGAACGCATATATGTTTTGGATCCATCATTTTTTCAAATTTTCAAACAGCTCTTTTACAGGCTGTTGCTCTATTTTTATCTTCTTATTTATAGCTCCGGCGCTTATCGTGCCCTCGATGTCCGCAATCATCGACTCGAAGTCAAATCCCGAGGAGGCTTTGTTGAGCAGGGTCACAAGCGAGACCGCCTTTATTTCAAGCTTTAGCGGAAGCATCACCTCCTGCCTAGTCTTTCCGGGGATTGTCACGGGTTGAAGCAAGCAGGCATTACCGAAAAGCGTGCCATTCTGCTTGTAGAGCGCAACTTTCAGCTCGCGCGCGCTGTACGAAGTCTTTGCGGGGTTCTCCAGATCGAGAGTGACGGAGATGTTTGCGGTGATGACGCCATCTTCCAGACCGATGTCCTGCAGGCCTGAAATCGCATAGCTGTGCAGCACCGGCTTCTTGAGAACCTGCGAACAACCGGCGGCCGTCAGCGCGAGGACGACGAGCAGCAAAGGAAAATATCTTCTCACACTTTTCATATTACATTTTACGCAAAGATACAAAAAAGTTATCTTTGCAGCGAATTAGAAAAGGATGAAATGAAGCTATATATCGAGACATACGGCTGCCAGATGAACGTCAACGACAGCGAAGTGGTGCTTGCAATAATGCAGAAGGCGGGTTTTCAACTCTGCGGCAGCATCGAAGAGGCCGACCTGATTCTGGTCAACACCTGCTCCATCCGGGACAACGCCGAACAGCGTGTGCTGGGGCGCCTGGACGTCTTCAGACTCGAGCGCCGCAGGCGCAACGTGCTGGTGGGAGTGCTGGGCTGTATGGCCGAGCGCCTGAAGGAAAAGCTACTCGAGAACCCTTCCGTGGACATTGTCGCAGGCCCCGACGCATACCGCGACCTTCCGCGCCTCGTGCAGGAGGCCCGCGCCGGCGGCAAAGCCTCCAACACCGTCCTCTCCCGCGAAGAGACCTACGCCGACATAATCCCTGTCCGTATGGACAAGAACGGAGTCGGCGCCTACATCTCGATAATGCGCGGCTGCAACAACATATGTTCCTATTGCATAGTGCCTTACGTAAGAGGAGTGGAGCGCAGTCGCGACCCTCGCAGTATAATTCGCGAAGCGCGTCTTCTGATAGAGGCCGGCTACCGGGAGATCAACCTTCTGGGCCAGAACGTCGATTCCTATCTGTGGACGGATCCGGACAATCCGGCCGAAAAGACAGATTTTGCCGACCTTCTTGAAAAGGTGGCGCTGCTCGACCCGCGGGTGAGGGTGCGCTTCTCGACATCCCATCCTAAAGATATGGGCGACAAGGTCCTCCACACTATGGCTCGCCACGACAACATCTGCAAACACATCCACCTCCCGGTCCAGTCGGGCAGCACCGTGATGCTTGAAAAGATGAACCGCAAATACACGAGGGAAAAATATCTCGAAAGGGTGGCCAAAATCCGCGAGATACTCCCCGGCTGCGCCATAACGACCGACGTCATAGCAGGCTTCAGCGGCGAAACACAGCAGGACCACGAATTGACCCTGTCACTCTTCAGAGAAGTGGCCTACGACGGCGCGTTTATGTTCCAATATTCCGAGAGGCCGGGCACCAAAGCCTCCCGCAGCTATCCGGACGACGTGCCTCTCGATGTCAAGACAGCGCGCCTCAATGAAATAATCGCCCTGCAGAACGAAAACTCCCTGCTGAGCAACCAAAAGTGCGTGGGAAAAACCTACGAGGTGCTGGTGGAAGGCCGTTCAAAACGCTCCGACGAGCAGATGGTGGGCCGCACGTCGCAGAACAAGACCTGCGTCTTCACTGCGAAAAACGTCCTTCCGGGGCAGTATGTCACGGTTAAAGTGCTCTCCTGCAGCAGCGCCACACTGCTGTGTGAACTCGTGGAGGAAGCCTAAATCTTCTTGCCGAATGCAAGGTCTCCGGCGTCTCCCAGGCCAGGGACTATGTACGACTTGTTGGTGAGTTCCTCGTCAACGGCCGCCACCCATAGCGTCACCTGCTTGTGCGGCAGGGCTTTGGAGAGATATTCGACGGCGTCTTTGGAGGCGACTATGCTGGCGATGTGCACGTGCGCGGGTTCGCCCTTTTCCATCAGGCTCTTGAATGCCAGATGTATGGAGGCGCCGGTAGCGATCATAGGGTCGGCCAGAATCAGCGTCTTGCCATCCAGCGGAGGGCAGGAGGTGTATTCCAGATGGATCTTGCACTCGTTGTCCTTGCCGTATTTGCGGTATGCGGCTATGAAGGCGTTCTCGGCGCTGTCGAAAAATTTCAGAAATCCTCCGTGGAACGGCAGGCCGGCGCGGAATATCATACCCAGAACTAACTGGTCCTGAGGGAGATTGACGGAAGCTATGCCGAGCGGGGTCTCCACCTGCTTTTCCTGATATTCAAGCGTTTTGCTTATTTCGTAGGCGAAGATTTCGCCGAGGCGCTCCATATTGGTGCGGAAACGCATCATATCTTTCTGGATGTTGATGTCGCGCATTTCCGCCACGAAGCGGTTGAGGATGGAATTCTGCTCTCCGAGATTGATTATCTTCATAGGACTTTCGAGTTGAAAAATTTGTTAAAGTTAAGAATTTTCGGCGTATAGGTCAATTTGCAGGATAAATTTGCATCGACACCCGTCAATAGGTCA
>R20__coassemble_613_pt1 | contig 24948 bp, 24 predicted proteins | sample R20__metabat2_high_PE_056 | metagenome-assembled genome bin R20 | reverse complement strand
TTTAAATGTTAAACTTTATATAAACCGTCCGGAACTTTTACCGGACACACATGATTTATGGTAGTAGACATTGATACTGAGTTTGAAAACGACCTTGATGTTAGTATGAAAGATTTTCAGGAAACAATGAAAAAGGAGAAGAAAACTTCAAAAACCAAGAAGGATAATTCCAGTCGCTACAACGTACTTTTGGCTTTACCAGAAGAATTAAGGCTTAAAGTAAAATTTTTGGCGATGCTTAAAGGTTGTTCTGCGAACGAACTGCTTACCGGTTATATCTTGAAGGGTCTTGAAAAGGACAGCAAGGGGAAAGAGGATCTTCTTGAACTTATGAAAGAGAAGATTCTTGAAGGCAAGAAATAAGATTCGACAAGAGATTTCCAAGATGGTTCAGATTGGCTTCTACTGCCTGGACCGTCAAGAGAGTCGGATTCATAAGATTCCTGCCTTGCTCTTTGATGAGCGCGATGACTTTATCATCGTGCCCTTGAATCTTCTCAAGGCTGTCGTAGATATTTTGCAGCATTTCTTTATCGACTTGCATCTCGTTTTTTTTCGTTTTACGATTCATTTCGAGCTCGTATGACTCTATGAGCCGTAGTACCATTTGTCTTTGAGAGACTCCGAGACGTTCTGCCTCCTCGTTAATCCGGTCTCGGGCAATGGCATCTACGCTGACGGTTGTTGTCCTGGTCGAATCTTTACGTCCTTTCATGGCTAAAATCTCTCTGGATATTTTTCGCTGAAGAGTTCAGAACCAGGCACATCAACGTCCTCGACGTTGGTCGGCAAAAAGCCTTGCTTCTGAAGGAAGGGGATTATTTCTGCGGCCTCATCCTCCGAAATGTATTCCGTGTTCTCTGCTGTCTGGTACCTTGGACATTTGCTGTATGTGCGACAGGTAATTGAGAGGACGTCCTCGTCGTTCAGTTTCAATCCGGATGTCTCCATACTGTAACAACCATCTTCTTCCATTTGCTTGCCATTCTCCTTGATGGCTTTGCGTATGATGAAGGAATCAAACGCCGCTGAAATGCGGGAATTTTCAGAGTCGAGAAACTCGCCGACTATCTTGTCCTTTACAGATTCCTCTGTATAATGGCAGAGACTGTCGAAATAGGGCTTCTCCGGGTTGCACACGGCCGCCGATTTTGCGATTGCATAATCCCGAAGTGATGTAAAATTGGTCTTTTTCATGTCTATAACTTTTTCATAATCGTTTCTGCAAAGTTATAGACTATTTATGTACTAAACAAATGACAATCAGCAAGTTATGCAATTTAATGCAATTTCAACCTCTATGATTTGGTGGTACATCCGTGGTACAAATACAAAGAAAAACCGCATTCTAGATATCTAGAATGCGGTCTTAGCGTGACTCCCACGGGATTCAAACCCATAACCTTCTGATCCGTAGTCAGATGCTCTATTCAGTTGAGCTAGGGAGCCAGGGGGGCAGTCTGCTTATTCGGCAGAAGCTGCACTGAATTTCTTCTCTTTGATGCGGGCTTTCTTACCTGTCAGGCCGCGGAGGTAGAAGATACGTGCGCGACGTACTTTACCGATCTTGTTGACTTCGATTGAGTCAATGAACGGGGACTGGAAAGGGAAGATACGCTCTACACCTACACCGTTTGACATCTTGCGGACTGTGAAGGTCTTGCTGATGCCTGCACCGCGCTTCTGGATGACGATGCCGCGGAATTTCTGGAGACGCTCTTTGTTTTCCTCTTTGATCTTGTAGGTGACGGTAATAGTGTCACCGGCCTTGAACTCCGGGAAATTCTTGTTTTCCTGTGCCATTGCGTCGATGGCAACTTTCATTAAATCCATAGTACTTACTTAATTTTTAGCGCAACGTTGCCGGATTTCTTCTGATCGCTTTCGCAAGAGGTTGCTTTATTTTTGGGACTGCAAAGGTACTGATTATTTTTATACCTGCAACTTTTTTCGAAAAAATTTACTCAAATTTCAACTCTCCGAAGTAATCCGGGGCGTGAAACTGGGGTTTAGGGGTGCCGATAGGGTTCCAGGAGAGGTAGTGCGGGGTCTTCGTGTTGTCGCCGCATTTGTAGAAATTGGCGCGGACGGTGCGGCCGCTGAAGTCCTTGAGGTCTTTGTCCGCCTGCTTGAAGGCTTCTTTAGGGATGGCTACGGTCATTGTCCATTCGGTAGGGCGGTCGATCTCGACGGCAGAGCTGCCGAGGGAGGAGCGGCGGCGTACCATATCTATAATGCCGTCGTTGCGGTGGCGCTCCGCGCGTGTCGGGCCCCAGTGGAAAGTGCCGTGGCCGATGCAGTTGAGCTCCAAATTATAATAGGAAGGGTCCGTGTCGGAAGGGATGCAGAAGAATTCGACGCAGTCATCTGTGTAAGGGCGGGAGTCCGTGTCGTAGGAATAGACGGCCCTGACGCAGTCCTGCTTGACTTTGTACTGGATGTAAATTTCTGTGTCGGAGTGCATTATCCTGAAGCTTACGTCAGGCTTCCAGGTGTGTGATTCCCAGTTGATCTTGTCGATTGCGTTCCACTCTATGGACTCGGATTCGAACTTGGCGTCGATCTCTTCGAAGGACGGGGCGGGTGAGCTGAAAGCCACCTTTGCTACGATAATTGTCATTGCGAGTAAATTCATGTCGCAAATTTATGAAAAAATGCATATCTTTGTAAGATAATTTGTGACTAATATTTTTTTACAACTATGAAGCTGTTTAAATTTTATTGAAAAATAATGTTATATAACCGTATAACTATTTGAAAATCAGTAGGTTAATTGAAATATTTTTCGTAACTTTATGAGTACCAAATCATTACAAGTTATGAGTCAATATTCAACTAACCTCACTGATGAACAGTGGCAAGTTACAGAAAAAATTTTGGATCCGTATCATCGCAAAAGAAAATACCCTCTCAGAGAGACAATGAATGCAATCATGTATTTGGTTAAAACAGGATGCCAGTGGCGGATGCTCCCGAAGGACTTTCCGCCTTACAACACCGTTTTCTACTACTTCAACAAATGGAAGCTTGAGGGTGTCTTTGACGAACTTATTGATAAACTCCATGTCATAGTCCGGAAGTTGATGGGCAAAGAGGACACGCCCAGCCTTGGAATCATAGATTCCAGAAGCATCAAGTCCTCCCATCACGTGGATTCCGACCGTGGCATTGACGGCAACAAGAAAATCAAGGGGCGCAAGGAACATGTTGTAGTTGACACACTTGGACTCCCTATGGGCGTTGTTGTCCACGAGGCGAATATTCATGACAGTGTCGGTGCTCATACAGTTATAGATTCTATGAGAGGCTGTTTTCCACGACTGAAGAAGATTCTTGCAGACGGTGGATACAAGGGGCAGAAACTCATTGATGATGCCCGGATAAAACTCGGTGCCGAGTTCAAAGTCGTCCTCAGACCTGACGAATCCTCAAAGAAGTTCGCGGTTCTTCCCCTGCGCTGGATTGTGGAGAGGTCTTTCTCATGGTTGGAAAACTTCAGGAGGATTGCCATGGACTATGAATTTTACTCAGAAACCGGAGTGGCGATGGTGCAACTCGCTTTCTGCCGGCTCATGTATAACAAAATTTACGATTGAAATTTAAACAGCTTCTATAAATACTATTCTATGACAAAAAGAGTTTATCGTTTTGGAGGAAAGAACGCCGAAGGTAACGGCCAGATGAGAAACCTCCTTGGTGGTAAAGGTGCAAACCTTGCCGAGATGTGTCTGCTCGGAATTCCTGTCCCTGCAGGTTTTACAATCACAACTGAATGCTGTACAGAGTACTATGCACTCGGCGGCGGTTATACCGAAGAACTTAAGAAGGATGTTGCGGCGGCCCTTGCCGAGACCGAGAAGATAATGGGCAAGAAATTCGGCGATCCGAAGAACCCTCTTCTCGTAAGCTGCCGAAGCGGCGCCCGCAGCTCAATGCCGGGTATGATGGACACAATCCTCAATATCGGCCTTTGCTCCGCTACAATCCCGGGAATGATCGAGAAAACTCAGAATCCTCGTTTCGTATATGACGCATACCGCCGTCTGATTATGATGTACTCAGACGTAGTTATGGAGAAGGCAGAAGGCATCGAGCCGGCAGACGGCCAGGCTATCCGCCAGCAGCTCGACAAGATGATGGAAGATCTCAAGGAAGCCAAAGGCTACAAATCAGATACCGAGATCACAGCTGAAGAGCTCAAGGACCTTGCAGAGCGTTTCAAAGTACGCATCAAGGAAGTTCTCGGCGTAGAATTCCCTGATACAGCAGAGGCTCAGCTCTGGGGTTCAATCGGCGGCGTGTTCAAGAGCTGGAACGGCAAGCGCGCAATCAAGTACCGCCAGATCGAAGGCATTCCTGACGACTGGGGCACTGCAGTGAACGTCCAGTCAATGGTATTCGGCAATATGGGCGACACCTCGGCAACAGGCGTGGCATTCAGCCGCAACCCTGCAAACGGCGACAACAAGTTCTACGGCGAGTGGCTCATCAACGCCCAGGGCGAGGACGTGGTTGCCGGCATCCGCACACCTAACCCTCTGAACAACGCTACAAAGAGCCCTCAGAACAAGCACCTCGCATCTCTCGAGGACGCAATGCCTGAGGTTTACAAGGAGCTCGACGAGATTCGTCTGCACCTTGAAAAGCACTTCAACGATATGCAGGACATCGAGTTCACAATCCAGGAAGGCAAGCTCTGGATGCTCCAGTGCCGTATCGGCAAGCGTACAGGCCTCGCAGCTCTGAATATGGCTATGGATATGCTCGATGAAAAGATGATCGACGAGAAGACTGCAGTGATGAGAGTATCTCCTGCACAGCTCGACGAAATCCTGCACCCTATCCTCGACCCTGCATCAGAAAAGAACGCGAAAGTCGTGGCTCACGGTCTTCCTGCATCTCCGGGCGGAGCAGTCGGCAAGATCGTCTTCACTAACGCTGACGCAGTGGCTGCAGCAGCTCAGAAGAAGCAGGTCATCCTCGTCCGCGAAGAGACCTCTCCTGAAGATGTGGAAGGTATGCGCGCCGCTGCCGGTATCCTCACCCAGAAGGGCGGTATGACCTCACACGCCGCTCTCGTGGCACGCGGCTGGGGCAAATGCTGCATCGTAGGTTGCGAAGATATGAAGATCAACCTCGAGAAGAAGGAAGTTTCATTCAAGGGCTCCGACAAGGTTTACCACGAAGGCGACATTTTCTCTCTCAACGCTGCAAAGGGTGCCGTATATGACACTCCTATCGACACTATGGACGCTTCCGACAACCCTCGCTTCCAGAAGTTCATGGCCATCTCCGACAAGTTCCGCACAATGGGCGTCTTCACTAACGCAGATAACCCTGACGATACCGCGAAGGCTCTTAGCTTCGGCGCAGAAGGCATCGGCCTGTTCCGTATCGAGCATATGTTCTACGGCAAGAACTCCGAGACTCCTCTGAGCAAGCTCCGCAAGATGATCCTTTCAAAGACAGACGAGGAGCGCCGTGCCGCTCTCGCAGAGCTCGAGCCATATATGAAGGCATCCGTGAAGGGCACTATGAAGGTTATGAACGGCAAACCGGTCACCTTCCGTCTGCTCGACCCGCCTCTTCACGAGTTCGTTCCGAAGGGCGAGGCAAAACGCCACGAACTTGCAGTGGACCTCGGAATTGACGAGAATGAAATCGAAAAGAGAGGCGAAGCTCTCCACGAGGTCAACCCTATGATGGGTCACCGCGGAGTACGTCTGCACGTGAGCTACCCTATGATCGCCGAGACCCAGTACCGCGCAATCTTCACAGCCGCCATCGAACTCAAGAAGGAAGGCTTCGACCCTCGTCCTGAGATTATGATCCCTGTAACGATTTCAGAGCGCGAGCTCCGCTTCCAGAAGGCTATCTGCGAAAAGATCAAAGCAGAAGTTGAAGCAAAACTCAACGAGCACATCGCATACAAGTTCGGTACAATGATCGAGATCCCTCGCGCAGCCATCACTTCAGACCGTATGGCGCGCACTGCAGAGTTCTTCAGCTACGGTACCAACGACCTTACTCAGATGACATTCGGCTTCAGCCGCGATGACGTCAGCACATTTATGGGCGAATATCTCGGCAACAAGATTCTCGACGCCGATCCGTTCAAGACCCTCGACGTAAAGGCAGTGGGACACCTTCTCAACTACTCCGTAAGGAAGGGCCGCGAGACCCGTCCTGAACTCAAGTGCGGTATCTGCGGCGAGCACGGCGGAGATCCTGCATCAGTGAAGTTCTGCTACAGCATCGGACTGAACTACGTTTCCTGCTCACCGTTCCGCGTTCCAATCGCAAGACTGGCTGCTGCCCAGGCTGCAATTGAAGCAGGCGATGAAAAGAAATAATCTCACAGTAGCCCTGAAGGGCTTCTTTATGGGCGCCGCCAACGTTGTCCCCGGAGTGTCCGGGGGCACCGTAGCGCTCATAACAGGCATCTACGGCGAAATAATCGAGGCTCTCAACAGCCTGATGGTGGCCTCTACCTGGAAAGCTCTTTTCAAAGGCAGATTCAAGGAATTCTGGCAGAAAATCCACGGCGGTTTTCTGCTTTCCTTGTGTATAGGCGTGGTGGTCAGCATATTCTCTCTTGCCAAGCTGATGGAATATGTCCTGACCAATCACCCGATACAGACCTGGGCTTTCTTCTTCGGCCTTATCATCGCTTCCTCCGCCATAATGTTCCGCGACATAAAGGGGTGGGGGATAAAGGAGGTCATATTTACTATAATAGGTATAGCGCTCGGCATTGCCGTCTGCACGCTGACCCCCACGACAACGCCGGACAGTTGGTGGTTCATCTTCCTGTGCGGCGCAATCGCCATCTGCACGATGATCCTGCCGGGCATTTCAGGCAGCTTCATCCTCGTGATACTCAGTAAGTATGACTATGTGATGAGCGCCATTTCGTCGCTCAACATACCGGTCTTGCTTGTATTTGGCATCGGCTGCGTCGTAGGAATCCTCGCTTTCTCGAAGTTCCTGCACTGGCTGCTGGGCAAATACGAGAAGCAGACGATGTTAGTGCTTCTGGGCTTCGTGCTGGGCTCCCTCATAAAAGTGTGGCCGTGGTCCAACAAGGAGGCCATCGCCTCTTCGCAGGGGCTTGACGCGTCGCTTCCCGAAAGCCTCTCCGCCATCGACCCTATGATAGGTTCTGCGGTGATCTGGTGCCTGATAGGCGTCGCCATTGTAGCGGCAATAGAGATTGCAGGCAAGAAAGTTGGCGATAAACAAAAAAATTAATACATTTGCACCCTCATTTAGAGGGATTGGTCTGGTAGCTCAGCTGGATAGAGCAACAGCCTTCTAAGCTGTGGGTCTTGGGTTCGAATCCCAACCAGATCACGGAGGTCGACTGAAAGGTCGGCCTCTTTTTTTTTCTGCCATTTTGTCAGTTTTTTGGCATTGGCTCATATGTTGATTTCCCTTTTCCAGCCCGAACAGTGCGGGCGAAAAGGAGAAAAAATGAACAAGGAAAATCTCGAATTATTGGGGAAATACGCCATCAATCTCAATGAAAGGGCGAAAAGTGGGAAGCTCGATCCCGTCATCGGGCGTGACGATGAAGTGCGGCGCGTGCTTCAGATACTGAGCCGCCGCACAAAGAACAATCCTATACTCGTGGGAGAGCCGGGAGTCGGCAAAACTGCTATATCTGAAGGAATTGCGCAGCGGATAGTGAACGGCGACGTGCCGGAGAACCTCAAATCGAAGGAGATATACTCCCTCGATATGGGAGCCCTCATAGCTGGTGCCAAATATCAGGGCGAATTTGAGGAAAGGCTCAAAGGGGTCGTGAAAGCGGTCACGGAAAGCGATGGGCAGATAATACTCTTCATAGACGAAATCCACACTCTGGTGGGCGCAGGCCGCAGCGGCGGCGCTATGGATGCGGCGAACATTCTGAAGCCGGCTCTGGCCCGCGGCGAGCTCAGGGCGGTGGGTTCCACCACTCTTGACGAGTATCAGAAGTATTTTGAAGAGGACAAGGCCCTCGAGAGGCGCTTCCAGATGGTTATGGTGGACGAACCGACGGTGTCCGAGTCAATCTCGATACTGCGCGGACTGAAGGAAAAATATGAGAACCACCATAAGGTCCGGATTGAAGACGACGCTATAATCGCTGCAGTCGAGCTGTCACACCGCTACATTACAAGCCGTTTCCTGCCTGACAAGGCAATCGACCTTGTGGACGAGGCGGCCTCCAAGCTGCGCCTAGAGCTCAATTCCGTGCCTGAATGCATAGACGAACTCAACCGCCGCATAAAGCAGCTGGAAATCGAAAAAGAGGCCGTCAAGAGGGAAGGCGAGAGCCCGAAACTCAAGGCGATCGAAGATGAACTCTCCGGAGCCCTCGAACGTCATAAAGAACTCAACAGACAGTGGGACAGCGAGAAAGGCCTGCTCAGGGCTATTCAGGAAAACAGAGCTTCAATCGAAGATTACAAGAGAGAGGCCGAGGCTGCCGAGAGAAGGGGTGACTACGGCAAGGTGGCGGAGCTGCGCTACGGCAAGATAGAACAGGCGAAAAAGCAGATTGAGGAGCTTGAACGGCAGAAGGCTGAAAACAAGAATCCTCTTATGAACGAGTCCGTCACGGACGAAGATATTGCTGAGGTGGTCGCCAAGTGGACAGGCATCCCTGTAAACAGGATGCTCGAGAGCGAGCGGGAGAAACTGCTTCATATAGAGGAAGTTCTCCACAAGAGAGTGATAGGGCAGGACGAGGCCATAAATGCCGTGTCCAATGCCGTCAGGCGATCTCGTGCGGGCCTTCAGAACGAAAAGCGTCCTATCGGAAGCTTTATGTTCCTCGGCACGACAGGCGTCGGAAAGACGGAGCTGGCGAAGGCTCTGGCCGAGTATCTTTTCAACGACGAGAATATGATAACCCGAATCGATATGAGCGAATATCAGGAGCGTCACACCGTCAGCCGTCTTGTCGGAGCGCCTCCGGGATATGTGGGCTACGACGAAGGGGGTCAGCTTACCGAAGCCGTGCGCAGGAAGCCGTATTCCGTGATTCTGCTCGACGAAATCGAGAAGGCTCATCCGGACGTATTCAACGTGCTGCTGCAAGTGCTCGACGACGGCCGCTTGACAGACAACAAGGGCAGGACGGTGGATTTCAAGAATACAATTCTGATTATGACTTCCAATCTCAAGCCGGAGCTTGTCAAAGAGAGTTTCCGCCCGGAGTTCATCAACAGGATCGACGAAATAATAACTTTCCAGCAACTTACGCCGGAGGATATCAGAAAGATTCTGCTGCTGCAGATCGAACAGTTGAAGCAGAGGTTGCAGTCTATGGGCGTAACAATCTCTTTCACAGAAGAATTCATAGACTATATGAGCAACAAGGGTTACGATCCTGCATATGGCGCCCGACCGGTAAAGAGGGTGCTCCAGAGAGAACTCATAGACGAGTTGGCGCGCAAGCTGCTGGACGGCTCGCTCTCGAAGGAGCGCGAAGTTACGGCTTCGTTCTCGGGCGGAGAATTGATTTTAAAATGAAAAAAGCGGAGAAATCCGCTTTTTTCATTATATTTGATGTCTGGAAAATCAATCAAATTCAGATAATATGAAAAAACTCCTAACCCTTGCAGCTGCGGCACTCGTATGTGTCTGTGCTTCAGCGCAGCCGAAAGACGCACCTAAGGAGCAGGAAGACGGCTTCAAGTTTGAAGTCGTAAAGCAGCTCCCGATCACTTCCATCAAGAACCAGGCAAGCAGCGGCACCTGCTGGTGCTTCTCCGCAACCTCCTTCATCGAGTCTGAAATCCTCCGTCAGGGATACAAGGGCGACGACCTCGACCTTTCTGAAATGTTCACCGTTTACAATGCATATGTAGACAAATCCGTAAAATATGTCAGAGTTGACGGCGCCCTCAATTTCGGTCAGGGCAGCTCATTCGGCGACGTTTTCGTGACAATGAAGAAATACGGCGCCGTGCCTGAAGAAATGATGCCGGGCCTTAACTACGGCACCGAGAAGCACGCCCACGGCGAGATGGAAAGCGGTCTGAAAGCATATGTAAACGCCATCTCAAAAGTTCCTAACAGGAAGCTTACCACAGCCTGGATTCCTGCAGTGAAGGGCATCCTCTCGGCATATCTCGGCCAGGCTCCGGAGACTTTCACCTACAAGGGAAAGGAATACACTCCGAAGAGCTATCTGGCATCTCTCCCTATCAATCTCGACGACTATGTGGACATCACATCCTGGACACATCTCTCTTACTATGAGAAGCATCCGGTGGAGGTTGCCGACAACTGGCGTTGGGAAGAGGCCTACAACGTGCCTCTTGAAGACCTCGTCGCAATCATCGACAACGCAATCGAGACAGGTTACACAGTGGCTTGGGCTTCTGACGTAAGCGAGACAGGCTTCACCCGCGACGGCATCGGAATCGTTCCCGATATGGAAGCAATCGAAGCAGAGGGCAGCGACCAGGCCCACTGGGTAGGCACAGCGGCAAACGGCCGCAAGACCTTCAACGGCCCTGTCACCGAACTCAAGGTGGATGCAGCGCTGCGTCAGGAAGGCTATGAAAACAAGACCACGACCGACGACCACGGAATGCACCTTTTCGGAATCGCAAAGGATTGCAACGGCACAAAATACTATATGATAAAGAACTCCTGGGGCGAAACCGGCAAATATAAGGGAATCTGGTACATCTCGGAGACTTTCCTCAGATACAAGACAATGGACATAATGGTGCACAAAGACGCCATTCCTAAGGATATCAAGAAGAAACTCAATCTCAAATAAACTATGAAAAGAATCCTCACGCTGGCACTGGCCCTCGTCCTTTGCGCGGGCGCAGGCGCTCAAACACAGAAGATCTACAAGTTCACCCCTGTAAATGACATCAAGGTGACTCCGGTCAAGAATCAGGCAAAGACCGGCACCTGCTGGTGCTTCGCGACCGTTTCCTTCCTCGAGGCCGAACTCATCCGTCAGGGCAAGGGCGAATATGACCTCTCCGAAATGTTCGTCGTGCGCAACAACTATCAGACACGTCTTTTCGACAACTATCTGCGCCGCGGCAAGGGCAACATCAACCCGGGATCCATCTGCCATATGGCAATCAATGAGATCAAGAAGAACGGCATAATGCCGGAATCCGCATACTGCGGCATCAACTACGACAGCCCGACCCACAACCACGGCGAGATGACGACCTATATGAAGGCCCTCGCAGCCGAGGCCATCAATATGAAGAACCAGAGCCCTCAGTATGACAAGCTGATGAAGTCCCTGTTCGACATCTATATGGGCGAGGTTCCCGAGACATTCGAGTATAACGGCAAGACCTACACCGCAAAGTCTTTTGCAGAGGCTATCGGCCTTACGAATCTCGACGACTATGTAGAGATTACAAGCCTCTCGCATCATCCTTTCTATGAGATGGTGACTCTCGAGGTGCCTGACAACTGGGACAACCAGAAACTGCAGAACGTTCCCCTCGAAGATTTCATTGCGATAATCGACAACGCTCTCAAAAACGGCTACACAGTAGCTTGGGACGGCGACCTTGCAAGCGGCGAGTACAACCACAACCGCGGAATAGCAATCTGCCCTGAACCTGAAAACCTCGCAGAGGCTGCAAAGCTCGAGAAGATTTTCCCGGAAAGAGTCGTGACTCAGGAGAACCGTCAGAGCGATTTCGAACACTTCAAGACTGTGGATGACCACGTTATGCACATCACCGGCCTTTTCAAGGACCAAAACGGCAACTACTTCTACAAGACCAAGAACTCCTGGGGAAGCGGCCGCAACGAGGAAATGGGCGGATATCTCTATATGTCACGCAGCTACGTGATGATGAGAGCCATCAGCATAATGGTCCACAAAGACGGCATTCCTAAGGACATCCGCAAGAAGATGGGCATCAACTGATGACAATCAGAAAACATATTCCCAACACTCTGACCCTGTGCAACCTGCTTTCAGGCTGCACAGGCTGCGTTTTCGCCCTTCGCGGGCAGTTGGACGTCACCTTGGCGTGCGTCCTGATTTCGGGGTGTTTCGATTTTCTGGACGGCTTTAGCGCAAGGCTTCTGAAGGCATATTCAGATATAGGCAAAGAGCTTGATTCTCTTGCAGATCTGATAAGTTTCGGCCTTTCGCCGGCGCTGTCGCTTCTGGCGGTTTACGAGGCCGGAGAGCACGCGCTTCCGCAACTTGGCTACGCAGCGCTTCTTCTGGCGGCATTCTCGGCCCTGAGGCTTGCCAAGTTCAATCTGGACGAGCGGCAGACCAAGAGTTTTCTGGGACTCCCGACGCCCGCCTGCGCGCTTCTGGTCATTCCGCTTTGCGTATATGGCACCGCATCGGAAGGGATTGCCCACAATCTGATTGGCTCGGAGTGGTTTGTCCCTGCTCTGTCGGTCGCGCTCAGCCTGCTGCTGGTGAGCGAGATACCTATGCTCTCGATGAAACAGTTCACCCCGAAGCTGAAGGCTTTCATAGTGGGAAGCGTGCTTCTCGTGGCGGTGACGGCGGTATTTGTGGAGTGCAGTCTCAGCCTTTGGCTGACAGTGATGTTCACATACTATATCCTGCTCAATCTCGGGACTTTGAAGCGCGAGATCTGAACCGCGGGGAGTCGCCCCAATCGTTATAGCCGATTTCTATCTCACCGAGAGCCGCGCTTTCGGTGAGATTTTTTTTGCCCTCGTACAGGTCGTATTTTTGCCGTACAAGGGCGGGGGAGATGTTCGGCATTACGATGTTGGCCCCGGCTGCGACGGCTTTTTCGCGGCCGCGCGGGTCCAGGACCTCCAGGGCGGTCGTGGCGGCTATGTTTATGTCGGGCATAAGAAGACGAAGAAGCGCCACCATTTTGATGGACATCTCAAGTCGCTGAGCCTCAGACGGTACAGGGGCCTCGCCGCTGAGACATAATCTGCCAAGAGGAGTCTCGGGGTGGGGGATATACGGCCCCATTCCGACCATATCTATGTCGAAATCCTTCAAAAAGAGAAGGTCATCCGCAAGGTCCGCGCAGGTCTGGAAGGGAAGCCCTATCATCACGCCGCTTCCCACCTGCCAACCGCCCCGGCGCAGGTCTCGAAGCGTCTGCATACGCGTTTCAAAGCTATGCAGAGGGTCCTGAGGGTGCAAGAGCGCGTACAGCCGCGGACTACTCGTTTCGATGCGGATAAGATAGCGGTGCGCTCCGGCGTCGAACCACTCCTGAAGCGTTTCGAAGGGCTGTTCTCCGAGGGAAAGGGTGATGCCCAGCGCTCCGTCGGATAAGCGTTTTATCTCTTTTATAAGGCGTGTGATGCGTCCTGTGAATGATTTGTCCTGCAATTCGCCGCTTTGAATGCATAGCGACCCGTAGCCGCTTTCGAAGGCAAAGCGTGCTGCCGCAAGGATTTCTTCGTCGGAGAGAGTATAGCGCGAGGCCGCGCCGTTTTCGCGGCGGATGCCGCAGTAGAGGCAGTTCTTGCGGCAGATGTTGGATATCTCTATGAGCCCCCTCAGATAGACCTTCGGGCCTACCGTGCGGTCGCGCAACTCGCCGGCCTCTGCATACAGTTCGCAGCAGAAACCCGGATCTCTGTCCTCGAGGGCGCTTGTCAGAAAGTTTTTGTCAAGAACTCTTTCGGGCATACTCTATTGAAAATACCTGTCATATAGGCGATTGCCATTCCGTAATTACATATCGGCACTCCGGCTTCCAGAGCTCCAGCGACGCGGGCGTGCAGCTGTGCTGAAGTTGCCACGCAGCCGCCGCACTGGATGACGAGCGCGTAACTGCCGATCGGCAGGGGCGCTTCGCCGGTGCCGCCGACAAAGTCGAACTCGACCGCCTTGCCGCTGAATCTGCGTACCAGAGCGGGGATTTTTACGCGTCCTATGTCCTCGCAAGTGGTGTGGTGGGCGCAGGCTTCAAGCATCAGGATGCGGTCTCCGTCTTTAAGGGAGTCAAGGGCCTTGGTGCCCGTTACATAGGCTTCGAACGGCCCTTTGCTGCGCGCCAGGAGCATACTGAAGGAGGTCAGCGGAATGCTTTCCGGGACGACGGCGGCCACCTCCTTGAACACCTGGCTGTCTGTTACGACAAGCGACGGGCCCGGGCGGCTCGCAAGGTAGGCATTCAACTGTCCCGGCTTGAGCACGACAGCAGTAGCGTCGTGGTCCAGAATGTCGCGTATGGCCATCACCTGCGGGAGTATGAGGCGCCCCTCGGGGGCGGCGCTGTCCTGCGGGCAGACGAGAACTACCGTATCGCCCGCCTTGAGGAGTCCCTGCAGAATTGTGCGGGTGGCCTTCTTGTCTAAAATAGCCTTTATCTTTTTGAAAATCAGATCCTTGTCAAAATCTTTCCCTTCGAGGGCGATTGTCTTGCCGGCAAGCTCGGAAAAAAGGGCGGAGTGCTCCTCCGGCACGGGGCCGACCGTAATGAGGGCGTCGGCCGACTTTATCTCCCTTATGGATGCCGCGACACGCTGCCGCCCAAGGGGCCCTTCGTCGTCCAGACCGGCGGTGTCGACTATCGTGCAGATGCCTATGCCGGGCAGTTCGACGCGTCTTGTAACCGCGTCAGTGGTTGTACCGGGGACAGGGGAGACTATCGAAATCTCCTGCCCGGAGAGAATATTGGCCAGCGTGCTTTTTCCGGCGTTCCGCAGCCCTGCTATTACTATCCTGTAACTCTCTTTCATATTGCAAAATTACGGCAAATAATCTAATTTTGGGATATGTTTAGAGAATTGAATCACCGCGCCGGCTGGCTTGTGAGCGATTATATCTGCCAGACGCCCAGGGCAATCACGGAAGGCCTTATGCTTCAGATGCTTGGAGGCCCGCTTGAAGACTTTTCGAAAGAGGAGCGCGAGGCGGCTTTCCGCGCACTTTTTTCCGCCTTCTGCGGCCTGGATGACGAAAACTCGGAGGAGGACCGCCTGATTGACGAAAATTTTTTCGCCCGGGGCATATCGCTTCTCGACCCTTCCGGGTATCTCGACAATCCATATTATAAGGAGATCTCAATCCCGGAGGAGTCGTTCGGAAGGTGGAGGCTGACGCATCAGAAATATGCTCCCTACGAGGCCTTTATCTGCGACGACCTTCTCCTGACGAAAGATATGCTCCAGGTGCCTCGGGTGGGCTTTTTCGAGGAGGAGTTCACCTTTCCGTCCGTGCAGGAGGACGGCCGCGAGTGGATGAGCATCAAGCCCAGCGAAATAGTCACTTCGCAAAGGGCCGTGGACGAGGCTTTCGGACGTGTTGTAACGTTCGGTCTGGGCCTTGGATATTTTGTCTTCATGGCCTTGAGAAAGGAGACGGTCAGGAGCGTCACCGTGGTGGAGCGCGATCCTGCCGTGGTCGATCTTTTCAGAAAATACATCCTGCCTCAGTTCCCGCGAAAGGCTGACGTCGAGATTGTCTGCGCAGACGCTTTTGATTATATGGCAGGCCCCCTGCCATTCGACTACGCCTTCGTGGACATCTGGCACGACATCTCCGACGGCTGCGACCTGTATGTCAAGGCAAAAGGATTTGAGAAGAAACATAAAAAGGTTAAATTTGCATATTGGCTCGAGCGGAGCTTGCGCTGCGCCCTTGCCGACAGGCTTTTGGATTATAATTTATGAAAATTTTAAAAACAGCGGGCGACTACGCCTTCAACAAACTGATATACATCCTGGCACGTCCTCTCCTGTGCCCCAAAGCGCATTATCTGGACCCCGAGGTGCAGAAAAACCGTCTCAAGGAGCCTTCAATACTGGTCTGCAACCACACCGGGCATCTTGACGGAGTCGTTCTAAACACCATTTTCGGCCACGACCGCGTCCACAACCTGGCCGCCAAGGACCGTTTCGAGCAGAAGGGCTTCGGCTTTTTCCTGCGCCACACATACTGCATCCCGATAGACCGTCAGCATCCGGACACCTCCTGGCTGCACACCGCAATCAGCACGCTCAGAGTGCAGAAGGAGAACGTAGCAATCTTCCCTGAAGGCCGTCACGGAGAGCATCGCCGCCAGCTGCCGTTCCACAGCGGCGTCACGACTCTTGCAGTTATGGCAGGCGTGCCGATAGTTATGGTATATCTCGACGGCCCGTTCAAGTTCTGGTGGAAAAACCACGCCTTCATCGGCACTCCTTTCCGCATAGAACAGCCTGCAGAGGGCTTTTCGGCCGATTTCGTGCAGGAGCAGACGCATCTTCTCGAGCAGAAGATGAAAGATCTGATGCAGGTCTATATAGAGAGGACAAGCCAGACCATATAGGCGGCCTCGCAAAGCAGAAGGATTGCGCCGTCAAAACGGTCCAGCACATTTTTTTTCCAGGTGTAGCAGGCGGTGAAGATCAGAAGGGCGCTGAGCAGAAGCACGCCCATATCCACCATATTCATCGAAGATAGCGACAGAGGGTGTATCACGGCGGAGGTGCCGAGAATCAGCAGAATGTTGAACACGTTGGACCCCAGAATGTTTCCGAGGGCCAGCTGGCCCTTTTTCTTTGCCGCCGCCACTACGCAGGTGGCAAGTTCGGGGAGGGAAGTGCCTCCCGCAAGGAGCGTTATGGCTATGAATTTGTCGGAAACGCCTATGCGGCGGGCAAGCGACGTGGCCGAGTCCACAAAGAATTCGCCGCCGAAAATAAGGCCGGCAAGACCGCCCGCCACGGCAATCAGGGCTTTAGGAATGCCCATAGGCTTTTTTCCGTCATCTGACGGCTGCTGCGCCGAGCCGTCGTCAAACTTGAAGCAAAGGAATATATAACCTGCGAAAAGAAGCAGAAACACAATGCCTTCCACTCTGCTTAAACTGTCGGTGCCAACTCCGAAAAGAGTGCTTTTCATCCCGAGCAGGGCAAGCAGCAGGGTGACGCCTATCGTAAGGGGAATGTCCCTTTTTTTGTTTTCGGAAGTTATCGAGATAGGGGCGAGGACGGCGGTCAGACCGAGTATGAGCAGCGAGTTGAAAATGTTGGAACCCACGACATTGCCGATCGAAACGTCGGAGTTGCCTTCGAGGGCGCCGGTTACGCTGACCACGAGCTCAGGGCAGGAAGTTCCGAAACCCACGATTGTCAGACCTATGACAAATTCGCTTATGCCGGCTTTGCGGGCGATGGCAGAGGCGCCGTCGACAAGAAAATCCGCGCCGAAGACCACCATCAGAAGACCTGCTATAAGTATGAGTATGTCAGTTATCATTTTTTTTCAAAAAACAGGTCACAAAAATAGAAAATAATTGACAAAGTCTTGTATCTTTGCATTTAAGTTTCACAAAATCTTATTTATGAGGACAGATGAAGAAAACAGTTGTATTAATTGCGGCTTTGCTGAGCTTCCTGCCCGCGTATTCGCGGGAGGCTAGCGACGACGGGTTGTCCGGAGAACTCCAGATAGTCCCGCATCTTGAATTCAATCCGTACGTTTCCACGAAAAGCGGCGGAAGTGGCTATGAATTTGGCACTAGCGGTCTTTACACTTTATTTGACAGTACTCTGGGCGATCACTTCTCGCTGTCAATTTGCAACCTTTGGCTGAACGAATCGCCAAAGTATCTTTATTCGGAATCCTTCAATCCACAGGAACTGACCTGGGTCAACTGGGCATTCGTTACGGCTCAGTTCAACAGTTTCTTTGTCAACGTCGGCAAGGAAGCAATCAGGACCGGAACCTTCGAGGAAGATGAATATGATTACAACAACTACGGTAGTATGTGTTCACATTTCTGGAATGACGTGCCTCTCTATCAGTGGGGAGCGCGTGCCGGCTGGCGGGCTGAAGACGAATCGGCCGAGATGTCAGTCCAGGTAACCTCAGGCGCGGCCGGCAGGTGGCCTTTCCAAGAAGGAATAACGCTCAATCTCAATGGATACTCCGACATCGGTGAAAACTCCTCCCTGATTGCCGGCCTGACCTGGTTCAACCAGAAAGACCTCAAATGGTTCCTGCTTGCTGCCGGCTATCAGAGATATGCAGGAGATGCAACCGCCCAACTGGACACATATTTCTACAACAGATACGGAAAGTTCAACACATCCGTGGTCGCGTCCCTCAAATATGAGTTCGAAAAGTTTGACGTGACGGCGAAAGCCGGCTTCGACCATTTCAAGGCCGAAGAGGGGAAGACCACTTCCTTCTTCGCAGGAGGCGTGTTCCAGTACTATCCGCTCAAGCACAGCAACGACCTGAGGCTTCACGCGACAGCCTCATTCAACGGATGCGGCTATCCTGAATATTTGGCAGGCGAAAGCTTTTTCAACTTCTCCGTAGGAGTTACATATTTCCTCAATCTCAAATTGTTTTAAATATTTCGATTAATGGCAAACCAGGATGCTATCATCGAGATAGAACACCTTTCAAAGGCGTTCTCCGGTACCGTCGCGCTCGACGACATCAACCTTTCGATAAAAAAAGGTGAATTTGTGACACTGCTCGGCCCTTCCGGCTGCGGCAAGACGACACTTCTGCGTCATATAGCCGGATTCTACAAGGTGGAGGAGGGCAAAATACTGATGGAGGGCAAGGATATTTCCGAAGTTCCACCTTTCAGGCGAGAACTCAATACCGTCTTCCAGCGCTACGCTCTTTTTCCCCAGCTGGATGTCTTTGACAATATCGCTTTCGGCCTCAAGCTGAAGAAGTTGCCCGAAAAGGAAATCCACAAGAGAGTCAGAAAGATGCTCAAGATGGTGAGTATGACCGGCTACGAAGACCGCGATGTCAGCACCCTATCGGGCGGACAGCAGCAGAGAGTCGCCATCGCCCGCGCTCTGGTGAACTACCCTAAGGTCCTTCTGCTCGACGAGCCGCTCGCCGCACTCGACCTCAAGATGAGGAAAGATATGCAGATAGAGCTCAAGGAGATCCACCGCAAGATGGGCATCACCTTCATATACGTGACGCACGACCAGGAAGAGGCGCTCACCCTGAGCGACACGATAGTCGTGATGAACCGCGGGAAAATCCTGCAGACAGGAACTCCGACGGATATCTACAACGAACCTGTAAATTCATTTGTAGCCGACTTCATCGGAGAGAGCAACATTCTGGATGCCACGATGATAGAGGATCGCAAAGTATCATTTATAGGCCACAGCTTCGAATGTGTGGACGAGGGCTTCGGAGAGAACGTTCCGGTGGATGTAGTGGTGCGTCCTGAAGATATCTACGTCGTAAACAAACTCGAGAGCGCGCAGTTCACCGGCACCGTCAAGTCCTGCACCTTCAAGGGCGTCCATTATGAGATGTTCGTGGAGACGGACAGCGGCAACGAGCTGATGATCCAGGACTACAATGCCTTCGAAGTCGGCAGCACAATCGGTATGCTCATCCGTCCTGTGGATATCCAGGTGATGAAAAAGGAGCGTACCTGCAATACTTTTGAAGGCGTTATGACAGACTCCAGCCACGTCAAATTCTGCGGTGCGGAGTTCGAATGCCTCGAGACAGGCCTTGAAGAGGGCACAAAAGTGAAGGTCGAGATACCTTTCGACAAAGTGGACCTGATGGATGACGTGGAGGAAGGGCAGATGAGGGGAGAGGTCTCCTTCATCCTCTACAAAGGCAACCACTACCACCTTACGGTCACCGACGAAGACGACAACAACTTCTATGTCGACACGAACGACATCTGGGACAAGTGGGACCTTGTCGGCATAAAGATATTACCTCAGGACATCACCGTCACCGCGATATGAAAATGACTGTAAAAAGGTCGGCCTGGGCTCTGCCTTATCAGGTGTTCCTGGCCCTTTTCGTTGTGCTCCCGCTGGTGCTGATAGTGCTGTATGCCTTTATGGACAGCGCCGGCCACTTCACGCTGGCAAACTTCGCCAAGTTCGCCGGTCAGCCTGAGGCTATCAATACATTTGTCTATTCCATCGAGATAGCGATAATCACGACCGTCCTGTGTCTTTTGCTGGGATACCCTGCGGCCTACATCCTGAGCAACTCGAAGTACAACAAGTCGAGCATCACCGTGATGCTCTTCATCCTTCCGATGTGGATAAATATGCTGGTCAGGACGCTTGCCACCGTAGCGCTTTTCGATTTCGTAAGGCTGCCGCTCGGGGAGGGGGCCCTCATCTTCGGTATGGTGTATAACTTCCTGCCGTTTATGATTTACCCTATCTACAATGTGCTCAAGAAGATGGACCGCTCCTACATCGAGGCGGCGCAGGATCTGGGGGCGAGCCCTGTGCAGGTCCTGGCGAAAGTGACCATTCCTCTTTCAAAGCCCGGCATCAGCAGCGGAATCCTGATGGTATTTATGCCTACGATCTCCACTTTCGCCATCGCCGAACTTCTCACTATGAACAAGGTGAAGCTCTTCGGTACGACGATTCAGGAGAATATAAACAACGGAATGTGGAACTACGGCGCGGCCCTCGCTCTGATAATGCTCGTGATAATCGGCATCACGACGCTTTATACAGACCAGAAGGAGGCCGGTGAAGCCGAAGCTGGAGGACTCATATGATGAAGAAGTTCATTGCCAAGGCATATATCTGGATTCTCCTCATAATCCTCTATGCTCCGATAGTCATAATTGCCGTTTTCTCGTTCACGGAGGCAAAGGTTATGGGTAACTGGACAGGATTCTCCACGGAACTTTACCGTTCGCTCTTCACAGGAGGCATCAACAACTCTCTTGTGAGAGCCATCATAAACACCCTTTCGATTGCGGTCATTTCCGCAGTTGTCTCGACCATTCTGGGAACAATAGCGGCGATAGGTATCCACAACCTTCGCGGATGGCGCCGTCAGACAATAAATTTTGTCAACGACATCCCGATGATGAACCCGGACATCATCACCGGTATTTCCCTGTTCATTCTCTTCGTGTCGATAGGTCTTACCCAAGGCTATGTAACTGTGGTTCTGGCACATATCTCATTCTGTACGCCTTATGTGGTGCTCAGTGTGATGCCAAGGCTCAGACAGATGAATCCGAACGTCTATGAGGCCGCGCTGGATCTGGGGGCGACCCCTAGGCAGGCGCTGCGCAAGGTCATCATTCCGGACATCCGTCCCGGAATGATTTCCGGCCTCATACTGGCCTTCACCCTCTCTATCGACGACTTTGCCGTAACTCTCTTCACGAAGGGCAACCAGGGCCTCGAAACGCTCTCGACCTATATCTATGCGGACGCGCGCAAAGGCGGCCTGACGCCGGAGCTTCGCCCGCTTATGACAATCATTATCTTTACAGTGCTGATACTTCTGATAATAATAAATGTCAGATCGGCCAAAAACGCTAAGAAAACTAATGAAAAAGATTAGCACCGTAAAGCTGCTGCGCGGCATTCTGGGCGCGGCCGCCGCGCTTGTAATGCTCTCCTCCTGCGTTGGAGACCGCAGCACGACGCTCAAGATCTACAACTGGGCTGACTACATAGACGAGGATCTGCTCGAAGAGTTCAAGGACTGGTACAAGGAGCAGACAGGGGAAGACGTTTCCATTGTGTATCAGCTCTTTGATATAAACGAAGTGATGCTCTCCAAAATCGAGAGGGGGCACGAAGACTTCGACGTTGTATGTCCATCGGACTATATTATAGAGAGAATGCTCCGCAGCGATATGCTCCTTCCGATCGACCACGACTTCGGCGAGACTCCAAATTATATAGACAGCTGTGTTTCTCCATACATAAAGGCGATGTTCGACAATATAGACGGCAGCGGCAAGAACGCTAACGACTACGCCGTCGGCTATATGTGGGGCACCACGGGCTATATGTACAACACAAGGTACGTGGAAAGGGAAGAGGTTTTGACCTGGAATGCTCTCGCCAATCCCCGTTTCAAAGGCAAAATCTTCGTGAAAGACGCCTTCCGCGACGTTTACAGCCCTATTCTGGTCTATCTCAAGCAGAAAGAACTGCAGGAGGGATCCCTCACGATTGAAGATGTAATGCGAGATGCGACGGATGAGTCGATCGCCCTTGTGGAGAACTATCTTATAAGCGTCAAAGACCATATATCCGGCTGGGAGGCCGACTTCGGAAAGGAGGCTATGACTCAGGAGAAGGCCTGGCTCAATCTGACCTGGAGCGGCGACGCCAGCTGGGCGATCGAAGAGGCCGCCGACGTGGACGTTCCGCTGGATTACGTGATTCCGCTGGAGGGAAGCAACGTCTGGTTCGACGGCTGGGTCATACCGAAATATGCCAAAAACGTGAAGGCCGCGCGCTACTTCATCAACTATATGTGTATGCCTGAGAACGCGATCAGGAATATGGATGAAATAGGCTATGTGAGCGCCATTGCTTCTCCTGAAGTCCTTGAATATATGACGGACGAGGAGTCGTTCGAGCCTCTCGACGCCAGTTATTTCTTCGGAGAGGAGGCTTCAGAGGTGTGTCTGAATCCCGTTTTCTATGCGGACAAATCCGACATCGACCGCTGCGCGATGATGCACGACAGCGGCGACCGCACGGAACAGATGCTAGCGATGTGGTCAAGAGTGAAGGGTGACAACGCCACAAGTTTCACTTATATTCTGATTTGCGTCTTCATCGCTGCTTTTGCCGCTTACGGAATATTCAGCAGAATCAGAAAGTCTAAGAAATACAAACTCTATGGCAGACAATTATCTCGAAAAAAAGTTCGAGGAATTTAAATCGGGCTCACGGCCGGCGGTAAGAAGGGCAGGGGTGTCGCTTGACACGCTTTTCTCTTCTACGCGAAGCTGCCGCGGCTACCAAAAGGATTATATTGTCAAGATGCCTCAGCTAGAGCGCATTGCGGGCGTATGCACGAAGGTGGCATCGGCCCGCAATCAGCAGGTATTACGCTTTCGCCTGATAGTCAAGGGCGAGCAGGCGGACATAGTGCTAAGCAACATAAAGCTCGGCGGAGCGCTGCCGGAGCTTCATCTGCCGCTGCCCGGCACCGAGCCGGAGGCCTTCATCGTGGTGTGCGCCGAGGCACAAGAGACCCGCTATGTGGACATCGACCTTGGAATCGCCCTGCAGAGTATGCAGCTGAAAGCCACCGAAATGGGCCTTTCTTCAATTATAATCTGCGCCTTCGACAAGATGAAAGTGCAGCGCGAACTCGACCTTCCATTTGCCCCGCTGGCCATTCTGGCGGTCGGGAAAGGGGCAGAAACCTTCCGCCTGCAGAGTGTCGAAAAAGGGGAGAAGCTCGATTATTACCGGCAGGACGGCGTCCACATCGTGCCGAAAATAAGAATAGAAGATTTACTGATATGATAAAGGTTTACTGCAAGAACACCCGTTCCTCGAAAAGTTTCCAGGAAGGCACGACTCTTCTGGAGATGCTCGAAAGTTTTGAATTTGAAAAGCCTTACCCGATTGTTTCCGCAAAGGTCAACAATGTATCTCAGGGCTTGAAATTCAAGGTTTTCAACAATCGTGACGTGGAATTTCTGGATGTCCGAGAGTCGAGCGGAATGAGGGTTTACACCCGTTCGCTGTTTTTCTTGCTTTGCAAGGCCGCGCAGGACGTGTTCAAGGGCTGCCGCATCTATATTGAGCACCCTATTTCAAACGGATATTTCTGCAACCTCAGGCGGCGCAAGAATGACCGCCGTCCCGTAAGCGAGGCCGATATTGCCAAGATAACCGAAAGGATGCAGGAGATTGTCAGCAAGGACGTTGCCTTCCACCGCTACGAAGTGCAGCTCGACGAGGCTATCAGAATTTTCCGCGACAGGGGATATGACGACAAGGTGAAGCTGCTCGAGACAAGCGGACAGGTCTATATGGACTACTATACGCTCGGCGACACGGCGGACTACTATTACGGCAGGCTTGTCCCGTCGGCAGGCTACATAAAGACTTGGGCTCTGGAGCCTTATCACGACGGAATGCTGCTTCGCGTGCCAGACCGCCACAATCCGGCCGTCCTCGCGCCGTTCGTGGACCAGCCGAAAACCTTCGAGATGTTCAAGGAAAATCTTCGCTGGAACCAGATAATGCACCTGAGCAATGTCGGAGACGTAAACCACGCCTGTTTGAGCGGAGCTGCAAGTGAATTGATTCAAGTAGCTGAGGCTCTGCAGGAAAAGAAAATCGTGCAGATAGCCGAAGAGATTGAAAAGCGCTACCGCCGCCGCGAGAATCCTCTCCGCCTTGTGCTCATCACCGGCCCGAGCAGCAGCGGAAAGACCACTTTCTGCAAGAGGCTCAGCGTGCAGCTGAAGGCCTGCGGGCTGAGGCCGGTTTCATTCTCCACGGACGATTATTTCGTCAACAGGGTGGAGACTCCGAAATTCCCGGACGGAAGCTACGATTTCGACAATTTCGACACCGTGGACCACGATATGTTGCAGCAGGATGTCGTGAAACTTCTCTCCGGAGAGGAGATCGAGACTCCACAGTATAATTTCGTTACGGGACTTCGCGAGTATACTGGCAAGAAGAAGAAACTGGGGAAAGGGTGCGTTCTGCTTGTGGAAGGTCTCCACGCTCTCAATCCGCGCCTTACGGACCAGATACCGGATGAGGTGAAGTTCCGCATCTTCATCAATACCTTGACCGGCAACTCGCTTGACAATCATAATGTTATACCTACAAGCGACAACAGGCTCCTGCGCCGTATCGTGCGAGACTGCAATATGGGTTCTTTTACGCCTATGCAGACGATAGCCCAGTGGCCGAAGGTCATAGAGGCTGAGGAAAAGTGGATATATCCTTATCAGGAGAATGCGGACGTGATGTTCAATTCACAGTATCTCATCGAGTTCGCCGTTTTGAGAAATCACGCCGAGCCGATGCTTGAAAGCGTGCCGAAAAACACTCCGGAGTATGCCGAAGCGCACCGCCTGCTGAAGTTTACGCACTATTTCACGCCTGTTTCCGACAAGGAGATACCTCCGACGTCGCTCCTGCGTGAATTTGTCGGCGGCAGCGTCTATACAAGATAGGAATACTAAACGAGCCCACCTGCTTCGCACCCTAAGCCTATGAAAACGTCCGGCTTCGCCGGAC
>R20__coassemble_583_pt1 | contig 25879 bp, 26 predicted proteins | sample R20__metabat2_high_PE_056 | metagenome-assembled genome bin R20 | reverse complement strand
AGGGGTCCGGCGAAGCCGGACGTTTTCATAGGCTTAGGGTGTCTCGCTTTTAGGTGGGCTCGGCGTACCCCTCCAAACCTCCCTGCCGCTACTATATTGCGGTGTATCCCTCCAAACCTCTCTGCGGGGCAGGGCGTCAGCGGGCGCCGCCGCCGAAACCGCCGCCGCTGAAGCCTCCGCCACCGCCGAAGCTGGCGTGACCGCCACGGCCGCCCACCGAAGACTTCGTCTGCTGCGAAGCCACGGCGCTAACCATAGACGATCCCATAGTGTTGGAAAAGCGCAGCACGTAATACATAGTGGCATAATCGTAGCCTACGGCCTCTTCGAAAGCCTTCGGATTGATATCTTTGAGTTCCTTGGCCACCTTGTCGGCTATGCCGTAGAGCGAAGCGTAGATAAGGTAGTCCTGCCAGAGGGCGACTTCGGCTGACCTGCGCTCGCCTATTATCGTGAAATCCTTCAGGTAATTCTTGAAGCCTATCACGCGACGAGCCTGGACCTGTCCCTCAGGCGAGAAATTGGTACCGGCTCCGTAGCCGTGCTGAGAGAGGAACGACGCTCCGGCGGCGTTCAACTCTCCGACCCATTTGGTTATGAGCTTCTGATTCGTGTTCTTGCGGGACCAGCGCGAGAACTCCTTCTGCTGAAGGATGCCGTCGTCGCCTGCCGCCTCGCGAAGCATAGCGTAGAACTGCCGCTGCGAATCGCACATTGAATCCAGGGAAGCATTCGGGGCGAACGATATGAGTACCTTGCCGGCGCCGTCGTTGGAAACCAACAGTTGCTTATCCTTTATCATCTTGAGTATCAAAGCAGAGGCCATATTACCTTCGCTGCTTGAAGGATAAAACTTGCGATAGACATAGCGTGTCTCATAGAGATTGCCGTCGAACGGAAGGTCGCGCTGGTAGCCGATCTCCTTGACTTTCAGCACTCCCAGCATCCCTTTGTTGCGCTTGCGGTCGGATGTCTTCTTCAAGCCGAAGACAAATACCGCCAAAGCTGTCAAGAATGACGCTATGCCTATCATTTCCCGGCGCTCTTCTTCCGCCTCATCTATAAACGATTGATAGTCAGAGCCGTCAAATGCCTTATCCAGAGACTCCTGAAAAGGTGTGTCCTGCTCCCTGAAACTTTCGGGAGCGAACATTCCCTTGTTGAAGCGGCAGAGAACTATCACGGAATTGGACTGTGACGTGAAGCCTTTGTCTGTCTGCGCAACGACGGTGCCAGCGGCAAACTGAATCGTGCCGTCATAGCCGAAGGCCCAGATGGCGGTATTCTCCTGAGTAAGGCAGACCGAATCAGCCAGGGCCGAAACAGTGACCTTAACGTGACGGGGAAGAGGGCTGATGCCGGGAGAGACAACCTGCAGATGCAGCTTGTCGTAGTCCTGCATAGCCTTCACGGCGCCGGTCATCGTGTATTCGACGGTATAGATGTGGCTGCCGTGAGAGCCAAGGCCCCAGCAGATTTCGCAACCGTCGCTCTTACGCACGATGCCGCAGCGGCCGGCTTTCGCCGCCAAAGAGCGATCCACATCCCAGACTCCTTCATTGCTATACACAAGGCCGCTCTCGTCGCTGACTTTCAGATCTTTGACGCTGATGTCGCCAAGGTTGCGACGGACAAGGTACCACTCCGTCCCGTGGTAAATGTCTACGTTCCAGACTTCCCTGACCAACGCGCTTCCGTTTTCAGTCAAAACCAGCGATATGTCTATGTCACGGACAACAGAGTCCTCGCCATAAACAGATGACGCCGCGGTAAGCGCCACGGCGGTCATCAGAATTGTCAGAAACCGTTTCACGGGGTTATATCTTCATTGAAGGCATATTTTCCTTGCCGATATTCTCGACCAGATATTCTCTTGCCGAAAATCCGAGAAGGCCCGCAACCAGACTGTCAGGGAACTGACGGATGATGCGGTTGAAGGCGGTAACGCTGTCGTTGTAGACCATACGGCTCATACGCACCTGATTTTCATAGGTGTTGATGCTGTCCATCGTCTTAGTGTAGGTCTCGCTTGCCTTAAGGTCGGGATACTGCTCGCCGACGGCCATTATGTGGGTCATCGCCTCGGTGAGCATATTTTCTTGAGCGTTGGCCTCTGCTGAGGTGCTGCCCGCAGTTATGGGACGGCGCTGCGCAATTATGTCGGAAAGCGTCTTGTATTCGTACTCTGAATAGGATTTGGTCATTTCCGCAAGCGCCTTGAGAGCATCCCAGCGGCTTGCCTGCTGAACACCGATCTGGCTGAGGGCGTTCTTGCAAAGTTCTTCCTTGTTTACGAGTTTTCTCTGAACGCCGATCACCCACAGAACGAGCAGGACGATGACGGCAATGATGATAATGACTGTCATATTATTGTTTATTGGTTATATTCGCAAAAAGGCCGCTTTCGCGGCCTGTACCCCCGGGCAGAATCGAACTGCCATCTAAGGTTTAGGAAACCTCCATTCTATCCGTTGAACTACAGGGGCCGATAAAAATGCCGGGATGCTTTCGGGCCCCGGCATCTTACTGTCTGATTGTCAGAGATTAGTTGACGCTCTTGTCAATGATCTGACGGCCGCGATAGAAGCCGCATTCAGGGCAGACGTGGTGATACATTACGGTAGCACCGCAGTTAGGGCAAGTTGCGAGCTGAGGAACTACGGCTTTGTCGTGGGTTCTTCTCTTATCTCTGCGCTGCTTTGAGAGTTTGTGTTTCGGATGTGCCATTTTAAAATATTTTAATTGTTTTTCTTGTTCAACATATCTTTGAGGTCCTTGAAAGGCGACAAGGCTTCGTCTTCCTGACCGGCCTGCCTCGAAGCATCCTGTACTGAAATATATTTCAGCATCTCCGGATTGCATTTCCCAGGAGCATGGGTCTTGACAAGCGGCAGGCTAAGGCAGACATAATCATAGACGAACTGGTCGAGGCTAATCTCGCTCTCAGAAGCGTCCACGAGCATTACATCTTCATCACTCCCCTCTTCATCCACCTCTACGTTGCCCAGGCCCACTGTCAGGTCGCGCTGCACGTCAACTTTCAGAGTCAGATCGTCCAGACACCTGTCGCACTCGCAGACAACATAGCCGGCGACATCGCAGGTCACCTTCAAAAGTGTCTGACAGCGAACGACTTTCACTCTTACAGTGCAGTCCGCGTCCTTGATCTGGCTATTTTCAAAACCTTGAAAGAACTTGCCGTCAATCGCGGAAACGAACGAACTCTCGCCCATCGGAAGCCCCTTGACGGGAATCATAACCGTATTTGAAATTTCGTTCATAACCGCAAAATGGGCTGCAAAGATAGTAATTTATTTTTTAAAAGTCTAATCTCTCGACATTCTTTTTCTCATCGTTTCGTCGAGAATAATCTTCCTCATACGCATTGACTTAGGAGTGACTTCCACAAGTTCGTCCTCCTGAATGTACTCGAGAGCCTCCTCGAGGCTGAACTTGATTGCCGGCGGCAGGACCACCTTCTCGTCGGTTCCGGCGGCACGCACGTTTGTCAGCTTCTTTGTCTTGCATATGTTGATTGCAAGGTCGAAGTCGCGGATGTGCTCGCCTACCACCTGCCCCGCATAAATATCCTCTCCCGGCTCGATGAAGAAACGGCCTCTGTCCTGAAGCTTGTCCATAGCGTAAGCCACTGAAAGGCCGGACTCGTGCGCTACGAGAGAGCCGTTTGTACGCTTCTCGATTTCACCCTTGTATGGCTCGTAGCCCTTGAAACGGTGCGCCACTACAGCTTCGCCCTGCGTTGCGGTCAGAAGGTTGCTGCGAAGGCCCATCAGGCCTCGGGCAGGAATCTCGAAATCGAGATGGGTGCGGTCGCCGCGGCTTTCCATATGTATCAGAGCGGCCTTCCTGCGGGTTGAAAGCTCGATTGCGTGGCCCACGTGCTCTTCTGGCACGTCTATAGTAAGGTACTCGATAGGTTCGCATCTTTGGCCGTTTATTGTCTTGTCGAGGACACGCGGCTGACCCACCTGAAGCTCGAATCCCTCGCGGCGCATAGTCTCGATGAGAATCGAGAGATGAAGCACGCCGCGGCCGTACACGACGAAGGAGTCTGCGTTCTGGCCCGGCTTGACTCTCAGGGCGAGGTTCTTTTCGAGCTCTTTCTCGAGGCGCTCCTTAAGGTGACGGGATGTCACGAACTTTCCCTCGCGGCCGAAGAACGGAGAATCGTTGATGGAGAAGACCATACTCATAGTAGGCTCGTCCACGGCAATCGGCGGCAGCGCCTCAGGATTCTCGAAGTCGGCGATTGTGTCTCCGATTTCAAACCCGTCAATACCTACCACTGCGCAGATGTCACCGCACTGAACCTCGGGAACTTTCTCTTTTCCAAGACCTTGGAATATCATAAGTTCCTTGACCTTCTGCTTCTCCGTAATGTCATAGCGTTTGCAAAGGGTTACGGGCATACCGGCCTTGAGGGATCCGCGGGTGATGCGGCCCACCGCGATACGGCCCACATACGGAGAGTATTCGAGGGAAGAGATGAGCATCTGCGGAGTGCCTTCCTTGATTTCGGGCGCCGGAATCTCTTCGAGAATGGTGTCGAGCAGAGGAGTGATGTCGCCGGTAGGCTTGCGCCAGTCGAGAGACATCCAGCCCTGCTTCGCGCTTCCGTAAACTGTCTTGAAATCAAGCTGGTCTTCGGATGCGTTGAGAGAGAACATAAGGTCGAAGACCTGCTCGTTCACTTCGTCCGGACGGCAGTTCGGCTTGTCCACCTTGTTGATGACGACTATAGGCTTCTTGCCCATCTCGATTGCCTTCTGCAGCACGAAACGTGTCTGCGGCATCGTGCCTTCAAAAGCGTCCACCAGCAGGATTACGCCGTCCGCCATATTGAGCACTCTCTCCACCTCACCTCCGAAATCGGCGTGGCCCGGAGTGTCTATAATATTGATTTTGTAGCCCTTATATGGAACTGAAACGTTCTTTGCCAGAATAGTGATGCCTCTTTCTCTTTCGAGGTCGTTGTTGTCGAGAATAAGTTCGCCGAGGTTCTCCGCCCTGCGCGTGAGCTGGGCCTGATAAATCATTCTGTCCACGAGAGTTGTCTTTCCGTGGTCTACGTGGGCGATGATCGCTATATTTCTGATGTTTTGCATAATCTGATTTTGTGGCGGCAAAAGTAAAAAGAATCTCGCAAATACCGATATAAATATCGAGATTTTTGCTACCTTAGCGGCCTGTAAAATAAAACGCCATATGTACAACGGAGAAAAACTCAATCCTAAGCAATTCGTCGCAGACGCTATTGCCGAGATCAAGAATAACGTCGGAGGGGACACCGTCGTTCTCGGCCTCTCAGGCGGAGTCGATTCCACGGTCACAGCCCTGCTCGTAGACAAGGCAATCGGCCACAATCTGGTCTGCATTTTCGTGGATCACGGCCTTCTGAGAAAAAATGAATTCGAAGACGTTCTCGCCCACTACGAAGGTATGGGCCTCAACGTCGTGGGCGTGCGCGCCGCAGACCGCTATTTCGCTCAGCTCAAGGGCGTTACAGACCCCGAGCAGAAGAGAAAGATAATCGGCAAACTCTTCGTGGACATCTTCGCCGAAGAGGCCCGCAAAGTAAAGGACGCCAAATGGCTGGCGCAGGGCACAATCTGGCCCGACATCGCCGAGTCCTTCTCCGACAAGGGCACAATCAAGAGCCACCACAACGTGGGCGGCCTGCCTGAACAGCTGAATTTCGGTCTCGTGGAGCCTCTCAAATACCTTTATAAATATGAGGTTCGCGAAGTGGGCGCAGAGTTGGGCCTCGACCCACACTTCCTCGGCCGCCATCCGTTCCCGGGCCCGGGTCTCGGAGTCCGCTGCCTCGAAGAGGTCACCCCCGAGCGCATCCATATCCTGCAGGAGGCTGACGCCATCTATACGAACGCCCTGCGCGAGGCCGGTCTCTACGACAAGATCTGGCAGGCAGGCGCCGTTCTGCTCCCTGTAAGAAGCACCGGCATCACCGACGGCCGCCGCACCTACGACAACGTAATCGCCCTTCGCGCCGTCAACTCAGTTGACGCCGTGACCGCCGACGTGATCAACCTTCCGTTCGAATTCCTCCAGAAAGTCGCCACCGACATAATCTCCCAGGTAGAGGGAGTCAACCGCGTGGTTTACGACATCTCTCCGAAACCCCCTGCGACAATCGAATGGGAATAAAAGAAAAAAGGTGGATTTAAAATCCACCTTTTTTTATATTCTCGGCAATCTTGCTGATGAGGCACTCGCGAGCCTCTTTGCTGGCCCAGCCGATGTGCGGGGTGAGCAGCAGACGGCTCTTGTCCTTTACCTGCATATACGGATGGTCCGCCGCGAAAGGCTCTTTCGTGAAGACGTCCACTGCAGCGCCGGCCAGAAGGCCTTCGTCGATCGCGCGCACGAGGTCCGCCTCGACGATTATGCCGCCGCGGCCCATATTGACTATGTAGGCGCCGCGCTTCATCCAGCCGAGCTGCTCATAGCCAAGCAGACCTTTTGTGCGGTCGTTGAGCGGACAGTGTACTGAAACGATGTCGCAGGAAGAGAGGAACTCCCTAAGGTCGGTGACAGCTTTGTACTTGTCGTTGTGGGCCTTGCCGGAAGTCGGATAATAGACCACCTCCATTCCGAAGGCTGCGGCAAGGGCCGCCACGCGGCTGCCGATATTGCCCAGGCCGACTACACCGTAACGCTTGCCCTTGAGTTCGAAGAACGGTTCCCACGCATTCGTGAAGCATCCGCTTGCGGAGTAGTCGCCACCTTTTACATATCCGTCGAAGAATGAGGCCTTTCCAACGAGATTGAGCACCTGCATAAAGGTCACCTGGGCGACGCTCTCCGTAGAGTAATCGACGGCGTTGCGCACCGGTATCCCCTTTGAGGCGGCGTACTCCATATCCACGTTGTTCGTGCCGGTTGCGGCCACGCAGATGAGTTTCAGCGTAGGGCAGGAATCTATCTGTTCCTTGCCCATATATACTTTATTGGTGATTACCACGTCAAATCCCTTGATGCGCTCGAAGACCTGTTCCGGAGCGGTCGCGGGATAGCTGACATATTCGCCGAGTGAAGCGACAGACTCGAGGGAAACGTCGTTCCCAAGAGTCTGCGCATCAAGAAATACTATCTTGAGTTTACTCATAGCTATGCTTTTGTAACTCTTTCAAGCCATTTCACCATACCGAGCATCACGCTCATCGCCACGACGCAGATGATGAGGAATACCATCCAGCACTTCCAGATAGGCCAAGCGTTGTACATAATCGGGCCTACGAAGATGAAGAGGTTTCCGACAGCGGTAGCGCCGAGCCAGAGGCCCTGGCAGAGGCCCTGCATATGCTTAGGAGCAACCTTTGAAACGAATGAGAGTCCGAGAGGAGAGATGAAGAGCTCTGCTACGGTGAGGAAGAAGTAGGTCAGAATCAGCACCCACCAGCCTGCCTTCATACTTTCGGCCTCGGCTACCGGCATTGCGCGGAACTCAGCTCCTGAAGGATAACCGTTGCTCAGGGAGTAGAGCATCAGGAAGAGATATGCCAGACCTGTGATGCCCATACCGATTGCGATCTTTCGAGGAGTGGAGACTGCCTTGCCTTTCTTGCTCAGGGAGCCGAAGATCCACATAATGACCGGAGTCAGCACAATGACGAAGAACGGATTGACAGCCTGCCAGATTTCAGGAGCGATGGCGTCGGTCTTGACGAAGTCACGCGCAAGAAGCGAGAGGGACTGACCGTTCTGGTGGAATGAGAGCCAGAAGAAGATGCAGACACCGAGCACAGCGAAGAGAGCTGCCATACGCTGCTTGATCTCCTTTGCCATAGCGAGCTTTTCTTCCTGAGTGTAGTTCTCGGACTCTTTCGCAACCTTCTTTGCAGGCTCCGGAAGGCCCTTCTTTGTGCACAGGAAGATTGTCAGGGAGATGAGCATTGCAGCGACAGACGCGAAGAATGAGAAGTGAACGCCCGCGTTGAACACCTCGAGGTAGCTCTGGCAGAAGTCCATTCCTACTATAGCGTCACCATTTACGGATGCCTTCACGGCAAGGTCTGTCAGGTTGGCCATCTGGTCTGCAGGCAGGTTGCCGCCTGCTTCGATATACTGGTGGCAGAGTGAAGGGAGAGCCGCGTTATAGAGGAAGCCGTTGGTCTTGAGCCACCAGCTGCGAAGCAGCGGAGCTACGAACGGAGCGATGAGGCCGCCGATGTTGATGAACACGTAGAAAATCTGGAAGCCTGAGTCGCGCTTGTCCTTTGCCTCTTTGAGAGCTTCAGGGCCCTGTTTTGCCGCCTCTGCCTCAAAGTTGTCGTAGAGCTGGCCCACCATTGCCTGGAGGTTACCCTTGAAGAGACCGTTGCCGAACGCAATCAGGAAGAGTGCAAAGCAGGTGAAGACGAGCAGTCCAGTAGAGTTTCCGGTAGTAGCCGTGATAGGAATCGCGAGGCAGATGTAGCCTACGGCCATAACCATAAGACCGGTCTGGATTGTGCCTTTGTAGTTGCGGGTGCGGTCTGCGATGATGCCGCCTACGAGGCTGAGCACGTAGATTCCGCAGTAAAAGAATGAATAGATCAGTGCGCTGGTCTGGTCTGGAATTCCGAACTTGGAGCAAAGGAACAGAACGAGAACGGCGTTCATAATGTAGTAGCCGAATCTCTCGCCCATATTGCTCAGAGCCGCAGCCAGCAGTCCTTTAGGGTGGTTTTTAAACATAATTGATTGATTTTAAGTTGATTATTTATTTTTTACAGATTTTTTCGCGGGTATCTTGACCGAATCTATCACGCGTCCCCGTCGGTCAAGAAGGTTGAGCTCTATGCATTTTGCGCTGACGGCCATATGCAGGGCTCCGACGGTATGCGGGCCTTCGTTCCAGCGGAAATCCACCTTGTCGGCGTTCTCCTCCAGAGCCTTGAGAGGACCCTGACCACGTTCATTGTCGCTTGACGGGGTCTGCACATAAGTGACTCCGCCGCTGTGGGCTCTCACATAATAATGGTTGTTGCCGGCAAGGGCCAGATCGACGCCGCAGCGCTCGAAGGTTTCGTGCCATCTTCTGTATTGGGACGTGGCGCCGTTGTGGCCATAGAACCACTGATAGTGCTCGCACACAATCTTGTAGCGGACATCCTTCCCCTGCTCGGTAAGAACCTTCTCAGTCCACGCGCGGGCCGCCTCGAAGGCGGTGCTGTCGCGCATCTCCTCGTTGTTGAGCATCACGAAGAGGGCGTCGTTGTACTTGAACCAGTAGCAGACTCCCTCCTGCCCCTCGTAGCCGTTGCGGGGAACGTAGTTGGCATTTCTGAAAAAGTCGCCCGTCAGGCGGTACTGGCGCGTCATATTGTCGTGATTGCCGTTCACGCCGGCCCACATATAGTCGTGGAAAGGCTTCTCTTTGTAGAGATAGGTCCAGAATGAGTAGCTGCCACCCCAGGCGCACACGTCGCCGAGGTTCAGCACCCAGTCGAACGGTTTGTAGTCCTTTACCGTTTCTATCATATTCATTGCGGCCACAAGGCGGCCGTTCAGCGGAGGATAGCAGTGGAAGTCCGAGATAATGCAGGCGTTCCACTTGCCGGAGCCGGCGGTCTTGAAGAAGTGGTCCGGGCTCTCGACAGAGGTGCCGTCGGAGGCCTTGGCCACCACTTTATATTTGTAGCGGGTGTCAGGCTCCAGGCCACGGATCTGTGCGCCGTACTTGCAAAAGCGCGCGTCCTCATAAAAATCCGCGCCGCCGGCAGCCCTTGAATAGACGCTGTCGTAGCAGGTGCAAAGTTCTGCCTGAGACGGCACCTCAACGGCCTTCTTCCATTTGCGGTCGGAAGCTGTCGTAAAGAGGAGTTGCGCACCGGTTGTTGCTGTATCGCAACCCCAGCTGACATTTATGCCAGTGGAGGCGTCAGCCGACGGGTTGGCCGTCACCGAGAATATCCGAAGAGTGTCCAGCCCCTGCGCCGCAAGACTGCACACTGATGCGGCCAGGATGGCGGCCGCTACAGCTAATTTTCTCATAATCAGATAATTGTGATGATATGAGAGAAGCCTGTTATGTCAAACACCTCCTTAACCTGAGCCTTCATATTCTTCATAACCATCTTACCGCCCCGCATAGTGACGCTCTTCTGAAGCATCAGGAACATACGGAGTCCCTGGCTGCTGGTGTATTCCATCTTTTCGCAGTCGAGCTCGATGTCTGGGTTTGCGCCCTCCATAAGAGGAGCTATGTCTTTCTGGAACTGCTCGGCGTTTGTCGTATCCAGACGACCTTCGAGGACCACATAGGTTTTTGAACCTTCTTTGTTGATTGTAACGTTCATTGCCGTTTATTTAATAATTATTGTATTTTCTTTTTTATTGTCAGGATGTTGCATCCGTCTGCATATTCATACTCTACGGCATCCATCATCTGCTTGCACAGGAATATGCCAAGGCCGCCTATCTCGCGCTCTTCGAGCGGGGCATTTACATCAGGGTCCTCCTTCTCAAGAGGGTTGAAAGGCTTGCCGCCATCCTTGAGTGTTATGGTCAGGATGCCGTCTTGCACGGAGGTGCTTACATTCATAAATCCGTTGCCACTGGAATAGGCATAGCGAACTATGTTTTCCACAACCTCCTCAACGGAAAGACGCAGTTTGAACTGCAGCGCCTCATCCTGAGGTATATCCTCAGAGGTCATCACGGACTCTATTATATCGCCGCTACGGCCTTCTATCGGGTCAAATTTCTTTTCCATAATCAGTTAAAAGGCAGATTGTCCAATATGAATTTCTTCTCGAAAGGCTGCATACCGTTGCGGGCGCTGTAATAGAGCATCTGCAGGGCAGCGCACAATCTGACTCTTTTCTCGACTTTTACGTATTCCTCCTGCGAGCCGAAATACTCCTCCACGAAAGCGTTCCATATGCGGAGCATTGTCGCGCAGTCCATATGGTAGAGTTTCATCGTCATCTCCTCGATTCCAAGATGAGATACAAGATAGAACATTCCCAGGTCAAATGCAGGATTGCCGTAGGCGAAATCGGAGAGGTCGATCCAATAGTTTTCCGTGCCGGTTGTAATCATATTGCCGACGTGCAGGTCGCCGTGAAGGCAAGTTGTGGCCGCAGGGATTTCATCCATAGCGGCAAGGATTTTCGCCTTCTGCTCAGGGGAAAGCCACTGGGAGGCATTTACTGCATTCCTATAGAATTCATCTTTTGAAGGGAAGACTAGAGTGTTGCACTGCGTGGAGTGGAGAGTCTTTACCTCACGGGCGAACTCACGGCCGTAAGATTCAGCCTTCCCGGGCTCCTGAGACACGGCGCGCGCAAACGATTTCTTAGGCGTAATTCTTTGGAATTCAACGCCTATCCGCTTACCGTCCGTTACCAGACGGTAAGCCGCCGGGATCTTCATTCCCATCTTCATTATCTCCCAGGAGGTTCTCAGTTCTTTCATAGGTTCGCTTCGAGGAATGAAGTCGGCGTAGAGCTTCATCATCCTTTTACCGTCTTTGTGGTTGTAGCTTACGGCGGTGTAGCCGTCGCCGCTCTCCTCGTAATCGGACATATCTATCATTTCGGGCTGAGGCACATTGAACACTTTGTCTATGAGCGACACGAATTCTGTGTAGGCGAATGTTCCGGAGAGGTCGCACAGGGCGCCTGCCAGGCCTCTGTAGTGCCAGTCGTGGTCCTTCCTTCCGCCGGGGGCGTGGAACAGGCTCCAGAGTTTGTCACCTTGCCGTGCGTAGTCGCGCGCGATGGCTCTCATATTGGAAAGTTTGTCGCCGAGGGCCACAATCTTCGCCTCGCGGGAGGCATTCGCCAGGCGGTCTATGGCGGCCTGCTTGCGGGCTCTCCAGCTTTCGGCCTCGCTGAGGCCTTCTATGACGACGTCGCTCTCGCTTGCGACCAGAGAAGCCACTTTCTCTCCGAACTCACGGCGGATGTCATCAATTGTCACGTCCGTATCCTCGACGGTGTCGTGCAGAGCAGCGGCGGCGAGAAGTTCCTGATCCGGAGTTATTGTGGCCACAATTTCCACAGCCTCAAGCGGATGCACGATGTAAGGGTAGCCCTTGCCGCGCCTTTCCGTACCGGCGTGCGCCTTGACGGCGAAGATTATCGCCTTGTCAAGGAATGATGTCTCGAGATACTTGTTTCCCATATCATTAGATTTTTATTGTTTGTTTTTCTGCATAAAAGGAAGCTCTGAAACTGTTTCGAATATTCTGCGGGCCGTCGAATCGTTGTACGGAGAAGACCCGTTGATGTTGCCGAGGAATTTCCTCAGGCCGTCCACCCCGTCTCCCCTGTCCACTATATACACGTAACAGAGGTTCTGCAGTCCGAGGGTGGAGGCGATTATGTCGAGGTCCGTGCCGCTCATCTGGTGGAGGGCCAGCTGATAGGCTGCCTCGCTGTAATCCTTCTTGAGTTTCTCTATGTCACCCAGCGTCCTGAGGCCCATCCTCAGCAGAGGCTTCAGATAATACATTCCGTTGACGCTTTGGATTTCAGCCTGATTGATATCCGCTATCTTACGGTTGAGTTTCTCGAACGGGTCAACCGCCAGATAGCTTCTGAAGGTGTCGCTGTTGAGTTCGACGTCGTCGAAACTGCCGTCTTTGACGAGCTCTTCCACTTTCCGGCGGTAGTCCGTTATTTCGTGGCGGATGCGGCCGAATTCGGTGTCGGCAAGTTCGAGAAGGCCCGCCAGGCGCGCGAGGCTTCTGCCGTATTCGGCCGGGATCTCGACGCCGCTCTTATAGCCGGTGTCGTGGTTCATATTGGCCCAGACGTGCTGCAGTGTGGTTCTCATCTGGACTTCGAATCGCACGCTGTTGAGAAGCGGGAACCGCTCGTCTTTATACAGGCTTTCAGGTATGCGGCAGATATAGTGAAGCGACATATAGCCGAACGTGTCTTTGCCCAGCAGTTTGCGTTTGTCCACGGATTCGTCCCAGTCCACGTCGAACATTTTTTCGATGAGGGCCGCTATTTTGTCGACTTCGTCGCTGTAGAAGGTTATGACGCGGGTGCCGACAAGGTCTGTTATATCATCCAGGGATTTGTATTTGTAGCCCTTGAGTTCGAGTTTTCCGGCAAGGCTTGCTTCGGTCTTGACGCGACCCTCGACGGCCGTGACAAGTATATTGCTGCGGGAGAGGCACTCGCGTATTTTCGAGAGCACGACTTCCTTTATCGTAGAATACATTTCCTGATTTGCCCTGAACATTTCGAGCATCATCGTGCATTTCAGGTCAAGTCCGTAATCTTCAACGTTTTCTTTGTATTCCATAATATACTGCTTATTTGGTTTTTTATCGGAACGAACATTCTGCCTCCGCTCGCTGCGATGAGGTGAAATGCTCGCTCCGGCAGAATGTTCGTTCCGATAAAAGTAATCGTGAGCGGAGGCTGTTGATGTCGTCGTCGGAGACCATCAGGATGTCGCGGCAGTAGTTGTAGAGGGAGCCGTACTTTTCGTCTATGAAGTCGAGGGTCGCTTCGAAGACTCCGACATTGGCGCCGACAAAGGTCGAGAGGACGTCGTAGTCTTCGCGGCAAGCGCCGACTCCGGACAAAAGTTCCCTTAATTTCTGAAGGTCATCCCTGTAATATTCGTTGCTCAGCGCATAGTCTTCGACTATGGCCCGGCGGTCGGCGCCCAGGATCGAGAGCAGGTAGGCGGCTCCCATTCCTGTGCGGTCCTTGCCTTGCGAGCAATGCCAGAATACAGCGCAGTCCGCCTCGGCAGAGGCTATCATCTGGATGAAGGCGGCGTACTGCAACTGCGTGTATTCGTTCTCCACAAGTTCGATATACATATTTTTCGCCACATACCTGACCCTCTCGTCGGAGCGGTTTTCCACAAGGAAATTGAGCAGGTCGCGATAGGCGTGCGGTGGAAGATTCGTCTTGCCGAGCCTCTCCGTGTCGGGGTCTACCGTGGGCAGCCAGACGTTGTCGGCTCCCGCAACGGCGCGGTCCGGAGCATACTTGATCTCCATATCGGTGCGGAAGTCGAAGATGCGGGCGACTTTGTACTCCTTTGCGAGACGCTCAAGGTCTCTGTCCGAGGCTTTTGCCAGGGAGCCTCCGCGCAGCAGGAGGCCTTTCCTCACAACGGAGCCGTCGGCGGTCCTGATTCCGCCGAGATCCCTTGCGTTGATGATTCCGTCAAAGGTTACAAAGCTATCCGACAATTCTGCCATCACATATGACTGTCTTTATGGCACGGCTGTCAGCCGCGTACACCCAGTTGGACACGAGGTTGTGGCAAGGCTGCATCTTTATGTCGCCAAGGTCCACGAGAAGCGCGTCCGCAAGGGCTCCCTCCTCGATACGGCCTGAATCAATGCCGAAGGCCTCGGCGCCGGCGGCAGTGGCGCAGCGGAGAATCTCCTCTGCAGGGGCCGCCTGAGGGTCGCCGCTGCTGACCTTCGCCAGCAGGGCCGCGAATTTCATCTCTTCGCGCATATCCAGGTTGTTGTTGGAACTGTCTCCGTCAGTGCCGATCGTTATGCGGCAGCCCGCCTTGCTGAGCATCTTGTAAGGGAATATGCCGCTGGCAAGCTTCATATTGGAGCAAGGGCAATGAGAGATTGTTACTCCGCGCCCGGCGAGGATATCTGCTTCCTTTTCATTCACGTGAATGACGTGGGCGGCAATGACGTTCGGCCCGAGAACGCCCAGATTTTCAAGGTATTCCACCGGACGGCAGCCGTGCAGGCGGATGCAGTCCGCCACTTCCGATTCCGTCTCGGAGAGGTGGATATGGTATTTGAGACCGTTCTCGCGCGCGAGTTCGGCGGTTTTCTTGAGCAGCTCGGAACCTACGGTGTAAATCGCGTGCGGCGCTACCGTAATGGTTATCCTGCCTCCGGTAGGGTCGTTCCAGTGCTTGATGATGTCTATCTTCTCGCTCTGCTGGGCCTTGGTGTGGGATTCCATAAAGGTGACGCCCAATGCGGCGCGGATGCCGAGCTCATCTACTGCCTTCACCGTGCGGTCTATGTCGAAGTACATATCGTTGAAGAAGACGCTTCCCGTGGCAATCATCTCGCGGACAGCCAGATATGAGCCTTTTTCTATATCGTCGGAGGTCATCTTCGCCTCGTAGGGCCAGATGTACTCCGTAAGCCACTTATGCAGTTCCATATCGTCGGCATAGCCGCGCAGAAGCGACATCGCGGCGTGGGTGTGGGTATTGAAAAACGGCGGCAGGATTGCCAGGCCGTCGGCCTCGATCACCTTCGCGAAAGGCACCTTCTCCGGAGCGTCGAGGCTGCTGAAGCGGTTGCCTTCAATCAGAATGTTCGTCTTGCGCCCCGCGCAGAGGACGTTTCTTATGAGCATCTTTCCCATAGTCTAGAAATATTTGACCTCCCTGCCTTCGAGAGCCGAGAGAAGATTGTTTGCCATACGGCTTGCGCCGAAGCGGAAATAATCCTTGCAGAGCCACTCCTCGCCAAGGATTTCTCTCACTATGTTGTAATAGACGACCGCATCCTCCGCCGCTGAGATGCCTCCGGCAGGCTTGAAACCTACCTTGCGGCCGGTCTTTTCGTAGTACTGCTTTATGCAGGAGCACATTATGCGGGCGGCCTCCGGCGTGGCGGCGGGCTGCATCTTTCCGGTGGAGGTCTTTATGAAATCTGCTCCCGCCTCCATAGCGAGGAAGGAAGCGTCCTCTATCAGGCTCTTTTCCGCCAGAGAGCCTGTCTCCAGAATGACCTTGAGACGGACATTTTCATTGATGGCGCGGATTGCGCCGCCGATTACCACAATTTCCTCTGCGGCAGCGTCGTAGCGCTTCTCAAGGAAGCTGTTGAGCGCCAAGACTATATCCACTTCGTCCGCTCCCTCCTCGACTGCCGTCTCGCACTCCAGCACCTTGACCGCCAGAGGGCTCTGGGAGGCCGGGAAGCACCCGCCCACCACGGTTACGTGCACATCCCCGCTGCAGCGGTTCTGCGCCACGGTTGACGCGAAATTCGGATAGACACAAATCGACGCAGGCAGCGGATACTGCGGATAGAAGTCGTGAAATCTGTTGACTTTTTCCACCATTGCGGCAATCTTGCCGTAAGTGTCCGAGCCGTTGAGTGACGTGAGGTCTATGAGACCCAGGGCCTCCTTGTATATCTGTTTTGGTTCCATATTCAATTTTTATTTTCATCCAGGCCTAGAGCCTTCCGGTTCTGCCTGTCGCGTTTGTTTTTTTCCCGGGCCTTGACGAGCGAGTCGCGGCGCTCGAGCAGTTTTTCACGGTCTTTTTCTTTTCTCTCTTCCAACACTTTATCCTCGTCCTCAGCCTGAGAATCGTCTTCTTCCGTCTCTAAAGAGAGATTTTCAGCCTCCACAAGTTCATCGAGCCTTACTTTCATCTTCTCCTGCACGGCGGAGAAGATTTCCTTGAAAGCGTCCGGCTCGGAGAGCCAGTATCGGAGCGAAGAGAGAAACTGCTCTTGGGTGTAGCCATACTTTTCTATCACAGGCATATACACAAGAGTCGTATCCGCCTGGGCTCGCAGGTCGTAGGCATCGTCCAAGCATCTGTCTATCAGCAGGCAATCATACAGAATGCCCTCCATATCCTCCTTCGGAATGGGCTTGTCCTGCCTGCAGCCCGTGCAGACGGCGGCGAGAGCCATAATAAAAAACAGATACTTTTTCACCAAATATGCAAATATTAACCTCCAAAGTTAGTAAAAATCTTAACTTTGCACAAATGAAACGCAACAATAGTTTTTCCATTTTTGCAGCCGCGGCCTTCTGCGTAGCGTTCTACATCTCGGGTATTCCGCTTGCCGGGGCCGGTACCCCGTTATGGAAGTTCATCGCTGCGGGGGCATCCACCGCAGCCACCGCTTCCATCCTGCATTTGACCAATCTGCGTTTCGGCTCCAAGCCGGGATTTTTCCTGCCTCCGATTTACATAGTTCTCGCGTCAGCCAATCCGAATGCTTTGGTGTTCAATGTTTTGCACCCTGTAGCGCTGACTCTTGCGCTGTCTCTTTTCTTCGGGATGCGGTTCTTCAGATGCGACCTTCACCAGGGCGATGCCTTCATCGCGCAGATGTTTCTGGGCCTGGCGGGCTGCTTTTTTCCTCCCGCTCTATGGCTCGCGCCACTGTATTTCATAGCCTCCCTGTTCAGAGCAGATGATACGGCAAGGTTTTTCGTAGCCTCGCTTGCCGGTCTCCTGCTGCCCGTGGCCGCGTGGACGGCAGTCTCCTATTTGCTCGGCGGAGTGCAGCAGGCTGAAGATTTTCTGGTCTCCGTCGGAAGCGGGGCCGTGGCCATAGGGCCGAAGTCCATATATTACTCGGCCGCAACCATTATCAGGATGCTGGCAGTCTTCGTCCTTACGGTGGTGGCGATAGTGAATTTGAGAAAGACCGTCCTTATTGTCTTCATTACGGGCGTCTGCCTCGTGTCGCTGCTGTTCTTCGACAACTCCTCTGAACCGATGTGCCTTCTGACCTCCCTTGCCGCCGCCCTGCCCCTCAGCAATTTCCTCTACGGCAACACATCCCCCCGCCGCCGGATCTTCGTAGCCCTCATCCTCTTCCTCCTCATCGCCGAGCGCCTGACTTTCTAATTTAGTAAATTACATACGAGCCAACATAAAAGCGAGACACCCTAAGCCTAATGAAAACTGTGGCCACCCTCGGCCCCATAAGAGGGAGGGGCCCGAGCAGGCCGAAGGCCGCAGCGACCGGGAGGGGTCCGGCGAAGCCGGACGTTTTCATAGGCTTAGGGTGCGAAGCATGTTGGTTCGTATATAATCCCCAAATTTGTTATATTTGTGAAAAATTAAGAAGATTGTATGAAGAAGTTTTTCAGAATTTTCGTGGTGGTCGCAGTGGTGGCGCTGGCGGCTTTCTGCTATTTCAGATTTTATTTCGTATTCGGCGAGGGAGTGCGCAACGGCGAGCTCAACTACGTGGTTTACAAGGGATTGGTATTCAAGACTTATGAAGGTAAACTCATCCAGACGGGCATCAAGAGCCAGTCTGCCGGCACAATCCAGTCCAACACTTTCGAATTTTCAGTGACCGACAAGGAGCTTGCCGAAGAGCTGATGAATTCCAGCGGCAAGATTATGGAACTCCACTACAAGGAGTATTTCGGCCGTCTGCCTTGGAGGGGCCATACAAAATACGTAGTTGACAACATCGTCTCTATGAAAGACAAGGTTGTCAACTCCGAAAGTGCGGACGCGGCCAACGCCGCGGCAGCGGCAGGTTCTCTGGAAGGCCTTAACGCAGAGTAGCCCCGAATTTGTTTTCAAAGGTCTTGAGCAGCTTACCCATAGCTGCTTCTACCGCATTGTCCGTCAGGGTCTTTTCAGCATCCTGAAGGACAAAGCTGATAGCGTACTGCTTCTTGCCTGAGAGTATCTTGGCGCCGCGATAGACGTCGAAGAGAGCGACCTGCTTGAGGATGCCCTTTTCCGCCTGGAAAGCGGCCTTGCGGATATCGGCGAACGATACGCTCTCGTCGAGAAGCAGCGCCAGGTCGCGCTTTACCTCAGGATATTTCGGAAGCTCGCTGTATTTCACCTTGTCTCGCTTTACAAGCTCGAAGAATACAGGCCAGCTGACTTCCGCCACAAACACGGGCTGCTTGATGTCAAACATTTTCAGAAGCTGCGGAGAGACTGCGCCGGCAATAGCCAGACGCTTGCCCTGAAGCTTGTACTCGAGGCCCTCGGAGAATATGTCCGCTGGAGCGGCGTCGATCTCCATATCATACAGATTGGCCTTGAACCTTCCGAGCAGCATTTCGAGATATCCCTTGAGGGCGAAGTAGTTGCCGGCTCCCAGTTCGTTACGCCAGCCCTTGCTTCCCTGACCTGTCACGACGAGGCTCAGACGGAGCTCCTCGCGGTAACTCTTGAGGTTGCAGGCAGGATTCTCCTCTCCCTTCGGGAAATAGCTGTAGCAGTTGCCGATCTCGAAGAGCTTGAGGTCTGCGTTCTGATGGTTTATGTTGCGGGAAACGACTTCCAATGCGTTGAAAATCAAAGTTTGACGCATCACGTTGAGATCCTGGCTGAGAGGGTTCACGATGCGTACGCAGTTTTCCTCCGGCCAGCTCTTGAGCTTGCTGTAATATTCGCTCTTCGAAAGCGAATTGTTCATTATCTCCAAAAATCCGCGATTCGCGAAGAAATCCGAAACTGTCTTGCGCACAGTCTCGGGATCCGGATGCAGCGAAGGATTGATGGAAACCTTCATATTTGCAGGAAGTTCGATATTGTTGTAGCCGTAGATGCGAAGGACTTCCTCGACGACGTCGCACTCGCGGGTAACGTCCACCCTGTAGCCTGGAACAGCAACGCGGCAGCCCTCGGCGCTCTCCTCGAGAATATCGAATTCGAGATACTTGAGAATGTTCTTTATAGTGTCGGAGCCAAGTTCCTTGCCGATGAGGGATGTCATACGGGCGTAATTGAGCTCCACTTCATTCTTTTTGAAAGGCTGCGGGCAGACTTCCTGCACCTTGCCGACAACTCTGCCGCCGGCAATCTCCTGAATGAGGAGAGCCGCCCTGCGGGCTGCTGTCATAGTTGCAAGAGGGTCGATGCCCCTTTCGTAACGGAAGGAGGCGTCTGTCTTGAGGGTATGGCGCTTCGAGGTCTTGCGGATGCTTACAGGATTGAAATATGCAGCCTCGAGGAAGACCTCCGTCGTGCTTTCGGTCACGCCGCTGTCCTGCCCGCCGAAGACTCCGGCGATGCACATAGGCTCCTCTTCGTTGCAGATTACAAGGTCATTTGAAGAGAGGGTGCGCTCAACGCCGTCGAGGGTCGTGAACTTGCAGCCTTCGTCGCTGCGGCGCACGACCACCTTGCGGCCCTTGATCCGGGCAGCGTCAAAAGCGTGGAGAGGATGGCCCATCTCATTGAGCACGAAGTTGGTGATATCCACGATGTTGTTGATAGGTCTCTGGCCGATTGCCTGCAGGCGCTCCTTGATCCAGTCGGGCGACGGGCCGACCTTTACATCCTTGATTGTGATGCCGATATATCTCGGAGCTAGGTCCGGAGCCTGCACCTCGACCGGAATGGCCTCGCCTTCGCCCTCCTTGAAACCGCCGACGTCCGGCAGAGTGTATTCGCACGGAATTCCGTTGGCCTTGCAGTATGCATAGAGGTCTCGCGCCACGCCTATGTGGCTTGCGCCGTCGACGCGGTTCGGGGTGAGTCCTATTTCGAAAATCGTATCTTCCTTCAGCTTGAGATATTCTTTGGCAGGAGTGCCCACCTTCGCCTCTGGAGAAAGTACCATAATGCCCGAATGGTCGCTGCCCACTCCCAGTTCATCCTCGGCGCAGATCATACCGAAGCTCTCGACTCCGCGGATCTTCGACTTCTTGATCTTGAACTTCGAACCGTCTTCGGTCGGAAGATCGGTGCCGACTGTCGCCAGAAGCACTTTCTGCCCGGCGGCAACGTTCGGCGCGCCGCAGACAACCTGAAGCAGCTCGGCCGCACCGGTATTGAGTTTCGTTATATGAAGATGGTCTGAATCAGGGTGCTCGGCGCACTCCACCACTTCGGCAACGATGACGCCGGCAAGTCCGCCCGGAATCTGCTCGGTCGTCTCCATATGTTCAACTTCAAGTCCTGTGGAGGTGATTATTTTCTCTACCTGCTCCGGTGAAAGATCGAACTTCAGATAATCTTTCAACCAATTGAATGATACTACCATATCTTCTATTTAAATAACGATTCTGTAAATTCTTTTTTGTCAAAAATCCTGAGATCCTCTATCTTCTCGCCCACTCCGATGAACTTCACCGGGACCTTGAAGCGATCGCTGATGCCGATCACTACGCCGCCCTTCGCCGTGCCGTCCAACTTTGTGACTGCCAGCGCCGTGACGTCTGTAGCGCGAGTGAACTCGCGGGCCTGGATGAAGCCGTTCTGGCCTGTGGAGCCGTCGATTACCAGAAGCACCTCGTGCGGCGCGTCCGGGACCACCTTGGCCATCACGTTCTTTATCTTGGTCAGCTCGTTCATCAGATTTATCTTGTTGTGCAGACGGCCGGCGGTATCGACTATGACCACATCGGCATCGCGGGCCACGGCGCTCTTGACCGTATCGTACGCCACGCTGGCAGGGTCGCTGCCCATCTCCTGCTTTACGATGTCCACGCCTGCCCTTTCGGCCCATACCACGAGCTGGTCCACCGCGGCGGCGCGGAAAGTGTCGGCCGCGCCGAGCACCACTTTCTTTCCCTGCGCCTTCAGTTGGGCGGCAAGTTTGCCGATAGTCGTGGTCTTGCCCACTCCGTTGACGCCCACCACCATAATCACATACGGTTTCTTGCTAAAGTCGAACGGCTCGCCGCTGCGGCCGTCGGCGGCCTTTTCAAGCAGGCCCTCGATCTCTTCGCAGAGATATGTGTTTATTTCGTCGGCCTTGAGGTATTTGTCTCTCGCCACGCGCGCTTCAAGCCTTTCGATGATGTCCTGAGTCGTATCGACTCCGACGTCGGAGGCTATCAGGGCCTCTTCGATGGAGTCCAGCACGTCATCGTCGATTGTCTCCTTTCCTGCGATTGCGTAGGAGAGCCTCTCGAAAATGGAGCGCTTGGTCTTGCCGAGTCCTTGTAAGATTCCCACTATTTCAACGGTTTGTAAAGTTCTCTGATACAGCCGTCCGCAAGGGCCTCGAGAGATGAGATGCCCCACTCCTCCGGAAGGCCGGTCTGCTGATATGCCACAGGGAGCTCGGTGCAGGCTCCAACTACCGGAAGTTTTTCAATCTTCCAGAGATTTTCGATTGCGGCGCGGTAACGCACGCCCGCCTCGGCGAGCTTGCCGGCCTTGACCATATCTGTTATTTCGTGGATTTCATTGCGCATAGGCTCGTCAGGAATGCGGAAAGTGTAACCGCTCGCTGCGGCATGGCGCTGGTAGATGCCGGTGTTCATCGTGCCGAGGGTAGCGGTCAGCCAGGCGCCCTTCGGGCTGCGCTCCTGGCAGGTGCGGATCGTCTCGTCGATTATATGGATCACTGGCTTGCTGATAAGACCCTGAGCTACAATCTTGTCTACGAAGTTATGCGCTGTGTTGCAGGTAACCACGAGCCTGTCGGCGCCCCACTTTTCGAGAGTCTTCAGGCCGTCGAGGATATACGGTTCCGGATCCGGGCCCTTGCCCAGAAGGAATGTCGTGCGGTCTGGAGTCACAGTATGCGAATATACTATCATCCTAGGATGTTCCTGATCTACGTCTGCAGGAGATTTCACCGCCAGAATCCTCTGGAATTCAGCTGTCGCAGCAGGGCCCATTCCGCCGAGCACGCCCAATGTCAAACCGTTGTTTTTCATACTTTATCAAAATTATTTTATAATCTTGCAAAGATACGCAAAACTCCTTACATTTGCAATCTATGAAACAGGTCGTAATAATTCCGACATACAACGAAAAGGAGAATATCGAAAAGATAATCCGCGCTGTACGCAGTCTGAACGTCGATTTCCATATACTCATAATAGACGACGGCTCGCCGGACGGCACCGCCGCAATCGTAAAGAACCTTCAGGGCGAATTCCCGGAGCAACTCTTTCTGGTCGAGCGAAGCGGCAAACTGGGCCTCGGCACGGCCTATCTGACAGGCTTCCGCTGGGCCCTCGAGCACGGCTACGACTTCGTCTTCGAGATGGACGCCGACTTCTCGCACAATCCCGAGGACTTGCCGCGCCTTCTGGAGGCCTGCCGCGACCGCGGCGCCGGCCTTGCCATCGGCTCGCGCTACTGCAACGGCATAAGTGTCATCAACTGGCCTATCGGGCGCGTGATAATGTCCTATTTCGCCTCCAAATTCGTCCGCACCGTACTCCGTATGAAAGTGTACGACTGCACTGCCGGCTTCAAGTGCTACACGCGGCAGGTCCTCTCCACGATAGACCTCGACCGCATCCGGATGCACGGCTACGGCTTCCAGATAGAGATGAAATACAACGTCTTCAAACTTGGCTTCAAGATTGAGGAGGTGCCTATCATCTTCGTGGACAGGAAAGAAGGCACGTCAAAGATGTCCTCCGGCATTTTCGGAGAGGCCTTCTGGGGCGTTATCGGATTAAGATTCAGGAAGATCCGTGCAAAACGCTAAGCCAAACCTTCTGGATTACATACTGATTTCCCTGGCAATTCTCTTCTGGGGATTTTCCTTGATTTGGTCCGATGAAATCCTTGATCAGAACGTTCCGCCCTTCGCCTTCATCTTTATGAGGATGGTCGTGGCGGGATGCCTGATGCTTGCCGTAACGATTCCGACAGGTCGGCTGCAGAAGATTCGCAGGGGCGACCTCAAATATTTCCTGTTGCTTGTCTTCTTCGAGCCGTTCATCTATTTCCTCGGCGAGACATTCGGCCTTCAAATCACTGATTCTCCGACACTTGTAGCCGTCGTCATAGCCGCCATACCTATCTTTACCGCAATCGTCGGGCAGGTGGTTTACAAGGAGCCTATGACAGGGCTAAATCTTGCCGGAGTGCTGGTGACGCTCCTCGGAGTAGGCACGATGCTCATCAGCGGAGGCTCCCTCAAGTCGGACAACTATTGGGGCGGCGTCGGCGTGCTCTCTCTGGCGGTACTTGGCTCCGTTTGCTACAGCATCTGCTGCCGCAAGCTCACACATAAGTACACCGCCGTGACGATTGTCACCTATCAGTTCGCCTTCGCCATACCGTTCTTCCTCGTTCCGTTCCTCATCTGGGGCCTGCCCGAGTGGAGACCGGAATTCCTCGGCTGGAGCGTCCTTCGGCCGCTGCTCTGCCTTGCCGTCATATGTTCCTGCCTGTGCTTTGTCTTCTACACGCACTCCATCGGCAAGATCGGCGTCACCAAGACCGCCATCTTCACCTCCCTCATACCGGTAGTCTCCGCCATTGCCGCCTCGATCACGGGCCAGGACAGCCTTTCCGCCCTCCAGATTGTCGCAATGGCCGTCTCCATCCTGGGCGTCGTGATGTGCCAATGGCGCAGATAATGAGTTTTGCTAACCCACGATTGTTATGAAACGATATTTTGCAGATGCATTTACTGGCGAAGGGTGCAGGGGCAACCGCGCCTGCGTCGTGGACTGCGGCAGTACCACCGACGGATGGCCACGGGATGAAGAGATGATGCGGCAGGCACGGGAGAACGCCCTGCCGGAGACGGCCTTCTTCCTCAGAAAAGGTGACGGGAGCTACCTGCTCAGGTGGTTCACCCCCGACATCGAGATGGACCTTTGCGGCCACGCAACGTTGGCGACGGCCTTCGTGATTTCAAACCTTCCGGAGTTCAACTCCGACAAAGTTGTGTTCGACACCTGCAGCGGCACCGTGAGCGTTGACGTCGCCCCCGACGGAAGGCTCACGCTCGTCTTCCCTTCCCGTCCGGCGCTTCCAGCGCAGCTTCCGCAGAACATTATGGATTCTCTCCGGTACAAGCCCCTCGAAGTCAGCAAGGCCCGGGACTACGTCCTGCTTTACGACAGCGCTGAAAAGGTGGCCGCGATGAGCGTGGACCGCGAACTTTTCGACCGCCTCAACATCGATCCCGGCGGAGTCATATTCACGGCTCCCGGCCCTGAGGGCTGCGACTTCGTCTCACGCTTCTTCACCCCGCAGGCCACAATCCTGGAAGACCCTGTCACAGGCTCCGCACACTGCACCCTGATTCCTTTCTGGAGCCGCCGCCTCGGAAAAGACAAGATGGTCGCCCGCCAACTCTCGGAGCAAGGGGGCATTCTCTATTGCGAAAACTGCGGCGACAAAGTGCGCATTTCCGGCTACGCCACCAGCGACGCATTGGCAAACTTCCCTGCGTGAGTCGTCAGGACTAACGGGCGTCATAAAGCGTCAGTATGCCCCCTCCGGCAGGCGGTGATGAGGTGAAATGCCTGCTGGAGGGGGCATACTGACGCTTTATGCTACGCCCGCCGATCTGAAGCTACTCGCCGTAGATTATGTCGGCAGCCACAGGGGCCATCTTGTTGTTGGAGTGGTTCGAGCCGGCAACATAGGCTTTCTTCCAGTTGAACGGCACTCCGCGGCGCTCGGCGTCAGCCTGGCAGAATGAGAAGAAATTCTCGCCTCTTGCAAGGCGGTACATTCCCTGTCCGTCGGCCTCCGGCGTCTGGCGAAGGCTGCTTGTGCGCAGCGTGTCGGCGTCGCCCAGAAGGATAGTCAGATCTTTCGCGTAGTATGAGGCAATGTCAAGACCGAGAGACTGCTCAGCATCGCCGATGCCGTATGGGTAGGCAGTTGTGTCGGTCGGGAAGGTGTACCAGCCGGCATTCGCGGCAATGGCCTTGCCTATCTTCCGGCTCCGGCCGAAGAGAAGATATCTGTGGACGAACTGTCCGCCTGCGCTGTGGCCGTAAATATTGTATTTCTTTGCCTTTGACTCGCTGTGCTTCAGGAAATAATCGAATACCTGGTCGATTATGACATAGGTCATCTGAGCGAATTCGTTGAAGCTGCCTTCGGCGTTCACGACGTTGCCCTGCTGGTAGGTCTCTTCGGTGAACTGATCCATAGAGAAGGTAGGGGTGATTACGACGAAGCCGTATTTGTCGGCCTTCTTTATCCAGGAGTCACGGTATCCGTCGCCGTTGCGGCCCATACCGTGCATCACGATCTGTACCGGCATATTTGCGACATCGCCTTCCGGTATGTAGTAATAAATCTGAAGAGTTTTGTCAGAATTCGGTTCCTGACATACATAGTCGATCACTCCGGCTCCCTGAGTGAAGAGGATCTCCTTCTCAGCGCAGGAAGTGACCGCGAGAAGGACAGCGAAAATAACGACAAGTTTTTTCATAGTGAATTTTATGATAATTGTGCAAAGTTAGGAATTTTCTTATTTTTGTGTCAA
>R20__coassemble_570_pt1 | contig 26223 bp, 18 predicted proteins | sample R20__metabat2_high_PE_056 | metagenome-assembled genome bin R20 | reverse complement strand
TTCTTGCTCCGGATGCCGAGGCTCTGGACGAGACAATCGTAGTCGCATACGGTACCACCTCAAAGTCAGCGTTCACTGGTTCAGCAAGCAAAGTCAAGGGCGAGCAGATTGCCAGCGCTTCCAGCGAGTCCGTTGAAAAGGCTCTCGTAGGAAAGGTGGCCGGCGTCCGTATGTCAACAGACAACGGTGACCCGGGTTCCGCAGCCAACATCCAGATCCGTGGTGTCGGCTCAATCTCAGCTTCAACCCAGCCTCTCTATGTAATCGACGGTGTGGTCATCGACCCTTCAATGGACGGTGACATCAGCGCAGGATACAAGAGCACCGCAACCCTCAACAGCATCAACCCTGAAGATATCGCGAGCCTTACCGTCCTCAAGGACGCTGCAGCAGCTTCCCTCTACGGTTCACGCGCAGCCAACGGCGTCATCGTCATCACCACCAAGAAAGGTAAGGCAGGCAAGACGACCGTTACCTACAGCGGCGAAGCAGGCGTAAGCCAGATTGCAAATATGAAGGCTTTCGAGATTATGGACGGCCCTACTTTCATGAAGTGGGTAGCCGACTGCTATGACGGATACTTCCAGCTCTACGGGATTGATTCATACGCAGCATACTGCGGCTACACAGGAGGCACTTCTCTCGATCTGATGAAGGCTGAAGGCTGGTTCTACAACGGCGACGCAACAGCTGAAACCAGCACCAAGTGGCAGAAGGAAGTCTTCCAGAACGCCCTCACAATGAACCACCAGATCGGCGTACGCGGCGGTAACGAGAACACACAGTTCTACGGCAGCCTCGGCTACACCAAGAATCAGGGTGTGGTACTCGGCTCGAACTTCCAGCGCATTTCAGGCCGTATCAACGTGGACCACAAAGTAGGCAAATGGCTCGATATGTCATTCCGCCAGATGATTTCATTCGGAAAGACAAACGGTTACGCAGACCAGAGCGACCAGGCTCAGGGCTGGGGCACATCAACTCCTACCTCATCCATCTTCCAGCAGGATCCTACTGCTCCTGCAAAGGACGCTGACGGCAACTGGCTCAACAATACATCCTGGTCAGGCAGCGTGGACAACCCTCACCTTGCTTTCGAGGACAACTCCTACGAATACTACAACACCGCCACGACCCGCAGCATGAGCAACCTTGACCTCACCTTCAAGTTCACTCCTTGGCTCAAGCTGAAAAACACCTTCGGTTACGACTGGTCTGACAGCCGCCAGTATATGTGGTGGGGCCCGACTTCAGTGGACGGAAGCTCCTACAACGGACTCAAGAACGAGTTTGACTTCCAGTCAAAGACTCTGACAAACTCTACAATCCTCCACTTCGACAACCAGTTCGGCAAGCACTCAGTTTCAGCTTTTGCAGGTTTCGAGTACTCAGATCACTACAGCGATTACCTCTACGCATCGGCAAGCGACTACCCTACATCCAAACTTCCGGCAATTTCTGTCGGCAGCACGAATGGCGTTGGCGGTTCAAGCACACGCGCCACTATGCTCAGCGTACTGGGAAGCGTAAGCTACAACTATGACAACAAGTACTACGCAGCAGCTACAATCCGCCGCGACGGTTCTTCCCGCCTCGGCCCTAACAACCGCTGGGCAAACTTCTGGTCTGTATCAGGCGCCTGGAGAATCAGCAAGGAAGACTTCGTCAGCAGCGACCTTCTGACCGACTTCAAGGTTAAGGCCTCCTACGGTACCAACGGTAACCTTCCTGGCAGCTACTACGCATACAAGGGTCTCTACTCCCTCGGCAGCCTTTACGGAGGTTCTTCAGCAATCTACTGGTCATCTCCTGACAACGACAACCTCGGATGGGAGAAGTCAAACAACTTCAACGTAGGTTTCGAATGGAATATGTACGACCGCGTCCAGCTCAACGTCGAGTACTTCAACAAGTACACCAGCGCTCTGCTCTTCAGCCGTCCTGCATCCATTGTGACAGGCTTCGCAAGCTACACCACCAACATCGGCAACCTCTCCAACCGCGGCGTCGAACTTGAACTTACAAGCTACAACTTCAAAGGCAAGGACTTCAGCTGGACCACCGACTTCAACTTCACCTACCTCAAGAACAGAATCGTATCTCTTCCTGACGGACAGGACATCCAGAGCGGCGACGGTAACCTTTACCTGATGCGCGAAGGCGAGTCCATGTACACATTCTACCTTCCTACCTATCTGGGAGTCAACAGTGAAACAGGTCTCGGCGAATTCCTCATCGATCCTGAAAAGCCTGCAACCGCAGACAACATCACAAACTACTACTCAAAGGCAGGCAGCACAATCCAGGGCAAGGCAATTCCTGACTTCACAGGCGGTATGACCAATACTCTCAAGTACAAGAACTTCGACCTTTCATTCCTGATTTCATACCAGTTCGGCGGATCGCTCTTCGACTATATGGAGTACTTCACCGTCAGCGACGGTGTCCGTATGGGCTCATTCAACCAGCTTGCAAAGGCAGCTGACTACTGGACAGAAGACAACACTGACGCAACTTATCCACGCGTAATCTACGGCAACCCTTACCGTTCAGACCGCTGGTCAAGCCGTCACATCAAATCTACGGACAACATCCGTATGCGTGAAATCACTCTGGGCTACAACATTCCTTTCAAGAAAGGCATCGAAAGCCTCAGACTCTATGTAAAGACCAACAATCCGTTCATGATCTGGTCCGCTACTCCTGACGTCGACCCTGACGTTCCAATCAACGGATACCGTACCGTTGACGTTCCTGTAACCCGTTCATTCGTGTTCGGTCTCAATCTCACTCTCTAATCTTTAATGCGTGAAAGAAATGAAAAAGATTATCTATATCACTCTTGTCGCAGCCATAATGGGCGCTTGCAGCACCCTTGAGCAGGAACCGACAACTTCAGTTTCAACTTCCACAGCCATCACTTCAGTGGATGACCTCGCCTACGCAGTAAACGGTGCATATTACATCGCAACCTACGGCGATCAGATGTCAGTATCCGCAGAGATGGCTCTCTACGGTGACGTAATCGGCCCTGACTCCGACGTCAAGAACGGCAGCGGCCAATACTGCCAGAAACTCCACGAGCGTAGCGTAACCTCAAAGGACTCTTACAACACCTACTATTATCTTTATAAAGGTATAGCAAACATCAACAAGGCTCTGGAAGCCGCTGAAGAACTCGAAGACGCTTCAAAAGAGAAGTACATCGCCGAACTTTACGGTATGAGAGGCCTCTTCCACTTCCAGCTTGCAACATTCTACGCTCCTATCCCTACAAGCGGCAGCAGCAACACTATGGGTATAGTGCTCGCCACCGACGTTTACGACATCACCTACACTGCAGGTCGCGCTTCTCTTGACGACACCTACGAGCAGATCATCAAGGACCTGACAACCTGCATCAACTCCAGCGCAGTCGAGACCGAGGTAAACGACGGCCACGTCAACAAGTGGGCTGCTCTCGCACTCAGGGCACGCGCATATCTGTACTGGGGCAAATACAGCGATGCTCTCGCTGACGCGAAGAACGTCATCGACAACTCTCCGTACACCCTCTACACAATCGACAACTACGTTGCCAGCTGGACAACTCAGGACGGATGCAGCGAAATGATTATGCAGTATCTGACCGACGACGAGTACAACGCACAGCGTTACGCTCCGGGCTACTACACTCACCCTGACGGATACACCGAGTATCTTCTTACCGAAAGCTTCTACAACTTCATGCAGGAAGATCCTAACGATATCCGCTCCAAAATGGCAGCATGGAGAGAGACCGAAAACGGCAAGGGCACAGACGGTTACTACACTATGAAGTACCCTGGCAAGAGCGGCGCTTCAGTTCCGTTGTACAACAACAACATCAAGGTCTGCCGCCTCTCAGAGATGTACCTCATCGCAGCTGAGGCAGCTCTCAAGACAACTGGTGCAAGCGCTGCAGTGGGTTATCTCAACACTCTGCGCAAGAACAGAATCACAGGCTACACCGACGCTACCACAACCGATATCGACGACATCATCAACGAGCGCCGCAAGGAGCTCTTCGGTGAAGGTCAGATCGCATTCGACTACTGGAGAAACGGCAAGTCATTTATGAGCGGCCCTGCAACATACGGACCTACAAACGACTACAACGTCCTCCCTATCCCTCAGGACGAAATCGACGTTTGCGGAGACATCCTCAAGCAGAACCCTGGTCTGTAACAGATCAATTTCTATACTTAAAAGGTCGACCCACGCGGGCCGGCCTTTTTTTATTTAAAATAAAAACCTAACTTTGCAGATTACTGCGAAAACTATATCAACACTATAACAAAAAACTAAAAAGAAATGGCAAACAAACTTTTTACCGAATTCCCTCCGGTCCCTACCGAGAAATGGGAAGAGGTAATCATCAAGGACCTGAAGGGTGCCGACTACGAGAAGAAACTCGTATGGAGAACTCAGGAAGGTTTCAATGTCCGTCCTTACTACCGTGCCGAGAACCTCGAGGGCCTTGGGTACCTCGCGGCAAAGCCGGGTGAATTCCCTTACGTAAGGGGAACCAAGAAAAACAACGAATGGTTCATCAACCAGTGGGTATGCTGCTGCAAGAGCCAGTTCGCGGAGGCCAACGCCCAGGCTAAGGTCATCCTTACAAAGGGTGTCGAATCAGTGACTTTCTACCTTGAGCCCGGCAAAGAGGTTTCACAGGCAGACTTCGCCGTCCTCCTTGGAGGCATCGACCTTGCAAAGGTCCCTGTAAACTTCGGCGACTGCTGCGTCAAGAACGCATCCGTGGTAAAGAATTTCGTCGCTTACGTCGACAGCCTCGGAATCGACAAGGACGCAGTGAAGGCTTCCTTCGACTTCAGCCCTGTCAAGATGCTCACCACTAAAGGCGGCTTCTGCGAAGACTTCAGCGCTCTGGCAGAGATCGTCAAGGCCGTTGCAGGCTACAAGGGCATCCGCGTGATTGAAGTGAATGCGAACGTATTCAACAACGCCGGAGCTTCAACCGCTCAGGAGCTCGCTTACGCTCTCAACATCGGAAGCGAATATATGTCACGCCTCACAGAGGCAGGACTCTCCGCCGAAGAGGTTGCACGCAAGATTTTCTTCACCTTCGGCGTAGGCAGCACCTACTTTATGGAGATTGCCAAATTCCGCGCCGCACGTATGCTCTGGGCGAATATCGTCGAAGCTTACGGCGTCGAGGGAGGCTGCGCACGCAAGATGAACATCCACGCTGTCACAAGCGAGTGGAACCAGACAGTATATGACGCTTACGTAAATATGCTCCGCGCAACCACAGAGGCTATGTCCGCTGCAATCGCAGGTGTGGATTATCTCGAAGTAACTCCGTTCGACTACGCATTCGAAGTTCCTACAGACTTCTCCAACCGCATCGCCCGCAACGTCCAGAACATCCTCAAGGAAGAATCACACTTCAACAAGGTGGTTGACCCTGCAGCAGGTTCATACTACATCGAGAACCTGACAAACTCTCTCGCAGAGTCAGCCTGGAAGATTTTCAAGGGTGTCGAAGAGGCAGGCGGATTCGTGGCAGAGTTCAAGGCCGGCAAGATCCAGGCTGAAGTCAAGGCCGTTTCCGACAAGAAGGATTCAAATCTGGCAAACCGCAAGATGACTCTCCTCGGTACAAACCAGTTCCCTAACTTCCTCGAGAAGGCTGAGGGCAAGATCACCAAGGAAATCGTAAGCCGCGACATCCAGACCGAAATGGGCAGCCCTGTATGCACCGCAGTCTGCGGCGAAAAGGTAGCTGAGCCTCTGCTCTCATACCGCGGCTCCGAAGCGTTCGAGGCACTCCGCCTGGCGACAGACCGCAGCGGCAAGGAGCCTAAGGCATTTATGCTGACATTCGGCAATCTTGCAATGTGCCGCGCACGCGCGCAGTTCTCTTCAAACTTCTTCGCAGTGGCAGGTATCCGCAACATTGACAACAACCGCTTCGCTTCAATCGAAGAGGGTGTCAAGGCAGCTCTCGAATCAAAGGCTGAAATCGTCGTTGCCTGCTCCGCAGACGATGAATATGCTGAAGCTGTTCCACAGATCGCCAAACTCATCGGCGACAAGGCTATCGTAGTTGTTGCAGGTGACCCTGAGTGCAGAGCCGATCTCGAAGCACAGGGCATCAAGAACTTTGTCAATGTAAGGTGCAACGTTCTCGAAACCCTCAAGGGCTATCAGAAGATGTTGGGCATTAAGGAACTTTAAAACTTTCAGGAAATGAGACCTAATTTCAAAGATATCAAATACACAGGCGCAGCCGACTCTTGCTGCAACAAGAGCTGCGAGAACTCAACTCCTTGGTCAACAGCCGAGAAGATTGACGTCAAATCAATCTATACAGCCGAAGATCTTGAAGGTATGGAACACCTTGGCTACGCAGCAGGCGTGGCTCCGTTCCTCCGCGGACCTTACTCCACAATGTATGTCCAGAAACCTTGGACCATCCGCCAGTACGCTGGCTTCTCCACCGCAGAGGAGTCAAACGCATTCTACCGCCGCAACCTCGCCGCAGGTCAGAAGGGCCTTTCAGTGGCATTCGACCTTGCAACACACCGCGGATACGACGCTGACCACCCTCGCGTAGTGGGTGACGTCGGAAAGGCAGGCGTATCTATCTGCTCAGTAGAGGACATGAAGGTCCTCTTCGACCAGATTCCTCTCGGAAAGATGTCAGTCTCAATGACTATGAACGGTGCAGTGCTCCCTATTATGGCATTCTACATCGTGGCAGGTCTCGAGCAGGGCGTCAAACTCGAGGAGATGGCAGGTACAATCCAGAACGATATCCTCAAGGAGTTTATGGTGCGCAACACCTATATCTACCCTCCTGAGTTCTCTATGCGCATCATCGGCGACATCTTCGCATACACCTCCAAGTATATGCCTAAGTTCAACTCCATCTCAATCTCAGGTTACCATATGCAGGAAGCAGGCGCAACCAACGACATCGAGATGGCCTACACCCTCGCAGACGGTCTGGAGTACCTGCGCACAGGCGTGAAGGCAGGCATCGACGTGGACGCTTTCGCACCGCGCCTCTCATTCTTCTGGGGCATCGGTATGAACCACTTTATGGAGATTGCAAAGATGAGGGCTGCCCGTATGATCTGGGCAAAACTCGTGAACCAGTTCAATCCTAAGAACCCTAAGAGCCTCTCACTCCGTACACACTGCCAGACTTCAGGCTGGTCACTTACAGAGCAGGATCCGTTCAACAACGTAGCACGTACCTGCATCGAAGCTATGGGTGCAGCTCTCGGTCACACCCAGAGCCTCCACACCAACGCTCTTGACGAGGCTATCGCCCTTCCTACAGACTTCTCTGCACGTATTGCCCGCAATACCCAGATCTACATCCAGGAAGAGACCAACGTCTGCCGTTCAATCGACCCTTGGGCAGGTTCATACTATGTAGAGAGCCTTACCAACGAGCTCGCTCAGAAGGCTTGGGCACATATCGAGGAAGTCGAGAAACTCGGCGGTATGGCAAAGGCTATCGAGACAGGTATTCCTAAGCTCCGCATCGAAGAGGCGGCTGCCCGCAAGCAGGCACGCATCGACTCAGGTTCAGAGAAGATCATCGGTATCAACGAATACCGTCTTGACCACGAAGATCCTATCGAGATCCTCGACGTGGACAACACAAAGGTACGCGAAAGCCAGATCGCACGTCTGAAAGAGCTCCGCGCAAACCGCGACGAGGCTAAGGTTCAGGCTTGCCTCGAGGCAATCACAAAGGCAGTCGAGACCAAGTCAGGCAACCTGCTCGAACTCGCAGTGGAAGCTGCAAAGGTTCGCGCAACCTTGGGCGAGATCTCAGACGCTTGCGAAAAAGTTGTAGGACGTTATAAAGCTGTTATCCGTATGAACACAGGTGTTTACTCTTCAGAGGTCAAGAACGACACTGAATTCGAGCAGGCAAAGAAGATGGTTGCTTCCTTTGCGAAGAAGGAAGGCCGCCAGCCTCGTATTATGATTGCAAAACTCGGTCAGGACGGTCACGACCGCGGCGCGAAGGTCGTAGCTACAGGCTACGCAGACTGCGGTTTCGACGTGGATATGGGTCCTCTCTTCCAGACTCCGGCGGAGGCTGCAAAGCAGGCTGTCGAGAACGACGTACACGTAGTGGGCGTTTCATCTCTTGCAGCAGGTCACAAGACCCTCGTTCCTCAGATCATCGATGAACTCAAGAAGCTCGGCCGCGAGGACATCCTCGTTATCGTGGGCGGTGTAATCCCTGCACAGGACTACGACGAGCTCTATCGCGACGGCGCAATGGCAATCTTCGGCCCTGGTACCCCGATTGCTACCGCAGCCATCAAGATTATGGAACTCCTCAACCAGAAATTCGACTAAAGATTTCGCGTTGAAACGCTAATAGAGGGTGACTGAATTGTCAGTCACCCTCTTTTTTTGCTTCGCGCGACACGCTACGCCTCTCCAGCGTGTCTGAAATCGCGATTTTCTCATTTCGCGACACGCTATGACCCTCTAGCGTGTCTCTTCTTCGATTTCTAATTTGCGGCGATTTTATTATCTTTGCTCCCAAATGGAAGAGACACTCAACATACCTCAGAACGAATACGGTGACGACAGCATCGTCCACCTCGAAGACCTTGAACACATAAGGCTACGCCCCGGAATGTACATCGGCCGCCTGGGCGACGGAACAGCCCCTAACGACGGAATGTATGTGCTGATGAAGGAGATAATCGACAACTCTATCGACGAGTTCTCGATGGGCTTCGGCAAGCAGATAGTCATCCGGATAGAAGACAAGCAGATATCCATCCGCGACTACGGCCGCGGCATTCCTTTCGGCACCGACGCCGCCGGCAACAACACGTTGAACGACGCCGTCAGCAAGCTGCACACCGGCGGCAAGTTCGACGACAAGAACTTCCAGAAGTCCGTGGGTATGAACGGTGTGGGTCTGAAGGCGGCTAACGCCCTCTCCTCCAGATTCGTAGCCCAGTCGTTCCGTAACGGCGAGACTCTCCGGCTGGAATATGAGAAAGGCGTCCTCAAGACGGACAATTTCACCGTGCAGCCGACAACCGAACGGAACGGCACCTATATCAGTTTCATCCCGGACGACACCCTCTTCGAGCCGTACGAGTACAATCTCGAATACATCGAGACGATGCTTCGCAACTACGCATACCTCAATGTCGGTCTGAAACTATCCTTCAACGGTCAGGAGTTCAAGTCTGAAAACGGTCTTCTGGACCTTCTCAACGACGGTATGGACGAAGAGCCTCTATACTCCCCGATACATCTCTCGACCAAAGACATAGAAGTGGCCTTCACCCACGGAAACGGCTACGGCGAAAACATATATTCCTTCGTCAACGGCCAGAACACGACCTTGGGCGGTACGCACCTTGCAGCCTTCAAAGAGGCGATAGCCAAAGTTCTCAAGGACTTCTACAAGAAAGACTACAACCCTGTGGACGTAAGGCAGTCCATAATCGGTGCCGTAAGCGTCCGCATCCAGGAGCCTGAATTCGAGGGCCAGACGAAAGTGCAGCTGGGCTCCAAATATATGTGGCAGAACAAGCAGGATGGAACCCACGGTCCGACAATCAGCAAGACGATGATCGACTTCCTCTCCACGGAACTCGACAACTACCTGCACAAGCACCTCGACGTGGCCGACATAATCAAAGCCAAGATTGAGGATTCCGAAAAAGAGAGGAACGCGATTTCAAGCATATCCAAAAAGACCAAAGCCCGCCTGAAGAAGGCAAGCATCCACAACAAGAAGCTTCGCGACTGCCGCGTGCACTACGGCGACAAAAATCCTCTTGCCGACAAGACCACCATATTCATAACCGAGGGAGACTCAGCCTCCGGCAGCATCACAAAGAGCCGCGACGCCAACGTGCAGGCCGTCTTCAGCCTTATGGGCAAGCCTTTCAACTGCGCGAAGGCTTCCAAGAAAGACCTCTATGTGGACAAAAACGTCGAACTCTGCCTGCTGCAGAGCGCCCTCAATATCGAGGACGGCGTGGAAGGCCTCAGATACAACAACATAGTGATCGCGACCGATGCCGACGTGGACGGAATGCACATCCGTCTGCTGATGCTGACATTCTTCCTGAAGTTCTACCCGGACGTCGTCCGTGCCGGACACCTATATATATTACAGACTCCGCTCTTCCGAGTGCGCGACAAGAAGCGCAACTTCTACTGCTACAGCTCAGCCGAGAAGGAATCCGCAATCAAGAAGATCGGCCGCGGCGCTGAAATCACGCGTTTCAAAGGTCTCGGCGAGATTTCTCCCGACGAGTTCAAGGGCTTTATCGGCGAAGATATGAGGCTGGAGGTTGTGCGTCTGACAAACGAAGACAAGATAAGCGACCTCATCGAGTTCTATATGGGCAACAACACCCCTGTCCGGCAGAAGTTCATCCGCACGAACCTCCGCTCCGAGGTAAACAACATTGAGGAGGATCAGTAGTATGCGTCCTGCTTTCGCCAAATTTCTGCTCTGCAAAGTCCTCGGCTGGAAGATGGGCATCACGACCCCTCCGCCGGAGGACAAGTGTATAATCCTCGGCGCCGCCCATACCAATATCGCAGAATTCTTCATCTACCTGCTGTATGTCCGCGCAATGGGAGACAGAATGTCGGTGCTGATGAAAAAAGAATTCTTCAAAGGGCCCGCAAAGTGGATATTGCCTCGCCTTGGCGTAATTCCGGTGGACCGTAGCCGTACAGGAGGGGCGAATCTTCTGAGAGACGTCTACGCCGCTTTCGAGGAGAAAGAGCACCTGCATCTTGCGATGGCTCCGGAGGGAACGCGCAAGCCGGTGCGCCGCTGGAAGATGGGCTTCCACGCCATCGCACGCCACGTGGGCGTTCCGGTATATCTCGGCTATTTCGACTGGGGCCGCAAGCTGATCACCTACGGCGAGCGCTTCGAATGCACCCCCGACGCCGACGCTGACCTGCGCACAATCCAGCGCCACTACAAGAGTCTCGGCATCACCGCCTACCACCCCGAACGTTTCGTATTCCTCAAAGAAATCGAAGAAGAGACACGCCCGGAGGCCTAAGCGTGTCGCAAAACGAGAAAATCGCGATTTCAGACACGCTGGAGGGTCGTAGCGTGTCGCGAAGCAAAAAAGTTGGACATTACGCGAGTGAGTCGCGTAATGTCCAACTTTTTCTTGCGGGGTCGTTAGTAGAGGTTTTCGTAGGTGATGTCCTCTATCCAGCCGGACCATTGGCCGATGAAGTAGAGGTTGCCGCCGTCCCACTCAACTTCGCCACGCTGGAAGTCAACGGTTTCGCTGCGGATGAACTTCTTCTCCGGAGAGAACTTGCCGCCGAAGTCGCTGTTGCAGATGAGGCGGTAGGCATCGAGGCCGCGGGTATAGAAGTAGAATTCGTCATCGATGTCGGCTACGTTGTAACGGCTGCGGCCGAATGAAACGTCGGTCGGAACCCAGCCGATGCCTTCGTAGTAAACCTCGCTCCAGTCGTGCAGATTCACGCTGCCCGGATGAAGCATCCAGCCGCTCTGCCACCTTGCAGGGACGCCGGCGTAGCGGCACATCGTCACGAGCAGGAGACCCACCTGACCGCAGTCGCCGTGGTTGTTGGCGAGCACGTACATCGGGATGTTGTCGATTGTGGAGTATTCGCGAGCGGAAGCCCAAGGGTAGTTTGCGGTTATCCAGGAGTAGATTGCGCGGACTTTGAGATAAGGGTTTGTCTCGCCGGCCACGAGAGAGTCTGTGATTGCCTTGATTTTGTCGGTGAAGATCACGTGGCGCTCACGTTCTGCGGTGTACTCTTTGTAAACGGCTGACTCCGTGTCGTATGGCTTCATATCTTCAGGACCGAAATCATACCACTCGGCGCTGCCCGTGAAGGCGAACTTGTAGGTGAATACCGTAGGCTCGCCCGCGACCGCCTTCTTTTCCATATAGATGCTCTTGTGGACTGAAGCATCGTCGGCGGAAACAGTGTACTCAGGCTCTGAAGTCTCGAGCAGTTCCACATCCTTCATACTGTTCTGATCCTCGCGAGGGTAAGGCATCCAGGCGCGGACTGTTTCGCCTGCAGGCACCATATCGGGCTTCACAGTGAGTTTGTAGGTGATGGTGAAGCGGGTCGGCATAACGATGTTCTCGCCGCTTTCGCGAACTGTGGCGATAACCTGACGGTTGTACAGATCCCTCATAACGATATCCTCGTCGTCACCCTCAGGATTTGCAGCGGAATATACCTTTCCGGCCTCCTTGTCTATGCGGAAGAGGTTGCGCGGGCCGTTGCGGAAATAGCGCTTCTGCCCGTCTATCATCATATTCTCAAGGGCGTTGGTTGACTCCCAGGCAGCCACCTGCTCAGCGGTAAGATCGGGATAGTACTTTGAGAGGTACTCGACAACCTGAGCGCTGTCGAGGGTGAAGTCAAGAGCAATGCGGCTTGCAAGCTCTTCGTCTGTGATCCAGAGGCTAGGGTCCTTCTGTTCAACACAACGGCCGCAAGAGCATATAGCTAATGCGGCCATAAGGATATAAAGTGTTCTGCGCATATGAAGCGGGAATTATTTCACTCTTTCACCGTATGAGCGGTCTGTGGTGTTCACGCGGATCTTCTCGCCTTCGTTGATGAAGAGAGGGACCATAATGATTGCACCGGTCTCGAGCTTTGCCTCCTTGAGGACGCTGGTTGTAGCGGTGTCGCCCTTTACTGCAGGCTCGGTGTAGGTCACGTCAAGCTCGACGTATGTAGGGAGTTCGCAAGTGAGGCACTTCTCGTCATCGCCGTCCACCTGGAACACCATCTCGACGATCTGACCCTCTTTCATAAGGTCTGAGTTGTCTACCACGTCTTTAGGAAGCTGTATCTGGTCGAAGGTTTCGGTGTTCATGAAGTTGAAGCCGTCCTCTTCTGCATAGAGGAACTGGTATTCACGATGTTCCACTGTGATGGTCTCCACTCTTTCGCCTGCGGAGAAGGTCTTCTCGAGGATGCGACCGTTTTCAAGATTGCGGAGTTTTGTTTTTACGAATGCGGGACCTTTGCCCGGTTTTACGTGCTGGAACCATACGATCGAGCACGGTTTGCCGTTGAAGTCGATGTAAAGGCCGTTTTTGAAATCAGCTGTTGTTGCCATATAAAAATATCTGTTTGTTATTGATTGTCGGATAATTTGTGCAAATATATAAAAATTTCTTCTAACTGCCATTTCGGTGTGGAAGTGGCGCCGCAAATACCCACGGAATCCCCGTCTTCAAGCCAGGCGGGATCTATTTCGGAGACATTTTCAAGGAGGTGGCTGCGCGGGTTGACGCTGCGGCAGAGGTCGAAGAGCACCCGGCCGTTGGAACTTTCACGGCCGCTCACAAAAAGGATGACTGAGTGGCCGCGGGCGAACTCCTCCAGATATTTGTGGCGGTGGGCCACCTGCCGGCAGATCGTGTCGAAGACTTCGGCGTCCGGACGGCGCGAAAGGACATAGTCGCATATCTCCTTATATTCGGAAGGGTCTTTCGTGGTCTGCGAGAAGAGGGCCACGGGACGGCTGAAATCGATTGCGGAAGCGGCCTCGACGCTGTCCACGACAAGGGCGTTTCCACCCGTCTGCCCCACCAGACCGTTCACCTCGGCGTGGCCCTGAAGGCCGAAGATGACAACCTGCCCTCCTAGAGGCGAGAGCCTCTCATAGACCTCGCGCACCTTCTCCTGCAGCTTGAGCACCACAGGGCAGGTGCAGTCTATCACCTGGAGGTTGTTTTCGCGGGCCAGGGCGTAGGTCTCGGGCGGCTCGCCGTGGGCACGGATAAGGATTATGTCGTCCTTCAGACTGCGGATTTCTTCCAAGGAAAGTATCTCGAGGCCCTTGGCTTTCAGCCTGTCAAGCTCGAGGGAATTGTGCACTATGGCGCCGAGCGACTTGAGGGACGGGCTGTAGGCCAGATAGTTCTCGGCCTGCTCCACCGCGCGGACCACTCCGTTGCAAAAGCCGCTGCGCGGGTCGATTTCCACCGTCAGCCTCATAAAACGCTCAGATTAAAGCGTTCCTTGAGGATTGCGTCGAGCCAGACCATCTGGTCCTCGACTGTCATATGGCTGTTGTCCAGCTCGATGGCGTCAGCAGCCTTGCACAGGGGGTGGAACTGGCGATGGGAGTCCTGCCAGTCGCGGTCCTGCACGTTTTTGAGAATCTCATCGAAGTCCGCCTTCTGCCCGCTTGCGGCCATCTGGTCCACGCGCCGCTGCGCCCTGATGCAGGCGTCGGCCACCATAAATATCTTCAGGTCGGCATTAGGGAAGACGGCGGTGCCGATGTCGCGGCCGTCCATCACGCAGCCCTTCGCGCCGAGAACGTGCAGCCGCTCGTCCACGAAGTTTCTCACGAAGGGGATTGCCGATACGGCGCTGACGTTACGCGCGACCTCCATCCCGCGTATCTGCCCGGTCACGTCTTCGTCGCCAAGAAAAACCTTGTCACGTCCGCCTACAGTGGCGAAACTTATCACGGCCTTGTCCAGAATGAGGTCTTCCTGCAGACGGCGGAAATCTATGTCGCCGTTCCAGGCGATAATGCCGTTTTGCAGGCCGTAGAGGGTCACGGCCCTGTACATTGCGCCGCTGTCGAGATACACTATTCCGAGGCGGGAGGCTATCTCTTTTGCAAAGGTGCCCTTCCCTGTCGAGGCAAAACCGTCTATCGCTATTATTATGTTTGGCATACGCATCGAATCTACATCCACAAAAGTAAGTAAAAATTACCTATATTTGCACATCTTTTATCAACACTTATGAAGATACTGATCATAGACGACGAGAGAAGCATCCGCAACACTCTCAAGGACATTCTGGAATTCGAAGGCCACACGGTCTCTCTGGCGGAGGACGGCAAGGCCGGCGTGGAGGCCGCCCTCTCGGGCAGTTTCGACGCGATTTTCTGCGACATAAAGATGCCGGTGATGGACGGAATCGAGGTGCTGCGCGCCCTCAGGGCGGCGGAATGCGAAAGTTCGATAATTATGATATCGGGCCACGGCGACATCGACACGGCCGTCACGTGCATCCGTGAAGGAGCCTACGATTTCATCCAGAAGCCGCTGGACCTCAACCGCATACTTATCACTCTCAAGAACGCCACGGACAAGGAGGCCCTCGTCAAGGAGACCACCATTCTCAAAAAGAAAGTTCAAGGCAAATATGAAATGGTGGGCAACTCCCCCGCTATCGAGCATATAAAGGACATAGTGGACCGCGTGGCCCCGACCGACGCAAGAGTCCTCATAATGGGCTCCAATGGAACAGGTAAAGAATTGATAGCCAGAAGGTTACACGACAAAAGCCAAAGAGCCTCAGCCCCGTTCATAGAAGTCAACTGCGCCGCGATTCCGGGCGAACTGATAGAAAGCGAACTTTTCGGCCACGAGAAGGGCGCCTTCACCTCCGCCATCAAGCAGCACAAAGGCAAGTTCGAGCAGGCCGAAGGCGGCACGCTCTTCCTCGACGAAATCGGCGATATGAGCCTCTCCGCGCAGGCCAAGGTGCTCCGCGTGCTTCAGGAGAACAAACTCTCCAGAGTGGGCTCCGACAAAGACATAACCGTGAACGTGAGAGTCGTGGCCGCAACCAACAAAAACCTCACGGAGGAGATTGCAAAGGGCAATTTCAGGGAAGACCTCTACCACCGCCTGAGCGTAATCGTGGTACACGTCCCCTCGCTCGTCGAGCGCAAAGAGGACATTCCTCTCCTGATGGACCACTTCATAGCGCAGATAAGCAAGGAAGAGGGCATACCTGTAAAGAAGGTGCAGCCTGCGGCCGTGGAGGAGCTTCAGAAACTGCCGTGGACCGGCAACATCAGGGAACTTCGCAACGTGGCCGAAAGACTTATGATACTTTGCGGTAAAGAAATTACAAAGGAAGACGTCGTGGCCTTCGCCACCCCGTCAATTTAAGGAGAAAAAATTATGAATCTTGTAGCTATAGTAGGAAGGCCTAACGTAGGCAAATCCACTCTCTTCAACAGACTTGTGGGCATCCGTCAGGCCATCGTGGACGAGACTGCCGGCGTAACCCGAGACCGCCACTACGGTCAGTGCGAATGGTGCGGCAACGAATTTTCAGTGGTGGACACGGGCGGTTTCACCTCCGGCAGCGACGACGTCTTCGAGGAGGAGATCCGCAAGCAGGTGATGATTGCCATCGAGGAGTGTGACCTCGTGCTCTTTATGGTCGAGGCCCTCACCGGCATAACCGATTTCGACGCCGAGATAGCGGACATCCTGCGCCGCTCCAAGAAGCCTGTGCTGACTGTCGTCAACAAAGTGGACACGGGCGACCGCATATACGACAGCTACCAATTCTACAGCCTCGGCCTCGGCGACCCTATGTGCATCGCCGCCGCAACGGGAAGCGGCACCGGCGATATGCTCGACAAGATTGTCGAGATGCTTCCTAAAGATTCGAAGGGCGAAACAGACCCGTACGAAGGTCTGCCGCGTTTCACAATAGTTGGCAAGCCGAACGTCGGCAAATCATCCCTGACAAACGCCCTTCTGGGCGAGGACCGCAACATCGTCACTCCCGTTGCCGGCACAACCCGCGACGCCATATCCTCCCACTACAACAAATTCGGCCGCGAGTTCATGCTCGTCGATACGGCCGGCCTGAGAAAGAAGGCGAAGGTCACGGAAGATCTCGAATTCTACTCCGTGATGCGTTCCATCAAGGCAATCGAGAACTCGGACGTCTGCATACTGATGATCGACGCCACAACCGGCATCGAAGCGCAGGATATGTCTATTTTCAACCTCATAATCCGCAACCGCAAGGGCTGCGTGATAGTGGTCAACAAGTGGGACCTTGTGGAAAACAAGACCGCCAACACTATGAAGGAGTACATAGCCGCCATCGAGAAGCGCATCGCGCCGCTGAGCGACATTCCTATAATATTCACGTCCGTTCTTACCAAGCAGCGCATAATGGATGTCCTCAACGCCGCCGGAGAAGTCTACGACAACTACGCCCGCAGAATCCCGACCTCGCAGCTCAACGAAGCGATGCTGCCTGAAATAGAGAATTACCCTCCGCCTGCCTGGAAAGGCAAGTACATCAAAATCAAGTACATCACCCAGCTGCCGACGAAATCTCCGTCGTTCGCCTTCTTCTGCAATCTGCCGCAGTATATCCGCGACCCGTACAAGAGATTCCTGGAAAACAAGCTCAGAAGCCACTTCGACTTCAAGGGCTGCACGCTTCAGATTTTCCTCAGGCAGAAATAATTATGGTAAAGCAGGCTCCCCCGAGGAGCTCAGAGCGGCTGTAGCTTATGCTTCCGCAGCTTTGCTGTACTATGCTGGCGCTTATGGCAAGGCCAAGGCCGGTGCCGCTGCTCTTCGTGGTGAAGTTCGGAGTGAAGAGCCTGCCGACATTCTCCTCGCTCACGCCCGGGCCGCTGTCTTCCACTGTGATTTTATAGGCCTTTCTCGGAGCGTCCTCCTGTGAGAGCATTATCTTGATGCGGCCACCTCCCGCTCCGGCACTGTCTATCGCCTGGACGGAGTTTGTCATAAGATTGACAAGGACTCTCGAGAACTGGCTGCGGCGCACCTCGACCACTGGATTTTCAGCATTGCAGATATATTCCAGCGAAATGTCCTGCCTGTTGTCGAAGAGGACCGCCTGCTCTCGTATGAGCTCGTCGAGATTCACGTTTGAGACGGCTTCGGAGAAGAACCGCGAATAGGATGAGAAGGCGCTCGCAGTCTCGGAGAGCGTATCTATCTGTTCCAGAAGGGATTTGCTTATCTTGTCAAGTTTATCCTCCCATCCCGGGGCGCCGGAATCCTTCATTCGCATAAGATACTGTATGCTCAGGCGCATAGGGGTCAGAGGGTTCTTTATCTCGTGGGCTATCTGGCGGGCCATCTCCTTCCAGGCCTGCTCGCGCTCGCTCTGGGCCAGGCGCTTCTTGCTCTCCTCGAGGTCGTCCACCATCTTGTTGTAGGAGCCCACCAAAGTTGCGAGTTCGTCGTTCTTGGCTTTATAGAGAATGTGGCGGTCTTCCTCCTTGTCGTCGCGTGCGACGGCGTCGAGTTTCTTCTTTATCTCGTCGAGAGGCTTGGAGAATGAGTTGGAGAGGATTATACTCATTATGGCGGCGGCTATCAGCATTATGAGATAGACGTTGGCCACGGCAGAAATGGAGGCGAGATTCTCGTTGCCCACGGCGCCGCTTCTCTCAAAATACGGGACGTTCACTATGGCCACAAGAGTACCGTCGTTGTTGAAAAGAGGAGCATAAAGCGACCGGAAAGTCACGCCCGCAATTGTTTCCTGCGAGATGAAGCGCATTGCGCCCTGACGGTATATCGCGTCGAAGGCGCGGCCCTCTATCTTGCGTCCGCAAAGCGACTGCTCGAACATATCAGGCCTTGTCGTCTCGACAAGGTTGCCCCTTATGTCATACAGATTCACAAAGCCCTGCGACACCTTGGAGAGAGATATCATAGCGGAGTAAAGCTCCGGAGAATCCAGATAGCTGTAACGCATCGCATACTGGCAATACGGCGAAAGCGTCTTCTGGGCTATCTCCAGCTTCTCTTCCATAGCCTTGCGCTCGGCCCTCCTGTTGATATTGAGAGTGTGCATCACGCTTCCCACACCCGTGCAGAAGAGGCCTACGAGCATCGCCGTCATTATGAGCACCGTCACTTTGCGTCTCATCGAGCGCCGCGGCAGATTGAGCATCTTGTCTGTCCTGCCCCAAGCCGTGAGCAGCAGGAAGAACACTCCGAAGATTATAAGCAGATATGAGAACGAGACCACGTACACTATAAACGGAGACCGCATTCTGGATATCACCGTCATATCGTCTTGAGTGATCCGGTTGACGAAATGCACGTAGCCGTTCTTGAAGAGAGTGGAATAGGTGTCGGTCTTGTAATATTCGGGCGGAGCGACCGGATAGTCGTAGTTGCCTCCGTAACTCACCAGGCGGCCGCCCGAGTAGCGGGCGAAAGAGTACTCGGCCGGCATCACGGTCTGACTTGCCGCTGTCGAGGTCAGGTAGTCAAACGGATCGGTGACTACATTGGTGTGGGCCTTCGAGTCTATTTCAAGAAACAGCCTCGAGGTAGAATAGTCCTTCTCGTCCACAAATGTGAAGACTCCAAGATATGAGGTCAGCCCGTTGAGATTCTCCATATAGAAGAAATTCGACGCAGGGTCGAGGGGCACTCCGTAGTCTTTTATCATATCTTCGTAGAAGGCATAGCAGCCAACAGGCTCGGGATTTCCGCCTAAAGCTATGAGGCTCTGCTGATTGCACACTGAAAGCCGGACGTCGTACTTTTGGATTATGTCACCCGTAAGATAACGTTCCACGAGCCTGCTGCGGATGAGGTCGGCCCCGTTGACGGAAGAGAGCAGAGCGATGAACCGGTCGTTTGCTATCAGCTGCTCCATCTGACGGAGTGTCAGTTCGAGCGGCACGTCGCGCTCTATAGCCAACTTGTTGGTCCTCACCTTGTTGACATCAGCTTCCTTCTTCACGTAATAGATTCCTAAAGCGGTGGTGCAGTACAGAGAGACTATCACCGCATAGATGACGACAGCCTTCCAGGAAAAGAGGTTCAAGTCCCTTGCCGGCAACAAATATGGCCGGAGCATCTGCAGCATATAGAGCAGCGCGAGCAGAAGCATCGCGAGGGTGATGTAACAGAAGACCGAATAGATGTCGAAATCCGCTATGCGGAAGAACTCGAGAGCGATGTTGGAGTTCAGGGCAAGCGAGCGGATCACCATTATTATATAGACGACAAGAATCGCCGTGAAAAGCGTCAGGGCGGCGCCCGTCGCCGGCAGACGCTTGATTTTCCCGCGCATCGCGAAAAGCGAATAGGCGAAGAGCGACAACAGCAAGTTGTTGATGAGAAGGCTGCCCAAAGAGCTGAACATCAGACTGTCTGCATACAGTATAGGAGAGAACATCTCTCCGTAGGACTCCCCGGAGGCACATATCAAATGGGCCGCAAGGCGGGCCAGAACAAGGACAACGGTCACGAAAGCGAAGGACTTCCAGCTCTTTCTTCTGCAATGCAGAGGGACGGCGGAAGCCACCGCCAGAATCAGGGCCAGCCACCGGAGATTTATGTTCCCGTAGTGTATGGAAGATATGTCCTGAGGCTCGATGGAGAATAGCGGAGTCCCGCCAAGGCCGGTGACCACCGCGCCGCTGCCCTCCGCCACCTGGACGGTCGTGAAATCTTCGCCGAGGGAGAGCCGGCCGTTGATGTGCCCCGCCACACGCTCGGATGGGTATTCAGTGCGCACAAGGACGCCGGAGATGACGCGAAGGCGCCTGTCCTCCGAGAGTCTTTCGGAGACTACATACCAGCCGGAGCCGAGATTGACGTATTGCTCCTGCGCGGAGAGATACGCCAGCGGAGTGGCGCCGCGATTGAGGCTGCCGGGGTATTGGAGTCTGTAAGCGAAAGGATATGCCTGCGTGATGTCGTTTCCAATAGGGAAACGGTTGAACCAATATTGGAGGGTGTCGCCCGAATAGCGGTAGATGACAATGTCTTCCGGGAGCTTTTCCATCCGGGAGAAGTCGATTTCCGGCGAAAGGGCGGCCGCAACGAAGGAGTCCGCCACTTTCTGACGGCGGTGCAGCGAGCGCTCCACCTGCGCCGCTTCGCGGGTGATCTTCGCGCTGTAGCTTCTCTTTACGAAGGAAGCCGCAAAGAGCAGCAGCGAGGCCAGAAAAAAGGCCTGCAGCGCATATACACCATATTTTTCAATCCTTTTCATTCGTGATGATACGGTTCACCCTTTATAATTGTAAAAGCCCGGTAAAGCTGCTCCACAAAGAGGAGCCTGACCATCTGGTGGGAGAATGTCATCCGCGAGAGCGACAGCTTGCCGTCGCAGCGCTCATATACTGCATCGGAGAAGCCGTACGGACCGCCTATCACGAAGACCACGTCTCTTGACAGATGGGCGGACTTTTGCTCCAAATCCCGTGCCAATTCTTTGGAAGACAGCATCTTGCCCCTCTCGTCAAGCAGTATCAGATAATCTGACGGACGGACTGTCTTGAGGATCATCTCCCCTTCCCTCTCCTTTATCTGGGCCTCGCTCAAGGAAGATGTCTGCTTGAGGTCCGGCAGCTCCACCATCTCGAAGGAGGCGTAGTGCCCCAGACGGCCGGTGTAGATGCCTATGCCCTCTTTCAGATACTTTTCCACGGTCTTTCCCAACGTTATGAGTTTCAGCTTCATTGGCTCAATTTTTGCAGCAAAACTGTCTGCCTTTATTCACAAATATGAAAAAAATCATATTTCTTTCAGTTGCAATTCTTCTGTCCGTCACCGCTTTGATGGCTCAGGACAGTTCGCGCGACGTCTTCACTCCCATCAGCAAATACATCGGCGAGGGCGATTATGAGAGTCTTTCCGTATGGTTTGCCGACAACCTCGAACTGGAGGTGCTCGGCGCCGTGAGCAACTGCACCCGCAGCCAGGCGAAACTCATAATGAAGGACTTCTTCACCCGATACACCCCGAAATCATTCTCCATAATCCACAAGAGCGGCAAATCGCCGATGAAATACGCCATAGGCGTGCTCAGCGCCGGAGGGGAAAATTTCAGGATAATCCTCTATGTCAAAACGACCGAGCGGACCAGCTTCATCGAGCAGGTCAAGGTCGATCGAGCGTAATCTCCCAGGTTCCCACGCACATTCCCTGTCCGCCGCTCTGCGCGATCGGAACGATGCGGCCGTCGAGGTCCTCGACCTCCCGGGCCTTCTTGAGGTATGTGTGGCTGTGACCGCCTATCACGAGGTCAAGGTTTCTTGAATTCTGCACCATCAGCACGTCGGACGGGCGTTCCTTGTTTCCGCCGTCATAGCCGAAATGCGACAGGAGTATCACAAGGTCGCAGTGCTTCTTGTTCTTGAGAAAGTCGGCCCACTTATTAACCTCCTCTATTGCGTTCAGGCGGACAAGACCTTCGACATTGGAGCGCATCACCACACCCTCGAGGTAGGAAGTTGTGCCGATTATGCCTATTTTCAGTCCGCCGCGCTTTATGATTGTATAAGGTTTCACGACTTTTGCGAGCGGTCCGCCGGAAAAATCGTAATTGCAGCAGACGGTAGGGTGCTTGGCCTTCTTCAATCTGCGGGCAAGGTCTGCCTGACCGTCGTCGAACTCGTGGTTGCCAAGGGCTGTGGCGTCATATTCGAGGGCGTTGACAAGGGCCATTTCAAGGTCGCCGTGGCCGAGAGTGTAATATGGCGTGCCCTGGTTGAAGTCGCCGGCATCCAGAAGCAGGACCTTCTTTTTTCCATATTTTTCACGCACTGAATTGATATACTGAAGGTGTCTTTCCACGCCGCCAAGGCCCCTGTTGTAGCCCACGCGGACAGGCTGGATCTGACTGTGCGTATCGTTTGTGTGCAGGATTACAAGATCCTGTGCGCCGGCGCTTGCCGTCATAAGAAATGCCGCAGCCGCAGCTGCCAATATCATCTTTTTCATCTTCTCCTCCTTTCAGGTTGATTTATCATTTTCACTCTGCCGTCCGGCTCGAGCTTCAAAACTTCTCCCTTTGAACCTCTTTCGCGGAGCAGATCCACGATTCCGTCGCGGATATAGACTCCGGTGTCGTTGATATTTGCCGCTATCTGTCTGAGCGACACGCCGTCGCCGCCGTCAAGCAGGAAGTTGATAGTGGCGAACTTATACATCCTTTCGTCGTCTATCGGAGCTCCGTTCACGTTGAGAGTCACGATATTGCGGCCGTCGACCAATATTTCTACATTGCTCAGGGCCTCGATCCAGCCCGATGCGGCGCGGCCGAGGAATTTACGGAGCTCGGAGCCCTTTATGTCAAGCACCACAACAGTGTTGTTGAAAGGGAATATCGAATAGATGTCGTACACCCTGATCGCTCCCTTCGGCAGGCTTGTGCGGATGCCTCCGAAATTGGTCATCGCCATATCCATCTTCTCGCCGGTGGTCTTTTCAGCGACCTCCTTTATGGCGTCGGCTGCAAAATTTGAAAGTCCGCTTTCGGGACGCTGCTTGCCGTATTCGGCTGCAGAGTAGCAGAGAATCTCGTCGAGAGGCGCCACCAGGGAGCTGTAGTCCCCGATTATTTTCGTGGCTGTGAGGTCCGTGATGTTGTCCCAGGTGGAGTCTATCGCCACCGGGGTCCATTTGTAGCTTATCTGGGCGCGGAGGCCGCAGGCGGCCGCCAGCAGGACAAGCGTTGACAGAATGATTCGTTTCATATTTCTAGTTCTTTTGTTTCAACCATTTTAGAAGATCCGAGAAAGTTGATTTCTTTCCGTAGGTCAGGATGCCTATCTTATAGATTTTCGCTGACAGCCAAGCTGTTGCAAGGAATGTCAGAAGCAGCAGCACAAGCGACAGCGCCAGCTGCCAGGCAGGGACTATGCCGAACGGAATGCGGGCGAGCATCACCATAGGCGAGGTCCACGGAATCAGGGAGGACCACAGCGAGAGCTGACTTGAAGGGTGCTCGAAAGTGTGCAGCATTATGAAGAGGCCCAATATAAGAGGTATCGTCACCGGCAGCTGGAGCTGGTTGGTGTCGGCTTCATTGTCCACCGCCGCGCCGATAGCCGCGAACATTGCGGCATAGAGAAGGTAGCCCAGCAGGAAGTATGCGAGGAAGCAGAAAATTATGTAGCCCCAGTCGAGGCCTGCCACCTGACGGAGGGCAGACGCAACGGCGTCGTTTTCTCCGTCCTGACCGGTGACCTGCAGGACAGTGGCAAGGTCGAGCTGCGAGGCGTCGGCCTGAATGCCGCTGCCGGCCATCTGCGCGACTATCGCCTCGGCCCCGCCGGCCTTCTCTATGAGTTTGCCGCTGGCCACCGAACTTGCGCCAAGCGCAATGACGGCCGTCAGGCCCACCCATATAACAAACTGTGTCAGGGCCACAAGAGCCACGCCTACGATCTTTCCCATCATCAGTTCGGTGCTGCGCACTGAAGAGACTATGACCTCCACCACGCGGCTGCTCTTTTCGTCGATGACGCTGCGCATCACCATATTGCCGAACATAAAGACGAACATATATATGAGGAAGCTCATCACGTAGGCGAGTATCATATAGATCTCGACGGTATCTTCCTTTTCCTTGCCGCTATCCGTCAGGGTCATTGAATTGACCCTGATGTCGGTCTTGACCTCTGCCATAATCTCTTCGAGATTGGAGAGATTGTACTTTGCAAGCTTGTTGTCCTCCACGGCCTTGTTGACTGCCCTCTTTACGGTGCTGCGGATGTCGGCGCTGAGAGGTTCTTTCGAGTAGGAGTCCACCTTGACCTCGCCTTTTTCGTCGAGGGCCGATATGACTACGACGGCGTAAAGGTCGTTTTTGCCGATGCTGTCTTTAAGAGACTCATAGGCAGTACCTTGCGGCAGGAACACATACTCCGCGCCCTCCTCCTCGCCGAGGTACGGCTCCACGAGGCCCGAGTTGTCTATCACTTGAACCATATGGTGTTCGTCGCCGCCAAGCAGCACTATGGCCGTAGGGACGCAGATGAGAAGGCCCATCAGCAGAGGAGTAAGCAACGTGGTCAGTATGAACGATTTCTTTCTGACCCTGACTGAATATTCGTGGCTTATTACAAGCCCTACTTTTTTGATGTCCATATCCTCTCCCTCCTATTTTTCACTTACGAGCTTGATGAAGATGTCGTTCATTCGCGGAACGATCTCCTTATATGAAGTAACCTCGGCGCCTTTGTCTAGAAGCGAGCGCAGGAGGGCGTTGCCTTCGGCGCCGGCCTGCACGGCCTCGGTGTGGGGGCCGTCTGCGTCTTTGTACTGCACCTCGACCTTCGCGTCGCCGTAGCGGTGGCGGATTTCATCTGTGCCGCCGCAGACCACGAGCCGGGACTTGTTAATGAGGGCGATGCTGTCGCAGAGCTCTTCGACCGATTCCATATTGTGGGTCGAGAGGATTATTGTGGTGCCTTCTTCCTTGAGCCTTATGATTTCGTCGCGGATGAGCTGGGCGTTGACAGGGTCGAATCCGGAGAAAGGCTCGTCAAGTATCAGAAGCTGAGGCTTGTGCAGGACAGTCGTGATGAACTGCACTTTCTGCGCCATACCCTTTGAAAGTTCTTCGACTTTCTTGTCCCACCAGCTCTGGATGCCGAAGCGGATGAACCACCTTTTGAGCTCGGAAAGGGCCTCGGCGCCGGACAGGCCCCTGAGGCGGGCCAGGTAGAGGGCCTGTTCGCCCACTTTCATCTTCTTGAAGAGGCCTCTCTCTTCGGGAAGGTAGCCGATAGAGCGGACGGCCGCGTCGTCCACGAGTCTGCCGCCGAGGTAAACTTTTCCGGAGGTGGGTATCGTGATGCGGTTGATTATTCTTATGAGGGTGGTCTTGCCGGCGCCGTTCGGGCCAAGAAGGCCGAATATCTGCCCTTTGGGCATCTCGAGAGAGACGTCGTCAAGGGCAGTGTAGCTGCCGAACTTCTTCGTTATCGATTCACAACGTAACATATCGTATCAAATTTAACTTACAAATATAATAAAAATTAAGGTATTCTACAATCAAGATATGGGTTGAGGCGGGAGAGGTCTTTCGCGGTTATCGCGTGCTCCGATTCGAGCGCCTGGAGAGTCCAGCGGGAGGAGTCATAGACAGACTTGAATCTTTCCACAGCTTCAGCGCCTTTCGCCCGCAGGTACGGATGCAGGGCGAGGGAGTCTTTCGGCTTGTTCCAGATGTCGAGTTTCGAGATTTTCGTGCTATCGACGCTTACGGCATCGGACAGGCCAGCGAGTCTTTCCTCGTCAAAACCCTCTATCTCAAGTAGTTGGTTCTTATTATAGAACCCCCCGAGAGCAGCGCGGTAAGCTATTATTTTTTTGGCGTAATAGGGGCCTATGCCGCGCAGGGTCGTCAGGGCGGCGCTGTCGGCGGCGTTGAGTTCGAGTTTGGGGATCTCGATATACGATTCCAGACGCTCGTAGAGGGTGTCGGAGACGACATACATCTTCGCGAAGTCTTCTTTGCGGCGGAACTTGCCACCTTTGGACCGGTAGTTATCTATCGACTGAGCCTGCTTGAGGCTCAGGCCCAGACGCTGCAAGTCTTCGAGAGTGACAGTGTTGGGGTCGAAGGGGAATGATTCGTAGCGGCGGGCGGTGCGCGAAGCGGCGG
>R20__coassemble_559_pt1 | contig 26544 bp, 16 predicted proteins | sample R20__metabat2_high_PE_056 | metagenome-assembled genome bin R20 | reverse complement strand
AATCCCTCGCTCTCCGCGCAACGCAAAGCATAGGCTGATGCCGCACGAAAGTGCGGCATTTTTTTATAAGGAGAGCCCCGTCCGAAAGCTTGCTTTCGAGCGGGGACTCTCCTTATAAAAAACGGAGGCAAAGCCTCAGCAGCCTATGCTTTGCTCTCGGATACGCTCGGGGATGTGCGACCGCAGGGAGCAAATCCCGTACAGCAATCTATCTATTTCTTCGTTAATTTTTCCCAGGGTACAGACTCCCGCTTCAGAAGCGCGCCTGGCGGGGCACGGCGGAAATCAGGCCCCAAAAAAGAGCCCTGATTTCCGCAACCACGCCCTGGAAGTACGTCTAGGGCGCATCGCCGTACCACGAAAAAAATTAACTTATTTCGGAGGAAATATCTTATCTTTGCCATTGTCTGAAAGTCACCATTAAGGAGGGCTGAGGCGAGAGATTATGGAAAAACATTACTATCACATGTTCGCGAATGGTGATGACGCAAAGAATTTCATCACTTCCGAAGAAGAATTCAAAGCGGCGTTCAACCGTTTCGGTGTATGCAGCGTAAACTCCGGCGTAATAGTCCTGTCCTGCTCCGTTGAGGATTCCCATCCGCACGCCCTGCTATACGGCACTCTGGAAGATTGTCTTGCATTCAAGGATTCATACGAAGACCGCTCCAGACGGAGCATCATTCAAAAGAGGGGGTCCCTCGACGGAGTCAATCTTCACTGCGAGCTCTACGAAATAGACTCCGACGGATACCTCCGAAACGTAGCGGCCTATACAATTGTACAGGCGACAAAAGACGGCAAGGCAGTTATGCCGTATGACTACCTGTATGGAACAGGTGCTCTCTATTTCAGAAGCAGCCGGACAATCCTGCCGTGGCTGGTTGACAGCGACGGCGCAGTCAGCACTCCCCGCCCCTTCGGGTCTCTTACGGTGCGTGAGAAAAGGGCTATCTCCCTGTATAAGTCCGGCATTCCCGACAACTGGCTGATCTGTAACGGATTCATTTTACCTACGTGCTATGTGGACGTCAAGGGATATGAGTCAATATTCCGCACGCACAATTGCTTCCGGGCGTTCCTCAGCAGCGGCAGAAATAAAGATGACGAGATCGTGGAGCGTATGTCCTCCTCCCGCGGCGTCCTTCTGGAAGATCTCGAAGCCAGAAGGTTGTGTCACGAAGCCTGCAGGGCATTGTTCGGCAAAGATTCGACGCGAACCCTCAGCACAGAGCAGCGCATCAGTCTATCGCGGCATCTGAGAAAAAATTACCGGCTGTCGATCAGGCAACTTTCGACCCTGACAAGAGTTCCGGAAAGCGAATTGCGCAAGTACGTCCGTTAATTTTTTCCGGAGTACAGATACCAGCCTCAGATGTGCGTATGGCGAGGCATAGCGGAAATCAAGCCCCAAAAAAGAGCCTTGATTTCCGCGACCACGCCCTGGAAGTACGTCTAGGGCGCATCGCCGTACCCCAAAAAAAATTAACAGTAGAGACTTTCAACAGTCTGATGCGATTGTCTATTCTGATTCCCATAAATTTTGTAACTTTGAAGATTAAATGAATTCAAGCTATGAACTCTAACCGAATCACAGTCGCGCTGGCGGCCTTTGCCGCGGCAATTATGGTAAGTGCCTGCACTACAGGCGAAAAACAGAACGCCAAACCGGTCTGTCCTCCTTTTTTGCAGCCGGGAGACAAAATCGCGATAATGGCCCCTTCTTTCTTTGTCGAGGACTCCGTTGTCCTTGAGGGAGCGGCAGTGCTTGAAGAGTGTGGCTACGAGGTCGAGTTCCTCACCGGCTACGCGCATCCGTATCCGGAGGGCTCCGTGCCGCCGATCAGCTACTCCGGCAGCATCGAGGAAAGGCTCTCCGAATTCAAGAGAGTGATGGAGGACGAATCCGTCAAGGCCGTAATCTGCAGCCGAGGAGGCTACGGAGCCATCCATCTGGTGGAGCGTCTCGAGCCTCAGTGGTTCAGAAGCCATCCGAAGTGGCTCGTGGGCTTCAGCGACATCTCATATCTGAACATAGCGGAGTTGATGAGCGGCGTTATGAGCATCCACGGCAATATGGCCTCGGAGCTGGCCTACGGAGGGGCGGAGTCGAAAGGCAATGCCGCTCTTCTGAAGCTTCTTAAGGGCGAACTTCCTCAGTATGAGCTGCCGGCCCACGAGTATAATATAGAGGGCAGCGCAACCGCAATGCTTGTCGGAGGTAACCTGGAGAGCATAGCTACGATGATAGGGTCCACCTATGACTTCACCCTCATTGACAACTACATACTTTTCATCGAGGAGGTCGGCGAGAGCTACTACGACCTCGACCGCTTCCTCAATATGATACTTCAGCATCCCGAAGGCATCCGTGGCGTAATAGTCGGAGACTTCACGGACTGCACTCCCGAGCCTTACTATCCGAGCGTGGAGGCTATGCTGGACGGCTACCTCTCAAAACTCGGGGTTCCAGTCTGCTACGGCCTGCACGCGGGTCACGGAGATTACAATCTCCCTCTGATAGAAGGTTCCACAATGGAGATGACCGTTACTGCAGAAGGCGCTACGCTCAAAAGTAAACTTTAACGGGTATGGACGCCGAATATCTCATACGGGGAGCTAATGTGGTCAACGAAGGGGAAATCTTCGTCGGCGACGTGCTTGTCCGAGGCGGAATCATAGCGAAAGTGCAGCGCGGCGGCGGACAGCTCGGCGACGGGATGCAGTCCGAAGGCGCGCGCATTATCGACGCTACGGGCAAGTACCTGATACCCGGAATCATAGACGAGCACGTGCATTTCCGCGAGCCGGGGCTGACCCTGAAGGCGGACATAGCCTCGGAGAGCCGTGCGGCCGTGGCGGGAGGCGTGACATCCTTTATGGATATGCCAAACACTTCGCCTGCGACAACAACCCGGGAACTCCTGCAGCAGAAGTTCGCCCTCGCGGCCGAAAAGTCTCTTGCCAACTACTCTTTCTATATAGGCGCCACAAACGACAACCTCGACGAAGTACTGAAAACCGATTTCAGCGGCGTGTGCGGCGTAAAACTTTTTATGGGCTCCAGCACAGGCAATATGCTGGTGGACAAAGACAAAGCCATCGAAGAACTTTTCCGCGGAGCGCCCTGTCTGATAGCGGCGCACTGCGAAGACGAAGGCATCGTCCGATCGCAGACGGCCCTCTACCGCGAAATGGCCGCCCGCGGCGAAATTGCGCCCGACGCGACAATCCACCCCCGCATCCGCACCGCCGAAGCCTGCCTGAGGTCCTCCGAGCGCGCCGTTTCCCTGGCCGAGAAGACCGGCGCCCACCTCCACGTCCTGCACGTCTCGACGGCCGCCGAACTGGACCTTTTCCGAAGCGACATCCCGCTGGCGCAGAAGAAGATAACCGCCGAAACCTGTCCGCACTACCTCTGCCTGACAGACTCGGACTATGAAAAGATGAGCTTCGCCATAAAGTGCAACCCTGCAATCAAATCGGTCGCCGACAGGGACGCTCTGCGAAAGGCGCTGCGAAGCGGCCTAGTCGACACCATCGGCACGGACCACGCCCCGCACCTATGGGAAGAGAAGTTCACCGGCGACTATTTCACGAGCAAGTCGGGTTTTCCGTCAATACAGCACAGCCTGCAACTGATGGCGGAGCTCTGCCGCGACGGGATACTGACACTGCCCGAAATGGTGAGACTTATGTGCCACAACCCGGCAACGCTCTACCGCATAGACCGCCGCGGCTTCATCCGCGAGGGCTGGCACGCCGACCTCGCCCTGATCGATCTCGACAGCCCGCACGCAATCACCTCCGAAGGCGAACTTTCGAAATGCGGCTGGACTCCGTACGAAGGCCGCGCAGCTAGCGCCAAAGTCACTCACACCTTCGTAGGCGGACATCTCGTTTACGAAAACGGCCGCTTCGACGAAAGTTTCCGCGGCGAAAGACTCCAATTCAACAATTAGGACACAGGGCTCGTACTCAGTTAATCTTTTCCAGGGTACAGCGATGCGCCTCAGACGTGCTTCCAGGGCGTGGTCGTGGAAATCAGGGCTCTTTTTTGGGGCCTGATTTCCGCTATGCCCCGCCAGACGTGCCTCTGAGGCGGATGACTGTACCCCAAAATAAATTAACTGCCCTCCGTCGTGAGTCGTGAGCGTGAGTCAACAGATTATTGTTTCACGGACGGTATCCCGAGCGGGGCGCACAGGCGGGGCGCACTGGCGGGGCGCACAGGCGGGGCCTACGAGAAGAACTCGAGCGTGTCGAGCGCCCTTATCACCTTCTCAAGATAGGCGTTGTCTATGAACGGCCAGGAGAAGCCGAGACGGTACAATATGTTTGCAGTGAAGCAGTTGTCCGTCTCAAGAATGTGAATATCCGGCCTGTCGTTTGTCAGCAAGGCTGAAATCTTCTCGTTCTTGGAGGCGTCTCCCATCATACGGTAGAAGTCGGCGTAGTACTCCTCGTCCTTGACAGGCACCACCTGCAGTCCGCAACTGTTGACGGCCTCTATGACCTTCATCTCGTCGAAAGCCCAGCGGCTGTCGGCGTTGAAGGCGGTGAAGCAGTCGTTCGTGCCGGCAAGCAACACCACGGCCTTTGCCGTGCAGTCTATCGCGGAGAATCCCATAGGGTCGGTGGCGTGACTTATCGGGCACTTGCCTATCACGACGAATCCCTTCAGAGCGTTCAGGAAGGCATTGCTGCGCATATTTATCTGGAACTCGCCGTCGTCGCTTCTTCCCATAAGGTTGCCAACGCGCACTATCTTGCCCTTCATACCCTCGCTTATAGCCTTGAGCATCAGCAGTTCGGCCTTATACTTCGAGCGGCCGTACTGATTGTTCAAATCGTCTATGACAAACAGCTTGTCTTCAGTCATCCTGACGTGCAGGCGAAAAGTCTCGGCATTGTGGGCACCCGGCACCGAAGTGGTGGATATCTGGATCATCTTCGCATCGTGGGAGCGGCACACTCTTATCAGGTTCTCCACTCCGTGGACATTGATGAACTCGATCGAATTGTCGTTGGCGTAGTGCTTCACGCAGGCGGCGCAGTTTATCAGAGTGTCGAACTTCACATCGGCGAGCACCTCTCCCAAACCGTCATCCGTTATGTCACCTTCAATCAGAGTCAGCCTGGAGTCGAACTTCTCGTCGAAAGCATCGTCGAAATAGTAGAACAGCATCGACTTGAGACGGGTCGTGAGATCTTTGTACATACCCTTTCTCATAAGGCAGTAGATGCGCCCCGGCTCCGTTTCAAGCAACTCCTTGAGTATATGGATACCGAGGAAGCCCGTGGCGCCTGTCAGCAGGACATCGCCCAGAGGCTTGCGCTCCACCTTGGAAGCATATTCCATTGTATTGAATTTCAAAGCCTCCTCGACATATTTCTCCATAGGGGGAACAACACTGCTGTCCTGACGCGCACTGCACGCCTCCGCCGCTGCCGGAGCCTTCTGCGCCTCCAGGAACTCAGCAAGAGCCTCAGCCGTCTGATTGTCGAAAATATCCTGATATTCAACCTTGTAGCCGTCGCTCTTGAGCATCATCACAACCTTGGATGCAGAGAGCGAAGTACCTCCTATCTCAAAGAAATTGTCGTCCGGATAGCACTCCTCCTGGCCAAGAACCGAGCAGAACAACTCGATGACGTGCGCCTCAAGCGATTTCTTCGGAGCGCGGCGGACGCGGTCCTTCTTTACCGGCTTGATCTCGGGCAGAGCCTTCTTGTCGAGCTTGCCACCGGAGGTCATAGGCATCCTTTCGAGCTGCATCATAGCCGACGGGACCATATAGTATGTCAGCTTCGTCTTCATAAAGGCCGCCAGATCTTCGACCTCTATCTTCCTGTCGGCGGTGAAAAATCCGGCCAGGAAGTCTTCGTTGCCGTTGTTGCGGACCACGACTTTGCTCTGCTTGACGCCTTCGAACTCCTGCATCACCGCCTCGACCTCGTCGAGCTCGATGCGGAAGCCGCGCAGCTTGACCTGATTGTCCTTGCGGCCGCCGAACTCGACCTCCCCGTCGCGGTTGACCCTGACGAGGTCGCCGCTGTGGTATGACCTCAGTCCGTCGAGGGTGAAAAAGGCTGCCTTGTTCTTCTCTGGCAATCCCACATAGCCCCTACAAACGCATTCTCCGCTGATTATCAGCTCACCCACCGCATAGGTCGGAAGCAGATTGCCACGGTTGTCCATCACGTGGAACTTCGTATTCGCGAACGGATTTCCGATTGTGATGTTGCCTCCGTCGGAGATGGTCTTGGCGGAGCAGGCCTGAGTGCACTCCGTAGGGCCGTAACCGTTCTGCACAAACATATCCGGATTGAGAGCCTTCAGACGGTCGAAGAGCGCAGGCGGGAACGCCTCCGCTCCGAGCACTACGGCTTTGAGGCCTGCCATCGCAGAGGCGAACTCCGGCAGGGAGAGAATGCTCCAGGCAAACGACGGAGTCATCATCATCAAATCCACATTGCTGCCAGTGAAGGCCTTGAGCAATTTGTCCAGATTGTGGACTTCCTCCTCCGAGGCTATGCGCAGCGTCTTGCCCTGACACAATGAGCCAAACATCTCAGCTATAGACATATCGAAAGATATGGAAGACATACAGAGTATTGTGCTTCCCTTGCTCAGCGCCTCGTTCAGACCGGATGTCTGCACATAATTGGAAAGGTTGTGCTGCTCTATCATCACGCCCTTCGGGGTTCCGGTGCTTCCGGAAGTGTAGATGCAGTATGCAAGGCTGTGCGGATCGTAAGGCAATTGCGGCCCGACAGCCTCCCCTTCTTCCACCAGCTGCTCCAGCGCCAGCGCCCTGTACGGTTTGTCGGCGGAGAAAAGATCGGCGCGTGAGGCGATTATGTCTTTTGTGGTCACCACATAACGGACTGAGGCGTCCCTGAGGCAGAACTCAAGCCTGTCGTCAGGATATGAAGGGAGCATCGGCAAAAATGCACATCCTGCCTTCATTATGCCTATCTCGGCTGTCGGAATCATCACTGAGCGCTCCATCAGAAGGCCCACTATGCTGCCCGAAGCCCCTATCCTGACGAGAGAAGAGGCTATGCGGCAGGCCACTGAGTCCATCTGGGCGTATGTCAGAGATGCATCGGAGGTCGAAGCGGCGATGCGGTCCGGCTCCCGGGCAACCCACTGCTCGAAGAGAGCTTGTGCAGGAATCTCACGCACAGGCACATCCGTATCGTTCATCGCGTCGAAGCGCACCTTTTCCTGCGGCGCGAGCAGCGACACCTCCCCTACCGCTCCGCCCTGCGCAAAGCCCTTCAGGACCATCTCCAGCGAGGAGGCCAGGGAAGATATCATCTCCTTGCAGAAAAAGTCTGTACGATAGGTTATTTCGGCGCTGAAAACTCCGTCGCGGAGGAACACCTCCACCGACAGCGGAGCCTTCGCCACCGCAAGATCGAGCTGCACCGCCTCGGCGGGCCTGCCTCCCAGCGAATCGAATATGAAATTGTCGCCCTGGTAGTTGAAGAATATGTCAGGTTTCACGTCCCAGCGGTTGCTTATCTCAGCAAACGACAGGGCATCGCAGGACATAGTCGAGACAAGCTGCTGTTGCATCTTCCTTACGAAATCCGTCACAGGGGCGGCCGCCTCTATATGACAGCAGACAGGAAGCGTCTTTACGAGCATCGCAAAGCTTCCAGCCAGGCGCGAGTCTCCGCGGCCGTTATATACCGTGCAGTAAGTAACCTCGTCAGAATGAATGAATTCCGAGAGAACATAACCGAAGGCCGCGTTGAAGCAGGCATTGAGCGAAAGGTTGTTGGCGCGGCAGAACTGCGCTACGGCGGCGGAGCTCTCTGCGAGGCTGAAGGTCATCTTAGCGCAGCCTCCCTGCGGAGCGCCCTTCTCCGGGCATTTTGCCGGCAGGCACTCGCTGTTGCAGCCCGAGAGAAGCTCCTCAAAGTACTTTTCGCTCTGCGCGTATTTTTCTCCGGCTCGGAGCCTCTCTTCGTCAAGAGCGGCTTCAAATGCCGTATATTGTTCTTTCTGAGGCATTTCTCCGGCAAGAGCCTTGTCTATATCTGAAAGCAGAATAGCCATAGAAGTGCCGTCTGCGACAATATGATGGATGTCGAAGAAGAGATAATTATCCTTCGGCGTGACGAATATCTTAATCCTGTACAACGGGCCTCCGACAATTTCAAAAGGCACGACGAGGTCCTTTGCCTCCGGCAGGGTGTCGGCCTTGATTATTTCAACGACAGGCTCGGCATCGTCGCTGCGAAGGGCGCGGACAGAGCCGTCGGCCCCGGTCGAAAGCACTGCCTTCATATACGGGTGGGCATCCACCGCGCGGCAGACCGCCTGTTGCAGCTTTTCGGGCTCTATTGACGGCGAAATCTTCATCAGAAGCGGAATGTTGTAATCAATCGAAGCGCCCTGAGTCGTGGAATCTATGAAGACTCCCATCTGGTTCTGCATAAGCGGATAGTCGTCCTGCAAAAGCCACGCTGCGCCGGGCTGCTCACCCTCTGTGAGGAAAGCCTCCAGAGCCTTTATGGTGCTTCTCTCGCGAAGGTCGGAAACCGTCACCGGAGTGCCGAACTCCCCTCCGAGAGCCACATTGAACTTCAGCATTCCTATCGAAGTCATTCCGGCCTCGAAGAGGTCCGTCGTAACTCCGAAATCTTCGTGACCCAGAATGGAGACAGCGATGTCGAATATCTTCTGCTGGACGGCGCCGGAAGGCTTTACTTTCTCTTTGGTCCTGCTCTCGCGCACAGGCTGCGGCAGAGCTCTGCGGTTCACTTTCTGGTTCTGGGTATATGGGATGGCGTCTATTTGCATAGTGACCGCAGGCACCATATATGCAGGCTTTTCAGCGCGTATGAAATCCTCGAGAGAGGAAATGTCTATCTTACTGTCTCCGACAACGTATGCGGCTATGAATTTGCCGCCGGCAGGGTCGTCGAAAGCGGCCACAGTAGCGTCTGAAATGCCCTCAAAGCGGCGGATAACCTCCTCCACTTCAGTAAGTTCCACGCGGAAGCCGCGTATTTTCACCTGCGCGTCGCGCCGCCCTATATATTCGAGCTCTCCACTTGGGAGAAGACGCACGATGTCGCCCGTGCGGTACATTCTTTCATAGCCCGGCTTGTCGCCGTCGAAGGGATTCGGCACGAAGACCTCCGCCGTCTTCTCCGGCAGGCCGAGATATCCCCTGCCCACCTGACAACCCGAGATGCAGAGTTCTCCCACGGCGCCGACAGGCTGAAGCCTGAGGCGGGAATCCGCGACATACAGCTTCGTGTTGCCGCTCGCTGTGCCGATAGGCTGCACGGGGCTGCTGCTATCCACCTCGTGATGGCATATGTAGCACATCGTCTCACACGGGCCGTAGGCGTTGAAGAAGTGGAAATTCTCCGGAGGAGTGAAAGGCACCAGCTTTTCACCGCCGACCTGGAAGACCTTCAGCGTGCGGCACTTCGTCTGCTGGGCGAACATCCTTCCGAGCTGCGTCGTCATAAAGGCGTGCGTGATGCCGTTCGAGCAGAAAAACTCTTCCAGACGGAGCAGGTCGAGCCTTATTTCGTCCGGAATTATGTAGAGGGTGGCGCCGGTCATAGGGGTTGTCACTACGTCCATAACGCCAGCGTCGAATCCGAAACTTGCATAGGAAGCTATCCTGGAGGCGGAGTCCATCTGCATTATTTCGGTATTGTTGCGCCAGAAGGCGGCGATATTCCTGTTTTCAAGGACGCATCCCTTCGGCTTTCCGGTAGTGCCTGAGGTATATATCATTGTTAAGGCGTCCTCCGGCCTGACGTCGGCCTTGAAGCCGTCCTCGGACGTAAGATGTCCGATCTCATCCGTAAAGAGGACCTCGCCTTCGTATGCGCCCACAAGCGGCAGAAGGCTGCGGTCGGCTATCAGAAGGCGCGCGTGGCTGTCTGATATCATATATTCCAGGCGCTCGGCCGGGTAGGTCGGGTCGAGAGGCTGGAAGGCGGCTCCGGAGCGGATCACGCCCCAGGCTGAAAGTGCCATATATTCGTTTCTCGGCACCAGGACGGCCACGAAATCTTCCCGTCCGATGCCGCGAGATGCTATGTTTGCGGCGATTGCGGCAGAGATGCGGTCAAGCTGCTCAAATGTATAACTTCTGCCGCCGCAGACGACGGCCGTCCCGCGAGGGTCGCGCCTTACCGCCTCCTCAAAGACCGCATTCACGGTAAGAGTGCTGTCAAACGGGGTTTCAGTGCGGTTGAACGCGTCTATAGCGGCCTTGTCCTCAGCGCTTAAAAGGGATATGTCTTCGAGTTTTTCAACCTTCATCATCTGCTCGGCCGCGGTGAAGACCGCACGGCAGAGGCTTTCCATCAGCTTCTCCGTGTAGAGCGCCTTGTTGTAGAAAAGATTCACTCTGTAGCCCTCTCCGCGCTTGTACACCATAAAGAAGATGTCGGACATACATTCGCGCGCCGTCAGCTCTTCAAGCTGCGCATAGCCCTCTCCCAGCTTTACGTCATCGTACATATCGGACTGGTAGGCGAAGGCGATTTCGGTACCGACGCCGAAAGCTCGTGACAGCTGACTGAAATTCAGGCAGTTATTATCCACTGCCTCCTTCACGTAGGCCCTGTTTTCACGCAGAAAATCGCGCACTTTGGTCTCCGGCTTCACCTCGATGTACAGTGGGAGTATCTTCACGAACATTCCCACCGTGGAGGCAAGGCGGCTGTCGGTCCTTCCGCTGCTGGCGATTGTCATACTCGCGCCGCCGGAGGCCGTAAAGGCGGCCATAGCGCAGGAGAATGCGGACATAAAGAGAGTGTTGGCAGTAGCGCCGGATTCCCTTACAAATTTAGTGACAGTCTCTATGTCAAGGCTCCGGGGCACATCTACGGAATAGAGTCCCTGGCCTTCCTGCGGCGCCACCGCATCCGCGGAAGGCAATGCTCCCCATTCGACATCCTGCAGCCTGCGGCGGAAGACTTCCATAGCCGCGCTGCAGGCCTCCTCAGTGTTGCGGGCTGCCTCGCCTTGGTTGAACTGCTCCAGAGAAAGATCCTCCGCCTCCAAAGGCCTGCCGTCATAAGCGTCTGAAATCTGCCGGAGAAGCAACCTCAAGGAAGTTCCGTCAAATACGCAGTGGAGCGCGTCGAGAAGAAGCAGATTTCCCTCAGGCGTGCTGCACAGTTCGAAGCGGTGCAGAGGGCCATTCTCAAGGTCGAAAGGCCTTATGAACCTGTCTTTTGCCTCCTGCAGGCTGCCCGCGGCCGTTCTGGAGAAATTACACTGCGCAATGGCGCCGGGTACCATCACCGGCTCGCCCTCCTGCAGGCGCAACGCAGAGAGGAGCGCCGGATGCATCTCCACAACTTTGCGCACCGCCGCTTCCAATCTGTCGGCATCTGCCGACGAAGGCAGGGTCAAAGCGAAAGCGATGTTGTACTTCGTTGAAAGGGGATTCTCTACGCATTCAAAATAAACGCCGCGCTGCGAACCGTTCAGAGGGTAAACCGTGTTGTTTGTCATAATTCGAATATTGAGCCGTCAGAGGCAAGATAAGTTTCGGGAAAGACTTCACGGGCCTGATCCTGAAGAAGAGTCAGGTCCGGGTAGCGCGAGGAGTAGTGGCCCAGGACCAGACGGCCTGCGCCCGCTGCCGCGGCCACCCGGGCCGCCTCTCGCGCCGTTGAGTGGAACATCCTGTGGGCCAAATCTATATGTTCGTCGGCGAAAGTCGCCTCGTGATAGATAAGGTCCGTACCTTGGAGCCAGGATGCCTCCTCTGGAAATACAGCAGTGTCGGAGACATAGGCTATCGATGCCCAGCGCTCCTCGGGCATTTTAGCCATACGGCCGTGGATGCGGAAGCCGTAGCAGTCGATCTTGTGCCGAAGCGGGAATGCCTCCACCCTGCAGTTGGGGAAAGATATTATATCGCACGGCTCCTTCATAGTCAGAGGAACGTGCGTAATCGGATACTTGACGCCCTCGCCGAAATGGGCAAGGAAAAACTTCAGCAGCGACGCGAAGTCACGCGGCGCATAGATAAAAAGCGGCGCCGTGCGGCCGTCCAGCGCCATTGTGGACAGGAGTCCGAAAATGCCGAAAACGTGGTCTCCGTGGAGATGGGAGATCAGCACGTTGTCGAGCCTGGCCTTGGATATGCCGTGGCGCTTGAGCTGCAGCTGCGTACCCTCGCCGCAGTCAATCAAAAAGAGGCGCCCGTGCAGACGGACTGCATGGGCGCTCTGATTTCGGTTAACCACCGGCCGCGCGGAGGCGGTTCCAAGGGTTGTTATGGAAAAATCCACTTTACCGGTTATTTGCCTTCAGCTTCAAGTTTCTCCTTGAGGTCTGCGAGTGCTGAAATGTCGCCCAGAGTGGTCTTCTCGAGGTTGTCTTTCAGTTTCTTGACTGCCTTGTGGGTGTTGTTGGCTTCAGTGTCTCTCTCTTTGGCAACCTTTACTGCCTCCTCTTTGCGAGCCTCTTCGAACAGGCGTGAGTGTGAGAGGACAATCTTCTTGGAGTTCTTGTTGAACTCGACTACCTTGAACTGGAGAGTCTCGCCTGCCTTTGCAGAAGTTCCGTCTTCCTTAGTAAGGTTCTTTGTCGTGCAGAAGCCTTCGATGCCGTCGGCGAGGGTTACGGTAGCGCCCTTCTCAACGAGAGCGTTCACTGTGCCTTCGTGTACTGAACCGATGGTGTAGATTGTTTCGTAGTTGTCCCAAGGGTTCTCCTCAAGCTGCTTGTGGCCGAGGCTGAGACGACGGTTTTCCTGGTCGACTTCGAGGACTACGACTTCGAGTTTCTCGCCGATAGCGGTGAACTCTGAAGGGTGTTTGATCTTCTTGGTCCAGCTAAGGTCGCTGATGTGTACAAGACCGTCAACGCCTTCCTCAAGCTCTACGAATACACCGAAGTTGGTGAAGTTGCGTACAGTTGCGGTGTGCTTTGAGTTGATAGGGTATTTCTCGTTGATTGATGCCCAAGGGTCAGCTTTGAGCTGCTTGATGCCGAGGCTCATCTTGCGCTCCTCGCGGTCGAGGGTGAGGACCACTGCCTCTACTTCCTGTCCTACCTTGAGGAAATCCTGTGCGCTGCGCAGGTGCAGGCTCCAGCTCATTTCTGAGACGTGGATGAGACCTTCTACGCCCGGCTGGACTTCGATGAATGCGCCGTAGTCTGCGATGACTACAACTTTACCCTTCACCTTGTCACCTACCTGGAGGTTAGCGTCGAGAGCTTCCCAAGGGTGTGGAGTGAGCTGCTTGAGACCCAGGGCGATACGCTTCTTGGTGTCGTCGAAGTCAAGGATGACGACGTTGATCTTCTGGTCGAGGGATACGACCTCTTCAGGGTGGTTGATGCGGCCCCAGCTGAGGTCTGTGATGTGGATAAGACCGTCAACACCGCCAAGATCGACGAATACGCCGTAAGAGGTGATGTTCTTGACTGTTCCTTCGAGGATCTGGCCCTTCTCGAGCTTGCCGATGATCTCAGCCTTCTGAGCTTCGATTTCAGCCTCGATGAGAGCTTTGTGTGATACTACCACGTTGCGGAATTCCTGGTTGATCTTGACGATCTTGAATTCCATTGTCTTATTTACGAATACATCGTAATCTCTGATAGGCTTGACATCGATCTGGCTGCCAGGGAGGAATGCTTCGATACCGAATACGTCCACGATCATACCGCCCTTTGTACGGCACTTGATGTAGCCCTTTACAATTTCATCTTTTTCGCAAGCTTCGTTCACTCTGTCCCAAGACTTCATCTGGCGTGCGCGCTTGTGGGAGAGGATGAGCTGGCCTTTCTTGTCTTCCGCGTTTTCTACGTAAACCTCGACCTTGTCGCCTACTGCGAGGTCCGGGTTGTAGCGGAATTCGTTGATTGTGATGACACCTTCGCTCTTGTAGCCGATGTTCACGATCACTTCGCGCTTGTTGAGCGCAACTACAGTACCCTCTACGACTTCATTCTCGCTTACGCGGTTGAGAGTCTGAGTGTAGCTGTCTTCGGTTGCAGCTTTGTCTTCTGCGCTGAAACCGTCATTTTCAAATGCATCCCAGTCGAATTTGTCGTTGTCGACAGATGCGTTGCTCTTTTTTGCCTTGGCTACGGGAGCGATCTCCTCTTCAATAGCCTCAACTTCTTTGATTTGTTCTTCCATTTTGTTAATTAATTCTACAATAAGGAGTTAGACATTATTTGTAAACCCCGCCTTCCGCAGGGACCGCAAAGATAATCATTTTTACTGATAATCAATACTTTTCCCTATGAATTATTTTTCGCCGCAGGCGAAGCCGCAGGCGTTATAGATCGTCAGTGTACCCGCCTGTCCGGGCGCGATGAGGTGAAAAGCCCGTCCCGTCGGGTACACTGACGCCTTATAACGCGTAAATCAAAAACTCGGACCAGGGATTTCGCCGAAGGCGAAGCGGATATTCTTTCGTAAGCGAGCATCTCCCCTCATTCAAAGCGAGCGTCGAAAGAATACCCGCGGAGCCTACGGCAAAGCGGACGTTTCGGTTGTGGGTGGCTTTTCACCTCATCGCCGCCACCCACGGCCGAAATGTCCGCTTTGCCGTAGGCGCATAAGCGCAATATGCCTGACATTATAGCAGACAGTATGCCCGCCGGTCCGCTCGGTGATGAAGGGAAATGAGCGTTCCGTCGGACATACAGTCTGCTATAACGCCTTGACGGGAGCGCCGAGGGCGACGAGGAGGAGGTAGATCAGGCCGGAGACGATTATAGTGGCGGGGATGGTGATGACCCAGGCCCACATTATGTTCTTGGCTGTCATCCATTTGACACTCTTGACGCCACGTGTCAGACCGGTGCCGATTATGGCACCTGTGACGGTATGTGTTGTGGAAACGGGAATGCCAAGGAAGGCGGTCGTGATAAGAGTCAGCGAACCGGAAAGCTCGGAGCAGAAGCCGGTCAGCGGGGTGATCTTCGCAAGGCCGCTGCCGAGAGTCTTTATCACCTTCCATCCGCCGATTATCGTACCCATCGAGATCAGACCGTAGGAAACGAACATAAGCCAGTACGGGACGAACTGACCGTCTGAGACATTATACACAGTCTGCAGAAAAGCGTTGTCCGGAGACTGCGACAGGGCGCTGGCAAGCAGAATCGCTATGACGCCCATAGTCTTCTGGCCGTCGTTCAGACCGAAACTGAAAGAGAAAATCGCAGAAGAGAAGAGCTGAAGGCGACGGAACACCCTTTCAGTGGGCGCAGGATGGGCCTTAGTGCTCTTGAACACCCAGAGGAAAAAGCAGTGCATCACAAAGCCCAGCACCAGACCGATAAGAGGCGAAAGTATTATGAAGAGTAGAATCTGCCCTATGCCGCTGCCGATCAGGTAATTGCCTCCATACACAAACCACACCGGGCCGATGAGGCCGCCGATGAGGGCGTGCGAAGCGGAAATCGGAAGGCCCAGATGCGTACAGAACCATATCCAGATGACAGAACCGATGAGGGCCGCCAGAATTACATAAGGGTCGATGCAGGCCTCCTGAACGATGCCTTTTCCCATTGTCTGCGCCACACTGGGCTCGATGAAGAAGAATGTCAGGCAGGCCGCGAAAATCCAGAATCCGGCCCACCATACGGCGCCCTTCGGGCTGAGGGCCTTCGTGGCCACCACAGTCGCTATCGCGTTGGCGGCATCGTTCATTCCGTTCATAAAATTGAACGCAAGAGCGATGACGGCAGCTATTATCACTATCGTTACCATCGGCTATCCGAGTTTGACGGCTATGCTTCTGATTGTATTCGACACGGCCTTCGCCACGTCTGAAGTGTCCTCCAGAGCCTGGGCGATATTCTTCTTCTTGACAAGCTCCACAGGATCTGGCTCCTTCTCGAAGAGGTTGCTCATATATGACTCGTAGATGTCATCCACTATGTGCTCGTTTTCCTTTATTTCATCGCAAAGGCTGTCGATAGTCTTGACATCCTTTCGCATATTGTCGAACTTCTGGGTGAGGGCAAGGAATAGCTCGGCATCTTTGTGGATATACTCGGCTATGGAGGTGAGCTTGCGGCTGGCATTTTTTGGCTGATAGATGGCTATCTTCTTGGCGCAGTCGCGGATACAGTCGAGGAAAGTGTCGAGGTCTTCGGCCAGGCGGTGCACGTCGTCTCTGTCGAACGGAGTCACGAAGGCGTTCATCAGTTCATCGACAATCTTGTCGGTGATGCGGTCTCCGGCCGTCTCGCACTCCTTTACGCGGTGCGAGAGTATATGACGCTGCTCGGAGTCGGTCTCGGCGGCGAGCTGCACGAGTATTTCAGATGCTTTTACAATGTTTTCCGCTGACTGAATATAGAGCGGGAAGAATCTTTTCTCCTTTACTACGAAAATCTGAAGGATGTCGTCTATTTTCATTTCTTGATTGTTTGCCGGGGCAAATTTACAAAAAAAAGAGTTGCCCCGAAGGACAACTCTCTTTTTTATGGAGAATATTCAATTATTCAACCTTCATGATAACTGTACGAGAAAGCTTGGTGTCGTTCAGGAACATAGCGTCAACTCCACCTTCAGCGCCCTTGACAAGCTGGTCAGGATTAACACCGAAACCTACGAGAGCATCGTAAACAGCGTTTGCGCGCTTCTCTGAGAGGGTCTGGTTGAATTTAGCTGAACCTGTAGCTTTGTCTGCATAACCTGTAACGGTGAACTTAGCGTCAGTAGCCTTGATAGCCTCAGCATAGAGCTGGATGCGAGCCTTGTCAGCAGCTGTGAGGGTAGCCTTTCCGATAGGGAAGAATACTGCAGTTGAAGAAGGGATCTCCTTTACAACTTCCTTCACTACCTCTACAGGAACTTCCTTTACAACTTCCTTCTCGACAACCTTCTCGACAACCTGAGGAACTACTACAGGAGCTGGCTTGCAGACACCGTGACGACCCTTGAAGGTATATTTGACTCCGAGAGTCAGACGGCCTGTTGCCTCTGCCAGACGGTAAGAGTCAGCATCACCGAAGATTGAAGGCATAACGCCTACGCGACCTTCAACGCCGATTGCCCAGTTCTTGTTGATGTTGATGTTCATTGCAAGACCTGCAGATGCACCTACGCGGGCGATGACCTTGTCGTCATATTCGACGATGTACTCTGAAGATGCAGTTACGCTGTTATAATCAAAGGAAGTGCCTTTGGTTGAGATGTTGCCCTGAGCACCGGCGAAGATTACGACTTCGAAAGTGTTGAAGCCCTTCTCGTTAGGAGCGATAGCCTGTGAGAGGTTGAACATTGCGTCGAGGTTGAGCTCGCCGAATTTCTTCTTCTCCCAAGAGAAGGCGTTGTCACCTGATTCGAATGAAGCGCCGTCGTGCTCGTCGAGAGACTGCCAAAGACCGCCGACTACCATACGTGTTCCCCAAACAGGCTTAAGCCAACGACCGAGTTCGATAGAACCGTAGAAGTTAGGAGTATTGAGACCGTCGTTCATTACTGAGATTACACCACCGTTGAGACCGAGGTAGTAGTTTTTGCCACCGCAGCACTCTTTCTTTTCCTGTGCGCCAGCCACGAATGTGGTTGCGACAACTGCGAGAGCCAATACAAGAGTTTTGATTTTCATATCTTATACTTTTTTTATTTCCGTTTAAATTCAAATCATAAGATTAGTCACCGAGAACGATACCGCCGCCGGCGTTGTCACCGCCGTGTCCGCTTGAATGACCGTGGCCGTGTCCGTGAGGATCATCGTCAACGCCGTGACCTGCTACGTAGTGAGAAGCGTGGCTAGGGCTTGCCATTTCATCATACTCATACTGGCTGGAGTACTCAAAATAACCTGTGTCACCGATCAGGGTCTTGTTGCCCATCTTGTCAATTGCATAGAATTCTTTAGTCCACATTTTGGTTGTAAGGGTGACCCAAGCAGTGTAATAGCTCCAAGCTGAAACTACGATGTCAGCGGTCTTGTCTTCGATATCCAAGGAGATAGTGCTCTCGAAATCTGCAACAAGCTTGTCAACAATTTCTTCCCAACCTTCAGCGCGATAACCGTCCTGATAAACTTCTTTGCCGACTTTGGTCTGATAAGTAACGATGCCGCGGAGGAGATACTCGCTCTCGTTGTGAGCCCACTTCTTTGAAGCTTCCTCGATGGTCGCCTTGTCGAAATAAGTGATTTCATCAATAGGATCACCATCCTTTACATCAACTATTTCGAATGTGTACTCACCGATTGGAGTGACTTCACCTACGTTGATTGTAACAGAATAGTAAGCCTTGCCACCTGCGCGGAGAGCGTTTACGGTAACAGGCTCGGTTGTGCTATATGTGCCGTTAGGAGCGACATAGCTTGCAGTAACGTTTACTGTGGTCTGTGAAATGCTGTTGTTTCCGACGATGGTAATCTTGTTGCCTGAAACAGAACCTGCGGAAGTGGAGATAGTTGCAGATGAAGTTACATCTTCGCCTGTACCGAGATTCACTACGGTTACGGTGATTGTAGCCTCTGCTGCATCAACTTCAAAAGTAGTTTTGATCTGCTCTTCCACGCAAGATGAAAGAAGACCGATCATTGCAACGCAAGCGATAACGCTTGAAAGTACTTTTTTCATGTCTTTAGATAGTTAGTTTTGAATATTAATTTGTTTGTTTTTGTTTTGTTTCCTATCGGTTTATAACCTTATTTATATAGTACGGATTAAATCCGTTGTGTTCAAATATGTTGTCGCCCACCTCAGTCTTGAACTCCCTGTAATAATACTGCTCGTTGTTGGCGTTGTAGATCATTCCGATGTTTCCGGTGTCGAACTTGGCAACTCCCATAAAACGCTTGTTGTGGTATGGAGGAAGCGCTATCGAGAAGCGGAAACCGCCGTTCGTGTTGGCATCTCCGAGGCCCTTCATTGCATAGAAACCGATCGAACAGTGCTTGAAATGACGCGTCATCTCGAACTTTGCGCCCCAGTCTCCGCCAAGATACCGGCTTCCTCTCAGGGTGAAGGTCGTTCCGAGCCTTGGCCAGTAGTAGTTCAACGCGACATTGCCAACCAGCATCATCGTGCGGTCGTAGTGGTAGGTGAAACGGTACCAATAGCCGGTCCCGACATACGCCACCGCAGCCTCCGCGCTGAAGCGTTCGTTGCGGAAAGGCCGCATCAGGTCGAGCGCTATGCCGTACTGGTCTGCCGAAAAAGTCCCTATCGTGGCCCTTCCGAAGAGGTTCACGTTTCCGCCCACTCTGAACCTTTGGGAGAGAGTGATGAATCCGGGATGGACCTCGTCGTGCAGATAGCCGTAACCGTCGTTGAAAAGAGGAACCCTTATCTGGGCCGTCAGTTTCATACCCGGGAGCGGAGAATATTCCAAAGCGGGATTCACCGTCCAGAGCGACTGATAGACCTGATTTATGATCAGGTTTTTCAGCGAGATCTGCGGATAGAAGACCAGATTCACGTGGCTCACAGAGCCGTTGAGCTTCTCGGCCTTCTTCACCTTTTTCCAATTGTCACCGAGGCGGTAGGTCGATTTCCATTTGCCTGCAGCATTATCATATGTCAAAAGAACTTGAGGGACACCGTAGTATGTCGCTATCAGCCTTTTCTCCCTGCCGCCGGCGTAGGTGCTGTCTATTATGTCCAGAGCGGCATCTATTCCGTAGGCCTGAAGCTTGTAGGAGTCGTTTTCCACAGTAACAATCAGAGCGTCGGTGGTTTCCACCGCTCTGACATCTGCGAAGCCGGCTCCGGCGAGGGCTTCCGTAACACTTTCTATACTGCTCTGAGCAAACAAATTGCTCACAACGGCAAGAAAGAACCCTACTAATGTCAATTTATACTTCAAGCCGCAAAAGTATTAAAAAATTCCGATTGAACAAAGTTTTTTCAAAAAAAAAAAAGATTCCGAAAAAATTATGACAGAATCTTTTATAACTATGTGAGGCTTAGCAGATTTGAACTGCTGACCTCTTGCCTGTCAAGCAAGCGCTCTAAACCAGCTGAGCTAAAGCCTCGAATCGGACTGCAAAGATATATAAAATCGGTAAACTCCAAAGATTTTTTATAATTTTACACCCGGAAATTTTGAACATAGAAATGAACAACGCAAAAGCATTCGCCATTTTGGCTCTCGCCCTGGCCGTTTTGACCTCATCGCCCGCAGGGGGAAAGGTGCGCGACACGACAATCCGCAGCAAAACCGACATCCGCCTGTATCAAGACGAACTCGGATTTTTCCAGAAGGCCAACCGCGACCTCGGAGATCCCCGCTTTATGTTTTCCGACGACGGTGGCAAATACGAATTCGGAATCGGCGGAAAACTGTCGGTCAGCGGACTCAGCGGCTTCAACGGGGAAATGGACAGCTTCGACGTGAAGTTCCTCCCGAGCGGCATATCCGTGCCGACAGACTACGTAAAGAGTTTCGCCTCGCGAGTCTCCTGCACTCTCAACTTCAAGGCCAGAGCAAAGATCGGCAAATATAAAGTGCTGACATTCCTGCAGATTAAAGGAAATTCCACAAAAGACATTGCAATCAATCAGGCATACATATCGCTGGGCGGTTTCTCCCTCGGAATGATTCCGTCGTTCTTTATGGATCTGGAGGCGGGCGCCATGTCGACCGAATTGGCCCCTAACAACCCCACTGACATCAACCACACGCTTCTGGGATACACCCACCGCTTCAAGGATCGCCTCACAGTGGGTCTGGCGCTGGAAAACTCCACGCTGAATCTCGACCACTACAGCTCCGAAGCCCTTGTCAAGACAGATTTCCAGCCGATGCCGGACATTGCCGGCCACATAAAATACAAATGGGGCAATGGCCACGTCCAGCTGGGCCTTCTCTACCGCAATCTCGCCTACTGGGCCGTTGAAAGCACCACGCAGTACAGTTACGAAGGCTGGACAGGTCACGCCCAAGGATACGGCATCTCTCTGAGCAGCAATATAAAGCCCGTAAAGGACCTTAAGATTTCCGGACAGTTTGTCTACGGCCGCGGCATCGCCGAATATATGCCTAATCTGAGCGGACTGAATATAAACGTCGGCATCGCCGACAAAAAACACGACATATACAACACTATGGGGACCATACCGGTGTGCGAAGGAATGCTGGCGGCGCAGTACAACTGGCTCGGCAACTGGTCGGCATCCGTCATAGGCGGATTGTCCCACCGCTTCGACGCCGAAGGCGTGGAATCCTACTCCACATTCAGGACCTCCCACTATATAATAGGTAATGTATTCTATTATATAAAGGACATCGCCTATGCCGGCCTCGAGTACATCTACGGAGAAAATCACGTGGACATCTGCAAGACCGACATCGTGCAGCCCGTCGATTTCGAAAAGGGCCACGCCAACAGAATAATCTTGAACGTTGTATTTATGTTCTAAGCTTCAGAGGGAGCCGCCTCGACCTCCTTCACCCTGAAAATCTTGTAGCCGATGCAGGCCACGATTATGGACATAAAAGGCGCAAGGATATTGAAGAAGCAATACGGCAGATAGTCCAGCGTCGGCACCCTGAGGACCGTGGACTGGGTCATACCGCAGGTGTTCCACGGCACGAGCACCGAAGTGACGGTCACGGAATCTTCCGTGGCGCGGCTCAGGAGCCTGCCTTCGTAGCCCTTCTCTTTATACAGATTCTTGAAGAAATTGCTGACAAGCAGTATGGAAAGATACTGGTCCGCAGTCGCCACGTTTGAGAAAAGGCCGGTCGCTACGGTCGTCGTCACGAGTGATTTGCGGCCGGTGATGACCTTCATCATCGCCTTCGTAAGGCTCTGCACCATTCCGCTGCCTGTCACGACGCCGCCGAAGGCCGAGGCCGCAAGTATCAGGAACACAGTGCTGAGCATTCCCCTCATCCCGCGCGTCTGCACAAGGGTGGAGAGCGCCTCGTTTGAGGTCGGGACGGCCGTGTCGCCATAGAAGGTTATGCAAAGGCCCTTGAACATCTCGGCCGCGGAATGTCCGCCTCCGATTGAAGCTATCAGCTCCGGCTGAGCGATCAGGGCAGTTATGCCCGCCGCAAGCGCGGAGAGGAAAAGAGTCTGGAGCGCCGGCATCTTCTTGGCAATCATAATTCCCATAAGGACAGGGACTATGAGAAGCCACGGGGTGATGTGGAAAGTCCCGCAGAGGGCCTCTGAAAACTCTTGTACCTGCAGCTCGCTTGCCGACTCGTGGGTCAAGCTCACGATGAGGAAGACAATCATTGCGATGCACAGCGACGGCACGGCAGTTATAAGAAGGTATCTTATGTGCGTGAACAGAGGCACGTCGTTCATCGAAGACGACAGCACGGTCGTATCGGACAGAGGAGAAATCTCGTCACCGAAATAGGCACCGGAGATTATCGCGCCGGCCGTCCATCCGGGGGAAAAGCCGAGCACCGATCCTATGCCGATGAAGGCCACGCCTATTGTCGCTATTGTGGTCCAGGAACTGCCGGTCATAACCGACACAAGCGCGCAGATTATGCACACTGCAAAAAGAAATATCTTGGGCGTCAATATCTTGAGCCCGTAATAGATCAGCGTCGGAACCACGCCGCTTATCATCCAGCTGCCGGCCACGGCGCCGATCATAAACATTATCAGCACGGCGGAAGTGATGGACTTCACCTGCGTGGCGATGCCATCCTCCATCGATTTCCAACTGACCTTGCAGAATATCATAGCCACGGCGGCGGCCACGGCGGCGGAGCACAGCAATGCTATCTGGCTTCCGCCCTCCATCGCGTCAGTGCCGAAGATTCTGATTACGATAATCAGCAGGGCGATGAGCGTCACGAACGGTATCAGCGACAGCCACGGACTGGGGGTCGGGGCGTTATGGTCTATCCTGTTTTCCATTTTCACTTGCTTTATCGGGGTTGACTGCCACTAGATCTTCGGCGTTGACTTCCACTACCGCGGACCCCAGCATTCCAAGCCGCACAACTATATTCTTTTTTCCTTTTATGTCCACACATTCGCAGCGGAAGCCCTTCATCGGGCCGGCCACAAACTCCACCGTGCCACCCTTCCTTATAGGTTCGCTGGCCATCGCAACCTCGGCCACTCCGTTCATCTTGCCGATGACGAACATAAAGTCGTTCATCTGGCCATCCGGAACAATCAGGACCCGCTTTTCAGCCGACCCGCGGTCCATCATATAGCCTGTCAGCCCGTACACGGCCTCGAGCATAGGCTTTCTGTCTTGAGGCGTGCAGCGGATGAAAACAATGTGCGGCAGAAGAAGGCTGTCAATCGTCTTCACCCGGTCGCTCCACTGACGCCGGACTTTCTGCACAGGGAGGAAACTTTCTACGCCCAGCTTCGAGAGGGCCTCTGCCGCCTTCTTTTCCTGGCAGGACCTAGTCCTGGCTACATACCAATGTAACTCCCTGTCCATCAGCGTTTAGCGTCTACCTGACCCCCCCTATTTGCAGTCGTATTCAGGGACAATTTTGCGCAATTCGGCAATGAGCTCCGGGATGCGTACCTCGCGCGCAAGAAGCTCGAGACGGGCCACGTCATCATTCGCCTCCTCGTAAGGATACTCGCGCACTTTGGCGACGCGGATGCGGTCGTGGGAGGTCTCTTCCGTGTTCTCTGCCGAAGCGAGCACCTCTTCGTAGAGCTTCTCGCCCGGACGGAGGCCGGTGTACTCAATCATTATATCCTGATTCGGGACGAAGCCCGCCAGTTCTATCATATGCTTTGCCAGATCCGCTATCTTCACAGGCTCTCCCATATCGAAGACAACAATCCGGTTGCCGTCCGAGATTGTGGCGGCCTCCATCACAAGGCGGCAGGCCTCGGGGATTGTCATAAAGAAGCGGTTGATCTCGGGATGGGTCACCGTCACGGGACCGCCCTTGGCAATCTGCTCGCGGAAACGCGGAATTACGGAGCCGTTGGAGCCGAGCACGTTGCCGAATCTCGTGGTGATGAACTTCGTCTTGCCGGTCCGCCTGCCGGATGCCACTTCAAGGCCGAGGCTCTGGACATAGATTTCAGCCATACGCTTCGTGCAACCCATAACGTTAGTCGGGTTCACGGCCTTGTCGGTTGAAATCATTATCATTTTCTCGACGTCATACTCCAGACACTTGTCCGCGACGTTGCGCGAACCGCAGGCGTTCACCAGAACGGCTTCGCAAGGGTTCTCTTCCATAAGCGGAACGTGTTTGTAGGCGGCGGCGTGGAAGACTACCTGCGGCCTCCAGTTGCGGAAAGCATAATCCAGACGCGGCTTCAGGCGCACGTCTCCGATTACAGGCACGAAGTCAAGCTGCGGGAATTTTTCTTCGAGTTCGAGACGGAGGTTGTGCATCGGGGTCTCGGCGTTGTCGTAGAGCACGAGCCGCTTCGGGCCGAAAGTTGCCAGCTGACGGCACAGTTCGGAGCCGATTGAGCCCGCGGCGCCCGTCACCATCACAACCTTGTTATTGAAATTGTCCACAATCTTGTCCATCGATATCTTTATCTCGGGCCTTCCCAGAAGGTCTTCGATATTGATCTCGCGAATCTTTCCCTTCTGCAGGCTTCCGCCTACGACTTCGTCGATAGAAGGCGATATCAGAACTTTCACGCCCTCCGCGATGGCTTCGCGGACAAGCCCGTCACGCTCCCCTCTCGCATCACCGTCCGTTGCGAAGAGGATTGCATCCACTCTGGTTCTGGCAACTATATCTTTCAGCGAATTGGGCTTTGAACAATAATAAACTGGCAGATCGAGTATGTTGAGACGTTTCTCTCCCTCTTCCCTTGTAATCAGGCCCACTATATTGTAATGTGTGGAGTTCTGCAGACGTGTCAGCAGGGCTACGGCCTTGTCGCTCGTATTATATACGAGAACCCTCTGCAGGCGTAACTTGTTCTTTGTCCTGCCGTTGAAAGCCTCATACACCATTATCATCACTGAGCGGACGAAGGTCAGGAGGAACACGGACAGCACGAAATCGATGCACAGATAGAGCCAGACTGCCGTTTCCCACGCATCGAGCATAGCCAGCGCCACTGCCATGAACACAACCTTTCCAAGCATTGCGATGGCGAACTTAAGCACGTCCTTCAGGCTGGAGTGGCGGATTACCAGATGGTGGCTCCGCACGGCGGCGAACATCACGAGCGAACCTATGATCGAGAAAGTCAGCCAGGCGAAGATGAATATCCTGCCCTGCGGGACGACCTCAGGCGAAACATAGAAGAAAATCGACAGCGTGATGAACGACGCAAACACGGAGACAAGCAGGTCCATTGCGTATACCACCCAAGTGCTCAGATATTTGTTCAAAAATCTGCCGATAAAGTCAAAAAATCTGTTGCCCATAATTCCAGCGTATAATAATCCAATTTTATATGTCTTACAAAGATAGCGAATTTTTGTTATCTTTGCGCCAAATTCAGCGAAAAAAGAAAATGGCAGAACACAGTTTGCTCGAGAAATTGGGCCAGATAAAGGAAAAATTCAACGCAATCGGCAATCAACTCACTGATCCTGATATAATTGCCGATATGAAAAAGTATGTCCAACTCAACAAGGAGTACAAAGATCTCCAGGTCATAGTGGACGCCGGCGACAAATACGCAAAGATGGTTTCAGACCTCGAAGGGGCCAAGAGCATTCTTCTGACGGAGAAGGACGAAGACCTGCGCGAGATGGCCAAGGAAGAGGTGACCGAACTGGAAGAGGCGCTTCCGGCTATGGAAGAGGAGATAAAGATTCTGCTCATCCCGGCCGACCCTCAGGACAGCAAGAACGCCATTCTCGAGATACGAGGCGGCGCCGGGGGCGACGAGGCCGCCATTTTCGCGGGCGACCTGTTCCGTATGTACAGCAAGTATTTCGAGCGCCGCGGCTGGAAGTGCGAGGTTACTTCGGTGAGCGAGGGAGCCGCCGGCGGCTACAAGGAGATAGTCTGCAAGGTGAGCGGCGAGAAGGTTTACGGTACTCTCAAGTACGAGAGCGGCGTGCACCGCGTGCAGAGGGTTCCGCAGACCGAGACTCAGGGCCGCGTGCACACCTCTGCCGCATCCGTTGCAGTTCTGCCGGAGGCGGACGAGTTCGACGTGGAGATAGATATGAAGGATGTCCGCAAGGATATCTTCTGCTCTTCCGGTCCTGGCGGACAGGGCGTGAACACGACCTACTCCGCTATCCGTCTGACGCACATTCCTTCCGGAATCGTCGTTCAGTGTCAGGACGAGCGTTCGCAGCTCAAGAATCTCGACAAGGCGATGCAGGAGCTCCGCACGCGTCTGTACAATCTCGAGTACGAGAAGTACTTGAACGACATCACCGCCAAGCGCAAGACGATGGTCTCCACCGGTGACCGCAGCGCCAAGATCCGCACATACAACTACCCTCAGTCCCGTATGACCGACCACCGTATCGGCTACACGATGTACAATCTCTCAGTCTTTATGGACGGCGACATCCAGGAGGTCATCGACCAGCTCCAGATCGCCGAGAACGCCGAGCGTCTGAAAGCCGCCGGCGAATAACCCCGAAGCGTCATAAGGGGATTATATACGAGCCCACCTGCTTCGCACCCTAAGCCTATGAAAACGTCCGGCTTC